>Ga0098048_1000202_pt1 | contig 30593 bp, 44 predicted proteins | sample 13_taG_FD_75052 | JGI IMG/M metagenome (GOLD analysis project Ga0098048, IMG submission 75052) | Marine viral communities from the Subarctic Pacific Ocean - 13_ETSP_OMZ_AT15268 metaG | ecosystem: Environmental > Aquatic > Marine > Oceanic | place: Pacific Ocean | collected 2015-01-16 | reverse complement strand
GTTTAATGCTTTTGCGAGATCCCTTGACTCATCCTCGGATAACGATTCCAAATCGATATTAAACTTTGAAAGAACGTCCGAAGGCTCTGCGGGCGGCTCGGGTTGCTCCGATTCATCCGGTTCTTCGGTAGACTGTTGTTCCTCGGTTTCCTCTTCTTCCGCAGTTTGTTCTTCAGCGGGTTCGGATTCTTCCTCGGGTTGCTCGGGTGCTTCTTCCGTCTCCTGAGCCTTGAGCAGATTGCTCGCGTACTCTTGGATAGTCAGATTGCCCTCGCTTGGCGTTTCACTCTCCACGGCATTTTGTGAGGATACCGAGTCAACCTCTTGAATTGCTTCTTCCATAATCAACGCATCTCGTAGCGTAGTGTAGCAAAGTGTAATGTAATTCGCCTTACATGGCAATAAAAAACCCCCTCGCGAGCTAGTGTGGCGGATCTCGCAAGGGGGCTACCCCTATGAATGAACTGTTCTAGAGTTTATAGAAAGTGTCTAGTTCTTCGTCTATCGCTTCGAGCTTTCCGCATAGCATGAAGTGTCTGTTCGTACAGGTAACGACTTCGGGCATCTGCAACTGGCGGATCACTTCCTCACGCATCTCTTCGCGCATCTCGATATACTTTAAAAAATTCGGTTCTCCCTTGAGGAAGCTCAATGCTTGCATGGCTTCTTCGGGATCGATTTCGTGGTAAGTCTTTTTCTTGCGGGGCATCTATGTCGCGGTTGGGGTTTCCCCGAATTGCGTTGGGGTCGCTCCGAGTCTGCCAATCTCAGCGTTCTGACGTTGAGTGATTTGCATCTGTCTTTGCTGAAGGTAATTTTGTATACGCTCTTGCAGAGCAGGATCTTGTTGTACCTTTTGCGTGACGTCGGGTTGAGCCAGCCATTGCTGAAATACTTGAAGCTTCATCTCATGGGAATCATTCGGACGAACGTTAGGAGGCACGCCTGCATATATCTCCGCAATCGTCTGCCTCTCCTCCTCCACCGCTTTTTGCGATGCGGTTTCCTTGGGTACTATGATGCTCTCTGCCGCTCCCGGTAAGATTTGTCCGACTGCAACCTGGAGGAGTCGCTCGGTATCAAGCACTCCGTTCTTGTCAAGCATACCGCCAAGCTCGGCTATTGCCTTTACGCGCTCGACCATTTGCGCGGGATCTTGCGTGGCGGCATCGAATTGCAAGTAAAAGTCAAAGCGTTCCCCCGCGCTACCCTTGGCAAACTTCTGCATATCCTGCATTCCCGTGACACGGAAGTATTCTTGGTCAGGCCCGTATTGCTGATATAAGCTGAATATCTGATCGAGTACTTGCTTGAGATGTTGGAAGCACTTGTCGATGACCTCCTGCTGCTTCATCTGCGCTTCCACGGGATCTACCCCAGGTGCGTTTCTGCCAAAGTATCTGTCAGCCTGTTCCTTGATGTATCTGCGTAGCTCGACGTTGACTGTCGAACCGCGAGGAGTGTCGGCAAATCTAATCTCTCCAGGTGTGCGATAAGGTACGCGAATACCCGGCCCCCACTTTACCGGGCTGCGACCAAGGGGATGTTCTATAGGTGGTAAAGTAGTCAATGACTGAGCGTCAATCGCAGAGTCGGTTTCCACCTTGAGTACTTGCTGAAGCGATTCGATCAGTTCGGGATATGACCTGGACGAGTACAAACGCTTGGAAGTCTTCTCAAGCGTAGTTACTTGGAAAGGATACTTGCCATGAGCATAGTCCATTAGCTGATGCTTGGCGTAGGATTCAACGTCAGGATGGAACACCGTGCAATAGATCCCCGGAATGTTATCCTCGTCCAAGAGCCTCTGATAGCAATATACGATCTTTACGTATTGATCGTCAGTATGCACGAACTGATCTTGTTCGCGGATATTATATAGGTTGCTATCAGCTTCAGCATTATTGGTCAGATCGATTACCGATTCGCAAAACTCCTTGTCCCACTTTTCCGTATTTATCTTGGAACGTATTTGCTCGGGGGTCATGTTAATCACGTGAAATACGTAGGGCGCTTCCTGCGGATCAATCGTGTAGTTAGGCCAAAATATATCCTCGTCAGGTGCAAGCGAGCGTAGCTTGGGGCGGCTCACGACTTCTCGCGTAACCGGAACGGTAGTCTCACCGTCTTTGCGTAACTCTCGGAGCATCGCTCGGCCTTTCGACTTGCTCACTCCGAATTGTTGCTTGAGGGTTTCGCTCAGTTCATCATCCATTGATCCGTCCTGTATGACTTCGGCAATGGCGGGCAAAACTTGCGCAATCTCTTCAAGCTTGATCGTTTGTTGTTGTTTCAGGTCTTGTTGCTCGTACCACGTGTAATGAACCATCATCCCCTTCTCGAAGAGGTTTTGTAGTCCTAGCTCAATCTGTGAATAAAATTCGTCCATCTTGGAGTTGATCAACCAACGCAAGAAGTTGCTCACTACCGAGGCTCGTTCTACGTCATTGGATTCCGTAGGGGTTGCCACGATGTGAGCGCGTCTGATTGCATTCATGACCATCGCTACCCGACATCCGATCAACTCGTCCGCCAGCCTTACTTCCTGGTCACTTGCCCCGTCCCAAGGGAATATCTCACCAGTAGATGACAAAGAGGAGTGTTTCTTAAAGTCATCCGACTTGCCTGACCATTGGCAATTGCGAACGTCATAGTCGCGTTGCCTGCGGTCAAGCCACTCTCCTAGGTCGGATTGCGTTTGCTTGTAGGTCTGCGACAGGTACGCAATGTCCGGTTCTTTCGAGACGTATAGAAGTTCGGGATCAGCGGCACTTAACATAGCGAGTAGCAAATTGTAAGGTAATTAGCCTTACAGGTCAACTTAATATCCTCCGCCTCCCGTAATCATGAGGTCGCGACTAGTCACGTGATCCGCTCCGCTGACCATTAAATAGCGTATGCAGTCCACGAAGTCCTTAAAATGTTCCTGACGGGATTGCCCGCTATACTCGATCATCGAGGTAATGAAGTTCTCGCATCTGTCACTCACGAACAAGCGAGGAGTGTTCTGATCGGTCATGGGTTCGGTATCGTCCCAACTCAAAGCGTCATTAATCTTTGCGATTCCACTTTCTATGTCCACACCTGGCGCGGGACGAAATACGAATCCGAGGTTGCTCATCGTGGTGATGATGTTGGATTCGCCCTCCTTCTCGCGCACCGTTGCCGATCCCATGCGCGGATCTACTATTCTCTCGAATATATCCTCCCCGTCTTCCAAGTCCTCGAAGTGTTCCTTGTATTGATTATATCCCCATCCCAAGGGCTTCTGTCCCGGGCCTGGTTTGCCCACGCTCTTTCCGGCATTGTTTACGTGGGGCAATGCCCACGCTCCCATCGTACTGTCAGGGAACTCGCGATATACGTAGATTCGCCCTTGGGTATCCACACCCGCCCATATCGCAACCCAAGGCTTGCTCCCGCCCGGATCGCATACGAAATACTTCGTGACGTTAAGCGATGGATCGGCAATGAACGGAATCCTCTCATGCGGGATAACGTTTGTCTCTCTGTTGAACTTTGGAAAGCGTCCCTCGAACGACTTGGACGGGATACCGTACAGGCGGGCAAGCTTTACCTCCTGCGGTTGCTTGGAATAAGTGCGTACCAATTCCTTGTAATCAATGAATGGAGTTTGCTCTGACCAAAAGTAATGTATTCTACAGTCAGGCCAATTTGCGGAGATTTGCTCAATGGGCAATTCCTTCTGCAAGAGTTCACTATATCTCGTCCTTACCGTCTCCGCACCCTTGAGCAAGCTATTGATCAATGGAGTCCATCCTTGGAGCGTGGTGAAGGTAAGGATCAATCGTCCATGATAGTCTGCGGTGCGCCCTAAAAGCGTCTCGAAAATATTTTGAGGTACTTCTTCATCAAGGTGGATTGCATGAGCAGACCATCCCTCGAAGATTTGCGGGTCTGCCATGTACTGGCGATAGTTATTGAAATATATCGTGCTTCCTCGTTCAGCCCCTGCGATTGTCGGTGGAAGGATTGCCTTTGCCGAATTAAACCCGTTCTTCTGATTATATTGCAAGCTATGATTCGCGCTCTTCTTCTTGCTCCGCTTGTACCGCATGGGCAAGTTTTGCCAAATCGTTTTCTGCGCATCTTGAATACTGCGCTCCTCAGTTACGTGCATGGATCGTATCTCAGCTTCGGGTATTGCCTGAGCCAAGTGTACGAGCAAACGGGATGCCATCATGGTTTTGCTGCTGCGATTCCCTCCAAGTATCACGTGGATCTTGTCCTTGTCGAATCTCTCCATCACCCGTCTCCAACCGGGCAGAGTCCATCCCCATTGTATTGGATCTTCCTTCTCGCTACCAGGTTGATCCATAAGCAAGCGTGTGAGCGTCTCTGCGCGCTCGGGGTCTTCGATGGTCAAGCGATCAATCTCTTCCTCGCTCAACGCGCATACAAGCTCGCCCTTGTCATACTTGAGGTCGGAAGTCCACGGGATGCCAAACCTCGCGTCTACCTCGTCAGTATAGGTTATCTTAGGCATTCCCGCGCCTGTATCTCCATTCCCAAAATTATCGCTTCTTCGAGCGTTTTGACCGGGATTTCTTCCGGGCCAACTGCCCAGCCTTCAGTATCCGTGCCAACGTCTCGGGGTCGAATTTCGAGCATTGTGGCCCGAGGTTTCTCAAGTCGCACCGTGGTAATTCGACAACTGATTCGGGTATCGCTCTTCCGTATTTGTGCCAAAAGGTCGGATTCACTCCCTTGGGACATTTCACGAATCATACTTCGCCACTATTTTCCATATCACAAAAGCTTCCAAGAAACACATGGACAGGAAAGTTTTTTCCCTGACGCGAACCCTCAACGTTAAACCAAAAAAATTCTCTAGCTTCCTCTTCATCCATACCATCCCTTTTCATGAATATATCAATTATCTTGTCCGCATTATAAACAAGTTGATCATCCGTTGATTTACCGACAACGGCATTGTCAAGACCATCCCACTTTATCATTTCCTTGCCCGCTCCTCAGTCACTTCCTTCCATAAGTCGCAACATCTGCGCTTGAGTCCCATGTTTTCCTCTTCGAGCTTCTTGTTCCTCGCAACCAGTTCGTCACGCTCCTTGGTCACGCGAACCACCATCTGCTGCCAAGTCCCTATCTTCTTGGTCGGTTTGTAAACGTTCATCATTCGTCCTCCCCCAAATCTATCTCACTATCAAAATCCACAATATCCTCATGATAATACTCGTTCACCCCATCCTTTACGCACGCAATCATCTCCTCTTGCAAAAGATCGGACTCCAATTCCCAGCGTCTCAGCAACAATTTCACTTCGTGAATCAATTGTCTGCCCGCCAAACTCACGTCTTGCTCCCCTTTCTGAAGTCCAGGTAGTCGGTTCGGGGCATGATTCGCTGAGTCTTGGCACGCACGGGGCGCTTCTCTCCATCCTCCCCAACCTCAAACCGGATGACTCGCGTATTGCTCCAAAAGTACTTCCATCCCTCCTGGGCTTCGGGCAAGGTGAGCATACGTTCACGCTTCGTCACTCTCGTCTTCCCGTTCCTCGCACTCGCATTTGGGGTCTTCGGTATCCCCCCATACTTGCTCGCATTCTTCACATTCGATCTCAGCAGCGGGGTACGGTTCGTCAGTCAGCTTAATCTGCGTAATTCTTTTTTTCCAATTATTCATCATTCAATTCCTTCCATAAAGTTCTCCATGCCAGTTCCGCAGTTTGCGGCACTACTCCGTTCCCCAAGAGCGCAAGTCGCTTGTTCCTGTAGGTAGACCCATAAGGCTTTCCACCCAATCGGGTGACAACTGTTCTCGGTGACTCCCACTCGCATTGCTCGTCTCCTGGTCGAGCAGGCCAGCGTGTCTCTTCGCTTCCTCCGCTAGTATCTTCCCTCCCGTTCCGGGCTTGCGACTCCCCGGGTTGCCCGCTCGCGGACTTGGCCACATCTTGAGATCCCTCCCCAAGCATTTCTGATTGGACGTTATTGACGTCCTCGCTCCCTCCACGTGGTCGCTCGCTTGCGGAGTTGCCCAAGATAAAAATCCTTTTCCTTCTGTGAGGAGCGCCGACTTCTTCCGCTGAGAATATTCCTGCCGCCACCTCGTAACCATCCTCTTCCAAATCGCTGATGACTGTGGAGAGTCCAAGCGAGACGTGTCCCTCGACGTTCTCTGCAAAAATCCATTGAACTCCAATTGCCCTGGCGTGTTCCCTGATTTTAGGCCACAAGTGCCTTGGGTCTTCTTCCCCTTTTCGCTTCCCCGCGCTACTGAATGGCTGGCATGGGTATCCACAAGTGAGTCCACGTACTTTTCCTCGAAAGATTGATGCAGGGAAGGTCGCAACGTCAGACCATATAGGTGCGTTATCCATCCGCCCTTCTTCAATTGCCTTAACCAATACTGCTTGGACATAGCTTTCCCGTTCGCAGTAACAGATCGTTCTAATATCCACGCCTGCTCGCTTGACTCCCATTTCCAAACCTCCGTATCCGGTACAAAAGCTGATAACGTTTTGGGGATTATCCACATTTGGATTCCTCCATCAATCGATTATACGCTCTGCGTATGGCAGGGTGAACGTATCGACCTTTCTCTATGCTCCACTTCCAATGATCTTGAAAATTATCCAATGCCCATGCTTCTTCCATATCTTGCTTCTCCTTCACCTTCTTTCTTCGATCCAATAATTTCTTTTTCGAATACGCAGTATGATCAAACAATATGGACTTCTTGGAAATCAAAGGTTGAAAAAATACCCTCCTCTTCTTGTCCAACTGAGTGACCAAATGCCCGCATTCGCAAATGATATCTCGTACAATCTGACTAATCCGCCCCGCGCACACTCCAAAACGCTCGCCTATCTCCCTGCACTTATACCCTTCCAAGTAATACATACTCACGATCTTGCGCTCACTTGCAGGCATAAGTCCCAATAATACGGATACCAAGTCCCTGATCTCCACCTCGTCATCACTCATACCAATCTATCCTTCCTCAAGCTCAGTCATTGTTGATCTGCACCACTCTTCCGCTTCTGCAAATTTTCTTATGTCAAAATGAGCTACTAGGGTGGGAGCAAAAGGATCGCCTACTTTTTCCGTCATACAAAACCACACAGGCTCAGGATCTTCTTCATCGCATTCATCTGTTAATTCACAGGAAGTATACCGTGTCTTATCCTTATTATACATCCTGCCATCAAGTCCTTCCCAAGTCATCTCGTAATCAATGCCCATGTCTTTTGTTTTCATTTGCCCCCTACCAATCTATCCTTCCTGTCATACTCACCGCATAACTCCCAAAGTCCACCCTCGCCCTTCTTCAGCTTGACACGACTACCCAATCCGAATCTGCCCTCCTTCGCCCGGAACTTCCCATGCGTACCATCTTCAAATTCAACAAGTCGCAAATACGGATTTCTAGGCAATGAATAGACAACTCCCATGCGTTCCCTAGGTTCGCCCATACTCTGCCTAATCATCCCTTCCTTAACGTCCCGAGCTTCCTCCTTGCCACCTTCCAAATCAATACCCAGGTCTTCGGCAAGCAATTCTAGACGGGCAACCGCTTTCTTGCTGAACCGTCCATTGTAAAAAGTCATGCGCATGGAAGTACTCTTCACTCCAACCATACTCGCAAATTCATCCCTGCTTATCCCGCTCTTCTCCAAAATCTCACTAGCCACTTCAATCTTCATCCGCAAGCATCCCTACTCTTTTTAATTGCATAGTCAATAAAAATATGACAATTAACAAAAAAAGATGCCCCGCATATACAGAAGACGAAAAAAACCAAACTCCGTTAGAGGGTTTTGTGACGATATGACAAAGAACAACATAATCAAATCAGCAGCCAAGATTGCTTCCAAACAATCAAATGCAGAGGCAGAAGCCCGCGAAATAGCAAAGGCAGATCCGGAGATAAGGAACGCAGTTGCAAACTTTCTTCGCTACCGCTTGGACATGACAGAACAGGAGTTCCTCAATCAAGTGAACTCGAAACTCTCAAACATGGTGGCGGACTCCTTAAATACCCTACACTCGAAACTAGATGACATACCTCCCCAAAACCTCGCATATGCAGTTGCCGTACTTATGGAAAAATTCCTCACAGTATCAGGCAGACCATCAAACATCACAGCATCCGCAAACGTCACCCTAGGTGCATCAGACATGTCCCCGGACAAAGTAGCCAAGATACTCAAAGGCGCTTCGAAGAACGTAAAGGAACAACCGACAGAAGCATCAGAACAAAAAATAGTGGACGTAAAACCAAACGACTGATGCCCAAGCCCTCCCTCGGGCCAAGAATAATAGCCTTGCGCGAGCAAGGGTATTCATACGACAAGATACAAAACCTCCTAAACTGCTCCAAGTCCACAATCTCATACCACCTATCCCCAGGCGGAAAGAAAAAGGTCAGAGACAGAGAGGCAAGGCTAAACAGGGAAAAACCAACCCTAAGCCACGTAAAAAGAATATGGCACTTCAGACATCCAAGAACACCATCACAAAACAAAATACCCTGGTATCAGCACAAGACGCAAAGACAAATATCCAAGGCAATATCCCAAAAAGCACACCAGTTCCAAAAGACAATGACTTTCAATTACAAAGACGTACACGCAAAGTATGGAGATCATTTCCAATGCTCACTAACCGGAAGACCATTACAATGGAACAACCCCGAGGACTACCAATACGACCACATAATCCCCATAGCCCGGGGCGGAGACAATACCATAAACAATCTACAACTACTATGCACGGATGCAAACCAGGCAAAGGGTCATCTAACGGATGAGGAATTCATAGACCTATGCAAAGAAATAGTACAACACGCAGGGTACAAGATATGGAAACCATCCATGCAAGATAACGATAGATAGCGTTCGCATAACGATAAATAGCGAAGGGATATACCGCAAAACGCAAGGGGCTATAGCGCGAAGGGCTATACTGCGAAAAAAGTAGTTGGGGGGGTTATGATATATAATAAAACGCGCGCGAAAAATTCGGCTTCCCCTCCCCCCCTCTTTTTGCGGTTTTTTGTGCGGTTTTTCAAATTCGCAACTTGTTGATTATCAACGCATTAGCAATAGACTTGTACTCTATTGTTTTGCGTGTTTTTTGGGGCATTTTCGAGCTTAAAAAATTACTCGATTTTTGCGTGTAGGGCGAGAAATGTATTGGACTCTAGCCTTGGTCTTGATTCCCGGGCTTCTCTCTTGCGCTTTGCCTTGGCCAGGATTCCTGAGCCTATCCTTGCGCTTTGCTTTGGCTTGTTTCCTTGGGCTTGCCTTGGCGGTTGTCTCCTGGGCTTTCCCTTGTATGCGTTTTAATGTTGGTTTTTGGGTTTAAGTTGGGCGCTCTTTTGGGGTCGCTTTGGGGTCGCTTTGGGTTTGCTTTTTTGTCTCCTGGGCGTTGCTTGCCGGATTGGTTTTGATGGTTCTCAAAGTTGCCTTTCTCGATTGGGTTTTTTTGGAAGGTTTGCGTTTTGTGGATTTGTGGATTTGCCTGCCTGTTGTTTTTGTGGATTTGCGCTTGTTTTCCATTTGGTTTATTTGATTGAATTGCTTAGTTGCATTTTTGCCATTTTTCCGGCTTGCGTTTTTGGGTTTGAAATCGGTTTCGGATTAGTTGCCAGGAGCTTGCTTTTTTGAGTTTGGATTTGCTTGAGATTTGCGAACTTTGGAGGGTTGGGATTTGGCTGAATTTGGTTTTCTCTGGTTTGAGGTTTCGGTTGCATTTTGAGGGTTGAGAAAATCGAGCTTGGCAATCCGGTTTCGAATGCTTGCCTCGCGTGCGCGCGCACACGAGGGAGAATTTCTTTGGTTTTGCAAGGAAAACGGGGGGGAAAATGCCTAATTGCGTTGTTTTACAGGGTAGAGCCTGGAGGGTGACGGGCTAGGCTTGGCTGGGCTTGGCTTGGTTTGAATGCTTGAAAGGCTTTCTTGGCTCGCTATGGGCTTTGCTTGGGCTTTGCTTGGCTTGGTTGTCCGTTTGCAGTTTGCCGAGAGGGAAGGTTTGCCGGGGGTTCATTGCTTGCAAGATTGGGTTGCTTGGGTTGCTTTGTTCGAGGTTCGATTTTCGAGGCTTTTGTTTTTTGGGGTTGGCCTTTGAAAACTTTTTTAAAAAAAAGCGTTCCAGGTTTTTACTGAGCTTGCGGGCTTTGTAAAAATTACGGGTTTGACAGATCGACGCAAAAACGCATTAATCGATTTTATCAATTGAGGACGGCACTCAGCTTTCCTCTTCAATAACTAAAAAAAAGGACTAGAAAATGAAAAGACAAGAATTCGATTCGCTGATTGACTCACTCGTGGAATCGGTAAGCGGTTATGTAGATAATGGCGTTGATGCATATGGTGCGGTTCATGAAGTTTGCTCTAATTGTGATCATTCGTTTGTATATGGCAAAGCCTGGACGCTTGTAGATTATGCAAGATTTGAAGATCGGGAACTGTTCCTTGATGCGGAAAGCGAAAGCATATTGATCGGACAAGCAAACGAGCATGAGGTAACCCTGGATGCGATGATGATGAACGTTGCTTTTCAGCTCTTGAAGCTTGAAACCTTGAAACGCTATTATGCGAAAGTTGAAGATTCCGGCAAATGCGATGAATTCGAAGACTTGGAAGTCAGCAATTCTCAAACTACTGAAAACGTCTAAACATGACATACGACATACTTATACTTTTACCCATGCTTTACGCCCTTTGGGTGATGCATGTGGACATACTAAACGACAACAAGGAGGACTGAGACTAATGAGCATTGAACATGAATTTGAATATACTTTTCCTAGCTACGCCCTAAGCGCGTTAATCAATGGAGACTATAGCGGACTAGAGAAAGAGGATGAAAGCGCTTTGAGCGCTTTCCTTGAACGCGAAAAAGGCATTGATGTATGGGATATCAAACGCGATGAGGAAACGGGCGAATCGAGTGAGCTGTATTTTTCAAGCAATCCGGAATTTGGGCTTGCGTGCGATTGCGTGGACGTAATCGGGATAGTTTTTGCGAAAGGAGTGAGCGAGCTATGAGCCTAACGCGAAAACAAGCAAACCGAGCTTATCTAAAAATGAAAAGTAAGGTTTTGGGAAACGTAACGTTTGACCCGCCAACGCTTAAAAACGTGCATCCTGCATTTGTGCGAGCAAAACAAAGACTGCTTGAATCATGCAAAGGAGCGAGCGAGCGATGAGCATGACATTAAGAGAATTAAAGCCCCGTACTTATTCCTATACTGGGATAAACGTGACCGCAGAATATCGCGGTAGAAGGTATTTGCTAACCCATTGTAATGACTATTTTAGCGCTGAGCGCGTTGCTTGTGATTACCAAGCCATGTTTCCTAATGCGTGCTATTTCACAAGTAGCAAATATGATTCAACGCATATTGATGGCAAGGCAAAGGATTTTCGCGAGCATTACAAAGGAGAAAGCGAGCGATGAGCTTACGCAAATTTGACGCAATCGTACCTGACGCAATGAGCGAGATTGCTCGCGTGATTGAGAAAGGTAAGAGAGAGACCAGGAAAGCGCGTACCGGAGATCGCGGAGCGATCCGCGTAAAGAGGAAACGCGCAAGGCAATTAACCTTAGCGTTAAAACGCTAATAAACTAAACGAGAGAAAGGACTAGAACATGAAAATCAGATATATAGCGAACTGCATTGAGGCAGGCGAACATTTCTTTACTACATTTATAAGCGAGGAAACTGACTCGCGTAAGCTCAAGCGTGAGGGTATGGAACTCGCGGCGGGATGGGGTGGGGAGTGCATAAGTGTAGAAAAAGATACCAACCAAGAAAACTTAGAGGACTAAACAAAAACAGAAAGGAATTAGGACAATGAATAAGGACAAAACGGAGAAAGGAGCGGGCTTTACGCAAGGAGAATGGACAATTAGAGAATGCCCGCAAGGAGGGCATTACGAGGGGGGCGAAGACCCTTTTACGATTAGCGCGGATGGGAAGTTTATCGCTTCCATAAAATTGCAATCACGAAACACGCAAGCAAACGCGCGATTGATTGCGCAAGCTCCGGCAATGTACGATATGCTTGTCAAAATCAGTAATGGCAATGGATATGATACGTTAACCCTGGCAATGGAAGCGCGCGAGCTACTCGCCAAGGTAGACGGGGGGGAAGGATGAGCGCATACGAGAAACTGCAAAACCTTTATCTTGACTGGCGCAATAATTTCCTAACCCGCGAAAGGTTTGCATCTTGGTACGATATAACCGAGGAACGTGGCAACCGGATCATTGAGCTAGGGCGCAAGATCCATGAGAGACGTGTGCGCATATACAAGGAGAAACAAGCTAACTAACTTTTGTTCCAGTCCTAGTCCTGCCCTCGCGGGGTGCGATTCCTCGCGGGGGTTTTGGGAAGGGCTTGAACGCTAAATAACTAAACAAGAAATAAGGAAAAATTAAGGACTAATGAATAACGAAAATACATCTATCGAAGGCTACAACATACCTTTTGATTTGGAAATTTGCGAACTCGCGCTCAAGCAACTTAAAGCTCAGGCAGGAATCCACTCACGTTACTTACCGAAAAAGAGTCATCAAAACAAACTCGATGCGGTTAACCGGAAGAGAAAGCAAATCGCTCAACATCTTCATCACGCTCATGGGGTATCAAAAGACGAACTATACCTCAACGCATAAGGAGGAAACGAGCAATGGATAACGAAGAAGAAAACGTTTTAACCTCTGAGCTTTGCGATCTTTACGACGTGCGCATGTTCTTGAGATTACGTGGTTTGCTTGACGAACCAAAGGACAACGAGGGTACTGAAGAAACCATCGGAGAACTGATCGACAACCTAATCGAACAACACACAACCAATGAATAACGCAACGAATACGGATATTAGAACTGAACTTACAAAAATGATTAGAAACGCAGTTACTACGCAAGGATGGGGGGACGACAAAGTCGATGACTTTGTAGACGTCTTTTATGATTTTTTACTAGGGCTTTACTACGACGAAAAGCAAGCCCTTTTGAGAATCATAGAAGCAACCATTGGGGGACGATACAAATGACATTCAACACAGGACTGCATAAGAAACGACCTTCCACTGTCTATCCGAAGATCGAACGCACCAAGAGCGACGACGAGGACTTCGAATTACCTGACGACGTGGAGAACCCTCAACTATAAACAACTATGAAACATTATAAAATACAAGTGATCTCAACTGTAGGGGGCTACGTTTACATCAACGCAAAGTCAGAAGATGACGCGCTAGAGCAAGTGGAGCATCAAGTAGGCGAACATGGGTTTGATTGCTTGGTTGATAAACTATACCATAACACCATGAAAAAGTATCGGGATTATACGGGAGCTGAAGTCACACATAGGGAGGACGACGTTTTCGTTGAGTCAGTTGACGAAGTTTTTGAAAGGGAGTTAGTCATAGGCGATAAGAAATACAATTCCAAAACAGGAGAATGGACAAAGGAGGACTTACCAACATCATGACATTACAACCTAAACTAATCGGACTTGAAGAGATAATCAAGGAAGGAGAAACGCAATGAGCAGATTAATTGAGACAACTGACGTTGAGGTTTTGGAAATTGCGTATCATCGCAATGGGGTCGGGGGTTACCCTTTCCACGTTGTTTCCTTTCGCGACAAGGAGATGGATCGCGTATTCCTGGCAACGATATTCTTTGAGCATGATGACGAGGGAAACGCAAAGCTTGGGTTCAATCCTCGCGTTGCGATAATCGATCCCAAGCTCGCGGCAAAAGGTATTATCGGATTTGGGGAGAACTCATGGCGTGGGGACATTTATGCGTATGCTCTTGCGGAAGCTATCAAGGAAGGAGAAACGGAATGAGTACGCGATGCAACATATTGGTGCGTGATGGTGACTCTGAGCTATGGTTCTACCGCCATAGCGATGGTTACCCTGAGTCAGTACTACCTGATCTTGAACCTCTCATGGAGAAACTGCGCGATGGCATTCTGCGCAATAACCTCAGTCAGTTTTGCGGATGGTTGATCGTGAAGGGTCACGAGGGTTACAAGCGTCATCCGGGTTTTAACGATTGGAAGGTGGGAAACTACGAACCGACTACGGGGTTGCACGTGGACGCTGAATACGTCTACGAGCTTGATTTGCGTCTCCATACGTTGGAATGGTTGAGTTGGGGTTCTCCTGGGTTTGATAAGCTAATCAAGGAAGGAGAAACGCAATGAGCGCATTAAGTTGGCTGACAATTAGAGATGACTTAACTCAAGAAGGTTTGTCCGTTCCCGTTCGGTTTCTTGATGATGGCAAGGAGACACACTTGTCTCATTCCGGTGATTTGAATATTGATTACGTGGGTGACAAAGAGGGTGCGCCAATTATTGAAGGCGATGACCTTGGCAGGGATTTGTTAATAGAAGTAACTTGCCCGTCCATGAGTTGGAACAAGAGAAGGGCGTTAGCTTATAACATAGATTTTGATTGGAACTAGCGTGCTTGCGCCTTAAAGGGCGTTTGATATAAAACATGAGTCTTTACCCTCCTGAGAGAGCAAACACCCCTTCAGCGTCCTCTATGGACACGCAAAGGCTACTTCAGAAAGGAGGCTTGTCCTCATTCAAGCGAGGTTCGACGTATGAGGAGAAACGTCCTAGAGGTTTCTCGAAGGTACTGTATGACACGCCTGTCTGTCCTCCTCGGTTCTTCGCGAGGTGCATCCACACGCAATCATTCTCCCGATCAATCTCCTTCTCTCTGTGCAAAAGGATTACCGCATCCGCATCCTGCTCGATTGAACCGGACTCGCGCAGATCGGAAAGGGTTGGCTTGCGTCCTCCGTCTTTGGAACTGGATCTGTTTAGCTGGCTCAACGCAAGTACGGGTATTTCATATTCGAGCGACATTTGCTTGAGGCTTCGAGAAATGTGCGATACTTCCTGCACTCTCGAATCGTAACCATCGCTTGTGAGCAGTTGCAAGTAATCCACTACCGCAAACCCAAGTTCCCCTTCGAGTCTTTGTTGAGCGAGAAACGCGCCCAATGCTTCGAGGGTTGCCTTGTTATCGTCCTTGAAAGTTATAGGCCAACCTTTCATCGCTTTCGCGGTATCCGCAAGCTTGGTCTTGTCCTGCGCGGTAAGCTTGCCAGCTTCCGTGGGACGCGCAACCCCGCTTGCGTTGGATAGAAGCCTTCCCGCGCATTCAGCAGCACCCATCTCAAGAGAAACGTAGCTCGTCCTGATTCCTTTGCGGGACGCTTGGAGGGTGACGTGCATGGCGAGGGCGCTCTTGCCTACTCCCGGTCTTGCTCCGAGTACGTACAGTTTTCCGTTTTGCAAACCTCCTCCGAGGTGAGCGTCAAGCTTTGGGAAACCCGTGCTTATCGCGGATGCCTGTCCGGCGTCGAGAGAAAGGTACTCCGCATGAGCTTCTTGTGATGCGTCCTTTACGTGAACCTGTCCCTTGCGCTTGGAAAGCGACTTGGCTACGGATGCGGTGAAACCGCTTGCGATCTGTTCAGCGCTCTTGTCTGCGTTGAGTTCGTCATTCGCTACCAGGAGGGCGCGTTCAACCGCTCGATGGTTGCGATGCTCGATCAAGTGATCGACGTAGCGCGTAATCTTTCCACCTCCATACTGCTGAGAGATGGAAGAAATCGAATCCGTACTTTCGGGTAACTCCATCATCACGTCCACGTCATTGCAATCGGGCGCGAGCTTTCCGATTACCTCGAAGATCGACTGACGCTCAGGAGAAGAAAAATCCTCTTGCGTTAGATGTTCGAGCGCTTGGGCCGCGCTTCGACCTGTCTCATCCCTCATCGCGGATGCGAGTACCGCAATCTCTGCGAGGTCGTAATCCATTAGAATTCGTGAAGCTCGGGTTCTGAGTTGTTCTTTTTCAGATCGGGAAATCTTTCGGGTATCCAGCCACGACAAGCGTTGCGAAAGGTACGTTCCCAATCCGCTTTGACCTCACCCTTTCCCTTCGCCCAGTCAATGAATACCTCCAATGCCTTTTCGTAGTTCAACCCCTCGTCCTGCGCAATGCTTCGAGGAGGGGAAAAATCATCGGGAATTTGCGAAGCTTTCTTCTTCCGCGATTTTGGAGGATTGTCGGATGTTTGGCGGATATCGGCGCTAGTTTGTAATATATTCTTTCCGAAGGAAAGACGCGCCCGCGCGAGGCGTTTACGTAAAACATCCATGATTAATACGTTAATCGCGGCAGATGCCGGGACTCCGTATAGCTCGCAATACTCATCCAATATGCGTGCGGGAGTCTCTCCAAGTACGAGTCTTTTTTCTTTGGTTTTGCTCATGAGAATACCCCCATCAAAGTCAGTACGAACATGAGGATCATATAGGCGAATATCGTGCAGGCTAGTAGAAACAAGGCGTGCAAACCGATTTTGTTTAATATCTTTACCAATCTTTTAATCATTTTCATTTATGTGTTTTTGTGAATTCTTTCCAATGTCGGACGATGAAAAGCCATGCTTCCTCATCATTCACAACCTGGTCTAGTTGCCAACAATTATCCGAGATTACTCCGTAATCTTGTAGGTATTCTAGGATGTTTGACGGATGTTTGACGTACTCTATGGATAACCATTCGAGTCTGTTCATAGCGTGTCTTCATTGGCATCTTCGTCATCCATCAACTCTATTAATTTTTTTCTAAGGTTCTCCCTAAAACAACTAAGTTGAACCATTGCGGATTCTAAATCACGCTTGCAATCTTTTAACGACTTAGCCGTAAGCTCATACGTGTTGCCAATGAAAGCTCCATTTTTTCCCGGGGCATGGTCAAAACATGGTTTCCGCTCGAACATCCCCTCCATTCCTGAATGGGCTTTTGTGGCTTGATCATATAGAAGCATCAACCATCGTGAGTCTGATTCTTTTTCTTTATTCATAGCGTGTTGCGTGAATGGGTTAAAGCTGGATTGACTACGAAGACTTGGCTTTTCACTAACTCGCAAGCAGATGAAACTGTGGAAATATATTCTTTCTTGGTGTCAGCCTCAATGACCACGTCAAGGGTATCGCCAAGCTTTAGTGGGCCAAATGCCAACACGTATTTTCCTTGGCTGCCTTTGCAGTAAGTCTTGGTGAACTCAAAGCATTGATCAGTAAGTTCCCCTAATTCATCGGTTACTTTTATACAGTCCCAAATATTCATAGCGTATGTACCTTCTCCGCATATCGCTTGATCGTCTTCACCGGAACAAGGTATGCTTCCTTTTGTTTTACGTCTCCCTTGCCTACGAATTTGGCAGGGCGCAATCCTTCTTTCTTGATGAGCTTGCGGATCGTTTCGGGTTGCATGAATATGTACTCCTCACCTGTATGAAATATCCACCAGTCTGCGGTAGTTGTACTTAGCCCCGAAGGTCTTCCTCCGAATGCTATTTCCACCACCAGGTTACCACTATATCGCGACTTCCAATCCTGCTTGACCTCATAGGCTTGCTTGGTATTGGCATTAAAGAAATCGTAACCCTTGAAGTACCCGGGGATGGGGACGGGGAAGTGACCTTGCGCTCGCATGAACGCCATTACTTCCTCTTCCCTGTCCTTACCTACCCCTAAGCTATTCTCGAACTCCGCCATCCAAGTTTACAAAGTAGTGAGCTATGAGTATTGCATCTGCGGTGGCCAAGGTAATCTCCTTGCCCAAGTCAGGATACAATCTCGATGCATGATCCTTGAGTATCCTCTTGCGTTGCGCCCCTGACGTCTTTGCCAAGCCTCCCAAGCCCTTTTGCCAAGTCTTTGGAGGTACGAGGTGGCAGGGGATCTTCAACCCCCTTGCAAGCCCCTCGTAGAAGCCACAAGACTTGCCTAATTTGAAACCCGCACTTGAGGGTATGTTCTTCCCCGCAAACGGAGGCACGTCCTCAAGCACGAATTCAAGCCTGGAGTCAGGGTCATGAATCAATATATGAATCTCCTCGGTAAAGTCCGACAAGCTCGTAAACTTCCAAGCCTGTACGACTTGCGTGCCTATGAACTGGCAGAACCCTCCGCTCGTACCGGGATCAATTGCTATGATACATCGCTCACTCATCTACAACCTCCTTGAATTTAATCGTGAAACCTGGATCGCATTCTCCAGTATCATGCTCGATCAATGCTACCAAGTGTTCGATAAGCGCTTGTTGAACGCATGTTGCATTTGTCCAATCTGCATTCTCGATATGTTGCTTTGCAAACTCCACACCTTGTTTAAGCCTTTGTATTCTTTTCAATCTACTAACCATTTTTCTGTCTCTCCATGACTACCTTGATTTTTCATAAACGCTTTCAGTTCCTTCTCACTCCATGCCCATTGCACGCCGCCTTGTCCGATCCCGCCCTTCAAGCGGAAGCACGTCAATGCCACGTCTTCTGATTCATGCAGTTGCTTTAGGCTATTGACAGAGCGGTATCCGGTAAGTTCCATAGCTTTCTTTGAAGTCAATAACTTCACTACCTTGCCACTCATTTCTTGTCCTCCTTCGGATTTAACGTGTTTGCGAATTCGGACATATCAACAGTTCTTCTCCGTCCGTAAACTTCAGTCTTCAAATCGAAGTCTCGGATCTTGTTGTAAACAAATGAGCGAGATACGTTAAAGTACTCAGTCAGCTCCTTGATTGACAAACGATTGGAGTCTGCGGTTTTGCGTCCGAATGATAACGTCTGTACGTGGTCTCCATATCCCGGCCACACTCCACTCTCCATGCATTTGACCCACGTCTTGCACGCCTCTCCCATCTTTACCTTCATTCGAGACACTTGGGTAAGGTCGATTTCATAAGCGCTCGTCAAATAAGGCGCGCTCTTCTCTACGCATAGATATATGAATTGCGTTGGGTTGTATCCCATGCGCCTAAGTCCTTCCATATAGAATGCGGTTTGGAAATCGTAACCATACTTTCTCACGCTATATCCGAAACCCTTCGGATCTCCTTCTTGCGTGGTTTTCAAGTCGATTACCACCCCCGACCTGGTATTGAACAAGTCGGGTCGTATTTGGCATTCCGCACCCTCATACCCGAAGTAGCCAGTACCCTCGATGATCGTGTCTGGATCATGAAGATAGGTTTGCAACAAAGGATGCTCCCTTGCGGAATCCGCCATGCGCATACAGGTTTCGTAATCGCTCTTGGTCAACCATCGCTTGTCAGGCTCATTCTTTTGCATCTCTTCAAATACCGCTTTGTATGCGTTGGTTCGCGAGGAATTACCATCTATGCTATTCGGCTTTACCGCATACTCTTCATCGAGCTTATGCGGTTCGAGTGTTGCAGTATGCGTGCATCCCCCTACCACGAAGTGAGGTGCGTCAGAAGGCGTGGGATTTTGCATCTGATGCCAAAGCTTGGCAGGGCATGACTTGACAAGTTGCCAAGCCATGCTCCTGCTCAATTCACCCGAGCCATGATAGGCCGAGTTACTTATGTCAGTTCGTAACATCAGAATGGATCTTTGCTGGGTTCATCTCCGCCAACGTCCGCTTGCTCCTCGAAAGGATCTCCTCCTTCGTAGAGAGCATTGAGGTTTACCTTCATTCCGGCTACTGCCTCATTAATCTCATCGCTACGCTTCTTGTGGGGCTTAGGGGTGAGGACGTAAGACGTTTCGATACCCTCCCCGTTGCGAATGATGCTGATGTCATACTTCCTCGGGTCACCCCAATCCTCATCCTTCGCAAGTTCGATGATCTTCTCCTTCAGTCCGGCTTGCGTAAGCTCCATGATCTGAAGCGCAGAGTCTGCATAGTTCCAAACCACGAAGGTAAAGAACTCCTTGGGCTTATCCGTAAACGTGACCTTTGGCGCATCCCCGTCAATCTGCCAACGATGAGGCTTGCGCTTGCCCTCCTCATCAGACGTCCAACCAATCATTCCTTGAATAAACCCTGGAGGGTTGTCATCGGACGAACCGACTATGCGTAGCTTGTTCTCCCCTTGGACGAACTTCATGTAACTTCCACCCGATCCACCGGATGGGCTTGGCTTTATATTATCTAAGAATGCCATTGTTATGTTTTCTCCTTTTTTTGTTAGTTATTTTGCGGGATCACTCCCATTTTGATCGTAGGTAATCCTACATAGATTTTCGTTGTCAACTCGACACTTGAATGTCCAAGTACTTCCTTTGCGATATAAGGGTTGTCATCATGCGCTTTCATTATTCGATGCCCTGCATACTTGCGTAATCGATGTACGGGTTGTCTAGCATCCACTCCGCACCTTTCTCTAAGCATCTTGGGGAACTCGCGGGTAATTCGATCTTCCTGCACTTGAACAACAAGATCATCATCGCTTGTCTTGTATGACATAACTTCATTCCACCATGCCGGATCGCATGGTCTGTCCTGGTATCCCATACCATCAACCTCCCCATCGTCCACACCCTTGGGTGACCATATGCGGATCACCTTGTTCTCGCTAGTCTCCCAAAAGTCTCCGTACTTTGCTCGTTGGATCTCCGAGCTACGCAGACCGAGTCCATATGCCAACACATAAGCTTTGTACAATTCCACGTCGGTATCCTTGAGCGCTCCGCACACTTGCTCAATAGCCATGCGTTCCCTCTCGTCAGCATAGAAGCGCTTTACTTTGTTGCTAGGCAACTGCATGTTCACCCAATCGGAAAACAAAGAAACGTCTATGCCTTGCTTTTCGTAGTTACGAATCCATCCTTTGGCAAAGATACTGCGAGCAATCCTCACGTCGTTTGCAGAGTGATGCTTGGCATAATGCTCAGGTAAACTAAGCCCATCTTTCTGCTTGGCGAATATACCCAAAGGTCGCTCGTCAGGATTCGATACGTATTTGCCCAGTATCCTGCGGGTCGTTACCACGACCATGCGCTTGGTTTGATCACTCGCTTGTTTTCCTAGCGGTAATCGAGTTCGTTCATAGTAGTCAAAGAAGTCATTACATTGTTTAGTCATGAGTAGACACATAATGATTTGGATTAGTCGGTCAAGGGTTTTTTAAAATTAGCGCAAAAAAAAGCGGGGTTTCCCCCGCTTATGCTACTGTCCCCAGCAGCTAACTAAACAAGTTAATGTTGGACTAGAACAAGAACTTATAAATTGATCGTAGTGTTATTCTTTTATTTTGTCAAGCCCTCCGAGGTAGCGCCAATATACCATATCCAAAGGCGTGCCTTGGAGCATAGTGCCTTTATATTCTCCCCCGTCATACAAGTTGTATATGTCTTGATACGCTCTGTCGAATACTGCCGTTGGTGGCAAAGCCATTTCCAAGGCGGTTCTGGCCACCCCTTCGCGTTTGGCTTTGTAACTCAAATACCTACTGATACCAAGCAATCGATATAAATTGTTAGTCGTTAGCTCATCAAGCTTGGTAGGTCTTCCGTATAAAGTATCTTTAAGCACGTCGGTAGATGCATTAGCTGCTGCGAAAACGGTTGCTAAAGCGGTTAGTTTTCCAATACCGGAAGTCGCAAACTTTAAGGCTGCTTTCATGTCGCCCTTCTGTCGCGCATCAAACGCTTTGTTTATGTCCTTTCCTGCTGCTTCCCGATAAACGTCGAATTGTTTAATCGTGAAGGATTTTAACATATACAATATGCGAGCGTTTCCAGCACTTGTATAACCCGCAGGCATTTCTATCAAAGCCGCAGGATTCATGTCTAAGAATTTATAAAACACCAACTCCTCTACGTTTTTCGGAAGCTGCTTTGAACCGGGTTTTATATTGATCAAGTCAGCAATCATTTTTCTAGAATCCTCAACTCCAAATGCAGGAGCAAGTTCCTCAAAAAGTTTTTTCGATCCGTTTTTGCTCAATGCTTGCTTTCTATATTTTTTCAACGATGCATTCATGATGGTGTTCTTGGAAAGCTGATCGAGTTTCTTCAACCCTACCATTCCAAATACATTATCCAACACCTTCATGACTCCACCAGCACTCGTTTGAGCGTCAATATGATGGTCTTGCAAACCGAATAGTTTGGTGAAATTAAAGTTTTCCTTGCGATTGAATAAGGAATGAAACGTGTTTCCAAATCCATGAAAGTGAAACGCATACGCCAATTCAGCAAGTTGGGTGATTGCAGAACCAAAGTTACCCATGACTTGCATGTAATTAACACCCTTGACGTTCTGCACCCAGGGATCAACCGTCTTGCCACTAAAGCGTTGCTGTATGATTTCCTTGAGCTTAACAGTATCTGCATCACTCAAGTTATTTTCTTTGATCAATCGTTTTGCTACCGTGCCAGCCAAACTATCGTCTACGTCCATTTTTATCCCCAAGTCCCCACCTAGCGTGTCTGTAAACCCTTCGCCCTTTATGGTTTTCGCTTCCGGTGGTTTCTTGCCAAGAAATTTTCTTCGCTCAACTGCATCAACTGCACGTTCAACGTAAAGTTTTAATGCGTCCGCAGGGTCGGCATATGCGTCTAGCATGTCAGCGGTTATCTGATCTATGCTTCGCTCTTTGAAACTACCTGGCAAGCTTGCACCCGGCTGCTTGGGATGCCCTTGCAATACGCGCGACACAACTTCAGCCGCTTCGTCATTGGGAATCAAATCTCTCGATGGCAAATTGTATTTACTCGCATATTCATCCAATGCCTTTTCGATTTCCGTGCGCAACCGAGAGTCTTGATCCAAAGTTTCATCCAAATATTTTTTGAATGAAGGGTAGTCTTTTACGTTTCTAGGAAAGTAATCTTCCAAATACCCAACGTTAACTCCTCCCTCTTCTCTAGCATAAGTACGAATATCTTCCAATGCATTCTGCATCTCTTTCATATTCTTACTTAACGCATCCCTTTTTCCTACACCTATAATTCCTGATGTCACCATTTCATCAAGCATTATTGTAAGCGAATCTTCTCCATCTGCCTTAGCAGAATACTTTCCGTTCAACAAAAGAAATTTAAATCTTTGAAATAACTCGGGATTCCCTTTCTCACCAGCTAATCTTTTTAATACTTTTGGACGAAGAATCTTCGTCATCTCAGTAACGAATGGAGCGGAGCGATCCAAGTACACCTTAGTATTATCACGAATTTTTTTCTCAAACTTACGAAATTCTCTCGCCAAACTTTCGTCTATATTTTTAAGATTTCTTGATAATGGAACTAAAATAAAATTTGTAAATTCCTTCAAGCCACGCATGGTTTTTGCAAATTCAGTTGGAGCAATATACATATTGGCAGCCTTATCACTCGCTTCATTTATTCGCTTTGACTTGATAACGTCAGGCTCAACGTTTTGTGGCTTGAGCTTTGCAGTAGCCGCAAGTTGCTTGCCTTGCTTTGTCTTTAAGAACTTCTTGTATCCACGATAACCTAAAGCCGTTGCGAGAAGAAACATCAGAGTTCCACCATATCCTGAGCGTTGGATTTCAGAGTCATCTTCAGCAGCGCTTAAATCCGAAACCGAAGCCAAGGATGCGCTTCCAAGCAAAATAGCAGGGAACAAATTTGGTTTATGTTCAAGAAAAAACCTTTTAGTCTTTGGAGTTTTTGCGGCTCGATCTAAAGCTTCTTGAATTGCTGCGGGAGTATTTAAATCATTTTTTTCAATCGCTTCCAGCAATTCAAATTTATCCATGTTCCCCACTACTTGCTTACGTTCTCCAGGCAAGTATCCTCGTCCTTGACCGGGAGGAAGACTTGCTTCGGTTTGCACATCCGGGTCAATGGAACGTTTTAGTCTTTCTCGTCCTAACTCACCTACCGTGACTTTGGTATTACGTGACTGACCTTCGCTAACAAGATCTTCCATTGTCTTTTGTAAACGTCTCGCGGTATCGGAATCCTGTGCTGCGCGCTTTGCCAATTCCCTTACTGCCATGTCAACAGTTAACAAATCAAGTTGCTTCTTGCTTTTGTTATTCAATATAGCAATCAACTGAGGAAAGTGTAGACTCCTCATATCTTTCACTTTATTGGGATCTTTTACCTTAACGCTCTTGGTAGGTTCTACGGGTGGTAGTGGCTTTCCCGTTTTGGCAGCCTCGGCAATTTCGTTATCCGCCTGTTTTTTCCCTTTGCCTAAAAGCCTTGCAATAAACCCTGGCTTTCTCCCCGTTGTCGCAGCCGCAAACATGCCCAAGCCCAACGCCCACGGCCCGATCTCGCGCAGTTCTTCCTCCTCGGCTTGCGTGAGTGCCGTGCCTCCTACTGCAAGTCCTGCCGCGCCTCCGCGAACTTGGATGATTCCGTGCTTGAGTTGCAATCTTTCACGCTCCTTCTCAAGCTTGGCAATCTTGGCTTTTTGCGCTGCCGTGTGTGTCTTTGTCGCACCTTGTTGATGCCTCATATTTGCAAGGTCTTCTTTTGCGCTGCGTAAGTTTAACCATTTTCCTCCAAATAACTCTATGGATGTCGGGTCTTTTCCAACCGTTGTTTTTTGCCCTTTTAGCTCCACCATTTCTTTGTATCCAACAAGAGGAGTTTTTGTTTTTTTAGCCCCCAAGGCGATCAGTTCGTCAAAAAATCCAATAGGCATATTAGGGGCGTCCGCAACCATGCCAAGGATTCCATCATAAACTTCTTGATTATTAAGAGATGACAACATATCAATTGCCATGTTGCGTTCCCCTTTTGTAATCAATTCCCAAATACTGTTATGGTATTTAGCAATTTCCTCGTTAGTTAAAACCTCCGAGCTTGCCCACCTTAAATCGTCTTCAAGTCTTTCGATCCTTTTCTCAAGCTTGCCTTCCTTCTTGCGATTCTTTGCGCTTGTGGTTGCAAACATCTCCTCAATCTCGGCATCGATCTCGCGCAAGCGTTTGTTGTCAGCGAGGTTGCCCTTCGCAACTATCGGATTGATCCCGGTGAATAGTTCATTGTCGCTCGCAATCTTTTTCTCAAATGCTTCTTTGATAGGTTGGAACTCGGGGGCAACTTGCTCACTTTTCGCAAGCCCGCGAACCATGTCATCGGTTTCCTGCATTAGCTTGTTCTCCAAGCCCAAAAGCACACCCTCGGCATAGTCCTTAACGTCCATAGCTTCGATATCTATTACCACGTCAGATCCGGTCTTCGGCGCTTCTATCCCTGCTTGTCGAGTACCAGGCAATCCACTTGGCCCAGGCAAGGCTTGTTGGTCTAGCACTTGAAGTCTACGAGGGCCAAGCTCATTCTCGTCACGAACAACTGGAGCAGATACGTCAGGATCTCGAAAAGTAAAATTTCCACGAGGGTCTCGAAAAGTAAAGAATCCAGTTGGTGAAATTGTTTCAAAGTTGGCAGCACCACCTACGTCTTTAACTTTGTTTTCCAAAAGTTTCAAAGTATCCGGGCGTGTCATTCCCGGCTCGGCATCCAAGCCTAACTTACTATTTAACCACTTTGCTTCCAGCGCGCCAAGTCCACCTCCTAAAGTTGCACCGAATAGCAGAGTAGTTGCTACCTCGTCACTCGTTGGAGCGCGTCCCTCGTCCAGGTAAGTCCTTGCGGCAAGTTCTCCAGTTGCCAATGCACTACCCTCTACCCCGCGAATTGCGGTGCGTGCCAATGCACCCTTGCCCGGAAGGGCGGATAACGGTACTGCGCCCATTGCCGTTGCCGCTCCTAGCTCGCCATAGCCTATCCTTTTTTGTAACCCGCGCTCAATGCGATAATTTTGTGACCAATAATTTCCAATTGATGCGCCTGCTGCGCCTCCGAGAGCAATACCTTTCGGGCCACCGATTGAACCCAAGATACTCCCTCCAATTGCAGGCAGGATTTCGCGCCCGATAATGTTTGCGGTTTCCCATAAGGTCGGATCTCCACGTTGAGGTTGTGGAGCGCCTATTACCTCATACCCTTTGTCAAGGGCTTCACCGAGTGACATTGTGCGTATAGCCATTATCTAAATTCCAATAGCACCTCTGCCAAGTCCGCTTGCTTGTCTTTTTTGCATTAGTCTTTGAAAAGCCTCTTGTCCGCGCGGGGTTTGAAGTATTTTTACCGCATCCGGGTTTGTTTTATCAAGAAATTCTTGGGCAAGTTGTTCTAAAGCCTCATCTGAAATAACTTGGGGTATTGCGGAAGTTATACTTTCAGCAATACCTAACGCTCCCTGTTCCTGAGCGGGATTGAGCATTGGAGGTATCAGATCCTTAGCAATTAACTCTGATGCAGATTTTTCATCTAGTGTACCAGTCCTATCTTGCTTTGGCGCACCCGCGCCCCCGCTCCCATCGTCAACTTGTACGGGGGTAATTTGTAACAGTTGATCCATCTCAAGTCCTATTGCTTTATAGCGAGCGTTCAATCTCTCTGCAAATCCTGCATTCGACCCTGTTAATGGATAATCGTTATCGCCTTCAGCATCATTTAACTTTAAATACTCGCTGAAGGTTATCTCCCCCCCGCCCATTGGGTTGGTGAGTGTTGTATCCATCAGCTTTCCACGTTGACTATGCAAATCTAGATATTTTTTACCCAAGTCAATATTACCCGCAGCGATAACCCGTGCTACTGCATTAAGTTCCATTGCCTTTCCTTGCGAAGCTTGCAGCGCCATTGATGATCGAATTTTTTCATGGTTCAATTTGCGCCCTTGTATTTCAAACTGCGTAAGTGCTTTAAGTCCTCCCATTGCATTAACCATAGTGTCGTAACTTTTATTAGCTGACTTGCTTGCGGTGAGTCGCTCCGCGCCTTGCTCCAGTGCCTGCTCTTGATATTGTTTGGTTAGTTCAGCAGATTGCTTTTCAATCTTCCCACGCTCTGTTCCGGTAAACGCTTTCATCTTATCAATACTACCTTGTAACGCAAGACGTCTCTCCTCAGTAGTCAATTTAGCAAGCGCAAGAAGCTGCTCTTCACTCATATTCGCAACGCGATTTTCTGTATCGGCACGCTGCTGTTTGGCTTCTGCTAATGCAATAGTTGTACCCTTCAACTCCTGTGCCAAGTCGAGGTTAAACTTGTTAGTTTCGTTTAATGTTCTGCGCGCATCATCCTGTAGCTTCTTACTGCGCAACACTTCTCCACGCGCAAGCTTGCCTGCATACCCTTCGAGTTGCGCCATGCTCATGTCTCCTTTGACAAACCTTTCACGCTCGGTAAAATCCTTTTTGTCCTGAGCCTCGTCTCCACTCATTCCTATCTGACTGAGCGCCTCGGGGTTCTCCTTGTAGTATGCCTCGATCTCACCCGTCAGCTTCGCACGCTTCTGCTTATTCAACCCGTACTCCTTGATCATGCCCCCGACTTGCGCGCCCATGTTTGCGAACATTTGTCCGCGAGCGCGTCCCGCCTCTATAATAGGTCGAGTATCGACCCGTGATAGCGCAGATCCGTAATTTCCTCTAAAGAATGGTGTTGCCATAGTTTGTTATCTCCTGATTAAAATAAGCTTGGGTTGCTCAATAAACCCCCACCTAGCGAGCCTAGTCCACTAAATATACCCGCTTGCGCAGATGCTCGGGACGCTTGATCGGCCATAGCCATATTCGCGGCATTGGTTGCCTGGTTCTGTATAAAGCCCAAGCCCGCTTCGGGGTTTAAGTATTGCGGACTCGACTGTAATCCGTATCCGGCTTGTCCAAATACGCTTTGTCCTTGTTGCAATGCCGTTCCTCCTCCTCTGCCCAGTATCGCTTGGAACGGATCAAGGGCATCTTGGTTCTCGATTTGTGAGATTCGCGAGGCCGCATCCAGGTATCCGAGCAAGCCTTGTTGGCGGAGTGATTCACGCAGTCTCTCGGCATCCATCTTCGTGCCTACGTTGAATTGTTCTGCACCCATTCTGCGCGTATCGTCTGCGGTATGAATGCCCGCTTCCTGCCCGAGTACGCTTTGTGCGAATGCGCGGTTTTGCATCTTTCTCTGATTGTCCTCCAGTACGCGAGCTTCCGCTTCTTCGATTGCCGCAGATTGGTCAAAGGTACGACCCATAAGAGTAGACCTTGCTCGCGCAGATTCGGCAATCTCGCGCCTCTCACGCTCAGTCAGTCCCTGACCAAGCGCTTCTTCGGCTTGCGTCATGAGTCCTTGGCGCAACGGATCTGCTTGTACGCGCTGGGACGCTATTCGCTCGGGGTCGGATATTCCGACGTCCTTGAGCAAGTTGCCCTTTTGTTCCTCGATGAGATCCTTCGCACCTTGCATCGCGCTTTGCGTGCCTGGTTTGTAATCCTCCATGATGTCGGAGTACAGACCGGATAAGCGCGACACGTCCTGTAGATCAGCTTCTCTTTGGCGGGATAGATTGCCTCGTTGAATGTCCTCGGCTAAGGTGGAAAGACCTTTAAACTCTCCTTCTCTAAATCCTGCCTGATCAGACGTCTTTATGGTTTCAACAAAAGTATCACCAACCTCGTCTGCAAGTCCGGCATCCACGTCTGCTTGCGTTGCGGTGCGTGTTTCAAATCTAGTGAGGTCGCGAGTGTCACCCATCAAGTCTACCATCCCGTCACCTTCGCGGATAGTGATGGTCTGTCCTTCTTCGAGGGGTTCACCCGTGTACGGGTTCTCAAACTTGAAGGTCGTTTGAATCTCAGTTGGGGTTGCCGTGTTAAGACCTTGAAAGAAATCAGACGCTATTTCTTGATGCAAAGCTTGGTCTGAAATAGTATACCCAATCAAGTCCCCATTACCATCAAACTTGCCAGCTAGTCCACGGTTCAAACCTTCATTGGTTACATTTAACCCACTTTCATCAAGATACCCTAATTCTTGGAGCATTTTTGTCTCATCGAGAATCCCACCTGTCTGCGTATCAAGCACGTTAAACCTTCCGCTATCGGAAATCATCTGATACCGTCCTGCGCTTGGCCCTTCGCTTGACATAACAACCTCACCATCAGGGATACCAAAACGACCATCGGGAGTACGTACCACTTTTTGCTGAGTCTCTCCCCCCAACAAGGTCTGCCTGAGAATATCCGTATCCGTCTGAGCGGTTTTCTTGCGTATGCTCTCCTCTAGTGGCAACAAGCTTTCCAAGCTACCTACGTCTGCAAAGTCACCCGTTCCTCTAAGGAACTCGGCTTGCGCCTTTAACGCTTCTGCCATCCCTTCCCCATAGGAAGGTTGATCAGGATAATTGATATCGGGACTACTCATAACATTCTTCTCCTTACTTGATCGTAACTAAAGTATTTGACTGGTTTGTTCTTCACGTGCCTCATCCATCCGACGTGTGGGAGTGGATAAGGTATGCGATCTATAAATTCCTTAACCGCGCCATCTCCTACTGCGGTTCTTACGTACCAAGCATCAGGATCTTTTACGTCCCATTGAGCGTCAGGATTGCCTTGGTCGCGTCTTACCGCTTTGCCCAAGAGCAAGCTATGCGGAGTCTTGAACACGTATCCCCTGTCCATGTACACCGCAATGTCCTTGAATAGATCCGTTCCGATCTTCTCGTATAATCCAAGCGCTTTGACCAATACGTTCACGTGCTTATCGTTGCTCCCAATGCCACTACTTTCCAATTCGATCCGTCAGATACCGCAACAGTTGCCGCACCTGAGTTTCCATCCGTCACGTATATCATCTGTCCGGCAGGACTTGCAGAGGGTACTCCGCTCACCGCATAGGATCGCAAAGTCATTATCGTCCCGCTTATCGTGCCTCCCGTCAGCGCAACCGCATTGGCGGCTTGCGTGGCAATCGTGCCTAGACCCAATGCGGTACGAGCGTCACTCGCATTTGCGCTCCCCGTACCTCCGTTGGATACTGCGATAGGAGTCGCAACCGTGACCGTAGGTGTGCCTAGTTCGTTTAGATTGGCAGCCGTGACCTCAACGCCCGTGGCAAAAGTAAACCCTCTTGTGACTGAACTTGAAATCGCCATTTATGCAACCTCCGTTCTGATATTCGCGCCATCTTGGATCGCATCCAGGGAGACGTGTCTAAAGCTTGGTCTGCCCGCAGTAACGTTTATCTCGACTTGCGCGCCATACCCTCTTGTGCGTCCCGTACCGAAGCGTAGGAGGGCTTCTTCAGTCCCGCTTGCGGTATGGCTCAGGACGGTAGTGGAAGCGTCAGGATCGAGCGTATTGACCTTGATGTTGAACGCATCATTGTTAACCGTGTTGACTCCCAATTGTCCGCGCCTCCAACGCTTGACCTCCTGGTTGCCCAAAGTATATGCGCGAGTGACAAGTTTTCCTGCAATTGCAGTTGTGCCTGACTCGCTCGAACTCCCGATCTTGCGTCCACTATCGTCAGAAGCGTTTTCTTCCATCAGATACCACCCCGTATCGTTGCAAGCGAACAATCTGCGCTTTGTCGGATTGCTACCATGCGAGCAGATAACCCAGTCATCCACGTGGAATGCCAAGCTTCCTGCCATGGCGGGGTAACTGTCCACGCTCACCCATGTGGAGGTGAGTAAATTATATACGAATATCGCATTAGGTACGGTAGAACTACCCGTAGGTACTGCAAGGTAGTACTTGTTGTCATACACCACGCCACAAGCTTTGTCCGCATGAGCGAAGTTCACGTCTTCAAATTGATCTTGGATTTGACGGGTCATCGGAATCGTTTCTCCGGTAACCTTGCTTATTGCTATCCCCAATCCCTTTGCAGGGTCAGTACCGGGACTAAGCACGACAACTCCATTGTCACTCAAGAAGAAGGTTTGCGGGCCTGACTGAGCGATACTCTTGCGAG
>Ga0098048_1000199_pt1 | contig 30724 bp, 29 predicted proteins | sample 13_taG_FD_75052 | JGI IMG/M metagenome (GOLD analysis project Ga0098048, IMG submission 75052) | Marine viral communities from the Subarctic Pacific Ocean - 13_ETSP_OMZ_AT15268 metaG | ecosystem: Environmental > Aquatic > Marine > Oceanic | place: Pacific Ocean | collected 2015-01-16 | reverse complement strand
ATTCATTAGGGGCTTTTTTTGTCGGTGAAGTGTTACGGTAGCACGTCAGTCTCCAAAACTGAAAGCCGGGGTTCGACTCCCTGCACCGGTGCCAAAATAAAAGTTGACAAACAACAAATAGATGCTATAATGGTTATATTAACTAGAAGGGCAAGGCTATGGCAACATTTGTAATCAGCGATACTCACTTTAATCACGCAGCTATCCTTACCTTTAATGATTATGTTGGCAAACCTGTTCGTGCGTTTGATACAATTGATCAAATGAACGAATGCATTATGGATAACTGGATAGACACGGTCGGACCAAAAGACACAATTTATCACTTAGGTGATGTTCTTTTTGGTATGGACAAGGGTGAGTGGTTAGAAGCAAACTTTGCTAAGTTGCCTGGTAAGAAACATCTTATTTTAGGAAACCATGACAATCCTAAATATCTCCTACCTTTCTTCAAAAGCATTTCTTTATGGAGTGACCTAAGCGATTATAACTTAGTGTTTAGTCATGCTCCCTTACATGCACAGCAACTTGCTGAAGGAAGGTGGGCAGCCGATGCAATAAACGTACACGGACACATTCACTCTAATCCTGTACCTGAAGGACCTTACAAATGTGTATGTGTAGAGCAGATTAATTATAAACCTATTAACATAGAAGATTTGTAATGCTAGATTCATATGCACAAGATGTGTTCGATAAAAATATAAACATGATGGTGCCATATTATCTTATGGCATCATATGCGTATTATGAACAAGACGATGCTATATTCTCAGATGGTTTTTTTGATGAGATGGGCAAAATTATGTTAGAGCGCTGGGACGAAATTGAACATTTCCATAAAGAATATATTACAAAAGATGATTTACAAGCAGGTACATTCCTTGGCAAATATCCAAGTAGGGTAGAAGGGGGATTAAAAAGTCTACGCGAAACGACTGCACCTAAGAAAAGAAAACGTAATAATAAAGTAAAACCAAAGCCACCGCCAGCTAACACTATGGGTAACTTTGGTATGGGATTATTTGACTTTGGCGATGACTAAAGTCATATTCTCTTGACAAAATTTTAAGTAGACTATATAGTAATACAAATTAAGGAGAGTAAGATGGCAAAAGCAAACAAAGCGGCAGCGAAACCTAAAAAGAAAACAGTAAGAGCAGTACGTCGCGGAGCAAATAGACTGCCATTGATGCCTGATAATATTAAATGGGAAGGCGCTAAATATTACACTCACTATGAAGTTGAATCAAAGGAGTGGCTAGAACGTGTCAAAATTTACATTAAGAAAAACTTTGATAAGACAATTGTGTCTAACATTAATAAGTTACCAGATTGGAAAGTCGGTGGGAAAAGTCATTGGGCGTGTACTGCATATTGTTTAGAAGCATTGCCACAAATTGTTCCTCCACAGTATAAAGAAAGTTTTAACAAGTGGGTTGCAGAGCTTAATGAAGAAGGTGCTGTAATAGCAGAGCAAAAGAAAGAAGAAGCAAAAGGAAAGAAGAACGTTTATGTTCCTACTATTCAAGAACGTATCCGTGATCAAGCCTACTTGCAGGCAGAAGCATTAGAAGAATGGCTAGATGGATTTATTACAGATAAGAAAAACTTCGACCCTAAGGGCTTTGACTTTAAAAAGCATTTCCAAAAGACTAATGTTACACAAGCACATGCTCGTAAACTAAAAACGTTTTATGAAAACGAACTCGATGATTTTAAAGAACTAGAACGTTATCCTACAGCAGGTCAACTAAAAAAGATGGACGAGGTTCAAGCAGATCACTGGTTACAGCTTAAAGAAGGCTATGCACATCTAAAAAAAGCAGATATCAAAGCGTTTACTACAGCAATTGAAGAACTAATGACAGCATTAGACTTTGTTATTGACAGTGCTAAAGCAACACGCAAGCCTCGTAAGCCTAAAGTAAAAAGCTCTTCTAAACTTGTTGAAAAGCTAAAGTTTTGCAAAACAGATGATAAGTTTAAACTTGCAAGTGTACCAGCAGAACAAATTGTTGGTGCTAACGAGCTTTGGGTGTTTAATGTGAAGACACGTAAACTAGGAAAATATGTTGCTAAAAATATTGATCCTAAAGGCATGGGTCGTGAGGGCAGCGGATTAAGTGTAAAAGGCACAACTATTACACAATTTGACGAAGTACTAAGCATACAAAAAACATTGCGTAAGCCACAAGATCAACTAAAGGAATTTAAAGGAGCAGGTAAAGTAAAACTCCGTAAGTTCTTGGATGAAATAAATACTACTGACACGAAGTTGAATGGTAGATGCAATCCTGATACCATACTTCTAAAGATAGGTTGATAAATACAGTATGGCAAGAGATATTTCAGACGATAACATTAAAAACATTCGCCACGGACTAGCAGTTCTTGGAAGTGCAATCGATACACTAGCAACAAGGCCTGCGCCAGAGGCTATTGTAAAACCTATTGCTGATAGAAGCATTACAGGAAACGCAATTAAAGGTGGAATGATACAAGAGTTTCATAGCACAGGATTACGTGATGATGCAACTCAGCTTACAGTTTTAATTAACAACGACGGTATACTTACTGATAAAATTGACGTAGATACATTAGTAGGAGACACTAATGTAAAAGGCAATTTAACAGTTGATGGCAAAGTTAATGCAAAAAGTTTACATGTTAATGAAATAACTTCTGATGTAAGGTTAGAGCGTACAAGACCATTAGAATTCCATGGTCAACCTAGTGGAGAAGATGTTCCAGCTGAAAATACACTTGCAGGTAAAGGACTATGGTTTGTAGGTGACGGTTACACAAAACAATTTACATATCAAACTAATCCAGGAAGATTTTTTAGCACCGAAAGCATAGAACTACATAGTGGGAAAACTATTATGAGCGAAGGTGCTATGCTTTTAGGTAAAGACAGTCTAGGACCAAGTGTTAGACATAGTTCGCTAACTGCTGTTGGTAGACTGAAAAATTTACAAACTGCCGGCGATCTTAATATTGACAATATGATATTTTGGAACAGTGATCAAGAACGCTTAGGCATACGCACAGATCAGCCAAATGGAATGCTTACTCTAGCAGGTAATGATAGTACCTTTATTATTGATCCTGAAAATGATGCATTTAAATTTGGTACATTTACTTCAAACGAATTGCGTATTGTAACTGATGATACAGCAAGAATTACAGTAGCACCAAATGGTGATATTCGTATTGGCACAAAAGGCAATAACACAACTAAAGTAAGCGTACATGGCAAACTAGGTGTTGGTGTTAATAACGTTGACAATGATGTATCTATACATGCTCAAGGATCAATTAAATTTGCAAATAAAAAATTCGAAGTTGCTCACAACTATCCTACTACTGGTACATACAATAGAGGTGACATAGTGTGGAATGACGAGCCTAATCCTAATGGCTGGGTAGGTTGGATTTGCATAGTCGAAGGTACTCCAGGTGAGTGGAGACCTTTTGGACATATATCTAAAGTATAACTGCTTCTACAATTCCATCTATTGCATCATTTAATGCAATAGCAAAACTCCATGCATCTTTTTTGTTATTAGTATGTGCTTTGCCTGGAATAGTGCTAGGAGCAAGTCTGTCACCTTTTTTAACTTCTCCTGTAACACACACCGGAACACGACCTTTAAGTGCAATAGCTGTACCATTTTCTAAATCTTTGTTCATTAAAAATGCTGGTGCTTCAGATACAACTCCCAATACGCTGTGAGCGTTATTTAGATTAGCTGCTGTAACTTCTGCTTCCCCGCCTACTGCAATTACAGTGCCAATTTCATATTCTGCATCTGCTAGATATTTTTCAGCCAAGTCAGCGTATTGTGCTGCTGTTGCTGTACCATCAAATGTTGTTGCGTACATTGTATTATAGCGTAATGAACTAGTGCCTACGTTGCGTGTATTATTAGCATTAGGCGTTATATTAGCTGTTTTAAAGGCGCCTGCGCCTGTGATACCGTATGTAGTACCATCTACATAAAACCCGTTGTCTGCACGTATATAACGCGGTGTATAAATGTTTTTGTTAGTCTCTTGGTTAATACGTAGCCAAGTTGTATCTTCGCAACCAATCTCACCCATACGGGTTGTGCCGTTGTAAAACTGAATATGATCGCTGACGTTGTTATCAGCTTTTTTGATTATTATTCTTGCGTTGCCTGTACCGTCACCCATAGTAAGATCACCGGTCATTGTATCGCCAGTTTCTAAAACAAATCTTCCGTCCGATTCAGTTTCAGTATAATAACGGCTATCTAAGTTAACGCTGCCTAATGCAGTAATGTGTCCAAATGTATCAAGTGTTACATCTTGAATAACTGTACCATTTGAATTATTTACACTAGCTTGTGTACTTGTATCAGCATGACCAACTGAAACTGCACCAGTAGCAGCACTTACTGTCACACCAGTATCAGCTGCTATGCTTTCAACACCCATGTCTACTGTACCTGTTGTAAGCCCTGTTACATGCCCGTAAGTATCTAATGTAATATCTTGTATAAAGTCGTTAACACTGTTATTAACACTAGCCTGTGTGCTAGTATCGGCATGATTAATCGTTGCCGTAGAACCTTCGCCTAGTGTATGACTTACAGTTATTGCATTGCCAGCACTTACATCCTCCATATAGTTGCCAGTGGTATCGGTGCCTAATGCTACACTATTAGCTGCTACAGTAGTTGCAACTGATATAGTTCCGTTAGCAAGATCAGTAAGGGTAGTGTTTGCAGTACCTGTTACATCACCTGTAAGTGTTACAGTTATTTGCGGATCTGGTTTGTCTGTAATATAACTCCATGCTAAATTACCTTCAAGTGTGCCTGCAACAAATGTTTCACTACCAACAGTCCATTTATCGTCGCTTTCGTTCCATATAAATGTTTTGTCTGCTGCGCTGCCTCTTTCAATACTAATACCGCCATTTTGTGTAGGAGCAACGCCTGCTCCTAAATTACTGTTTAACACAATAATATTATCAGCAAGATTAATTGTTTCAGTATTAACTGTAGTAGTAGTTCCTGTTACTGTAAGATTGCCGGATATAGTGATATCGCCACCGGATGAACTTAATGTTAAATTACCTGTCGTTGTATCAATTGTGTTATCATCGGTGATTGCAATTTGTATATTGCCAAATGTAGCACCATCTAAAACAGGATTACTCGTCCATGCTGGTACATCTGTATTGACATATAGTATTTGTCCATTCGTACCTATTCCTAGTTTTGATAATACATCTAAATCGTCATCTATATCAGTAGCAGCATAGATTATATCACCTTTTGTATATTCAGTTTGATTTGTACCGCCTAATGATATAGGTACAGCACGACTGAGGTTCTCAGGATTTTCATAATGTGCTCTTGCTACTCCACCTAGTGTTGCAGCATCTACTGTACCACCTTGTGTACTTGGTTTAACACCAATTTCACCAGTTGTGCTATTTGTGAAATGTTCTTTTAAGAACTTGGCAACACCTTTAGAATAATATGCTTGGTTAGCATCTGCTGTAATTGCTGTATCTGCACCAGCTGCCTCTACTCTAATGTCAACACTACCATAATAATGTTCGTTGCCACTACCGTCTGTGAAAAATGTACCAGCTAGTGTTATAGGATCATCGGCAATATTATTTGTGATATCTTTCATAACAAGTCTATAAGAACTATCACCAAATAATGCTGTATCACTATTTGCGTTTCCTGTACCTAATCTTGTGCTATCAATAATGCCTGATATAATATTACTTGCGTCAATATTGCCGGAACTTAAAACACTCCAATTATCTGCAATTTTACTACTTGTATTAATTTGTGTTATAACTTGCACATCATGGATGTTAAGTGTAGCATTGCCAGTTCCTTGACTAGTTACAGCTTGTTTAGCAAATGTAATACCGTTTACGCTTGTGAGTGCATTTGCTCTGCTTTGATGCAATGTAAATGAATTTGTTGTAACACTACCAACAAAGAAATATTCTCCGCTGCTAATTCCTGTAGGGGTCACAGCAGCAGTATACTCTAATGCATTTCCAGTCGTTAATCCATGGGCTGCTTTATAGAATGTGCTGCCGAATGTTTCTACACCGTTAATAGTAAGTGTATGTGTTCCAGTAGACGAGCTTGAAAATAATCGTTGTGTAGTAATATCATAATCATCATACAGCTCAATTATATCTGAGTCAATAACTTTAATTCTGTATACAGCATTATTTGCTAGGTTACCGATTGGTAAGTTAACACCACTTGAATATTTTACAGGATCACCATTTGTATAACCATGTCCTGTAATAGTAATTCTATTAGGTGTATAATCAACATCAGCTGCTGCATCAAAACTTTGTGTTGCTGTAAAACTTTGATTTAAGGTTACTGAACTACTACTATTATCTCTAATAAAGTCTGGGTTTGCACCACTTGCGCTAAACTTAATACCGCCTGCACCTAAGTCTATAAACAGTCTTTGCTCTACATCAGTAATTGTTATACTAAATGCACTACCTGCTGTTCGTCCGCCTATGTCTGCATCTGCCGCTGTCAATGTATCACCAGCAGCATAACCAGAGCCGCCACGTATAATATCAACACTTGAAACTGAGCCTGAACTTACTACAATATCAGCCGTAGCATTAATACCAGAACCGTTTGTAGTTAATGAGACATCAGTGTATGTTCCATCTGTATTGTATCCTGTACCGCCAGATAAGCCAACATTATTTACAACTGTAATGACGCCAACAACATAATTTGTTATTTCACCGTCACCGCCACTCACTGCGCCTACAACTGTATTTCCATTAGTAAAGGAATAAGTATCTGGTTCTAAGATTAAGAATTGACTACTAGTATCTCTATTTAGGAAGTAACTATCCTGCTGTTCAGTATCTGCATCTACAACAGTAGGATATGTACTTAATGCTCCAGTAGTACTACCTGAAAGTGTATCTGCTACATTGGTAGTAAATGTTCCGTCTACTGAAACAAGTTTTAAACTAGTAGAGCTTGTTAAGTTTTGTTTTACTACACCCGTAGCACCACTATTAGCTTGGGTGATAGTTTCACCTTTGACAACTGTAATTGCACTGTTAAGAGTCAGAACATCTTCTAGGTAATTTTCAATTGCAATGTCACCACTTTGAGAATCGCCCGCAGGAATATCATCACTAATTATCAAGCGTCCTTCATAACTATCAACAACATAACTTGCAAAACTACGTGTTGCTGGGATAAGCTCTGGATTCAATTGCCCTGCACTATTCAACTGAGCAATAGCACTAGGCACAGCGTTTGTGCTGACATTTTTATCAATAAAGTCGCCAAGTCTGTTATCTAAGAAAGAGCGTACTGCTAACTGTGTAACAAGTCTACTATGTAGTGGACCGTTTAAATCGTTATCTCCTAGTCCAATGTCATCTGATATTTCGTTAATAGTAACATCTGAAAGTGTTAAACTCAAACTGTCTAGTTCTGTAATAGTAACTTTGTTTTTAAATTGGATATTACCTGTTTTGTTTTCAGCAGTAATAAAGTCACCAACTAAGAAATCACCTAATTCGTTTGTACCTGATGTATAAACACGACCTTCTTGGTTTCTATATTGTTGGTAAGCACCTATTGTTTGTCCACCATTTTCTGGTAATGCATTATAGTCTATACCACTACCTGCATATTCCCAAGTATGTGCAGATGAGTTTACAATACTAGGTCTGTGCAAGTGCATATCTAATGTTGTAGTATTTGCTATGTTTTGGAACGTACTAGTACCGTATGTGCTACTAACAGTAAATTCTGAAGTATAAAAGTCTGTCAAATCAGCAAAAGCTGAAATGTTTATATTTTGCACAGGTGTACCACTAGTATGATCTTGTGTAATCGTAGCAGTTAAACTAAACAGATTCCTTACAGCAGTGTCGCCAATTTGCACTAGTTCATTACTAATTGTTAGCTTTCTTGTAGTTGCATCCCAATCTGTAACAATAGCAGCTAATGGAATACCGCCTTCGTCGCCTGTAATAGATTGACCTTTGTTAAAGTTATATGTTCCTGCTGCCAGTGTAAGTTCTTGGTATACTGAATGTTCTTCAATTATTTCGTCAACAAACCATTCTTCGTCCGGTGTCACAATGTTGTGTGGTTGACTTGTGCCTGTTTGAATTGGCACAGCTCTGTAAACACTATTAACATCTTCGAATAAACCTATTTCATTTGCGTTTGCTGCAAATACATAATATTCGTTTCTATCTAATAAACCGACAATATCTTTGTTACCACCGTTTCTGTAAACTACCTTTTCCCCGCCTACAAATCCGTGGCTTGCAATAGTAATAAGATTACCGTTTATATCTGTACTACTGTCAAAATCTAATGATACTCCTGTTTGTCTATGGTTATTTGTTACATCTGCACCAATACCGTTTATAATTCTTACAATAAAGTGTTCTGTTGCAGCCCTTTTACTTCCAACAACTTTGAAACTTTGTTTACCTTCAAATATACCATTACCATGGATAATAGGTCTATCAAATTCAAACGATACAGGCATCTGTCCAATTGAGCGTAAAGCATAAAGTCCAAAGTTTGTAGCGGAGTTTGTTACACTACAATATCCACCGTTTTGTGTATAAATTCCGTTCTTGGCAAAAATTTGGAAACAACTAACTAACTGTGAATACGCTTGGTTACGTATCAACCAGCCTGTCCCGCCAAATGTAAGCATTGTATATGCAGCACCGATCATTGATTTACCTTGTTTAGGTAATCCTGGTGTCGTATCATTAGCAAGTTCAAGCTCTAATGCTTGCGCAGGTTGATTTGGTTCTTCGACTAGGTCACCATTAACATCAACACCACTACCGCCTAAGAATGATATAAGTGAACTATTAAATATATACGGTGATGTTGTAACAACAGGTTTGAATGAACTTAGATTTCTGTATGAACCTCTATCATAATCGGTATCTTGTATATCGTCAAATCCAAACGTAAAGTTCCAAGTCCAATCAGGTGCGCCATTGGCATCTAAATGATCTCTAAATGTAATTTGAGTCACATAGCTTCCGTTACGTAGGCTAAACATATTTTTATTTGCATTCAACGGACGTATAATTACTGTTCTTAAACTATCACCAACAAGTGATACCCCGTCTGGAACAATAATTGGGTTTGCTTCTAAATAATCACCTGACGCAATTTTAATAGTAGTTGGTGTAATTGATAATGTAGGTTTTACTAGTGCAGGTAAACTAGATGTATTACCAGCAGTTAATGCATCAATAACAATTTGAATGCCAACACTAATTGAAGTTACATCTGCATTTGCTACTGTAATGTTTGCGTCCAAAGTCTGGCTTGTAACAGATTGTAATGGAGTTACAGTAATCTGATTAAGTACATCCATGACAAGTTGTTTAAGGAATGTGTTTGCACTAATTGTTTCTGCTAATTGATTAGCAATAACTTCTTCACTACCTTGTGTAAAGTATAGTTCTGCTGATAATCTACTTGCACTGTTACCACCAAATTGTACATCATATAATGCTGCATTAGCAATGTAGCCTGTATCTCTTTTACACTTGTCTGTATTATATGTCAAGCTAGGAAAATTATCAGTTATATGTTGTATAACTTCATCTTTGATAAATTCTATGTTTGCATCGAGCAACTGTCTTGCACCAGTAAGTGATGCTGTTTGAGTCACTGTGCTTTGGTATGCTATTTCACTTGCAATTTGGCATGCTTTTTTAATTGTAGCAACTGGTGCATTTACACCGTCATATGTATCATCACCCTGTGTACTTGATACCCAAACAATATTTGTATCACCTTCGCCTGCTTGAATTTCTAATTCGCCAGCACTGTTTCTTTTAATATCAACGCCATATCCGCCTACAAGATTGACATCATGAATATCAAGTCCTTGCTGATGTCTAAGTGTTGTAGTCCCAATCGGCACAAACAATGTAGTATCATCTGCTTCAATTGTAATTTTGTCTGTCGCAGCGTCAACAGATAAGACAATATTGTCACCACCTTTAATAGTAATTTCGTCTGTGGTGCTGTCTGCTTCAGCTGTACCTATCAGAACATCGCTCTCGTCTACTGCTGTAATTTTTCTGAAAAAGTCGTATATTTTAGGTGTGGCCATTACTTATCCCAATAATTTTATATTCCTACTGTGTATTTATTAAATAAAGTATGTTAGTTATAGGCAACGGTGAAAGTCGCAAAGACATTGATATAAATGCAATACCCGGCATTAAAGTAGGTTGCAATGCGATTTTTAGAGATTATACTAACATCGACCATATTATCTGTGTAGATAAGCGTATGGTTAGTGAGGCAATTAAAGCAGGTGCAAACGTGCGTAGTAATATTTACACAAGAGAAGATTGGCTGCATAGGTTCCCTAAGAATCAAAAGATAAGACAGGTACCTAAGTTATGGTACGAAGGTACTAAAAGAGCAGACGAACCCTTTCAATGGGGCAGTGGTCCTTATGCAGTTTTGTTAGCAGCAAAGCATGACAAGGTTGTAAATATGTTGGGTTTTGATTTATATGGATCTGCTGGAAAAACAAACAATATCTATAAAAATACTGCAAATTATAATACAGCTGATAAACGTGCTGTTGATCCAAGGTATTGGATACATCAAATAGCAAAAATATTCGAGCATTATAAAAAAACTGAGTTTAACTTTTATAATGATAATTTTGAAATGCCTGAACAGTGGAAGTGCTATGTTAACTTTAATTTATACAAAATAAATAAAATAATATAGGAGTTCGCCACGAGCCTCCGTTATCAAAAGGCCGAAGGAAAAGTTGTTTGGACAAAAATTCACAAATTGAAAGACAAGTAGCTCGTTGGGATATCTACGCAAAAGTAGCCCCAACGATTTTTCTAGTTACGGGGGGTATATCCCTCACAATAGGTATCACTTCATTTGATACCTTGTTTAATATTGGTATGATCTTATTTGCCTTTACTGCCGTCACTTGGTGGTTTTGGACAATTATAACTGTTAAATACATTATCAAGACAATGTCTTCAGCAACTACAAATCTTATCGAGGTCAAGCAAGATCTCAGGGATATAAGAAAAAAGTTAGAAGAGGAACAAAATGGCCCCGATTAGAATAATAATTCTGAATATTATAAGTGGATTCAGCTTGGCAACACTTATTGTGTTCGGAGTATTATATATGAGTTTTGATAATGCATTTGTATTTACAGATACGCACATAAGCATAACAAATAATCCAGTAACAGCAGAACAAGACATAGAGTTTTACATGGTAGGATCAAAGAAGTATCAGTGCAACAGCACAGCCGCATATGGTGTAGCACATGCTGTAGACGGCTCCCACTCACACAACCTAAACCTATTTACCAAACGCTACATACAAGCAACAGCACCAGGTGAGCGTGTAGAAAATGGTTGGCATATGGCTGTACCTGACGCTATGTCACATGGTGGTGAGTACCGTGTCAGCATGACAGGTGAGTTTGAATGTATACACTTGATATTCAAGACATACAAAAAACAAGAGTTTGCCAACATCTATTTAAAAGTAGAACCACGTTAACACTTGACATTATAAATAAACTATAGTATACTGCTATTAAGGACTTAGCGTCAACCCTTCTAACTCTGCCGCCTTACAAGGAGAATACATGGCTTACTATAGCACAAAAACATACGGACACAACATCGGATTATCAGCAGTGTTCCGTCAACCACACGCAGACCATTCACATTGTAGATTCTTACATGGATACAGTTTACAATTTAAATTTGTGTTTGGCACAGAGCATTTAGATCATCGCAACTGGGCTGTTGACTTTGGAGGTTTGAAGCCTTTGAAGAAATGGCTTGAAGATACTTTCGATCATCAAACTGTTATTGATATTAATGATCCAATGAAAGATGATTTACTGTTATTAGAAACAAAAGGACTTGCACAGATTACACAACTTGATGGTGTAGGTGCAGAGAAGTTTGCAGAACATGCATGGCGTTTTGCTGATAACTTAGTACGTGAAGCAACTGACAATCGTTGCTATTGTGTAAGTGCAGAATGTGCAGAGCATGGTAGTAATAGTGCAATCTATGAAGCATAATGAATTATGTAGTCTGTCTTAAACACGGTAATAAGTATTCAGCTGAATATGTAAATAGACTGTATAATATGGTAAGGCGTAATCTTACTGTACCGTTTGAGTTTGTATGTCTTACTGAAAACTCAAACGGTTTACATAAAAATATTACGCACTTGCCGTTATTCCTTGATCCTAGATTAACAGGTTGGTGGTATAAGCCTTATTTTTTTAATCCTTATTTAGGACTTGAAGGAACATTATTATATTTGGATTTAGATGTTGTAGTGTTTGAAAACATAGACAAACTGTTTACCTATAAACCTAATGAGTTTTGCATCATTCGAGATTTCAACAGGCATCAACGTAAAACTTGGGACAGAATGAATAGTAGCGTTTTTAGAATAAACACTGGTGATCATGCATATGTGTACGAAGAGTTTATAAAAAATCCACACGGTGCAAGACGGTTCCATGGCGATCAAGATTGGATTTATTCAAAGGTTAAGACTAATTTTAATTATTGGCCAGACGAGTGGATACAAAGTTATAAGTGGGAAATGCGTGGCAAACCGGATATGGTTAAGATACACGGTAAACGTAACTTCAAAGATGTAGGTGAACCTGTTGTATTGCCGGAGACAAGTATTGCAGTATTTCATGGAGATCCTAACCCTGCAGATTGTAGAGACCCTTGGGTAATAGAAAGATGGACATGAAACGGCTAACAAATTACATTGCTTGGTATAAAAAATTACGTAATCAAGGATATAATAGACTTGACAGTTTAAACTGGGCAGTGTATAATAGTAAACATTATAGTATTGAAGGCATATACAAATGAATGATCTTAAATTTACAAGTGCAGGTGACTTTTTGAAATCGCAACAACAGCGTATAGGTTTTGCTTGCAAGTATATGCATCCAGATCAAACGCAGAAGAAAAAACTATTAGAAGAGATACAACGTCCACTAAATACTCGTAGCACAACAGTACAGTGGCTTAACAGACAGACACGTGATGTTGCTGAAGAACGCTTGTGGGACATCATGGTCCATAACATAGCGTCCTACAAAAGGTTGATTGAATATGTGGGATCTCTTCCACTTGAACTTCGGATGGTTCGACTCGGTTCTGATGTTCTTCCTGTTTATACCCAGCACGAGTGGAGCTATTATTGGCAGCGCCCTGACGTGGTGGCATATTGTGAGAGAGCGTTCGCAGAAGTCGGCGACACGGCAAGAGCCCTTGATGTGCGACTATCGATGCATCCAGGTCAATTCACAGTGCTTGCCAGTGATAACCCGGAAATAGTTGACAGGAGCATAGAAGAATTTGAATATCACACCGATGTCCTCCGCTATATGGGTTATGGCAAAACCTTCCAAGACTTTAAGTGCAACGTCCACATATCAGGTAGGCAAGGTCCAGCCGGTATCAAAGCTGCACTTAAACGCTTATCGCCCGAAGCAAGAAACACTATTACAATCGAAAACGACGAAAACAAATGGGGTCTCGATAGTAGCTTAGAACTAGCAGATGACGTTGCTCTCGTCTTAGACATCCATCATAATTGGTGTCGTGAAGGAGAATACATTGAGCCTAATGATGATAAATTCCTACGTGTTATGGACAGTTGGCGCGGCGTTCGTCCTGTTATTCATTACAGCGTTAGCCGTGAAGATTGTCTTACAGAACATAGACGAGATGTTAGACCAGATTTTCCGCAACTTTTAGAACAAGGTTACAAGAAAGCAAAACTTAGAGCACACAGTGATTACATGTGGAATGACGCAGTTAATGATTGGGCATTGAGCTTTTTGCCTTATGCTGATATTATGGTCGAAAGCAAAGCGAAAAATCTTGCCAGCATAGGTTTGTATAAATATTGTATGGAGAAACAGAATGAGCTATCTAGCAAAAATGTACGGCAGAAAGTCGCAGGACCAGACCCAATCATCATCTAACAAAAATCCAAACAGAGTTTTGGGTGGATTACGTGGACAAGGTGTAGATACAATGACTGTGTTAGGCGAGGACGGTGCTGAACATACTATTCCTAGTACCAAGTATATACAAGGATTAGAAGATAAATTACGTGCCACTGAAACAAGACTGGCAACAGTCGAAAGACAAGTAAGGAGAATAAGTCGTGATTAAAGCATTTATTAAAAAGAAAATTGATGAACGCTCTACATTAGATGGAGTGTTAATGATTGCAGCAGGTGCAGCTATTATTATCTTTTCACCTCTAACAAAGTTAATTGCATATGGTGCAATAGCATATGGTGCCTATACTATTTGGCGTAACTAGAGTTTACTAATAGATAAATTACTTGAAGCAGATATATTCCATATCTGCTTTTTTTCTATCCCCTTTTTCTGAGCAAATTTTTTACTATCGCAGTTCTTACATACGTGAAAGTAATTATTACTCAATCTAGCAGGATCCATACTTCCTCTACTCCGAATAAACTCTGTATCACAGTTATCACAACGCAACTGTACATATGTACAGTGTCGTGTGTATTCATGCATTTTACCGCACTTGGATATACGCTTGTGCCTTGTTTGTTGTTTATATTCTTTTATATACATAACTATATTTACATTAAGATTATAAAAAAATACGATAAATATCAATAAGAGAGGTAAAAACTATGAGCGTATGTACACTTACTCCAGCAGCAGAAGCACAAATCAACAAATTATGTGATGAAAATGAAGTTTATGGCATTAGTCTAAACATTAAAGGAGGCGGATGTGCTGGTTTTGAATACGAATGGGGCTTTGTAAACTTACCTAATGAATTAAATGATGACGACGAAGTTGTAAAAACAGCACAAGGCTGTGCTTTTGTAATTGGATCGCACAGTTTAATGTTTTTAATTGGCACAGAAGTAGATTATGTAAAGAGCATAGTCGGAGCAAACTTTGAAATTAATAATCCAAATGCACAAAGTAGTTGTGGATGCGGCGTAAGTGTAAATTTCGATATGGATGCAATTCCACAGTTTTAAGGATAGGATAACATGACTAGACAAGTAGTAAATATTGGTGTAGAGGGCAACGACGGTACAGGTGATAGTATCCGTGAAGCATTTAATAAATTAAATGAAAACTTCCAGGAACTTTATGCTGTATTTGGACAAGGTGGACAGATTGGATTTAGTTCATTAAGTGATACACCTAGCACACTAACTGATTCACAAGGAAATGGTAACTTACTTGCTATATCATCTAGCGATGGTACTGCAATAGACCTAAGGGCATTAGAAGTTTCAGGACTTACTGTTGATTACACTAGTGATCCATCAAAAATTAAAATTACAAATAACGGAGCAGCAGTTGGTAACGACATACAACCAACATTAGGTGGTGACTTAGACGGTCTTAACCTGTTTAGTATAGGTAGAATTGCTATCTCTGCAAACGCTGCTACACAGTTTAACAATACACACGGGCTGACAGGTACACCAGACGAAATATCAATTGACGACTTAGTACCTAATAAAAAATATATTGACACAAACTATGCAAGTATTGGCAGACCTATTCCAGTCAGAGATGAGCCAGCAGATGCGACAGAATATACATTAACTATTAGTGCAGTAAACGGATTAAATGCAACTGTGACTGCACATGGCTTAAATCAATACAGCACCGGCAAACCTTATACCTTTGCAGGGACAACGGCTAACGGGCTTACTGACGGTACTACTTACTATCTAAAAGTTGTAGATGAGGATAACCTACAACTATTTACATCCGAAGCTAGTGCGTTATCGTCAACAGCAGCGTTGACTCCAACAACAGGCACATTAACAAATAATAACTACGATGAAGATATTCCGGGCTTTTACTTAGATGACGAAGCACTGCCACGTAAAAATGTAACTAAGCGTTCAGGTGATAAAATGACTGGCGCATTGTTATTACATGATCATCCAGGTTCATACTCAGGTGTAAACAGCGGTGTAGAAGAAGACTTCCAAGCTGCAACAAAGTTTTATGTGGATAATACAAGTTTTGCAAGTACAACAAATATTTACGTTAGTACACAAGGCGACGATGCACAAGCAAATACAGCATATGATAGAGTAGGACGTTCACCTAGTAGTGCATTTAAATCAATAAACAAAGCAGCACAACTAGCGGAAGAATTAATTGCAACCACAAGAGCCCGTCCGGGTCCTTACATGCAAACTATTACATACAACACAGTATCGCCTGCAGAAGTTACAGCTAAAGGTTTAACCAATAGTGCAGGGTATACTAATATGTTTGCCTTGCTTACAGACAACCGCCAGTTTATCATGGACGAAGTTGTAGCACATGTAAATGCTACATATCCTGACTTTGTATACGATACAGCAATCTGTGCAAGAGACATAGGTCTTATATTAGACAGTATTAAATTAGATGTTAACAGTGGTGCTGCAACAAACTTCTTAACAATAGAAGCAGGATTACGCTACTTTTCAAACGTCAGTGGACGTAAAGCAGTTAGTTCTCAATTGACTGAAACTGTTGCTGGTATACAACACGCACGTTTAGTTGCTGATAGAGTATTACAACACGTAGCTCATACACCAACTACCGGAAACGCACAGGTACAAGTTAACACAGGAGCACCTGCTGACCCTACAGCTAGAGGCGCAGTGCTTGCAAAGTTTGATAAAATTGTTGAAATTATGGAAGGTGACGCTCAAGGAAATGCACCAGGGCTTGCTTCTACAGGTCCGGTTGTTGAAGGAAGCACATACACTATTGTTGTTGACAACGGTGGATTTGGTTTCTTAGATCAAGCAGACCCTACAAACTTAGATTTACGTGCAGGTAAAGTAGTACGTGGTAAAACAAGCGGAGCGTTAGGACGCATTGCTGAAGTAGATAATGGTGCTAGTGAAGATACTATTAAAATGCAATTACTAGAACCAATTGAGTTCTCAGTAGGGGAAGAACTCGAATTTGGAAATCTAGTTAAAGATACACAAATTAGTATTAGAGTAGAATCTGGTATTTACTACGAACAACTACCAATCAAAGTCCCATCAAATGTTAGTATAAAAGGTGATGAATTTAGACGAGTAATAATTAGGCCAGCTGAAGGCGTAAGTACATCTCCATATGCAAAAGCGTATTTTTACAGAGATGAAACCTTTGATAATTTGACGCTTACTAGTGCGGGTGTAGTTGATCCAGTGACTGGTGGTTACTACGGACATCATTATCTGTCAGATCCAACAGACATTACAAGTGCGCCAATTGACAACTCATTAATAGATGTGTTCTTAATGGGAGATGCAAGTATTTTACGCAACATGACAGTTACCGGTCATGGCGGATTTATGTGTGTGCTAGACCCTGATAACCAAGTATTAACAAAGTCACCATACATACAGACTGCTACAAGTTTAAGCCAAGGTATAAATCAACAAGCATTCCGAGGAGGTATGTTTATTGATGCGTGGTGTGGTAATGTGCCAATGCAGGTTATAACTGACGCTTCTAATACACCATTTAGATTAACTGTTAAAACAATTGGCTCGGGTGGGTTATTTGTTCGTAAGCCTAGCTTACCTGCTCCGTTCTATATTGATGGTATACGTTATACAGTTAATGCTGTAACAGATTATGACCAAGCGCAAGGTAGTGCAGTTCTAATATTAGATCCTACATCTGGTGCAAATAGCGGATTTACAGAAGTTATTCCGGCATTTACAGATCCGGATCCAAATGATCCGTCACTAAGATCAGGCGGTTACAGTATATTCGTTCAGACAGGCGGTAACCGTTCTATGTTAGCAAACGACTATACACAAGTGAATGATGACGGCTACGGTGTTGTGACTATGAACGGTGGCCTGTCAGAACTTGTTAGTGTGTTTACATATTATTGTCACACTGCATATTATGCAGGTAATGGTGGACAAATTAGATCATTGAACGGTTCCAACGCATATGGTGAATATGGATTAGTTGCTGAAGGTGCTGATCCTAACGAAATACCTGATGCAGTTGGATTGATTGATAACTTCGTACAGCAAGCAGAAGTGTTTAGTAACGGTGGAGTATATACTAACCCTGTAGATCAACTATACATATATGTGACAGGGCCGTTATATACACCACATGCTAGAGGCGAAATTGAAATTGATCACGGTGGACTAATTGGTCTTACAAGATATGAAATTGTCACAATAGAAAACATTACTAGTGGTGATCCTCTAATCGTAGGATCTAATGCTAGAAATACTAATGTCTATAAGATTAACTTTAGTACAGCAGGTACAGGTGGAACAAGTGATACAGGTCTTAAAGTTGAACCTACATTAGGTGATCCAGTAACAATACGCTGTAACCAAAACTTCAAATTTGACGGTGTTAGAGAAGTACAGCCTATTAGACCTTCGACTGCTGTTAAATTTACAGATGAATATGCAGGCTTTACTTATAGATCAGTTGAGTTTGGTGTTACAGATGGTACTGGTGTTGCGCTTACAAATTCAGACGAAACTATTGTAACAATTGACCAGACATATGATTATCTTAGACTTGCGGTAAAGCAAAGTGAAATAGGTAATGCAAATGCTGATAGCGATCCTGGCACAATGGGCGCAGCAGCTGGCGATACAATGATAGCAATAGAAATACTAAGTTCACAAGATGATATTGATAGATTGAATAATAACGCTCTTACTGCACTTGCCGAACAGCCTGTTTTAGGAACAGGACAAGTAAGACAAGCACCTTATATATTTGGGTGGGCAGGACAAATATATGAAGTATTTGAGTATGTTGAAAGAACTGGGTTTGCAACTGTCAAAATACAAAGGTATGCAGGAGATAGCGTTGGCTCACAAACAGGTGCAACAGGATTAGGTGCAACTTTAACAAGAGCAGATTACGATATAACATTAAGAGCTGGTCTACAAGGTAAGGTTGATACTGCACTTACAACTGAAGTAACAAATGCAACAATTACATTTAAGATCTCAACCTGTCGTGCAACTGGACATGATTTCCTTGACATTGGTACTGGTAGCTACAATGATAGTAACTATCCAAATGTTGTGCTAGGCGAACCTGTAATACAAAATAGTCAAGCACGAGAAGTTGATGAGCGTACAGAAGGACGAGTGTTCTATGTAAGTACTGACCAAGATGGTTTCTTCCGTGTTGGTAGATTCTTTACAGTTGACCAAGGTACTGGACGAGTAACATTTAGTGCAAGTATTGCGCTTAGTAACTTAGATGGTATTGGATTTAAACGAGGTGTTGCTATTACTGCATTCTTAACTGATACAGCAATGGTAGATAACGCTACAGACGCTGCGCCGACGCAGAGTGCTGTTGTAGGATATGTAAACAGACGCTTAGGGTTTACAGCAGACGGTTCTGCTGTTCCTAATCCGTTAAGTCCGTTTGGTGGATATCTAAAATTAGATGGCGGTACAATGGATGGTTCAATCAATATGTTTGATAACCATATTATTAACGTACCTGACATTGACCCAGACTATAACGATGATAGTGTTGCTGTAAACAAAGCATATGTTGATGCAAACTTAGAAGCATATAACGAGCTTACTGAGTTACGTAATATGGAAATTGTTAATAGTACAAGCGGTGACTTATTAGTTGCTACAGGTTATTATAGAATTATAGTTGACAATACTGTTGACGGTGACTGGGAAAATCATGTTACTGAAGCCTTAACAACTAGTAGTGGTGCAACAGGTGTACTAATTGACGCTGTAGATACATTAATTAGAGGTGACGCTAGAACTATTTTAACATACGAATTAGACGCAGGTAGTCCTCAGTTTCCGAACACAGACACTGTTAGTTATAGCGGCGGTGTAAATGCACAGATTTTAAGTCCAGGTGGTATACCTGTAGATGAATATGCAAACGTGCATGTAGAAACAACTACTGGTGATATTGCAATATCTGTTACACGCAACGGTCCTAATGCACCAGGTCCAGACAGTTATGCAGCCCTTACAATTGAAGATGGTAAAATATTTAACCGTCATGTAAATGCAAATGCTGCAATTGAACAGTCTAAATTAGATATGAACTTAGCATCTGGTGCAGCAGCAGCACCTACAGGAACAGCAGCGCAAATACAAGCAGCTAGTGGTTTAGCAAGTTTTGATGAAGCACAGTTTGATGTCACAAGTGGATGGGCAAGTATTCAAGACGGTGGTATTACACGAGCGAAATTAGAAGATAGTACAGCAGGCACTGCTTTAGCAAGAGAAGCAGGCGCAGCCGACGGCCCAGTGCAAGAAGTTACATTTGCACACATTTTTGATAACGGTGGATCCTTTACTACAACAGGTGAACCTAACAAGGTTGTAAAGACTACCGGTACTGGTGAAGTTGTTGGTACTAGTTTTGGGATGGACGGCATAACTGTTATAGACTACAGTGGCACAAGTCATAATATATACAGTAAAGGCGGTACTAAACTATTAGGATTAGATGGTACAACTATCACAGTAGGCGGTAACATTGTAACAGGCGGTACTGCACATAATATTGGTACTTCAAGCAACAGGTTTAACACTGTTTATGCAACAACATTTGATGGCACAGCAACAGCAGCACAATACGCTGACTTAGCAGAAAACTATGAAGGTGACGAAGCATACGAACCAGGAACAGTTGTTGTATTTGGCGGTGATGCTGAAATCACCGTAACTAATGTTAAAGGTGACCATAGAGTAGCAGGTGTTGTTTCAACAGATCCTGCATACTTAATGAATAGCAAATTAGAAGGTGGCAATGTTATAGCACTTGCACTACAAGGTAGAGTGCCGTGTAAGGTGATTGGTGCTGTACGAAAAGGCGATATGTTAGTAACAAGTGCTATACCAGGTTATGCTATAGTTAATAATAATCCAGGCGTAGGTACAGTTATAGGTAAAGCTGTAGCAAATAAAACCAACGGCGACAGAGGTGTTGTCGAAGTAGTTGTAGGAAGAGTTTAATGAGCGAAAAAGAATATGTTGTATCAGTAAACCGAGGAGTTGATCTTGCACAGTTAGAATCTGAACTAACTTCATCATCAGGCGCGGGTCCAATTCCAAATAGGACAGTAGACATTGCAAAACAAAGACCAATGTCTAAACGTCAAACACATTTTATGTTAACAGCTGAAGAAGCAACAGCATTAGAAGCTGATGATAGAATATACGGTGTTGAAGAACCTGCCTACAATCGAGATGATATTACATTAGATAGAAATGCCACTCAGCTTGGAAACTTCACACAAACAACTAGTGATAGTGGTACATTTGTAAATTGGGGATTGCGCAGAGTTAATGAAGCTACTAATGTATATGGTACAGGGTCTACTGTATCAGGCGGATATGACTATGTTTTAGATGGCTCAGGTGTTGATATTGTAATACAAGATTCTGGCATACAAGCAGGACATCCGGAATGGGAAGATGCAGATGGTACTACTAGACTACAACAAATAAATTGGTTTACTGCAAGTGGAGTATCTGGATCAATGCCTTCAGGACATTATTCAGACTATCATGGACACGGAACACATGTTGCAGGCATTGCTGCTGGCAAAACATATGGATGGGGCAAAAATGCTCATATCTATGTACAAAAATTAGACGGGCTTGAAGGTAGCTCTGACCCTAACAGTGGTATTAATCTAGACGACTGTACAGATAGTATCATTGGATGGCATAATGCAAAGACAAATGGTAGGCCTACTATTATTAATATGAGTTGGGGATATAGTAGAACTTATTCTCAAGTTACTAACGGATCCTATCGAGGTACTGGTTGGAGTTACTCAAACGATTCAACTGTATATAGAGACTATGGTGTTGGCCCTTGGGTATTTGGAAACTGGAAAGCAAGTATACGACTAAGTTCTGTAGATGCACAAATTCAAGAAATGATAGATGCTGGCATTATTGTTTGTATAGCAGCTGGAAATCACTATGCAAAAGCTGATGTTGTAGGTGGTAATGATTTTAGTAACACTGTTACAGGAACAGTGCAAGGATTTCCAAATGTCACAACATATTATCATAGAGGTAATAGCCCATTTGACGATCAAGCATTTATGGTAGGAAGCATTACTGATGCTCCACTAAACGGAGCACTTGACGAAAAAAGATCTACAAGTGTAACTGGCCCGGCTGTAAATATTTGGGCACCTGGACATAATATAATGAGTGCGTGTAGTAATACAAATGTAATGGGTGCTCAAAGCTATCATTTAGATAGTAACTATAAACAGGTTAACATAGGCGGTACTAGTATGGCAAGTCCACAAGTTGCTGGATTAGCTAGTTTGTATTTGCAACTTAATCCGAAGTGGAATATGGATCAATTAAGAACTGCTATTCAAGCAGATTCTAAAGATGTCATTTACGAACCATCTAGCACTGACTATGACGTAACGTCAAGTTTACAGGGTAGTGGAAATAGAATGCTCTTTAATAAATTTGGTGTAGCACAAGACGGCACTGCAAAAAATGGAATAGCAATACGAAATGCAGCAATTAATCTTAGAAAATAAATATATAAAAGTTAGGAACAAACATGGCAAATAGATTTCCGTTAGTATTAAGTTCAAATGAAATACGTGAACTACCTAGCACAGATGATCTAGATTTAACTGGATCAAGTATAGTTGGAGCGGACCATATATCTGCTACATCAATTACTGTAAACGGAGGCTCGCTAGGTGCAGCAGTTTCGTATCCAGACATACCAAATGCTCCTACACAACTAAGTGACTTAACAAACGACATTGGGCTTACAATTAGTAGAGACTTTAATGATATAACTTCTAAACCTACTACACTAGTAGGCTATGGAATAACTGATGCTGCTACAATAGTACAAGGGCAAAAAGCCGACAGTGCAATACAACCTGGAGGCAATCTTAGCTCGCTCAATAACGATACTAACTTTATTACACTCGCAGATGTAACTGGAGAAATTACAGTAAACCCAACAGGTGATTTACAAGGTAGTGTTTTCGCAGATAATAGTACATTACTCGTAGATGGAGTTAATGGAAATGTTCCAAGTAGTGTAGTGTCAGGTGCAGAAGCAACTAATTGGGATACTGCATATAGTTGGGGAGATCATAGTGTTGCTGGCTATTTAACAAGTGTAGCATTTACAGATCTCACTAGTACGCCAACTACCATAGCAGGTTATGGTATTACCGATGCGTTCGATGGTGCTTTTGCAAGCCTTACAGGAAAACCTAACACACTATCAGGATACGGTATTACCGCAGCATTGACAGACTTAGGTATAGTTGAAGGTGTTGATGGACAGTTTTTAATGACTGATGGTGCCGGTAGTTTTACATTTGAAACAATTGCAGGCGGAGGCGGCGGCGGCATTGCAGAAGTATCAAGTGATACTACTCCGCAACTAGGTGGCGACTTAGATCTTAATAGTAACAATGTTACAGGCACAGGTGATATAACAATAACTGGCACAGTAACAGCAACAGACTTTGTAAGTAACGGAACAGGTACACCAACTTTAGAAAGTGCAACTAATGTTGTCATAGACGCAGCAAATGAAATTCAACTACAAGTCGGAAGCTATACTAAAGCCTCAGTAACATCAGTAGGTATGGTTACTGATATAATGTCATTGACACCATTATCAGCAGAGCCAGCAAGTCCAACTGTAGGAATGATTTGTGTTGCAGACAAAACAAATTGGGATCCGCTTACATCAGGAGGGAGTAGACCCTATGTTGTATTTTATGATGGCGCAATTTGGTCAAACTTATCATCAGTAGCTTAATGGAGAAATAAATGGCTGTAAATTTAATTAACTTAGGTAACTTTGCAAACGACGGAACTGGTGATGATCTCCGAGAAGCGTTTGTTAAAGTAAATCAAAACTTTGAAGACTTAGACCTACGTAATGACGAACAAACATCTGCAAGTAATGTAGGCGATGCAGGCACAGGTGCTGATGTTTTTAAACAAAAACTAGGATATGATCTTCAGTTTAGACGTATAAAGCCTGCACCAGGACAACGTATAATTGTTGAACAACAAGATGAAAATATATCTATTGATGCAATTGGCGGTGATTGGAGATTTGTAACTAACAGTGGTACAGATTTATTAGAGGATAGTCTTGCTAATCAAATAGTACATCTTAAAGGCGTTCCATACCCAGATGCTATTGCACCTGGAGTTGATCAAGTATTCATAAGCTATAATGGTGATAGTGGAGAAATTGAATTCCGTATAAATCCAAAACTAAAAGCAGATACAACACCTACATTAGGTGGAAACCTAGATGCAAACTTTCACGATGTAAATAACGGTGGTACAATAACTGGAACACAATTTAACGGACCACTAGCAGGTAATGTATATGGCATCGACGTGCGTGATTTTAATGTGTTACTTGATCCATTAAACTTTGACTTTGGTAGTGCAACAGGTGCTGCACCTAGATTGCTAGATTGGCTAGTACAAACTGCAAATGTAGACTTTGGCACAATTGAATCACCCGACGGAAGAATATTAGACTTTGGCACAATAGTATAGGAGTGCATATGTACTGGACAGCTGAAACAGGTACAAATTTAGGTACATATCAGGAAGGCACTATTCTTGATATTGCATTACCTGTAAACACAAATAATATTGTACAAATTAGTGGAAATATACCTCCAGGATTACGACTTGACGATACAAGCATTGTAGGCACACCTTATGAAGTTGCAAGAACAACTGATTTTACTTTTTGTTTACGTGCTTCAGGAACAGAAGACTTCGAGGATAGATCATACACTATTACAATCGAAGGTGCTGATACTCCTGTATGGGTAACACCTAAAGGTACTTTACAAATTGGTCCAAATAACCAGTACTTTATCTTAGATAGTCAACCTGTAGATTTTCATTTACAAGTTATTGACCCTGATATTCCAACAGGTGAACGGTTAGAGTATTGGATTGAGGACGGTGACGGTGTGTTACCTCCAGGAGTGCGTTTACTGCCCGAAGGACAGCTAGTAGGTGTTGTAGAACCGTTGCTTGCATTAGATAAAGATGCAGGTGATGGAGGATATGACACGCAAGGATACGGAGCCTATGCGTTTGACTTTAGCGTAAGAAGTCATAATGGATACTCAAGTTTTTATTATGATGTTGAACTGTATGATTACAGTATTAGAACAAGAGTTCCCCGTAAACTTAACAGGTACTATGAATTCATAGTTAGTGTATCCGACGGCGATGCAGTTGAGAAACGCAAATTTATAATTTATCTTGTTGGTGATGATTATTTACGTGCCGATAACACAATTATGCAAGTTGGCACAGGTATATTTACAGCAGATAACACTTATGTAAGAACGCCTATTTGGCTTACTCCTGCAGACATAGGAATACGCAGAGCAAATAATTATATTACCTTATTCTTTGAAACTTTAGATCCTGTTAATGTAGCAGGTGATATTGGATATGAGTTACGTCCTACTAATCCTGATGGATCAACAAGCACACTTCCGCCTGGTATGAGCTTAGACTCAGTAGACGGAGAGATTGCAGGGCGTGTTCCTTATCAGCCTGCTGTAACAAAAGAATATAAGTTTACTTTAAGAGCTATAAGACAAGGCACACCAGAAGAATCATTTAAAGATAAAACTTTTACAGTTAAAATATTAGGCGAGATTGAAAGTGTTATAACTTGGAAGAGTCCTACATTGTTAGGTAACATAAATGCTAACGCATTAAGTATGTTAAAGGTTGAAGCTGATACAACACTACCTAGTAATTGGATTTATTATGAAATAAAATCAGGATCTTTACCTCCGGGACTAAGATTAGATCCTAGAGGCGAAATAATAGGAAATGTAAGACAGTTTGCAAATGCAACTGAAGGTGGTTTAATTATTTTTGATAGTAACAATACAACCTTTGATGCAGGTGCAACTACATTTGATAGATCATATACGTTTACAATAGAAGCAAAAGATAAACTGGGTTACAGTGCAGTAACAAAAGAATTTAACATTGTTATCAAAGATCCAAACGGAACGCTGTATACAGACTTGTATCTAAAGCCAATGCTAAAACAAAGTGAACGTAGTATATTTAAAGGTTTTATAAACAACGGCGATATTTTTGATGTTACAAAACTATATAGACCAAACGATCCTGCATTTGGAACACAGCGTGATATTAAGATGCTGTTATACGCAGGAATAGAAAAACAAAATTTAGAAAGATTTGTTGCAGCAGCAGGAAGAAATCACAAAAGGAAAAAATACTTATTTGGATCTGTAGAAACAGCTATAGCATATACGCCAGGTACAGATGATGCAATATATGAAGTTGTATATGTAAATGTAGTTGACCCTGATAACACCGGAGATAAAAAAACTGCAAATAGTTTTACTAATTGGGTACAACGTGCAATTACAGCTGATAGTGTAGAGTATAGTCCATTAATGGATAGTAGTGCAGTAGGTGAAGGCGATAACGCAATAGAAGTTACAGTAGGTAGCGGCGGTGTGAGACAAGTTGAACAGAGTAACGGCGGTATTGAAGTTGTACAACGTGATGGCACAAGTGTTATTGATAAGTTTGACAGCAATGGCAATTTAATTATTGAAGGACGTAGTGGTGACATTTCAGTAGAAACAAAAGAAATTGACAGTGCGCCATTTAGATTTAGGCCAAATGGAAACACAATTAAAACCGATAGCGATTTAGTACGTGTAAGTGATACTAACCGTAGAGAACGTTTTATATCAAATACAAGAAACATGCGTAAACGTTTACGTGAAGTTGGTGACACTGATAATGATTTTTTACCATTATGGATGCGTAGCCAACAACCAGGCACAATAGCATATCCCGGTTTTACATTATGTATTCCGTTATGTTACTGTAAGGTAGGCGAAGCAGTAAATATCAAGGCTGCAATTAAAAACAGTCAATTTGACTTTAAAAAATTAAACTTAGATGTGGACCGTTATCTAATAACAGGCACATTAGAAAAAGAAGATGATCAGTACATACTGTTCACAAGAAATGAATCAAATGTATAAAACATATAAATATATGTGAGGAGTAATAAAGTGAGTGATACAACTAACATAACACCAGGAAGCGTTGATATTGCCTTTCCAGAAGCTGGAAAGGACAACGATAGTCAAGGTTTTAGAAATAATTTTTCTGCAATTAAAGATAGCTTGACTGGTGCAGCTGGCTACATTGCAACTTTACAAGACCATACTGCAAAAACAGACGAAGCAAATAATCATGCAGGTAATAATATTGTTAATGCAAATTTAGTGCAAATTTCCGAAGAGGCACAAATTGGAGCAGTAAGTAATACAACTTCTACAAAAACATTAGACTTTGAAGAAGCTGCCTATTATCAATTATCATTTAGTGCTGATTGCACATTGCAAGTTAGAAATCTTCCAGGTACTAGTTCTAACCCATCACATAGCGTGATGAAAGTAATAGTCCGTATGGATCCAACCTTAGCTGCTGCCGCTGCTGCAAAACCTACTCTTACTTGGGATGTAGGTGCAGGTAATGTTTTACATAACGATGGAAATGCACTATGGGCAGACTTTGAACTAAATGGCGATGATAATAACAAATATGTTATGATCCAGTTTGAAAGCAACGACGGCGGGCTTACAACATTTGGCACAATCATAGGTGAATATGGTGTTTAGTCCTTTCCAAAAAGACTTAGCAGAATACAGTATAAACGAACTAGAATTAAAAGTTGCAGAATTATCACGTAAATGGCAGATGGCCGCAGCAAATCCAGCAATGCAGGATCAAATTGTTACATTTATTGATATCTATAAAGTAGAATTACATAGTAGAATTGCTATTGAGCAATTAAAAGCACAACAAACACACGATTCTGAAGAATCTCCTCTTGACAAATTAATAAATGTAAACTAAAATAAGAGTATGCTTATGAAAACAGACTCTCTCGGTATTCCGAGATTTACTAATCGCGATCTTATAGATATGATTTATAGTGGCAATGTAGAAAAATGCCACGTAGTTCTATGCGAAGAATCAGATGACATAGACAAGTTCAATGCGGCTATGGAAGAACAAGGCTTTGACAGGCTACAGAAGTATATTCCATTAGATGTAGATCAAAAGACTTTTGACGGTGTATGTCAGGGTGAATGGTTTATGCCTAATGAATATAAGAATATAGATGTGCGTGACTATGTCATTAGAAAATGCCCAGGTGCAAACTTCGAAAGAACATACGAAGAACTAGAAGCATATGAAGAACGTGATATGTATAATTTATTGCGTTATATGATTTATCTTGTAGACTTTATGCGTGAGAATGATATTGTATGGGGTGTAGGACGTGGATCAAGTGTAGCAAGTTATGTGCTGTATTTGATAGGTGTACACAAGATCGACTCAATCCAATATGGCCTAGATTGGCGAGAGTTTTTAAGATAAGTAGTTATAAGGAGACTAATATGGCTTTAAAAAATAAACAACCTGTTCATAGAACAGCTAAAGGTAAGAAAATTGACATGGATATGCTTAGAGCAAGACATGAACTTACACCAGCAGTAGGTAATGCTCGTGTAAATGCACGTGGTGATGAACTAGGGCCAGGTGGAGAAATTGTGCGTAGTCGTGAAGATATTGTAAAAGAGTATTATGATAGCACAGTCGATGCAACACAAGATGAAAAACGTATGCCTAAGGCACCTGTAGTATCAGCAGTTGAAGAAAAGGCTGCGGCAAAACCTAAAGCAACAAGTAGTGGAAAGTCACGAGCTCAAAAGAAAGTTGATGAGCAAATTGCAGAACCTACAGTAGCAGAACTTGCAGAGTTTGATGATATGGATGCCGAATGGGTCGAAGATGAAAATGGTGATTTTGTGCAAAAAGGTGATCTATGAGTTTAACAAAAATTCAAGCAAATAAAGTTACAGCAATTGGCGACCGAGTTCTAGTTACTGATATGGACTTTGGTGAGCAAAAGACAGCAGGTGGATTAATTTTACGCAGTGATGACGGTGAAGCACGAGGTGTATATCCACGCTGGGGGAAAGTATACGACAAAGGCCCTCAGAATAAAGACCAATATGAAATCGGACATTGGGTGCTTGTAACTCATGGAAGATGGACACGTGGTGTAAAACTAGCAGACGATACAACAGTGCGTATGGTAGAAGCTGAAAGTATTTTAGGATACGCTGAAACGAAACCAACCGATATTCGTATTGGTAGAGAGTTCGACGATGGACCAGCAACAATCGATCCTGGCGAATTTATCAACAAATAGTTTAAAAGAGGTATAAATGACAAACCCATTCGAAGATATTGAACGCTTTGGCACAGCATGTGACCAACCAGCAAGTGAAGCAAACTATAAAATGTATCTTGATTTAATTCGAGAAGAAACAGACGAACTGGAAGAAGCTCTTATAGACAACGACAAAGTAGAACAACTAGACGCACTAGTTGATATCCTTGTTGTTACTATGGGCGCTATTCGTGCCGCAGGCTGGGATGGAGAAGCAGCTTGGAAAGAAGTAATGAATACAAACTTCGCTAAGATTGATCCAGAAACAGGCAAAGTACGCAAGCGTGAAGATGGCAAAGTGCTAAAGCCAGAAGGCTGGAAGGCTCCAGAGCTTGCCCAATTTATTTGAAAACTTTGAATGGTATGACATTCCTGTCATACTGTTCTTTGCTAACCTACTAAGCACACTAGGATTAGTAACATTACTTGGCGGCGGATTTTTCACCGGCGTTATGCTATTGTTTGCTTGGGAAGGTTGGAAAATGTACGAAAGATTTCGTGCAAAATCACTTGACAAATTTTAAAAAACTTGCTATACTAATATTGTAAAGGAGTTTTCTATGAAGTTACCCGGAAATAGAACTGGTATCGGTACTACAGGTTTAACTGGTATTGTACTAATGTATTTGCACATTACTGGTGTGCTTACAGGATGGGCGTGGCCTATCTTATATATCTTGTTAATTTTAACAGGAATAGGGCAGGAACAAAAAAGTGATGGCAAATAGTCCTATTAATAAATTGCAGCAACTAATGATTATTACTGCTGAGGAGTGTGGAGAGCTTACACAACGCTGTTCAAAGATTGTACGCAAGTTTGAGTACAAAGAAGAAATAACAGATGAACAACGTGAGAAACTACTTGAAGAAGTAGGCGATGTTTACTGTATGATTAATCTAATGACAGAACACGGTGTTTTAGATTGGCGACATATCTATGCTAGAAGCAGTCATAAAAAAGAAAAACTACGGAAGTGGAGTACATTGATTGACAGCGTTTAAAAAAGGTGTTAGTATAAAAGGAAAGTTGCCTAGCAATTATCCAATGGTAGAATCGACTTGGGTTCCTGCACATGATATAAGTAGTACAGAGTTTAATAAGCATAGCTTATCTGAAATAGATCAAGTACTTGATGATGTAATCGAATTCAATCCGGCATGGGGTGCAAGGCTGCAACGTATTATTGAGGATAGCAAATGATTAAAACTTGGGACCTATACGAAATAAAAAACGATATT
>Ga0098048_1000198_pt1 | contig 30761 bp, 13 predicted proteins | sample 13_taG_FD_75052 | JGI IMG/M metagenome (GOLD analysis project Ga0098048, IMG submission 75052) | Marine viral communities from the Subarctic Pacific Ocean - 13_ETSP_OMZ_AT15268 metaG | ecosystem: Environmental > Aquatic > Marine > Oceanic | place: Pacific Ocean | collected 2015-01-16 | reverse complement strand
GGATGGAAAGGCTTAAAATATTCTTACTTAGAAGAGCTTCTGTTAGTAGATATCAGTAGCTTAGATCCTGAAGATGAACTTGTGTATAACCAAGACAATGCAGAAACATTAATGAAAAATGCTTCTGACTTTGACTCTTGGATTAATGAAACAACTGGAGATTTAGAAAATTTTACCAAGACCAAGTAGAACGAATACTTGGTTTACTGGATAAACAGTATAAAGAAGGGCAACTTGACTTTGACTCATATATAAATATGTGTGAGCAATTAGGGGAGGAGCCCGATCCAGATAAGATGCCGCCTACACTTGATGTATATCCACATGAAGTACAAGTGGCATTTTTTATACATCAACTCTTGCCAGATAGGTGGGAGGGGATGAGTGGAACTTATATGGGAAAAGATATGTCATCTTTAGGCACTTTACTAGATGTATGGGAAGTAAAATCTCCCAAACAAATACTTTTCTTTTTAAAACATATCGAAGGAAGAAACTCTAAAAAAATAAATTTTGATTTAGAAGTAAAAAGAAAAGCAGATAAAAATAAAGCAAAAGCTAAAGGCGGAATAAATTCTGCAAATATAAAAAGATAAATGCCAAAGAAAAATGAAGTAAGAATTCCTATTAAAGTTGACGGTAAGGAAATTCTACTAACTAAAAAGCAAGTAGAAAAACTAAATAAATCTTTAGATAAGACAGGTACTTCTGCACACACAGCCGATCGTAGACTAAAAGGAGCCGCTCAGGCTTCTTCTAATACCACAAAAAACTTTTCAAAGATGGCGCAAGGCATCACAGGTGGACTTGTGCCTGCATATGCTACCCTTGCTGCTAATATATTTGCTATTTCAGCAGCTTTTAGATTTTTACAAAGTGCTGGGGATTTAAGAATACTACAACAAGGACAATTAGAATACGCACAAAGAACAGGACAAAATTTAGCAATTTTAACAAGACAACTACAGGCTGCAACTGACGGCCAGTTAGCTTTTGCAGAAGCCGCTCAGTCAGTAGCTATTGGTACAGCAGCTGGTTTATCTGCAAAACAAATTAACGAATTAGGAAAAGTAGCAAAAAATGCTTCCCTTATGTTAGGAAGAGATTTAACAGATTCATTTAATAGACTAGTAAGAGGTGCCGTAAAGGCAGAACCAGAACTTTTAGATGAATTAGGTATTATTTTACGTTTAGAAACTGCAGCTGAAAAATACGCATTAAGTATAAATAAAAACGCAAAACAGTTAAATATATTTGAAAAATCGCAATCAGTAGTAAATGAAGTACTTTCACAAGGTATTGAAAAATTTGGTGGAGTAGAAACTCAAACAAACTCTCTCACAAAACTTGCAAAAGCTTTTGATGATTTAGTAAACTCCTTAAAAAGAGCTATCGGTCCTATGTCAGAATTTATGGCAACTGCACTATCACAAAATACCCTAGCAACAGCAGGTATGGGTATTTTTGCAGGTTCAAGTCTATTAAGAGCCGTAACTCCTTCTGTACCCTCTATAAATTTAGGAGACGAAGTTCAAGGGATGAGAGAGAGAGTCAGTGATACAGGAATGTTAAATGAGGCAGGAAAAGCAAAATTTGGCAAATTACAGACTACACAGGAATTAAAAAACTTCGAAAGATCTTTACAGGCAAAGAAATCAAAATTTCTAGACTACACTACTTTCACGAAAGCAGAATCAAAAAGAATGGTATTAGTATTAAAAGCTCATAATTTAGAAATGCAAGCAGACCAAGGCGGCGCAGTAGATAAAATGAAAAATAAGTTTTTGGGTTCTTTATATCTTATGCAAGCAGAGTATGGTAAGTTTGTAGGTACTCTAAAGTTTTTAGGAAGAGGACTTTCAACCGCTATAAGATTTGCGGGTTATGCAGGTATCATAATATCTTTAGTTGGAGTAATTAAGCAGTTTTTTGACTCAAATGATAAAGCAGAACAGAAAGCAAAAGCAGCACAAAAAGAATTCGGAGAGTTATTTTCTAAAAATGCAGAAGATTTAGAAAAAATGATTGATGGACTAAAAACTTTTGATTCTCTAATGACAAATGCTTTACAAAGCGCAAGAGGTCTATCTAATATAGATTTTAGTAATGTTCTTAAAGGATTTGAAGGAGGTATTGAAAACCAAGCTCCGTCAGGGGCTATGGGAAAGATTAAGCAAGCTTTTTTGGGTATGTTTACGTACGATAATTTGGACGGAGAAGGCCCACAGAAAATGTATCAAGGAAACTTTTCTGCTGATCAAATAAAAGGACTAGAAGGAATTAGAGACGCTCTCAAAGCAGAACAAAAATTACTTATAATAAATAGTGACGCGTATAACCAACATGAAGGTATAATCAAAAAAATAAACACGGCTTTATCCGATAATGAAAATAACATAGTTTTAACTTCTGGCGCTTATAGCACATTAATATCTAGTTTTGAAACTCTACAAGAGGAAGGCACAATAGCTCAAAATACTATGAAAGGCTTGACACAAACCACCCAAATAATGTCAAGTTCTGCCCAAGATTTTAGTAAAGCTTTAAGATCTTTTAAAGCCCCACAAACATCGCTAACTAGATTAACCACAAATATACAATCTGTAGGAGGCGCTTTATCTGGTTTAGGGGAGGCTTTTGAAAAATTACAAGTAAAAATGAATTTTAAACAAGGGGGAGATGTTTTTGATAGCGCAACAATGAGTATGTTATCTACCTTTTTATCAAAAGAAGATATGTCCGCAATAGACGCGTATAAGGTGGAATTAAATGCTTTAGCTGTAGAAAGAGACAAGTTTGAAAAAGATAGTGAAGGGTATAAGAAAAAAGAAAAAGAGATTACTGCAAAAGGAGCTGAAGCTTTCTTAAAGTTTGGAGAGTTAACAGAAAAAGAAGCAGAAAGACTTCATGGCATCGAAATGAAAATGATAGGAAATAAAACAAAAGCTCAAACAAATCTTTCTTTACTTACATTAGGAGCTACTAAAAATCAAGCTAAACAACTAAAAATGCAATCAGCTATAGTTCAGAATAATTTAAATATAAGTAATCAAGAAACTTTACTAGCAGAACTTAAAAAGAAAGGCTTAACAATGGATGACGCCCAAGTAGTAACAGAAACAGCAAAACTAGACTTACTAAAAGCACAAGGAATGCAACTTCAAGCAAATATAGATCATCAGTACCAACTCGCCCAAGCAGCAAAAAATAGTTTTGAGTCAGGACTACAAGGAACTTTTGACGATTTAATTACAGGCAAAAACTCTAGCTTAACAGAAGGATTAGCAAATATAGGAAAAGGAGTAATGGAGTCTGTGTCAAAACAACTATCAGAACAAATGGCTACAGGAGTTTCAAACTTCTTATTTGGCAACAAAGAATTAGAAGGGTATAAGAAAGGAGCTGAAATATTAAAGCAAGCTCATATAGACGGAATAAAAGCAGGTATAGGATCAGGAACTGGAGACATCTCTTCAAACAGTGTTGAACTAGGGGGCCTTGAACAAGCCTTTAATTTAGGCAAAAAAGCTTTTGCATTTCTTAACCCTTTTTCTGCCGCAAAAGGAGGAATTACTCCTTCATATGAAAAAGGAGGAATTACTCCTTCATACGCAAAAGGAGGTATTACTCCAGTTTATGCAGCTTCCGGTGGAGTTTTTGAAGGGTCTAAGCAAGGCTACCCAGCAATTATGCACGGAAATGAAGCAGTAGTACCATTACCAGACGGAAAATCAATTCCAGTCTCAGGAGGAATGGGAGGAAATGTAAATGTTTCAGTAAATATGACAACTGGAGCAACAACAACTGAGTCTACAGGAAGTGATATGTACATGATGGGCGAAGCAGTAGCCTCAGCAGTACAAAACGAATTAGAAAAACAACAAAGACCAGGCGGGATGTTATCCCCTTATTAATAGATTATGGCAATAGGATTTAACGTAGGAGGAAGTTTAGGAACTATAGTACCAGATAAAGGACTCTCACTTTCTAACACTCCCAAAGTACATTTAGCAACTTTTGGTGATGGTTATGAGCATAGAATAGCTGATGGAATAAATAACTTACCTCAAACTTTTAGCTTAACTTTTACAACTCGACCAAAAGCAGAAATTGATGATATAGTAGACTTTTTCGAAAGTAAAGGAGCAGTAACCGCATTTGATTATACTGTATCTGACTCTAATTCTGGTGGAAATGAGAGAACAGTAAAAGTAGTTTGTGCTACTTGGAACCAAACATGGGATTTTGATAATTTTTATAGTTTAACAGCAACTTTTAGGAGAGTGTACGAATCATGAGTACAAACAGTTTAATTAGTGATTTTCAAAAGCAAGCAGTAGCATCAGGTCTTGTAGAACTTTATGAAATAGAAAAACCTGATGGAACATTTGCTTATATTACTAGAGGAGAAGATAGTGATGGAAGTAGTTTACAACTATATGATTATACTTCAACCTCTACACTAAGAACTTATGCTCCTTTTCCTGTAAGTTCAACAGGCTTTGAAACAAAAGTAACTGGAGCAATTGCAAGACCTGTAGTTAACTTTTCAAATGTGGGGAATAATTTTACTACTTTACTAGGAACAGCAGATACCAATTTAATACTAGGAAGAAAAATAATAAGAAGAACTACCTTAAAAAAATATTTGGTAGGAGGTTCAGCAGACACAGGATCAGGACAGCAATCTATAGAGTTTGGAAGAGAGGTGTGGACTATTTCTAAATTAATGAAAAAGGACGCAACTTCTATAAGTTTTGAACTAAAAGCACCCTTTGATTTAGAAGGTGTAAAAATACCTGCAAGACAAATAATATCAAATGCTTGTCCATGGGAGTATACAGGAGCTTCTCCTACATTATCAGAAGGAGAAAAATGCGGAGGATGTATTTGGAGTAAAGATGGATCTTTTAAATCTAAGTTTGGAAATACTGATGAAACCCAAAAAGTGTATGTTACTATAGATGATGAGTATATATACAATAGTACTGATACTTATACTGACTATACAGCAGCAGCAGGTAGTAGCAGCTATGCAGTAGATGCTTTTATAAAAACAACAAATAATGCGGCAACAGAAATAACTACATCAGGAGGCTTTTCTACAGTTTCAAACTTAACTAGACATTGGCAAGTATTAGTAGCAGGAACAAAAACTGCTTTAGGTACTCCTTCAGACTCAAATACTAATTTTGCAGCAGTAAGAGTATTTAGCACTTATTCTAGTAGTACTACTTATAAAGCGTATACAGATGACAGATTAAATGAAATAGTTAAATCAGGTGATTTTTTATGGAAAACAAAACAACCTACAGTAGGAAATACTCCAGGATTTAATATATATTGGAAAAGAGCAGATGAATGTGGAAAAAGATTAGAATCTTGTAACAAGCGTTTCGGATTCACGCCTTTAATTTCTACAAGCACAAGTTCAAGAGGAAAAGCTAATTTTAGTAATAGAGTACTTCCTTTTGGAGGTTTTCCAGGATCGAAGAACTTTGAATAAGTTTATAGAAGAAATCTTTTCTCACGCAGAAAAGGAAGCCCCACGTGAGATGTGTGGTTTAATAATAGAACAGAACAACGAAGAAAAATGGATTCCTTGTGAAAATAAATTTTTGGGAGAAAATCAATTTGAAATTGACCCAAAAACTTTCGCAAAGTATCAACTGATTTCGAAAATAAAATATGTAGTCCATAGTCACTATATGCAAGATTGTCATCCAAGTGAGCATGACAAGAAAAATTGTAAGGCATTAGGTATTCCATACTTAATTGTATCTTACCCTGATAGAGGAGTTGAAATTTATGACCCACGTTAAATTAATGGGAGAAATAGGAGAAAAGTTTGGATCGGACTGGAACATGAATGTTTCCAACTTCCGTGATGTTTTTCGTCTTATTGATTGCCAAACAAACGGGTTTAAAAAATACTTAACTGACTGTGCAGAAGAAGGCATAAACTTTACTATACAAAATGGAGAAGATTTAGTAGATGGAACACTTGATGCTTTAGTTGCTCCTGTAAAAGATACAGTAATTATAACTCCAGTGGCTGCGGGTGCGGGGGGCAGTGATATTTTAAAAGCAGTATTTGGAATTTTTCTATTAATGTATGGTCCTGATATGGTAAATGGGTTGTTTGAAGGAGCAGAGCTAGAAGCAACAGCAGAGTTAGATGCAGCTACAAAAGCAGGAGGTACAGGACACATGAATGCTATGCCCACTCAAAGAACTATGGAAGCTCAGAGCCAAGTAAATAAAATAGAAACTGCAAAAGCAATGACAACAAAAGCAGTTCAAGCAGTTGGAACAAATTTAGCAATGAGTGGAGTTATGGGATATCTTACCCCAGATACTCCTTCAGCTTCAGGAAAAAGTTATTTATTTGATGGCCCTGAAAACAATGTAAAAGAAGGTGTACCAGTTCCTTTACTCTATGGACAATTATTAGTTGGAGGCTCTGTTATAAACTTTGGAGTAGAAGAAACATCTCTACCAAATTATACTCTACAGGGCTATACTTTTATTACAGATGGATCTTATAATTATAATTCTTCAAGCACAACAGGAGCTGGCGGCTCGGGTGCTGGAGGAGGCACAGGCGGCGGTGGAGCTGACTACGGAACAGCACAAAGGTAAATTATGGCACGATTAACAAAAGAATATTTAAATTTAATAGAGGGGTCTGGAGTATCTGGAAATGTACAAGGCTCTAAAAAATCAGTAAGTTCTACTATAGAAGGAGGTACAAATGTGCCTCAAGAAAACCAAACAGCTGTAGTCTATGATATAATCTCCGAAGGCCCAATTGAAGGCTTAGTAGATGGAACAAATTCAATATTCTTAGATAAGACTCCTGTAACTATCGGAGATACTAAACATCAACCAATTAAAATTAAAAACGCTACTTTTACAGCAAGTAATTCTACTTTAGTAGACTCAGACTCTTCCAATCCTTTTTCAAATTTATCAATAGCAGATGGAAAAAGATTTATAAGAATACCTAAAGGTAAAAAATCAATAACAGGAAATGGATCGTCTACTGGAATTTCAGGTTCTGAAGGCTCTACTATAATTACTGCTTCTTCCTCTTTCTTTGAAGCACAAGACGTTACAGATATTAATCCTCTTACAGGAACAGATACTCCCATAGATACAGATACTCCAAAACCTTTTATAAGAATAGAAGGAGCGGGAACAAATTCAAATGTACCTATGGTAGCTCCTATTATTAGATTTATTAGTGCAACTTCTGTAGAGATTGGACATCCTCTACCTAGAGATATTTCTTACAAAACAGCAAGTATAGATAAAATAGGAACTATAAGTAGTTTTACTGATGCAAACACTGCAGTTATAGCAGATCTTGGAGCAGTAGGAACAGCAAAAATTAATGCTTCAAACGTAGAGGTTGAAGTATTTACTCCATCTATAGGTAGAGAAAATACTGTATATAATTATCAAGGGTTCCAATATGCTTTTATGCACGGTCAACGAAACCAACCTTACTTAAAAGGATTTAAGGATATAGGAAGTGCAGCAATAATAGAAAATAAAAATCAAGCAGTAGAACAAACTAGAGATTTATTTTCTTCAAATAATAATACTACAATAGGAGCGTGGAATACAACTGTATCTGATGCTACAGCTCAACCAGTAATAGTAACCGATAATGCTGTAGCTAACCCAGAAGAAGTAGATAATGTAAAACTTACTTTTAAGTTTCCACAAATGATAGCTTCAAAATCAAGCAGTGGAGATGAAAAACCTGGTAACTGTGAATTAAGAATATGGTTAGGCTTTAAAAAGACAGGAGACTCAGCATTTACAGAAAAATTAATGTTTGGACCTACTCAAGATGAGTTAGACGATAGAGATACAAATAAAAAGACCAGACCATGGGAAAGCCCTCATAATAGTGGAAAAATTAGAACACTTACTAAAGCACCTTTTGCAGAAAGTTTTGTAATAGATTTAACACCTTTTAAACCTTTTTCAGAATATCAAATAAAAATTCAAAGAGTAGATCCTTCTCAAGGAAGACATAGAGATTATGATCATACATCACCTTGTACTTTAGATACAGTAGAACATAGATTTACAGATAAATTAGCATACCCTAATTCAGCTTTTGCTACTATGCTTTTTGATGCTGAATCTTTTGCAAAAATACCTTCCCGTTCTTATGAAGTTAAAGGACTAAAAGTAAAAGTCCCAACAAACTATTTTCCAAGAGGAGAAGAAGGTAGAGCTTATGGAGAATATGACAGAAACCCTTCTTCAGGAGCAGATTCAGGATCTTATCAAAATTGGGACGGTAATTTTAGAGGAGATATTTCTACTTTTGCAAAAGGACACGTCAATCATGAACTAGTATGGACGGATAATCCAGCCTGGGTCTTTTATGATTTAGTAACTAATAAACGATATGGAGTTGGTAAATATATAGATGAAGCACAAATAGATAAATTCGAATTATATAAAATAGCAAGATACTGTGATGAATTAGTTGCAGATGGCAAAGGAGGAACAGAACCAAGATTTACAGCAAACGTTTATATAAAAGAATCTGCAGATGCTTTAAAAGTTTTAAAAGATATAACTCAAATTTTCAGAGGAATGTTATATTGGTTAGATGGACAAATTCAGTTCTCTCAAAATAGATACCAATTACCTGTTTATACTTTTTCTAAAGGTAATGTTACAGGAGGTTTTAGCTACACATCCCCTAGAGGAGAGTTTAGATCGAATCAAATAAGAGTTACTTGGAATGATCCAGAATCAATGTATAAACAAGCGGTTGAAATCGTAGAAGATACAAATAATATACTAGAAACAGGGAAAGTAGTACCTAAAGACGTAGTAGCTTTTGGAGCAACTTCAAGAGGTCAAGCCCATAGATTTGGTAAGTGGTCTTTGTTTACAGAAATTTTAGAGTCCGAAGCAGTAGCTTTTCAATCATCAATTAATGCTGGTTTCTTAAAACCCGGTGATGTAATACTTATACAAGATGCAGATAGAGACGTTATTTCTAACTCTGGTCGTATTTCAAATTTTAATCCAGAAAGCGGACTAACACTAGATGAGACAATCGGTGATGGTTCAGGATTTCAAGCCAATACTTATAGTGTTGCGGAAAGATCAGATGATGCAGTATTTGCAGCAGAAGTTACTCTTCCTTCAAGTTTTTCACAAGATGCAACTTTGTGGGAAATGGGAGGAACAACAGTAGGAGCATATTTAGGTGTTCGTGATGTAAGTGGAGTTGACAAACTTACTTTAAGTTGTGGTAGCTCAGAAACTACAGAGCATACTACAGGAACAGATAGAATTGTTACAGAAATTCCAATTTCTGATATTCCAGAATTTGACGATCAAGTACACACAATATGTTGGGAGCTTCAACCAAATCCAGGAAAACAAAGACTATGGATAGACGGAAAACTTTATATAGATGAACAAACAACTGGCGGTGGAGCTTTACAAGATTCAGATTGGGGAGGTAGTAATCCAGGAGCCTGGTTAGGAGCCAATTCATCAATACCAAGAGGTCTTACTAGTAATGCTTGGCCAGTAACAACTGGTGCTTCAGGCCTAAGAAATTATTATGGAGAAACTGTCTCTGCTTCAGATTATGGTAACTCTACAACTAAAGTTAATTTAGACAGAAATGTAAATCTTTCAAGCGGGAATACCTTCAAACTTTCTGTAATGTACCCACAAGGTGGAGCATATTTATCGAATATTAGTGCTACTATAAATGATGATACAGAAAACGCTTCTACAACAAATAATTACGAAAGAGGAGATTTAGTAACTCATGCAAACGTAAATGGAACAGTAGTAAAAATAACAACCGATGCACAGGCAAGAAATGCAGTAGATAGTAGTGGAAATCCTTTAGATTTAGAATGGAATGAAAACTCAAGAGTTGAGACTCAAACAATTTCTACAACAGGAGCTTCAGTTTCTGCATTAACAGTTAGTAGTGCATTTACATCGGTACCAAGTGCAGATTTTATGTGGGCAATTAGAGAATATGATGCTGCAGGAGATATTGTAAACGGCTCAGCACAGCAATATGTAATTAGTGAGATAAAAGAAGATACAAATAAACTTTATACTATATCAGCACTTAAATATGATTCTTCAAAGTTTGATTTAGTAGACAGAGGGTATATACTAGATGTAGGAGTAGATACTAATAAACTACCTTCCTTCACAGAAACTCCTCCCGCACCAGAAACTTTAACTTTAGATGTTCTTAAATCTTTTGGTTCTGGACTAAATGATGAATCTAATGTTAGTGGTACTACTAATAAGATAAGAATAAACTGGGGTAGAGTATTAAACTCTGACGGGACTCAGTATCAACATTTAAGTCATTTTGAAATAAAACATAATATTAATAGCTTAAAAGGAAATAAATTTAAGAAACTAACAGCACCTAAAGATGAAAACTATTTATCTGTGGAATTTGACGGGCCAAAAACAATAATTGTTCAAATACAATCAGTTAATATAAATGGTGGAAAGTCACAAATAGTTCAAAGAAAATTAGAAGTAACAAACGATCAAATCATTAATAGTGGAACTCAGATATTAAAAATACCTAACGATGGAAAAATAAATAAACATATTCAATGTAGTACTTCTACAGTTTCCATAGATAGTAAAAATTACCAATTACAAAGTTCAGATGGAACTATATATACTAACCCTTCAAATGGAAATACGGCTTCTTATCAGCAAGATTTTGCTGGTATGGCTAATAATTCAGAAGCTTACTTATTATTTGATGCATCTGAAAGTGCTACAAGTGGAGACATTTTAAAAGCTGTTGAAATTAAAAAGGATAGTACTGCTCAGATACCTACAGGGACAAATACTTCAATACCTTTAGATTTTGAATATATGGCTGAAGTAGCAGCATCTAATAGTGGTATTACTCAACTTACTGCCAATTCACAAACTATTTCAGGAAGTATAGGAGATAATATTATTACTGGTTCTTCTACTGCTTTTACTACAGATTTTGTAAACGGAGATACAATTGTAATAGCGCCAGCAGGAGCTACTCGTTTTTATAGTAAAATTAGTTACATAGAAAATGATGGAAAATTACAAATTGTTGATGGATTACCTAGAGATTACTCCTCTGTTACAGTCAGCAAACTTTCTTTTAAACCAGATCCTATTTCAGATGTTATTTTAGCAAAAGTATCTTATGACGGTTCAACTTATGCACTAGAAGAAAAGTATTCAGAAGGAACAGAAAGTTTGGGATATTTTCATCATGAGAACACTTCAAACACAAATGCATTAAGTGCTGATGCATTTAAAACTCAGTTTGGTAGATTCCCACAGGAAGGAGATATACTTATTGTTGTAAATACAGCAGCAACTCCTACAGCAAGTAAATCTTACAAATTCTCAGATAATACCTTTAGCGAAATAGCTAATTTTATGACTGGAGACTTACTAGTCGATGGTACGATAGAAGGTGACAAGATTAGATCTGATACTCAAATTATTGCAGGCGCAGACGACTCAAATAAACAAGCAGTACTAGATGGAACAGGAACAGGCGACAATGCACTACGTATATATGCTGGAGCTAACGTAGCGAATAAAGCTAATGCGCCTTTCAAAGTAACACAAGGAGGAGCTTTAACAGCAACAAATGCCACTATAACAGGAAATATAACAGCTTCTACAGGTGATATAGGTGGTTGGACTGTAGATGCTAATTCTATTTTTTCTGGTACAAAAGATGTAACAGATTACACAACAACAGGTATAACAATAAGCTCAGCAAATAATGGATCAATACATGCAAAAGAATTCTATATTGATACATCAGGTAACGCAAACTTTAAAGGAACAATATTTGGAGGGTCAATTAGAGCAGATGTAACAAATCCTATTCCTACAACTATATTTACAAGAGCTGCTCCAGATACTAATATACCTGTAAATAACGAAAACGGAGCCTTTATAGATTTAGAGAGCGGTAAATTTGTATTTGGTAAAGCTGATAATTATCTTTCTTTTGATGGAACTACTACAGAAGTATCAGGCACTGTAAGCGCAAATACACTACTAGTTACTGATGCAACTATTGTAGGAGAGTTAACAGCAACTAAATTAGCTTCAGGAACGGTAAAAGTCGATAGTTTAGCTCAAGAAGTTTGGAACGCTATAGGAACAAGAACAGGACAAACTGGAGGTTATTATGATAGCGTTGATACAGAAACTTTAGGACAAACAGGATATTTAGGAGAACAAGAATACATAAAATCTTTAAATGATGGAGGGAGTGGGTACGAGCATGAAGGTGAAGATACTTTCTTAGAACTTATAATGAATGACGCTTTTTTTGCTCCTGCAGGTTTTACAGGTACAGCAATACAAGCAACCGCACAATTCCAGTTTAAATTAAATTCAGCAAGTACTTGGACAAATGTAGGAAGTGCGATGACTCTTACATTAACAAGTACAAGTGGTCAATCTGCACAGCATTACTCAATTAATTTTGCAAACGAAATAGAAATAAGCAGTAGTTTAACTTCAGGAAATTACTATGACTATAGAGTTAAAATAGTTGCTGCAACAGGATCAGGAGTTAGAAATGCTTTCCAACAGTTTATTAACTATGGACAAGGTGGAGCAAATGATGCTAATGGTAGTCCAATTATTTTTGAAATAAGAGAAGGTGCAACTGGAGTTACTACAGGGGATTTAGTAACAAATAGATACATAACTCATTCAGGAGATGAAAATACGAGAATATCCTTTACTCCTGATCAAATTGATTTTGAAGTCGGAGGAGAAAATTTTATAACTCTAGAGGAAGATATTAGTGATATTATTCGATTAAGAAAAGATGTTATTATGTCTGGAGATTTAACAGTAGAAGGTACAACTACTACTTTAAATACAGCAACACTTGATGTTGAAGATAAAAATATTACACTAAATTATGGTTCTGGAGATACATCAGGATCCGCAAACGGAGCAGGTATTACAATACAGGACGCAGTTGATGTTAATAACAATGCTACTATTCTGTGGGATGCAACAAATGACGAATTTGATTTTTCACATGGTATAACTTTACCAGACAGTAAGAGCATTAAACTCGGAGATAACTCAGACTTACAAATCTATCACGATGGTAGTCATAGTTATATAGCAGATAGTGGCACAGGTAATTTAAGAATAACTGGAAATGCTGTACAAATTAGAGCATCAACCGTAGCATTACAAGACAACTCAGCATATAACTATTTAAGAACAGAAGATTTAGGTAATGGTGGTATAGTAAAACTCTATCATGGATCCGTAAGTTCAGGCACAACAGAAGTTTTTAGAACTGCAAGCACTGGTGTAAATGTTACAGGAAACATATCAGTCACAGGAACTGTAGACGGCATAGACATAGCTACAAGAGATCATGATGCTGTAACTTTAGCAGGTACTCCAGATTATATCACAATTAGCGGACAGACAATTACAAGAAACCAAATAGACCTAACTTCAGATGTGACAGGAGTATTACCTTCAGCAAAGTTAGATGCAGACACAGCACACTTATCAGGTACTCAAACATTTACAGGTACAAAAACATTTACAAGTCCAGTTATTAACACAGGTATATCAGGTACAGCAGTTTTAGATGATGATACTTTTGGAACTGCAAGTGCTACAACTATTGCAACTTCTGAATCGATTAAAGCATATGTAGATTCTCAGCCGGGAACAATTACTTCAATTTCAAACTTTGCTGATAATAGAATATTAACTGCAAGTGGTTCTACGACTATTAATGGTGAAGCAAACTTAACTTTTAATGGCTCTGCTTTAAGTGTAGTTGGTGATATAAGTCTTGGTGATAATAAAAACATTTATATCGGAACTGCAAACGAACTACAGCTAGTTCATAATGGCAATGATAGTATTATTAAACATAGTATTTCTACAGGAGAACTTAAATTAGGAAGTAGTGGTACTGGAATAACCTTTTATAATCCTTCTAATGGTGACATTTTTGCAGAATTTAATGCAGGTGCAGATGTAACCCTTTATCATAATGATCAACCTAAGCTAGCCACAACCTCAACAGGCATAGACGTAACAGGAACAGTTACCAGTGATGGTTTGACTGTAGATGGTACTGCTACAATTTCAGCAAGTTCAGCAACGCTTAACATTAATGGTAGCAATACTGGTGCAAGTTTAATTAATTTTGGTGACTCAGATGATGGTAATGTAGGAAGAATCTACTATGACCATGCAAGTAACTTTATGCAATTCAAGGCTGCTGATGGAGAACGCCTAAGAATTAACTCAACAGGCATAGACGTAACAGGAACAGTTACAAGTGATGGTTTGACTGTAGATGGTAATACTACTTTAAATCCTACATCTAATTTTGTGACTATAAAAGGTGGAACTAATGATAATGATTATTCAGGAATAATTATTCAATCTAATTGGGCAAATACTTCTAATGGAAAGAATGCGGGACAAATACAATTTCAAGCAGATGATGATGATATAACAGGTAGCACTTATACAACTTTTGCTACTATTAATGCAGAAACTACAGATTGGACTGGAGATAGTAATATTGGTGGTCATATTACAATACAAACGAGTGAAGCTAACTCATTAAAAGATAGATTAAGAGTTGGTAACAACGGAGACATCTCTTTCTACGAAGACACAGGTACAACTGCAAAATTATTATGGGATGCTAGTGCTGAAGCGTTAAGAGTAGGAGGTACATCAGCCGTTAATCTTGGCGACACTACTGGAAACGGAGTTCAACTTATTTCAACTGGTATCAACATTAAACGTACTTGCACCACGTCTACTCAGGGACTTTTACATTTAAACAACATTGGAGTCGATGGAAATATAATTGAGTTTTATAGTGACGGCGTGCAAAAAGGTGCTATTGGAGTTGCTTCAGATGCGGGTCTTACTTTTGTTGCTGGCTCTGGTTCAAGCGAAAAGATGCGCATAGACTCATCAGGCAATGTTGGCATCGGAACTGACGACCCTGCAACTCTTTTAGAGGTAAGTGGCAGTGCACCAAAATTAAGAATTACCGATGAAAGAGATCAGACATTTACTGTTGGTGATATTATGTCATCAATTGAATTTGATTCAGACGATACATCAGGTGGTGCGGGAACTTCTACTGAGCCAAGAGCAGCAATCAATATGTATGCAGCTTCTACATTTGGTTCATCTACAGGATTAGAATTCAGAACTAAAGGCGATACTACAAGTTATCCAGTTCAACAAATGGTAATTACAGATATAGGTAGAGTTGGGATAGGAGAAGATGCTCCTTCAGCAAAACTTCATGTACATCAAACTGGAAACGGTTCTACTAATACTCTTATACTTGAGGACGACGCAAGAAGATTATACCTTGGAAGAGATCAAATTAAAGCAACTGATTTAGGCAATAATGTACAAAATTTATACATTCAACCAGATGGAAATACTCGTTTTGCAACTAATTCAGGGTCAGTGTCCGTGGGAAGTACAACTGCTTTAGCAAGTTCAAAACTTTATGTAAGAAATGGATCAAGTGGTCAATCTTATTCGAATGTATCAGGAGTACTTATTGATGTCAATGGAAGTTCAAATTCTTACTATGGATTAAGAGTTGGTTCAAGCACAGGCGATGATCATTTAGCAGTAACAAATGCCGGTAGAGTTGGAATAGGAACTAGTTCACCAGCAACAAAATTACATGTATTTTCTTCAGACACAACACAAGCAACATTTACTAGAGACTTAACTACTGATGTTGGATTAACAATTGGCAATGATAACAGTGGTGTAGTATTTGGCACAATCGGTGTACACAACTATCAATTCTATGCAAATGGAGCTAGAAGATTAAATATTACATCAACGGGTGCTGTTACATTTAACGAAGCATTTACATTCCCAACTGCAGACGGAGACGCAAACCAAGTACTACAAACAGATGGGTCAGGTAATTTAAGTTTTGCTGATGCGGGAGCAATAACTTCCATAACTAATTTTGCAGATAATAGAGTACTAACTGCAAGTGGTTCTACAACAATTAATGGTGAAAGCAATCTAACATGGGATGGATCAGAATTATATGTAGGCGGAACTACAGGAGTAAGAGCGTTAAAACTTCGTGCAACAATGACAGGAACAAATGAGGTTGTAACTCATAATACAGGACTTGATGTAAAAATAAATAATCCCGGTAGCTACACCTTAAGAAATAGATTTTATAACTCAAACTCCTCCTCTTCTTTAGCAGAAACTGTACACTTTGGTGCAACAGGTGGAGCTAATTTTTTAAGTCATGCTTTCTGGACAGTAGGAGCAAATGATGGAACTAATACAGATGGCGTATATCTAGATAATCAAGGAAGAGTTGGTATAGGAGATAGCACTCCTGGGCAAAAATTAGATGTAGCAGGAAACATAAATCTAGGCGGAGATGCTAGACATATTTACTTTGGCGGTTCTAACACCTTTATAGGAGAAAACTCTAACTCAACTAAGTTACAATTAAGAGGTGGTGGTAATACTACAACTAGTACTGTCTTCATTGATACAGGTGGAGCAATTGGAGTAGGAACATCTACACCAAGTGGTAGACTTCATTCTGTAGGCTCTGGAGCAACACAAATAATAAGAGTAGAGGCAACAGATGGTAGTCAAGCATCTTTTGACCTGATGAATAGTGAAGGTCATTATAGAATAATAACTGATGGCGGACAATTTAGAGTATATGATCAAACAGACACACGTCAACCCTTTACAATCGATACTTCAGGTCATTCTCTTTTTAATGGAAATATAACTATAAATGATTCTGACTTAATACTAAATAATAATACTTTTGGTACTTATGATTGGAAACACTCACAAGATGATGGCGGAAAATTAATTTGGACTGTTTCAGGTACTAGTGGAGCTGAGATGGAGCTTACTTCTGATGGTTCTGCATATGGAAACGCAGTATTAAAAGTAGGAGGTCAAGAAGTAACTAGAAATGTTAAAGCTCAGACTCTTACAAATAAAACTCTTACAAGTCCAGTACTTAATACAGGAGTTAGTGGAACTGCAATTAAAGATGAAGATAATATGGCATCTGATAGTGCTACTCATCTTGCAACACAACAATCGATCAAAGCTTATGTAGATTCTCAAACTGCGAGTGCGGGAACAATTACTGGTGTCACTAATTTTGCTGACAATAGAATACTTACTGCAAGTGGTTCTACAACTATTAATGGTGAAACCAATCTAAGCTTTAGTGGCTCTATTTTAAATGTAAATGCAGATGCTGATTTTAATGGTGCTAACGGAGATTTACAGTGGGATTCTAGTGCTGACTCTTTAATTTTTAATGACAATGTAAAAGCTATATTTGGAACAGGCAGTGATTTTGAAATTTATCATGATCAAGATGGTCCAAGCTATATTAGAGATAGAGGCTCCAGTGATTTAGTTTTCACTTCTAATGGGTCAGGTTTTAAATTTAGAAATGATAATTCAACAGAGATACTTGCTGATTTGCAACTCAATGGTGCAGTTACCCTGTATTATGATAACTCACCGAAACTAGCCACAACAAGCACAGGAGTAGATGTAACAGGACTATTATCAGCAACAACTAAATCTTTTGTAATAGATCATCCAACAAAAGAAGGAATGAAGTTAAGGTATGGATCTCTTGAGGGTCCAGAGAATGGTGTATATGTAAGAGGTAGACTCAATGGTAATACAATAGAATTACCAGATTACTGGACAGAATTAGTACATGAAGATTCAATCACAGTAAATCTTACCCCAATCGGCAAACATCAAAAACTTTATATAGAGGATATAAGAGATAACCAGATTATAGTAGGAAATGAGAACTTACTAGGAAAACAAATTAACTGTTTCTATACAGTTTATGCAGAAAGAAAAGATGTGGAAAGATTTGAGGTGGAATATGGGAATAGCGTATAATCCAAAAATAGTTACAGATGGATTAACACTTTGTCTTGATGCAGGTAATAGTAAATCTTATCCAGGTAGTGGAACTACGTGGTCTGATTTAAGTAAAAGTGAAGTTGATTGTACCTTACATCAATCTCCAACTTTTTCTACAGATCATTTTATCTTTAATGGAACCACACAATGGGCTTCTTTAGATACATTAATTTATGGCGGGGGCAATGGGACACTAGCAGAAATGAGTGTATTTGCTTGGGTTAAAACAGGGTATAATTCAGGTACCCCAGGAAATTGGAGTAATGCAAACTGGGCTATATTAGACTATGATCGAAGTGAAGTGTTTACTTTCGCAATGAATGGTCCTGGAGAAGTGCAAATGTCAGGAAAATCCTCAAATAATGGAGGGATTGGAGGCAGTCTTTATGATATAGTAGGAACTACAAGATTTAATGATGATGAATGGCATTATATTGGCTATACTTTTAGTGTGACAGATCAAGAAATACTTATGTACGGAGATGGAGAACTTGATCGTACATTCACTGCAAATGGTAGTATGACAGCATTAGGATCAGGTTCAGCAAGATATGGAATTATAGCCGATGGTTCAGAATCAAGTTCACCTAATAGTGGAAAAAATAATATATTCTACGACGGTGAGATTGCAGCAATTCATTTCTATGAGAATAAGGTGTTAACACCAAGCGAAATAAAACAAAATTTTAATACATTAAGAGGAAGATTTGGACTATGAGTGTACATGGTGGAAGTAATATAATAACAGACGGATTAATATTTGCTATTGACGCAGGTAATTCTAAATGTTTTACAAGTGGTAATACAAGCTGTGTTAATATGGTAACACAAGGTGCTGTGACAGGAGCAAGTGGAACTCCTGGAACAGGCACTCATACACCTGATACTACTGCGTTTCCTGCTTATAGTAGTGAAGCTGGAGGAGTTTTTGACTTTAACTTTGCTGGCGGAAGAGGAATGAATGTCGAAGAGGATTTAGGATCTCATTCAGCAATTACTCTTGAGATGTGGTTTTATAAAACTTCGGCTACTGTCCAGTATTTTATAGATGCTCGAAATGATGGAGGAACATGGTTTTTAAGTAACTATACAAGTGATAATATAAATTTTGAAGATCAACTAACATATAATTTTGATGCTACATATAATGCAAGTAGTACAAATTTTTTAAATCAATGGATTCATATGATAGTTACTAGTGAGTCAACTGGAGGTAAAATTTACTTGAATGGAGCAGAAGTAACTCCTTTAGTAAGTAATAGTGTGAATGAAAATTTAGGAGTAAATTTTAGAATTGGAACTCGATACACAGATAGTAGTCGTTGGACAGGAAAAATGGGACCAATCCTAATTTATAATAAAGTGCTGACAGCTGCTGAAGTTAAACAAAATTTTGAGGCACAGAAAGGAAGGTTTAATCTATAAGATAAAATAAATACCAAGCAAATTTAGAGCTTGACAAGTGGTCATAAATTTAGTATAATTATGACTGGAGATAACAAATTATGGCAAATACAGATAAAGACATTTTAATAACACCGAATAGCGGTTCGTCTACTGCTGACCCAAAGATAGAGTATGTTGGAGCAAATAGCTCTGGTAATGATACTATTACAATAGAAACTCTTTATGATGGCACAAAAACAACACTTAGTTTTGAAGGAAGTGCGGGACAGCTATTCTCTGTAGTAAATGACTTAAGCAGTGATCCAATTTTTTCTGTAAACGACGTATCAGGGATTCCTTCAATAGAAGTGGACAGTGATGGCGAAGTAAGACTTGCAGAATTTAGTGGAAATGTAGGTATTGGAACAAGTTCACCAGGTAAAAAACTTACAGTAGACGGCGATATTAAAGTAGGAAATGGTGATGCCTTTATGTCAGAAAATGTTGCTGGAAGTACTCGATCATTGATTGCTTTAGGCACAGATAATATTTTAAGAATTAAAGGCAATGATAATGAAGGTTCTAGTAATGTAATATCTATGATTGCTGGGGGGAACGTTGGTATAGGAACAACTTCGCCAGCTACCAAATTAGATATAGATGGTAGTTTTAGAGTTAGTGGTGCTTCTACATTTAATGGAACTGTAACGTTGAGCAGTGGCGGACAAATCGGAAGTGGCATTGTAGTAGGTGGTGACTGGGATTTTGAAGGAGCAGATTATAATATACTTTTTGATCAATCAGCTAGTGCATTAGAGTGGCAAGATAATGCGAAGGCTACTTTTGGTACAGGTAATGATTTACAAATTCATCATAATGGTACAACTTCATCAATAACAAACGCCACAGGTAATTTTTATATTACAAACACCGCAGACGACAAAGATATAATTTTTGAAACAGACGATGGGTCAGGCGGAATCACTCAATATTTAACACTAGATGGTAGTGCTGCAAATATAAAACTTCACAGAAATTTAACAGCATATGATAATGTGCAAGTACAATTAGGAACTGGAGCTGATTTAAGACTATACCATACACCGAATAATAGTTATATTCATAACGATACTGGAACATTGTATATAGAAAATGATGCAACTGATGGTGACATTATTTTTAGAAGTGATGATGGTTCAGGTGGTAATGTAGAATATTTTAGGTTAGATGGTGGAGATGTTGTTACTAAAATTTCTAAAACTATGCTACATTTCGATAATGTAAAAGCTAGTTTTGGTAATTCAGAAGATATGCGAATTAAGCATGATGGCAGTAATGGTTCAATTGATAATTATACTGGCGATTTATTACTTAGAAATAATGTTGATGATAAGGATATTATTTTACAATCAGATGACGGTAGTGGTGGATTAGCAGATTATATTAGACTAGACGGAAGCACAGGTGAAACAAAATTATTTCATTATGGAACAGAAAAAATAAAAACAACTTCAACAGGCGCAGCTGTTACTGGTAACTTGGTTATTAGTGGTGATCTCACAGTCAATGGTACAAATACAATTCTAAACACAACAACTCTTGATGTTGAAGATAAGAACATCACATTAAATAAAGGCTCAGGAGATACTTCTGGTTCTGCAGATGGTGCTGGTATTACGATCCAAGATGCTGTGGATGCAAGTACAGATGCTTCTTTAACTTGGAACGCAACTGACGACAATTTTGAAATCTCACACGGTCTAGACTTTGGCGATAATAGCAAAGTAAGATTTGGTAATAGTAATGATTTGTCTATATATCATAATGGTGCTAATAGTTTTATTGATGATTCAGGAACAGGTAATCTTTACATTAGAGCTAATAATTTATGGCTACAAAAATATACTGGTGAAACCTTTATAAAAGGTGTAGCTGATGCAGAGGTAACTCTTTATCACAATAATCAACCCAAACTAGCCACAACCTCAACAGGCATAGACGTTACTGGTGGAGCAGATGCGATTGCCAAAGTAACTGGTACAACTACAGCAGCACGATTAGACTTAGCAACAACTACTCATCATGTCTTTATGCAAGTTATTGAATCTGATGGCAGATTTAGAATATATGACCAAACTGCTGCTAATGAGTATCTAACAATTTCTAATGCTGGTAACGTTGGTATAGGAACTGATTCGCCAAGTGCTAAATTGCATATTCATAACACAGCAACTACATCTGATGGTGATGGGACTGCAACAATGACAACATCAGGCCAAGATAGTATATTACTATATGGTCATGGCGGAACTAGTGGTCAAACTTATGGTAGTATTACATGGTTAGGTGGCAATAGAAGAAGAGCTATGATTTCTGCTGTAGCTGAAAATACTGACACTGATCTTATAGGATTAGCTTTTTATACTCAAGGAACTGATGGTTCCGGTGACTATGCAGAGTCAATGAGAATTAGTAGAGATGGGAAGGTTGGTATCGGAACTGATTCGCCTTCTTATAGCTTAAGTGTTGATTCAGGTACAAGTGATTGGCCTGGCTTCTTTAAATCAACTGACGATAAAGCAGGTATTATAATTCAAGACAATGATACAACTGCATATTTTGGTGCTCAAAGCTCAAAAGCTTTTATGGGATTAGGTGCAGGGGCCCTTAATACTAACTTAATTGTTGATGGAAGCGGTAATGTTGGAATTGGTACAACCAGTCCTCAATATTCATTGCATATTCTTGAAGGTACTACTAATGGAGGCGCACTCTTTATAGAAGACGGAACAAGCTGGTTAAGATTTGTTCCTAGTCTAGGCGGAAGCGGATTTAATCCAATGGCTACAGCAGGCGATATAGGTATAATATTTTCTACAGATAATGTTTCTAGTACTTCTAATTCAAATATAGGTTTATTAATTGCTCCACATCATTCTAGTGCTGGAGGAATAAAAATATTAGAAAATGGAAGAGTTGGTATTGGAACAGCAACGCCTGACACTACATTAGATGTTACTTCTAGCGGTGTTCATGGTATAATAATGAACCAAGATACAGGTAATAGTGCGGCTTCTGGAAGAATATTCTTTAAAGATAGTACAAGAACTAATACTATTCTTAATGTAAGCGGTAATTTAGAATTTAGAACAGGTGCAAGTATTGGGTCTAGTTCGGGAGATATTAGACTTACAATACAAGGAGATGGGAAATTAAAAATTGGCACAGGAGGAACAGCATATAGATTCCCAACTGCAGACGGATCAAGCGGTCAAGTACTACAAACAGATGGATCGGGTAACTTAACATTTGCAGCAGCTGGCGGAGGCACGATTACTTCTGCTACAAATATGTCAGACAATCGAGTTCTTACTGCAAGTGGATCAACAACTATAAATGGCGAAACTAATCTTACCTTTGGTGCTTCAGGTAATCAACTTATTCTTACGGGGTCTACTTCAGCGCCTCCAATATTTAGAATTGATGATTACGAAACTGGTAGCACAGCTTTAGGAAAATATGGAGAGCTTAGGCATGATAGTGGAACTACTTCTTTAACAGCTAGAAATGGCTCTTCCAATGGTGTTGTAAATTTTAAAGGATTTAATGGTTCAGCTTTTACAACTTACGGTGGTTTTGATGCTAGTGGTAATTTTGAAATAGGCACAACTGATATAATAGACTCCTCTCGTAACCTAACCAACATAGGAACTATCTCTAGTGGTGCTATAGGTGTAAACGCAAACACAGCTTCTTATTGGGGACAAGCTAATTCACTTGTTTTAGATGCTAGTGGTAATACTGGCTTAACTATCAAATCTAGCACATCAGGAAATGGAAGATTAGTATTTACTGATACAGCATCTAGTACCGCAGGATTAAATGATGGTGGTCAAATTCATTATCAACATTCTGATGATTCATTAAACTTAAGAACAGCAGGAACAACCGCTCTTACTATAGACTCATCAGGCAATGTTGGAATAGGAGACGTTACACCCGATGCCAAACTAACTGTTCAAGGCGATGTACTAGCTAGGGATGAGTTTAGAGGAGAAGTAGTCAGCTATTCAAGTAATCAAGATGCACCATATCTTATTGCAAGTACATCAGGTTATACAGGTGCAACTACTAACTGGAACACATATGGGTTTCAACACAGATTTAAAACAGATTCAGGTGGTGCACCTAGAGTAACTATAGATACTTATCTTGGCGAAGCCTTTGCTGTTACAAATAACAATAGGGTAGGCATAGGAACAGGAGCACCAGCAAGAACAACAGTTATAAATAGTAGCGGAACTACTACACTTCAAATAACTAATGACACTACAGGTGTTACAAACACAGATGGTTTACAAATAAAACATTATACAAGTGGTGCAACTCAAATATGGAATTATGAAAATAGCTATATGGCTTTTGGCACTAATAATACTGAAAGAGCTAGGTTTCTTAGCGGGGGTGCATTTTTAATTGGAAAAACAGCACTAGGTGTAAACAATACAGGCTTACAATTTAATGGTGGTCTTTTAGCAGTTACCAAAGATGGTGGAGAAGCCTTAATACTTAACAGAAAAACAACTGATGGAGTTGTTGCTGATTTTAGAAAAGATAATACAACAGTTGGAAGTATTGGTACTAGGGTAGGTGACTTATTAATAGGTACAGGCAATACAGGATTGCAATTTTATGATGCTGGTAGAGAAATAATACCTAGACATACAGATGGTTCAAATATTGATGCAGCAGTACAACTTGGCTCAGCAGGTTCTCGTTTTACAGACTTATATTTATCAGATGCTATTAGAGGTGATGTTAAGTTTGAAAACAATACAGGAACTACTGAATATGCTAGGTTTGATAGTAGCGGTAATTTCATGGTTGGTAAAACTGCTGCTAATAGTGCAACGCAAGGTGTTGAAGCTAGAGTCTCAGGACAGTTATTTGCAACATCAGATAGTGCAAAAGCAATGTTCCTTAATCGTTTAACATCTGATGGCGAGATAATAGATTTCAGAAAAGATGGTACAACAGTTGGAAATATAAAAAGTAGAAGTGGTGATTTAATAATTCATACTGGTATTACTGGTCTTAGATTTAACGATAGCAATGATGCTATACATCCAGTAATTCTTAATGGTTCTGTATCAGATGGTGCAACAGACTTAGGTTTAACTAATGCAAGATTCAAAGACCTTTACCTTTCAGGTGTTGCAAACTTCGGAAGCCTATCAGATGGCACGATAACCATTACGGGTTTTGTAGATGAAGATAATATGTCTTCAAACTCTGCAACGCTTGTACCGACTCAACAATCTGTAAAAGCTTATGTAGATAGTCAAATTAGTTCAGCCGGTGGAAATGGTATAAGCTTTGAAGACAACGAAAAAGCTCAGTTTGGTGATGGTAATGATTTACAAATCTACCATGATGGTAGTAATAGTAATTGCATTAAATATACAACAAGCGACATATATTTAAGAAACGAAGGTGATAATGACAAAATATATATACAAGCTACTAATAGTGGCACGTTAGCAAACTATTTAACTATTGATGGTAGTTCTAATGATATAAAATTAAATAAAAATTTACATGCATCAGACAATGTAAAAGCCATATTTGGTGCAGGTTCAGATTTACAGATTTACCATGATGGTCATAGTTATATTAAAGATACAGGTTCAGGAAACCTTGTATTTGATACCAATGGCAATGGAATGTTTTTTAAACATGGTGATGAAACACTTTTTGAAGCCTATGCTGATGGTGCAGTAAACCTTCGCCATAACAACTCAATTAAACTCCAAACAACCTCAACAGGCATAGACGTAACAGGAACAGTAACAAGTGATGGATTGACTGTTGATGGTGCTACTACTTTGAATAATACATCAGCAATAGCTTTAACTTTACAACGTAGTTCAGGAGCAAGTTCTAATGTTTCTATAAAGTATGATGGAGCATCACAAGATTTTTATACTGGTATTGCATCTGCATCAGAAGATTTTGTTATAGGAGCATCTTCAAATTTGAATGGAGATAATTTTTTACGAGTTGCTAACAACGGAGACATTAGCTTCTACGAAGACACTGGCACGACTGCAAAACTCGTGTGGTCGGCTTCTGAAGAAAGCCTAAGAGTTCCTTTATCTTTATATGCTAATTCAATAAATGCTTACCCATCTGAAGGTTACGCTGCTGTTTATTCAACAGGTGCAGGTGGTTCAGCACCTTTTAATGAAGCAGGACATTTAGTTTTACAGGCACGTTCATCAGGTGCATTAAGAGACATTATTTTTGCCACAGGAAATGGCGCAACAGAACGCATGAGACTAGATAGTCAGGGGCGATTGGGCTTGGGGACAACTTCTCCAAGTGAAGCACTAAGTGTTTCAGGTAATGCAGAACTTGGAAGTGCTAATTATTTATATTTAAACAATGGTGGTTATGACGGAGCTGGAACTCATGCAGGTATCAGGTGGTTCTCAACAGGCTCAGCTAAAAGAAAATCAGCAGATATCATAACTGCTCGTGCTGATTCTTTTGCTAGGTCGGATTTATTGTTTAGAACACAATCAGGAACAGCAAACGCAGACCCAACTGAAGTAATGAGAGTTACACATGATAATAGAGTTGGAATTGGAACTGATAGTCCAACAGTTAAATTAGAAATTCAAGAAAACACTAACAGTACTGATGTTAAATTAAGATTAAGGTCATTCAATAGTTCATCAGCAGGTAGAAGTACCTATATAGCTTATGACCCTGATACAAGAATAATGGGATTTGGTGAAGTTGGAGATGAGGTCAACATAGATCAGAATGGTAATTTTGGAATTGGTACAACTTCGCCAAACGCTAAGTTAGAAAGTTATGTAAGCGGAAACTTCAGTACAACTTATAATAATTTTTCAGGTGATGGATTATATATACAAACCAATGGTACTGTTGCAGATGGAGAATATACAGCAGGTATAAGTTTCTCAAGAACTGCTGCCAACAATTCTAGGGTTGCTGGAATTGCAGGTGTACAAGAAGGTTCTGATGCAGATGTAACTGGACTTGCATTTTTTACACACCCGTCAACTGGTACTTCTAATGCTTTACAGGAAAGTTTAAGAATATCAGCTGCTGGAAGATTGGGCATTGGTACTCAAAGTCCAAGAAATAATTTAGACATTGTTGATAGTGACGGTAAGTTTAGACTAACATCTTATGGCCCTTACTTTCATAATCTAACAGATAGTTCAAATGAAAGGTACATACATTCAAGAGCTGACGGAAAATTAAGTATTGGTTACGTAGCTATAGCAAATTTAACAGGCGGAACTGGTGGATATGCAACAACTACATATGACCATATTACTATAGATACAAGTGGTCAAGTTGGTATTGGAACCACTTCACCAACCGCAAAATTAGAAGTAAATGGAGGCATAAAAGCTAGCGGTGGTTCTTATTTTAATGGATCCGTATCACTGAATGCAGGTGGACAAATCGGAAGTGGGTTTATAGTATCTGGCGATTTTGACTTTGAGGGGGCAGATTATAATATACTTTTTGATCAATCAGCAAGCGCGCTTGAGTGGCAAGATAATGCAAAGGCTACTTTTGGTACTGGTAATGATTTACAGATTTACCATGATGGTAGTAATAGTTATATTAATGATAGTGGTTCAGGTAATCTTAGAATTGGTGGTACACAAATTGATATTCTTAACCCCGATTCAAATGAATTTAAAGCAAGATTTATCACTGATGGTGCAGTAGAACTTTATTACGATAATGCTAAAAAGTTTGAAACAACAAGTGGTGGTGTTGCAATTACTGGAGACCTCACGATTGGCGGTAATTCAGCTTTAACATCAGCAGACTATGACACTAATGTTTGTCATTTAAAAACAAATGTAGACGCTGCTGTTGATCAAGGTTCTGCAAATGAATTTACTATAAACTTTAACTTAGAAGAACACAATGATAGTGGTACATTCTCACACTCCTCTGGTGTAGTAACAGTTTTAACAGCAGGTTGGTATAGAATTTATGCAAATTTGGTTTATCAAAACTCTGTAAGCTCTCAAAGAAATACGGTAAGAGCTTATGTAGAGAAGAATGGAACTGAAATTACAAGTACAGCAACATATGATTACGATAGAGGTAGTTCTTATGGTGAGTTCTCAAATAATAAAGTTGAAACAATGCTTTACTTGGCTGCAAATGATACAGTTGGTATTGGAAACTATGCACAGAATGAAGACGGAACTATAACAATCGAATCCGCAGAATGTGAATTTATAGTATCTTCTGTAAGTGTTCAAACAACATCAACAAATGCTGATACGGTTGACAGCTTACATGCATCATCTTTTCTAAGATCAGATGCAAATGACACAGCTACAGGCGATATAACTTTTAGTGGTACAACTACTTTTACTGGTACTCCCTCGTTTTCAAGTTTAAATTTAGGCGGAGTTACAGATGATGACTCATCATTTTTAACAGGAACACAAAGAATTGTTAGTGATGGCTATATTGCAACTCAGGCACTATATAATTATAGTGAAACTGGTTCATCCCCTGCTGCGATCGTTTTTGGTAATGGCTCAACTTATGGTTCAGACCAAATATCTTTAATTACTGGCGGTGTTACAGCTCTTTATTTAAATACTTCAGGAAACGCTACCTTTGCAGGAGACATAAGCCTTGGAGATAATAAGAAAGTAGTCTTTGGAACTGGAAGTGACTTTGATGCTTATTATAATGGAACAAACTTACGTATAGAAGGTACAGGAGATCTTCAAGTCGGAGCAAGCACTGGGTTTAATATCTCCTCAGGATATGGAGTAGGCTCCCAGACTTACATGGAAGGAGATTATACAAATGGTATAAAACTTTATCAAGGTGGGTACACAAAACTTCAAACAGTTTCAGCAGGCGTAGATGTTACAGGAACACTAAGTGCAACAGGGGATGTAGTAGCTTACGCTTCCTCAGATGAAAGACTAAAAGATAATATAACAGTTATAGATAGCGCACTTAATAAAGTAAAACAAATACGCGGGGTCGAGTTTGACTGGAACAATAAGCAAGATACCTACGAAGGGCATGACATTGGAGTCATTGCTCAGGACGTAGAACAAGTTGCACCAGAGTTAGTAAAAGATCGACAAGACGGATATAAAGCAGTTGACTATCCAAAGTTAACAGCATTACTAATAGAAGCTGTAAAAGAACTAGAATTAAAAGTAAAAGAACTTGAAGATAAACTACAACAATAGACCTTCAAAATTTAATATTTGACAAAAGACGTAAAATTTGTTATAATTTAATCGAGTAATAAACTCAAAGTAAAGGAGAAAAAAAATGGCAATAACTAAGACAAGAACAGTTCAAAGAGTAGAAGTATACGCAGCTATAGATTCATCAGCAGATGCAACTACAAATGCAGCGCATGAAACTATAATGGTTGTATATCAAAATACTTTTGATGATTCAGAAGATGCTACATTACCGGTAGCTACAAATTCAACTATACATCTTTCAAAATTTGATGAAGAAGGAAATGCAACATCAACTTCAAATGAAGACGCTTTAGTACAAACTATTTGTTCAGCAATCTGGGCATAATATAATGGCAGTACCAAGTACTGGAGAGCTAAGCTTAAAAAAGATAGCAAATGAGAAAAATGATAATGATTATAACTCAACTGATACAGAAATGGTTCAAAATGGAAATATCAGTCTGAGAGGACTATCTAGCAATTCCCATAATGATTCTGGCGGAGGAAATATTAATTTAAATGCGGATTCTACTAGCAAACCTAATCAGAGTGCTCCTCATGAAATGAGTGAGTTTTACGGATATGATCATGATTATGTAGCTAGTTTTCATACTACTACTTTGAGTGTCGGTACTGATGGAGGATATGGATTTGCTGAGTCAGGATTTAGATATCAATCTGCAGGAACGGATTTAGGAAGCTTAGGAGATGCTACTCTTACTTATAATGGTAGAGCAACTACTATAACAATATTATCCGGGCAGTATACAAGTACTACTGCTTCTTCAGGAACTGTGGAGCTTAAAATTGACGATGATCTAGCAGCTACTTCACCCCCCAACTCGGGATGGACAAGTATAAAATTTTACTGGGATCAAACAAATAATAGTGGAAGCCCGGACGAAACTTTAACAAGATCAAGCGCAACTTATACAGCTTCGGGAGGCGTTGGAAGTGCCTATGCAACGTGGGAATGGTCAGTAAGCGGAACAACACCTTTTAATACCTGGTTCGGAAGTACTGCTGGAGGGGCGCGTACTCATTTTGTGGAGATGATATAATGCCAGAAAATTACGAATACATCAACAGCAATCAACAAATAAAGTATACTAATACAGAATACCCTGATTTTTATATAATTGTGGAGACAGAGGGAGATAATGATGTAGCTAACAAGAAAAAAGTTAAACATGCTTTTAATAAAACTGTTGGAAGGAATAATATACAAAAAATACGATCAAACATGTATGATAAAGTATGGATGAATGGATTACATAGTAGAACAGACTATAATATTAATAGTACTGACGGACAAAGAATAAAAGGAATATTAGATGATAATTTTTCAAATATAACTTCAGATTCGCACTCTACTAATTTGATTTCTGAGTTTGCTCCGAATAGGCCTCCTTACACCAATAATAGTATATCTTTATACAATATGGAAGAAGCTTCTTCTAGTATAAAAACTACTTATGGTTGTTCTTATACGAAATATCATAACTGGTATGGATTAAAATTTGATTTAACTACTTTAACTACTTCATTAAAAATAGTAATAGATATAGCAGATACTCATGCGCTATCTTTAATAAACTCGGAAGCATTTGAAAAGCTTCCAAGAATAGACTCTGAAACAGGAGATAATGGATTTTTAGCTTTTATACATAGTGCAGACGGCATAATAAGTGAGCATACTGATTTTTATATTACTACTAGTGATGTGCATATTAAAGAATTTTGTGATGAAAATGAACTAACATTTCCTTATGATTACTCAGATAAAGCAATCAGAGATAAGATATGGATCTGGGGACTAGTATTTAATAGAAATACTGGAGTTTTTAGTCATGTCAAAGCATATCAAAGAATTTACACTTAATAAAAAAGGGGCTTATGCCCCTTTTCTCGTTATACCTCTTCAGGTATTATTTCTTCGTCTTCTCCATCAGACTCAACAGCTTCTTTTAATTTAGCTGTCATGCCTTCTGTAGCAACTCTAACTTGATCTAGTTCCATTTGAAAGTTTTGTTG
>Ga0098048_1000197_pt1 | contig 30778 bp, 43 predicted proteins | sample 13_taG_FD_75052 | JGI IMG/M metagenome (GOLD analysis project Ga0098048, IMG submission 75052) | Marine viral communities from the Subarctic Pacific Ocean - 13_ETSP_OMZ_AT15268 metaG | ecosystem: Environmental > Aquatic > Marine > Oceanic | place: Pacific Ocean | collected 2015-01-16 | reverse complement strand
TTTTACGATATCTGATACAGGATTTTCATTCCCTGAACAAAGTATAGCTGATGCAATGTTAAATGAAAATGGATATGAATACATATACTGGGCAGTAGCTAAAAATGTACCAAGCAATACAACATTAGCTGATAGTTTTAATATAGAATTATATAGAGGAAATGCTACAGCAAGAAGTATTAATGGTGTTGGATTTAGTCCTGATTTGGTGTGGTTAAAATCAAGAAACGAAAGTAATAAATGGGTAATTGGTGATACTATTAGAGGAGTAAATAAACAATTATTTTTTGATAGTACTGATGTACAAAGCACAAGTACTGATAGATTTACTTCTTTTGACACAGATGGTTTTAGCTTAAATGCAGGAGGTAGTTTTAATAGAACTAATGCAAGTAATGTGGATTATGCAGCATACACTTTTAAAGCAGGTAACAACTGGGAATCTAATACTGATGGTTCAATAAACAGTTTAATTAATGCAAATACTGGTAATGGTTTTAGCATAGTAAAATGGGAAGGAACGGGGGCTCAAGGAACAATTGGACACGGGTTAAATTCCGCTCCCGAAATGATAATTTCAAAAAGATTAGATTCTACTAATAACTGGAGTGTGTATCATAAAGATTTAAGTTTAAGTCATTCTACATACCCTAATTGGTTGTATTTAAATTTAACAAGTTCAGAGCAAGATAGTTCATCAAGTGCAAATCACCCTTATTATGCAAGACCATCAGCTACAGTAATATATCAAAACACAGGTACAAGCGAAAGTACAAATGTAAGTGGAGGTGATTATATATCTTATTGTTGGCATTCAGTGTCTGGTTATCAAAAACTTGGAACTTATACAGGAAATGGAAGTGCAGGACAAGCAATTACAACAGGATTTAAACCTGATTTTGTGCTAATTAAAAGTACAGTAGGTGCTGACAACTGGAGATTATATGATACAATAAGAGGTATTACTGGTGGTGGTTATTTAGAGCCAAACAGGACTGATGGTGATGATACAAGTAATGCTCCAAACCTTACAATGACTTCTACTGGGTTTACTATAACATCAGGTGGAGTAAGTGCGGGAAATAATGTAAATGGTAATTTATACATATACTGGGCAATGGCTAAAAATGTAGCAAGTAATACAACTCTTGCTAATAGCTTTAAAGCAGTAACATATACTGGGAATAGTAGTGGAGGTAATCATCAATCTCAATCTATTACAGGATTTGGTTTTAAACCTGACCTTATATGGATTAAAGAAAGAAGTGGCACTGGAAACCATTATTTACAAGATACTTTAAGAGGATTAAGAAGCCAAATTTCCTCAAATCTTACTGCAGCAGAAACAACTTATTCAAGTAATATTACATCTTACGATACAGATGGGGTTACTTTAGGAACTGCTACTGACACTAATAATAATGGTTCAAACTATATTGCTTGGGCTTGGAAAGCAGGTAATACTTGGCAATCTAATGTTGATGGAACAATACCAAGTACAGTAAACACAAATACTGCAAATGGATTTAGTATCGTTAAATATGTTGGAGATGGTAATTCAGCAAGAACTGTCGGACACGGTCTTACTGCTAAATGTGATTTAGTTATTATTAAAGGTTTGGATAGTGCTGATAAATGGATAGTACAATTACCACAACTTGGTGATAATGCAAGAATGGTTCTTGAAGGAACAGCAGCAAAAACAGATGATTCAACAACTGCACAAGCAGGAAATACAACAGTATTTGGTATAGGTAGTGATAATTCAGTAAATAAATCAGGAGATGACTTTATAGCTTATTGTTTTCATTCAGTAAGTGGATATAGCAAGATTGGAAGTTATACTGGAAATGGAAGTTCTAATAGTATCACGACAGGATTTCAACCAGATTTTGTGTTAATCAAAAACACAGGTCGTTCAGGAACAACTTGGAATATACAAGATTCTGTAAGAGGTACAACTAAATATTTAATGGCACAATCATCAGATTCTGAATCTACTGATTCAGGTATTAATTTAACATTTACATCTACAGGATTTACTCTTAATAATAGTTATCAAGGATGGAATGAGAATGGAGATAGTTATATATATATGGCAATTAAAATGAATTAAGATGGAAGGATTTAAACCAACAATAATAGGATTAGGAGTTTATATAGTAAGTATGACACAGATAAATGAAGCACTACAAGCACTTTTAATTATAGCAACGTTGGTTTATACAGTCATTAAGACAATACAACTTTTAGATGATTTTAATAAAAAATAAATTATGGTAAGAATATTTGAATGGTTAGCACAGCAATTTAGAAACTTTAACAGTTGGTTCGTTACAAACTGGAATAACATTATTAAGAAATTACTATTTAAAAACGGACTATAATTAAACATAGTATGTTGAAAGGACTACTAAGAATTTTAGGTATAGGTAAAACAGACGATTTAAGCGGTCTAGGACTCGAAATAAGAGAACTTCTAAAAGGAAAGGAGATAGACCCTCAAAAGCTTATAGAACTGCAGGGAGAGATTAATAAAATAGAAGCTCAACATAGAACAATATTTGTTGCTGGTTGGAGACCTTTTATTGGTTGGGTATGTGGAGTAGCATTAGCCTATAACTTTGTGCTAAGAGATTTACTAATATGGTTTATAGGACCAGAACAAGTACCTCCAGCTTTACAGATGGAGCATCTTATGACTGTATTAATTGGTATGTTAGGTCTGGGTGGTATGCGTACCTTTGAGAAATTTAATAATAAAACAAATTAATTATGTGTAACTGCGAAGTTTGTATTTGTAAATAATGCCAAGAAAAGCTAAGGTAGCAATTTATATTCCTCCTAAAAAGAAGAAGAGACCTGGTGTTCATTCTAAGAACGCTAGTAAGAATCAAGTAGGCTATAAAAAGAAATATAGAGGACAAGGAATTAAAAGATGATGGATATTAATCACAGAGGATGTTTAGCTGAATACAGTTTTGCTTCCGAATGTATGAAAAGAGGTATTGAAGTATCTTTTCCATTATTACACTCTTCTACCTATGATTGTATAGTTGACTATAAAGGTCAGCTATTAAAAGTACAAGTTAAATCAACTGGTAAAGTACCAAGAAAAAACAGAAGTACTGTTCACGTTACCTTTCACGGACATTATCCTATAGATAAAGTAGACTATTTTGCCATCTATGTTGACCTATATGAAGGCTTTTTTATATTTCCTAACAATGGTAAACAAACAGCTATTAGACTCAGTAAGGATAATATTAATGGTAAGTATTATAACAACTATTCTTTTATAGATAACTAAAAGAAAAGAAAGAAAATACTAAAAGAAAGAAAAGAAAAAGTCCCTATAGAAAAAGTAAATTCAATAGGTATCTGTTCCAACAATATTCCTACTGAAGTTTAGTAATTTTTAGCGTAGATTTACAGCTACGTTTTGCGAATATAAAAAAAATTAATTACATTTAAATATGGAACTTAGATATTTTAAACTAGAAGAATTTGATTCTCCTGATTATCCTGGTAGTGGAGATAGATTTATGGACAGAGAGTTTTTAGAGTGTTTAGACGAAGCTAGAGACATTGCAGGAGTACAATTCAAAATTAATTCAGGTTATAGAACACCAGCTCACAATAAAAAAGTTGGTGGACTGACTACTAGTTCACATTTAATTGGTAGAGCAGCAGACATACATTGCACACACACAGGCAAAAGATTAAAAATTATAGAAGCATTATCAATGGTGGGTTTTCAAAGGTTTGGTATAGCTAAAACTTTTATTCACGTTGATAATGATGACCAAAAAAAACAAGCAATTTGGTTATATTAAATAAATTTGTATATATTTGTTTAAACTTTAATTATGAATATTACAGAAAAATTACTTAAAATTACAACGGAACTTAAGGCACCAAAGAATCAATTAAATAAATTTGGTAACTATAAGTATAGAAGTGCAGAAGACATTCTTGAAGCACTTAAGCCACATCTAAAAAAATACAAATGTGTTTTAAAGATGCACGACAATTTAAATGTCGTAGGAGATTATCCTTATATTGAAGCAACTGCAAAGTTGATAGATTGTGAGGAGATGAATATGCAGATAGAATCATCTGCACAAGCAATAATTGACTTTAATGCAAAAGGTATGCAACATCCACAAAGAACAGGTGCTGCATCTTCTTATGCTAAAAAGTATGCTATGGGTAATTTGTTTCTATTAGATGACACTAAGGATTCTGATGCAACAAATACACACGATAAAAACGTAAGTAGCGAGAAACCTATTTTAAAAGCTGAAAGCGTTGCTTTTATTAAAGCAGCTAAGTTTGTAAAAGACGGTGGTAAAATAGAAGATATTATGAAAAAATACAGAATATCTAAAGAAGTTGAACAGGCATTAATAGCCACAAATTAATATATATGAGTGCATTAGGTACAATAAGTATTAAGACAAAAGATGGTGTATATAAAAATTATACACTATCAATTAATGATGATACTAATGAGTATGGTCAGAATCTTAAAATGTATGAAGAGCAGACAAAAGAACAAAGAGAAGCTAAAGCTACAAAGAATTACATTGGCAATGGCAAAATCTTTTGGACTGACGGGAATATAAACGTAGCAGAAAAAGTAGAAAGAGAAGCAGTTTCTTCTAGCTCTACTGAAGACGACTTACCGTTTTAATTGTTATTTTATGTTTATCAAGGGAGCTACGGCTCCCTTTTTTATTATGAATAAAGAAACTATATTATTAGAGAGAATGTGTGCTTGGTTCGTTTATTATGTGTTTGAGCAAAACGAAGACAAATTGGATAATTTAAGTTCCTTATTTGTAGAGTGGCAGATGTTAAATAAAATTGATAGCATACTAGATACAGATGCTAAATATTATTATGAAAGGCTTGATGTTAATGTTTTTGCTCACGATGTAGCAAACAAGAATAATATGCGAAAGCCAGGAGATATTGCAAAGAGTATGCAATCCTTAGTAAGAGAACTGATTAAACATAAACTTAAAAATGAAACAAGTAAAGATTGACTATGACACAAAATTCAAAAAAATACTCCAACAAAGTTACGTTGACCCACAAGAAAAGATTGAATATCCTCCAATCGCTATCTCAAAAGGTAACACAGGTGGAAACAATCCTATACCGTTACCGATAGGAACCTATGGTAATTTTAGTTTTATTTCTGCTGCACCTAAAAGCAAGAAGACATTTTTAGTTTCTTTACTTGCTGGTGCATATTTATCTTGCGATAAAAAATATACTGACGATATGAAAGGTATGCGTAAGAATAAAAAGCTTATTCATTACGATACAGAGCAAGGTAGATTTCACGCACAAAGAACATTTAACAGAGTGATAAGAATGGCAGATAGCTCTAAAGATTATTATACTTATGCTTTAAGAGAATACTCTGCATTTGAAAGACTTGAATTTATTAATTGGCATTTATATAATGTAGATAATCCTGGACTTGTAATTATAGATGGTATTGCAGATTTAATATTAGATAGCAATGATTTAGTTCAATCTAATAAACTTATACAATATCTAATGAAGTGGACACAAGATTTAAACATACACATCATTACTGTTATACATTCTAATTTTAATAGTGATAAAGCAACTGGACATTTAGGTTCGTTTATGGAGAAAAAAACAGAAACACAAATAAGCCTTCAGTTATCTGCTGAAGATAAAGATTTAGCAATCGTTAAATGTAGAAGGTCTCGTGGTTATCCTTTTGATGATTTTGCATTTAAAATAATGTCAGATGGATTGCCTTATGTACAAGATTCTATACCAGCAAACATTAACAAAGAACCATTTTTAAATATATGATATTAACTTTTGAATTAAACATTAGACCATTAGCACATCAATCATTTAAGATAGGAAGGAATGGTATTAAGTATAAACCAAAAAAAGTAACAGACTATCAGAAATATGTCAGAGACCTAGTAGGTAGGCAGTTGCCTGATGGGTTCAACATAGTACCTGCAGGAACACCTATTGTAGTTAACTATATAGAATATGCTTATGCTTATCCTAAAAGTTTAGCAAAGAAAAGAAGACTACCAAGAGTTCCTAAAGTCACAAAGCCTGACCTACAAGACAATTTAAATAAAGCTTTCTTTGATGCACTAGAAGGTTTTGTATATGAGCAAGACCAAAACATAGTAGAGATTAAAAATATGGTTAAATATTTTGGACCAGAAGACAAAATAAAAGTACAATTTGAATATTAATATGAACATACAGATAGAGTTTATAAGAGGTTTTGTTATAGGAATTGATTATGTTGACGATATAGAGATAGAAGAATACGATAGGACAGTAGAACTTATTAGAATTAGTTTAGGTATAGTCTGGATTAATTTTTTTATATTTAACAATGCTTGAGTTATTATCTAAAAGTCACAATACTTGGATTGCTATGGGAATGTCAATAGGAATACCAAGACACTTAGTTGAAGACTTTATTCACGAGATGTATTTAAGGTTAAATAAATATGTTGGTGACCCACAAAAAATAATGTATAATGAAACAGAAGTAAATAAATTTTATGTTTATGTTACATTAAAAAATCTATGGGGTGATTACTCAAAAGCTAAAGGCAAATATAAAATAATAAGAATTGATGATTATGAAGTAAATTATGAAGTTGTAGATGCAGAAGATGAGTATTATAATTTTACTAAACATAGTGCAGAAGAGAGAATGATTAACAAAATTAAAGCTGAAGTAGAAAACTGGGAGCATTGGTACGACAGAAAGTTGTTTAAGATATATTATGAAACTGATATTAGTATGCGTAAATTAGCTAAAGAAACAAACATTAGTGTTACATCTATATTTAATAGCTGTAAGAATTATAAAGACTTAATCAAATCAAAGTTTGGAGAGGACTTTGAAGATTACTTAAACGGAGATTTTGACTTAATTAAAAATAATAAAGATGAATAAAATACCACCTAAACCAAACGACAAAAGAACCAAACGCTATAAAGAGTGGGTTGCTAAATATGAAAAGCAATCTGATGGACTTGGTGATACTGTAGAAAAGATTACAAAAGCTACAGGAATTAAAGCTGTAGTTGACGGAGTGTTTGATGCACTAGGAAAAGACTGTGGATGTGATAAAAGAAAAGAAACATTAAACAAGATGTTTCCTCATAACAAACCTAACTGCCTAACACAAGAAGAACATTCATTTCTGACAGACTTTTACTCTGCACAAAAGACACAAGTTACGGGTCAAGAGCAAAGAGAATTACTTGCTATATATAATAGAGTATTTAATTACAATGATAAGATGACTAATTGCGGTTCTTGTTTTGCTGGTAAACTACAGAAGCTAAAAACTTTATTTGATAAATATGAGTAGTTTAATAAAAAATAGTGATAGAGTGAAACAGGCTATAGATTTTACTGGAGTACAAAACGGAAAGATACATCCATCAGATGTTGATGCTGTGTTTGAGTTTGATAATAAATTTCTTATATTAATGGAGGTTAAGTATAAAGATGCTCTTATACCAACAGGACAAAGATTGCTATTAGAGAGAATGGCTAATGCTTGGTGTGCTAATCTTGGAAAGAAAGCAGCTATACTTAAAGTGTCTCACGACTTTGAAGATGACAAAAAAGATGTACCTTTAGATAAATGCGAAGTAACTTACATTTGGGATATGGGTGGTAAGTGGAAACAGTTAGACAATCCTATACCTTTAGTTGACACACTAAACAAATTAGGAGAATTTTGGAAATGTAATAAATGTAAATTTTGAATAAGACTAAACATCAAGAAAGAAAAGAACAACCTGTTTATTCAGGAGTAATAAGATATTTTCCTAAAGCAATTAGATATGTATCTAAGGTTAGTTATATTGGTAACGAACAACATCATCCAGGAGAACCATTACATTGGGACAGAAATAAATCAACAGATGAATTAGATGCGTTAGCAAGACATTTAATTGATTGTGGAACATTAGATGATGATGGATTATATCACGATGCAAAAGTAGCTTGGAGAGCTTTAGCTAACTTAGAAAAACTATTAGAGAAATTATGAATGAACAAATAACATTACTAGACGGGACAACTTGGAAGAAAGAAGATTTGCTTTCAAGAATGTATGATGATAAATTTTATTATGGATATTTAAGTACTGCCGCTTTATCTTCATCATCTGCTAAGAAACTTCTTGATTCACCTAAACAATATACAAAGTCATTAACAGAGGACAATAATAATGTTGCTGCTTTAAGGGACGGTAGGCTTTTTCACGTTATGGCATTAGAACCTCAAAAGCTACAGGACAGTTATCTTTTTATAGATTCATCTACTAGAACAACAAATAAGTTTAAGGATTTAGCTGCAGAGAATCCTCATAAAGAAATTATACTAACAAAAGAATATAACTCTTTAAGTAAGTTAATGACATACTTAAATAAGAATTTAGAAGCAAGTGAATTACTGCGAGGTGGTAGTCCAGAAGTTCCTGTGATTGGTGAGCTTTTTGGCTATCCCTTTCGTGGGAAAGCGGATTATTTAAAAGACAATCACGTTATAGATTTAAAGACTACATCTAAGCTAGATAATTGGTTATGGACTGCTAAGAATGTTTGGCACTATGATATGCAATGCTATATATATTCAAAACTATTTAATGTACAAAACTTTACTTTTTTAGTTATAGAGAAAGGAAGCGGTGAGATAGGTATTTATAATTGCAGCGAAGAAACTATGGAGAAAGCTGGTCGCAAACTTAAAAAGGTTTGTAACATTTATGAAGAGTATTTCATCAGAAAAACAAAAGACCCTAATGAGTTTGTTAGAAGAGGTACTTTATGATAGTTATAAATACAGAATAGAATATGCTTATTATTTAACTCTCATAGATGTATTAATGGGAATCTCTTTAGACGAAATAGTATCAGAGATTTATACATACGAAGAGTCAGAGAATTATGAGTATTGTGCTGGAATAAAAAAGGCTATAGAATTTAGTGAGAATAAAGAGTATAGTGAAATACAAAAAGAAATAATTAAACTAAAAGATAAATATGAATAAAATTACACTACAAGGAATTAAAGGAATGGTTTCAAGGAAACTTCAGATAGGTATAGGCTCTCCAATAAGACAAAGAAATTATGTTTATGGTAGAGCTATTTATTATAAACTAGCAAAAGAATTTACCCATCACACCTTTAAAGATATAGGTCAAGTTGTTAAGAAGGACCACGCATCTGTTATACACGGAATGAAAGTCTTTGAGGTTATCGAAATGTATAGTGATAATATGATGAATGTATATTATGAATGTAAAAAGCTTCTTGATAATATAAAGAACAACGATGAATTTCCTGATGAAGCTGACTTTTGGAGAGACAAGTATGAAAACATAAAAGAATTATATCTTATCACAAAAGATAAATTAGCAGAGTATGAGAAGGAAAAGGTCTCCTAAAGAAATAGATGAATATAATAAAAAATGGAAGCTTGGTGAGTATAATATTGGATGCAATCAAAAACATTCTCGATGGTGTATTGATAACGGTTATAGGATTTATAGGCACCCTGTTGGGGATTGCTCTCCTGTTTGTAATCAATTTAAAATTGTGGTGGAAAAGGACAGCATTAAAAAAATCGGAACAAAAATATACAACAAGAAAGAGATAAGTGATGCAGTTTGGTCTGCAATCAGTTATATATATAACAAGTATGGGAAGGAAACCTAAACAATATAAGTATGTCAAAGAGAATGATGGAAGAAGAAACAATGGACGAAAACCAGGCGTTAGAAACGTGCCTGTTGTACGACCCACATCTTCTGCTGCTATTAACGATGCCAAACGAAAACGAGTCGGAATCTACGCTCTTAACGCAATGGCAAAAGTATTTGGAAGCGAAGAAGAAGCTTGGGAATCATTAGCTGAACAAGCTAAACAATCTTTTCCTCATCTTAAATTGCTCTTTGAATATAAATATGGTAAGCCGCTTGATAAGCCTGAAGAGAAACAACAGAAGGTAAATATCAATATTAAGAATCTATTTACTGGTACACAAGAAGAAGATAATACTATAGAGCTTGACACAGATGAAGAAGCCAGTACTCAATAATAAATACAATTCATTAGGTAACGACTCAAGATACTTTGTAATGACAGGAGGTAGAGGAAGTGGTAAGTCATTTGCTATAACTACCTTCTTAGCTTTTCTTACATTTGAACAAGGTCACAAGATACTATTTACTCGTTACACTATGATAAGTGCTGCTAACTCAATTATTCCAGAGTTCCTTGAGAAGTTAGAACTCTATGGTATTATGGAACACTTTCGTATTACTAAAGATGAAATCTTAAACATAAGTACTGGAAGCTCAATACTATTTAAAGGTATCCGTACATCAGCAGGAAATCAAACAGCAGCGTTAAAGTCGATTAGTGGGATAACTACTTGGGTATTAGATGAAGCAGAAGAATTAATTAAGGAAGAAGACTTTGATAAGATAGACCAATCAGTTCGTTCTAAAGCTAAACCCAATAGGGTCATAATGGTATTGAACCCAGCAACTAAGGAGCATTGGTTATATCAAAGATTCTTTGCAGGTAAAGCAGTAAACGCAGGATATAATGGGATGAAAGATATTGTTACTTATATCCACACTACATTTAAAGACAACATAGATAATTTATCTGATTCATTCCTACTACAACTTGAAGACATAAGACGCAGAAGACCAGACAGATACAATCATCAGATACTTGGTGGATGGTTAGATAAAGCAGAAGGTGTTGTATTTAGTAATTGGAAAGTAGGACCATTCAATAACAATGCTGAGTATATATTTGGTCAGGATTTCGGATTTTCTGTGGACCCTACAACTTTAATAAAAGTAGCAATAGATAAAGATAGGAGAACTATATGGATAAAGACTATGTACGCTAAGCCTGGACTATCTACAAAAGAGATAGGGGAACTTAACAGGCGTTATGCAGAAGACAATCTTATTATATGTGATAGTGCAGAACCAAGACTTATATCAGAACTACAAGAGTATTGTAATCTAAAGCCGACCATTAAACGCAAAGGGTCTATTCTGTCAGGGATTGCTCTAGTTCAGGATTATGATTTGATAATTGACCCTGATAGTCTTGAGCTAATAAAAGAGCTAAATAATTATGTTTGGCACGAGAGGAACGAAAAACCTGTTGATAAATGGAACCATCAGCTAGACGCACTTCGATACTCTGCACAATATTTCCTCGCCAACGCAAGTAAAGGCGTTTATGTGATAAGGTAGTCATTAAACGCAGTAGGGTTATCGTTAAACGCAGTAGGTATAGGTAGGAAAATTTCAATATATATAAAAGTGAAAAGATATATCAAACCAAATATCATTAGAACAAATAGAAAAGCTAAACAAAATATAAAGTAAATCTCTATAAATGCTTTAGTGTTTATTAAACGCAATAGGTTAATTCTTAAACGCAGTAGGGTTGTTTTTTTCATATTAAAACAAAGGTACAAAAACTTTAACAAAATATTAACATAATTTATAAAGGATGTTGATTTATTTTAAATATGTTTGCAGTTCAATAAATAATATGAAAAATTATAACACAATAATAGAAGAGTTAGATACTAAAATATCTAACGTACAAACAGAGATTGACAAGGTCAAAACCTCTGCACTTAAAGTTCAAAAAGCAAATATAAAAAAGCTTTATGAATCTTATGTAAATAACATATTGGATATGCAAACTACATCCTTTGCCACACTTAACGGAACAGAAGTTTTAGTATGGGATAGCAGGTTTTCTAAATTCTGGAAGACACCTAATATATTATCAATAGATGAGGTGCATAATAAAATTAAAGAATTAAATCCATCTAAAGATAATGAACATTATCAAAGATTAATATCTAATTCAGGAAGTTTTATTTCTTATATGGACTTTGAGAATTATTACCTTAAAGGAAATAGCGAAAATAGTTTTACATTAACATTGTTTGCCTGGGATAAACTTAAGTACATTGAGTATTTTAACAACAGATATAAATCTACTTATGATAATAGCTGCGGTTTAATCAATGCAATATCAAATGATATTTATAGAGATATAAAAGCTGGTCAAGATAATATAAGTTTTCAATCATATCATACAGATATTTCTGTTGGTGATGAAGACGCTAATTATCAATATCAAATTTACTCTTTTACATTATCACGTATAAAAGAATGTAATTATAGTGATGATTATAAAAATAAAGTTATTGATTTTGATAAAAAGATTAATGACTTAGATATGTATTCTCGTCAGCTATCTGTTTATAGCTTGTTTATGAAAACTATGTTAGATTTACATAATGATATTGATATTTCAAACTTTCCTGATACGTCAGATTTAAGTGATAACCTAAATGAGTTAAGAAGACAAAAAAGGGTTAACTTTAGGTTAAAGATATATAATGAAATAGATGATAAAGTCATTGATAACATAAATTTTGTAAACGAAAGTAACGATGGCTATAAGTATGGTGAAATGAGAATATTAAAAAGATTCTACACTACTAACAGTATTGCAGTAGAGAATGTTTTTAGAGTTCAGGTTCTAAAGAGACTTGAAAGCAAAGTTAAGCTTAGAATATTTATAAATAAAAAGTTCTATAATAATGAAGGTGTTTTAACTAGGTATAGCGGTAATTCTAGTAATCTGGTATATACTCCTATGTATATAGAAAAAAACGTTGACATAAGGCTTTATATTGACTTTATACAGAAGTATTTAGACGCTGTATCTAAGTATGGTTTATTAAATGAAGATGACCAAGAAATCCTTGATAAGATTAACTTTAATAAGTCAAACTTATACACTACACAGGCTAACAATGTAGATAATTGGAAATGGCAATTCACAAAGATTGTTACTGATTCGTATGACACATCTCAACTAACTTTAATTGAATGGTAATGAAAAAGAAATTTAGTAAAGTAATAGATTTCTATAATAGTACTGACCAGCACCAGAAATTATATTTTCTGATGTTGTGTCAGGAAATGATAACAGTACCTATTTATGAGGGCGATACAGTTGTTACTTATGGTTTAGATTATGAAGCACCTGTCTGTCCAAATGGGACTATGTTACAGTTAAACACAGAGCAATTTAGCTCTAGGCAAAAAGAAGAGAAACTTAATAAAGAATAACTATGACAAGAAAAGAAATAGTAAATAAGTACGCTAATGAATTATATGACTCCATTGACTTTATGGAGTATGTTCAATTCAAGGTTGATTACAATAAGAAAGATAGGGAATTTCTACAAGGTGAAGACAGACATTTTTCTAATAGTGAATATCTTGATTTAGCAGATGAGGTTAATTGGGAATTTATTAATGTAGTAAATCAATCCTGATGGAAGCATTAATATTCTTAGCACCAGCGTTTTTATTTTTGATTGTAGTTGTCATAATCTATAATCCTAATCATTAAACGCAATAGGTTGACCAGCTAATATCGATGACGGATTATTATCCTAGTGAAGTTGGTCTTCCTTTTTCATTACTCTTAAACGCAGTAGGTTTGGTTACTCTTAAACGCAGTACCCAAATTCTTAAACGCAGTACCCAAATTTTTTGGTATATGTTAAAGTTTTGTTAAAGTCTGCTAAAAGTTTGGTAGTTACAAAATAATTTTGCATAGCTTTTTTAATACGTTAAAGTTTTGTTAAAGTGGTTAAAATATTTGGTAGTTATATAAATTTTATTATGGTCTTTTTAGGGTTGAAAAGTTGCGAAATTCTAGTAAAGAAATGACAAATCCTAATAAATAATGTTAAAGTTTTGTTAACATCTCCAGAAGCTCTAGGAAGCGTTTTAAGACACTTTCTACCTGTTATGGTGTACTACTATTAAAACCCTGAGATAATAAAAAATCCAGTCATAGCAAGGGTTAACGTGGTCAAATGTTAAATTTTTGTTAAAGGTTTAGAAATATAGTGTTATTAAATTATTTTACTATAGATTAGCTTTCAAATAATATAAACTAAAATAAACAATATGAAAAAAAATACAATTAATATAATAGCCCCTAAAAATTTAAATATGGGACAAAATTATTTATATGCTTTTGATATAAAAACAAGAAAGAACTTTAAAAAAGCTAATAAAGAAAATAAATTTAAATATTTATATGCTTTAGTAAAAAACGGAAATATATCACTTCTATTTGCATTGAATATAACAAACAACTAAATAAATAAAACAATATGAAACTAAGATATATATTAAAAGACAAAAAGCTACAAAAAAAGCTTAACCTTCAAGCAACAATAACAGAAAAGAAATTCAATTCTTTAAAGGTTGCTACAGGAAAAACAAATTACAAACTAAGATATAACGAAAATAAACTATATACAATATGAAAAATAAAATACTAATCAATAATATAAAATTGGCTAACGCTGACTTTATAAAAGAATTACAAGACAAATTAAAAAAGTCTAATAAAACTAAAAACAAAAGAAATGCAAAATAAAACATTATATCAAAGATTAAAACCAGAATATATGGATTCACTTTTAGCTAATCCAAAAGGCTTACATTTTAGCTTAAAACAGGTTAAAGAGTCATTAAAGAAAAATAAATTCTTTATCAATTTAACCGTGTCAGATTTAGACAGGTTAACCTCTCTACTATGTGAAGATATAACAAACAATAACGTTTATAAACTTTTCAATAATGAGCTTTAGACAATACCCAATTTATAACATTATTAACTCTTGTGCATATAAGAAAAGTAATAAGAGCTACGGAATAAATAAACACGGTGAACTAAATTGTTACATAGGCACCAGCAAACAAAGGTCTTATAAGTTCTTTAAGACAGAAACAACACACAGAGAAACTGTCAACGGTTTACACGAATACAGGTTTTTCTTAGATGGCAAACTAATTAAAAGAGCTATCTATGATTATGAACTTGACGAAATAGAAATTGAAACATTAACAAACTAAAAACAAACATTATGAAGGATACATTTATTAAACAATTAATTAAAGTAATATTAAAAGTTAACAGCTGGATAATATTAATAATCTCTAACGTTTTTTTATTCTTATTCTTTAAGGATATTTTAAACGGTGGTAACAGTTACCATTTACACATCTTAACGTATTGCGTTATGCTTATGACTTGTCACTTTATCAGATACACATTTATAAACAGATATTAATATGACAGATAATAAAATAGTCCCTGTTGACCTTTACAACGTCATAGACGACTTAAAAAAAGATTATAATATAGAAGACTTAGAACAGTTTAATATGCTATTAGACGAGCTTTAAATTATTATTAGTTTAGTTTATATTTAGTTAGTCAATTATAAAATTAATTTATATTGTAAATGATTGACAATCAAAGTAAGTAAGTTTTAAGGCATTAAAAACAGTTTTAAATTGTACGGATTAACGAAACTCTTTTAAGTGTCTTAGGACTTCTTATTTTACATCTGGAGACAGATTTGGAAAAAAGAACGTAAAATGAAACATAGTGGGGTGTGGTTCTCCACTTAAGTAAAATCTAGCACTTTACAAAAAAAGACCCTAAGATAAAATCAAAGGGTCTTAAACATAAAACTTTTAATATGAAAAATAAATTCAGTAAGTACTGAATAATAATCAAAACTACGAAAAAAGATATAATTATCCTAAGCCTAACTATATATTTTTGGAGAAGATTTAAACATAGTATGTAAGTCTTAATCTTCGATAATATAACTAATATTATGGAAAGTGTTTTATTTTCATATCTTTACTACATAATAAATATATAAGGTTATAATAATATGAGTCAAACCATTACACTAAACATCCCTTCATCTTTGCAAGATATAACGCTGGGTCAATATCAAAAATATATTAAATCAGTAGAACACTTAACACAGAAAGAAGAACCTACACAGGAAGAGGTTGAGTTCTCTAATCTTAAGATGTTAGAATGTTTTTGTGGTATAACAATGAAAGAAGCTTACAAGTTACCTATGACTGAATTTACTTCAGTAATAAGACACGTCAACGAACTGTTTGCTGTTGAACATAAATTACATAATAAATTTGATATGATAGACCCAGACGGTAATAATGTTACGTTTGGATTTATACCTAAGCTAGAAGATATGAGTATGGGTGAGTTTATAGACTTAGAAAAGTATATTGGCGATTGGCAACAAATGCACAAAGCTATGGCAATCTTATACAGACCAACTAAACATCAGAAGAATGATTTCTATTTAATAGAAGATTACGAGGGAAGTGATAAATACGCAGAAGTAATGAAAGACTCTCCTATACAAGCATCACTCGGTTCAACGGTTTTTTTTTACAGTTTAGGAAACGAATTGTCGAAACATTTGATAGTCTCTTTGGAGAAACAACTGAAGGAGGATTCGGACTTTCAGACTCATTTGGAGCAAAATGGGGTTGGTATCAGTCAGTATACGCAATCGCTAAAGGCGATGTCACAAAATTTAGCAAAATTACAAAACTACCCATCGCACAATGCTTAACTTGGTTAGAGTTTGAAAAAGAGAAAAACGAATTAGAAAACAAAATGATTAAACAAAATATAAAATGAGACAAGTTTATACAGTATTAGATAAATTAAAAGAAATATTAAGAGCAAACGGAATAACAAAAACTGTCACCTTCGGTGACTTGACAGAAGTTGATTTAAATAAAACAACTATATTTCCTTTATCTCATATTGCTTTTGGTAATGTAACTTTTAGTGAACATATACTTTCAGCTTCAATTAGAATATTATGTTTAGACATAGTAGATGTAACAAAAGAAAAACAAACTGAAGATATGATGTTTGGTAATGACAACCTACAAGATATATTAAACACTCAACTGCAAGTAGTAAATGATTTGCAACAAGAAATGAGAAGAGGTGATGCTTTTTCAGATAACTTTCAAATAACATCAAGTGTAACTGCAGAACCATTCCAAGATAACTTTGAGAATCAATTAGCTGGATGGGGAGTTACTATAAACATAGAAGTACCTACTAATGAATTATCTCTTTGTTAATGTCAGAAAGGTTAAACAAAATATTAGAACAGTATAAAGATACTATTGTAGCTCAATTAAAAAGCAGAATTATTTCTGACGATAAAGTTGCTACTGGTGATTTAGAAAAAAGTATTACTGGTATAGTAGAAGGAACTTCAATTAGTATATTTGCAAGTGAGTATTGGTATGTAGTAAACTATGGTAGAAAGCCAGGTAAGAAGATGCCACCAATAAGACCGATAATGGAATGGATGAAAGCAAGAGGTATCGAAACATATAAAAAAAACAAAAAGAAGGGAAATAGAACACTAGCTTGGGTAATAGCAAAGAAAATAGGTGACGAAGGTATTCAAGGAACAAACTTCTTTTGGGAGACAATAAATTCAATTGTCCCATCAATAACAAAAGATATAGAACAGAGTTACTTAAAAGATATAAATGACCAGATAAATGGCAACACAAAAAATTAACAGTAGAAGTCCTTATTTTATAACTGCAACAGGTACAGAAGGAACACCTGAACAAGAATTACTAATAAACATAGTACAGGTAAACGCAGATGGTACAGAAAGAAATAGTCCAGGTGTTGGGACTTTTGGAGCAAACATAACTCTTAGAGCAAAACCAATTAACTTTGTTCCATCTGGTGGTGTTTATACTTGGTCTGGAGGTGCTTCATCTGGAACAAGTCAAGATATTATATTTACACAAACTCAAGGAGGAGGAGCAGCTCAACAAGAATTTTCATATACTGTAAGTGCTACAGCTCCTGACGGAACTACAAAGACATCTACTCCTTTTAAAGTTAATTTCGCTACAGCAACTCAATACACAGTAGAATTAACAATTACTAACGATATACTTCCTTCTTTTTCTTCTGCTGGTTATTCAGGTACAGTAACAAAAAATGCAACCAACATTAGTTCAACAGTAGAAACTTTAATAAAAGAGGAAGAAACTAAATATAGTGTTACAGGTGTCACAGGAGACTCATATACTTTTGATATAGCTTTAACTGTAGCAACAGGATATACAGCAAGTCCAGCTCTTGCAGCATCAACATCAAGCTTTAGTGGAACTATAGGTTCTGCTAATGTTGCTCTAACCTCAACACTATCAGGTACTCTTAGCCTTAACGATACGTATATCTTGACTCCAAGCGTAGCGTCAGCAACAGAAGGAAGTGCATTTACTATAACTCTTACAACGGAAAATGTGCCTGATAATTCAACTGTTCCTTTTACTATAACAGGAGTATCTGCAAATGATTTAGAAAGAAATGGTTTAACAGGTTCGTTTCAAATATTTGAAAATGTAGCACAAGAAGAATTTGTAGCAGTAAAAGATACAACAAACGAACAACCCTTTGAAACATTTACATTAACATTAGATGATGTTAGTCCAGCAATATCTACTTCTGTAAAAATATATGATGAAGTCTCTCAAGTAACACCAAGTACAGTTTTAGTTTCTACTACAGGTAAAACTAGTGACATATTAGCTTGTGCTGACACGGCAACAGATACAGCATATTTTGTTCTTCTTAGTGGACAATCTGCTATTGGTAATGGTGTAACTTTGTTTAGTGACCAGTCACTAGAAACTCCTTATGCTAGTGATGGTAAATATTATAAAATAGGTTCTAACAATAATGGAATAATTGGAGAAGTAGCTGATGGAAGAATTAGTGCTTATGTTGAATGTGCTTCATCTACATCAGTTGGTGATGTGGAAGAATCAACAACAGTACCTAATACCGCTGTAATATCATCAACATCAGTATCAGTTCCTGGACCAGGAGGAAATGCTGCTTGTGAGTTAAACGCAGATACAGAGGTATATTATAATGGTTCTATAACCGAAGGAAATGCTTTATATACACAGAAAGATTCTAGTAACAACTTATCAAGTGTATTTGGCGGTGTTGACAAATGGCATAATATTATATTATATGATGCTAATGACAACCCACAAAGTCATTATATTTTAGTATTAAGTTATCCTCCAGGATATGTATCAAGAATATTTGTTTGTGGTACTGATTCTGGTCCAACAACAACTATTACAGCAGCACCAAGAGTGACTATTAATATGTCAACTAGCGATGGTAATAATCAAGGATTTGCTTTTGTGTCACAAAGAACTGAGTTAACAGCAGTTGCACAAAATATAACTAACCCAACTTATCAATGGGAAAAAGGTAGTTCGTCAGGTGCAAGTAATATGAGTAACATTAGTGGTGAAACATCATCGACATTAGTTATAAATGAAGTTGGTGGTGGTGGAGAAACACAAACAAGTGCTGGTGTAGTATTTTATAACTGTAAAGTTAGTGGAACTGGTGTTACAAATCAAAGAGCTGATACATTTAAAAGCATAACTTGGCAAACAAGACCTAGTTTTTCATTAAAGTTCGCATCAACAAGTGAAGCAAGTAATACAGCGTGTACAGGTTCAAGCGTTACTATTTATGGCGACAGAAATGCTGTAACAGCTTTTTGTGTTGGTAGTCAATTTTATGCTAATCCAGATGGAACAGGTGCTTTATCTCCAGGTAGTTATTCCGATAGTACAAGTGGGACAAACAATAACTTTAGATATATAGAAGCAAGTGGAATACCAGGTCCTTGTATAAACTATGGTTGTGCAGGTCCACCAGTAAGTCAACCTACAACAAGTATACAAAAAGTTGCTGTTAAAAGATGTGCAAATCAAACCAATGCTGGTAGATTAGAATATATATTATTTGATAATTTTGAATATCAATTAGGAAATGTATTAAGCTTTAAAGATTTTGGTCAAGCAGGAGGAGCTGGTTGTTATGAAATTATAGAAATATATGCTGACAGCTACACTTTGCCTTCTGGTTATTTTACTCTTTCTACGTCAGATATTGAAAGATTACAACCATACGGAAAATGTGAGACTTGTGTTGGAGATATTACTGTAGAGGAAGAAGTAATAGTTGACCCTAATTTGTATTACGGTGCGTATAGATTATGTGGAAGTACAGGAGGTACATTAACATATATTGTTTCTAACTCTGCTTTACCTAATGTGTTAAGAGCAGGTTCAAATACGCAAACTTGTAGACACAAAGTTTATACCTTCCACAATGACGAGGGTAATATATTAGCTTATAGCCCTAATGCCTTGTCTCTTCAAGAGTTGTTTTGGTCAGAGTTTAATGATTGTACAACCTGTATTTCAGGTTCAACAGCTCCTACAGTAACTGGTCTTGCTTATAGAAGAACTTATAAACAATGTGCTGATGCTTCTCAAACAATAGTATTTGGTAGTACAAACAATTTAACTGCTGCACAATGGAGTAGCTTGTTTCCTACAGTTGAATATAATGGTATATGTTATGAGCAATCTACTACAGCAAGTGCAACAACAGTAATTAATATTGAAGATTTAGTTAGATATGACAACTGTACTGATTGTGATACTGCTGTAAATCCTCCTCCACCACCTACAATAGAAAGACCAGACGCAATAAAATCAATTAGAATATCTGCAAACGTAAATTCAAATTCTCTTGATGCTTGTAATCAAATAAACACTTTTCCTAATACAGTTTATTATACAGGTACTTTTGGTCACGGTGTATATTTATATTCTGATGGTAGATTGTCAAATAAATATTTTACTACAAACTCTAATCAATTCCTGAAAACAGAAACAAATATTGTATTTAAAATAGGGCGTTCTTCAAGTTATTCTGACCCTGTTCCAGAAGGACAAGTTTATGATGTTGAATTATGTGGACCTCAGTTATAATACTAAAAAATATATTTTAGTTATATAATAAACAATAAACAATGGCAACGCTAACAAGCTCTACACTAAAATTATATTGTTGGACTGGAAGTTTCAACGAAATACCTACACAGGCACAATATACAATAACTAAAAAGAATCCTGACTCAAACAATTTAATACGTTTTGAAATAGGAGAGCTTGTTCAAGACTATATAGATGTAGAGTTTAATAATAATTACAATAGTATTAAAACTACTTGCTGGTGGCAGTACACAAAAACAAATGAATATAGCGACCTTTTAACTCCTACTACTTCAACACAGTATGGTTTAGCAACAAAGGGATATACTTATTTTGAGGATGGGTTAAACTCAACCCTCACAACATCTAAAATGTTTACTAATAGTTATTTATACATACCACCAAATATAGAATACTTTATACCAGTTTATAAAGGACCAAATGGAGTCTCTAATGTAATATTTTACACAAAAGACAGTTCTGGGATTGAATCAGTAGCAGATAGTAAAGCTAATCCTGCTACATTCTCAGGGATACCTGGAACTGAAAATTCAAATGATTATATTAATTATGTGTCAAGTACGGTCCAGGCAAGTAAAATAGAAATAGTGTCTACAAATACATCTTCCTCTTCATATAATAGCCAAACAGGGAGTGCAATAGAAACAGTATATCCTGTTTTTCTTGATTGTTCTAAGTACATAAATTACAAAATATCATTTATAAATAAATTTGGTGCAGTTCAAGATTTATATTTTAATAAAAAAAGAACTGATTCTTTTGCTGCAAAAAGAGATAATTATACAACAAGCACAATTAAATCATCATCAACAGCTGTTTTATACAATCAATATAACCCAACAAGTATAGTTCAAGATTTAAGTGTTAAAAAATCAATTACATTAAACACAGGATTCTTAAGAGAGGAATACAATGAAGTAATGAGACAATTATTTCAATCAGAAGATGTTTGGATAAGAGAAGAAAATAAAACTGTTCCTGTAAATATAAAAGACAGTAACTTTACATATAAATCACAATTAAACGACAAACTTGTAAATTACACAGTTCAATTTGAATACGCATTTGATGGAATCAACAATATTAGATAATGAACCAAAAAATACAGCTTTATGTAGGAAATGAACAGGTTGATGTTTTTCAGGATGGAACAATAAACCTAGTAAGTTCTATAAAAGATTTTCGTAGTCCAGATAAAATATTTACTGATTTTAGCAGAAACTTTTCTCTCCCTGCTTCTGCAAGAAACAATTTATTATTTAAGCATTTCTACGATTATGATATTATAGAAGGAGGATTTGATGCTCGTTCTGCAAAAGATGCAAGAATAGAAATTAACGATAGACCTTTTAGAGAAGGATATATTACTCTTGATAGTGTAGAGATAAAAAACAATAAACCTAGTACGTATAAAGTTACGTTTTATGGAAATTTAAGAACATTAAAAGAGTTGTTTAATAATCTTAAGTTAAGAGACCTAGACTCTTTGGATAATTTTGAAATAACTAACAGAGCTTATGATTCTGGAGATTCAAATACTTTTTATAATTATATAACAGAAAGCAAAGACATAACTGAAGATGTTGCTATAACAATAGGGAATGGTAATGGAATAACAAAAACATTTCAATTAATAGATTATAACCCCTATCCACAATCAAAGTCTGACTTTAAAGTATTTGTTGGTGGTTCTGAACAGAACTCAAACAGCTATTCATATAGTAATGTTTATGGAACCATAACTTTCACATCAGCACCTTCGTCTGGAGTGATAACAACAAAACTATTTTACACACAACCTATTGTTGTTCCTTTAATATCAACTACAGAAAGACTGTATTATTCAAGCAACACTAATTTTTATGGTGTTCTTTCTGACGGTAATTTATATTATGACGGTAGCAACTTACCTTCTACATATCCTAAAAACTCAAAACCTAACGGTCTTAAATTTGAATACTTAAAACCAGCTATAAGAGTACACGAAATAATAAAATCTATTGAAAAGCATATAAATAAAACATCAACAACAACTAATATTGAGTTTTCTAATGACTTCTTTAATTCTGCAAATTTAGATTATTATAAATTATATATGTGGTTAAATTCTGATGTAGAAGAAAGTAGTCTTTTTAGTACCACTCCAAAAGAAACAAAAATAAATACTTTAAACATAGGTAGTTATTATGCAACTGATACTCAAGGTAATTATCAGACAACTGAGTATGATGTTTCCGTAACAAGCTCTTCTGGGGTAAGCACAGGTTCTTTTGGTGACAAAGTTATAATAGATAATATTCCAGGTTCAAACATTATAGACAACATTGAACTTAAGTTAAAAACAGTAACGACAAACACTAGCTCATCTTACAGTATTAATGTTTTAAGAAACGGTGTGTTATTTGACCAGTTTGGTAGTGCTACTGGAACTAGAACCTCAAGTTTTAATGTAGAACAGAATGGAGAGTATGAATTTGTAATCATTACTAATGATGGCGTTGCAATAGACTTTGACAATGGATTTCAAATAACAATAGTAACAAGAGGAGCAGATGACAGATATGACATTGATAATATTGTTATTGGTGGTGGGGAAATAAATATTGTTGCTGGAACAGGTAAATTTTCAATGAGGAAAAATATGCCTGATATGAGTATAGTTGAGTTTTTATCAGGTTTGTTTAAGATGTTTAATCTAGTGTGTTTTGTAGAGGGACAAACAAGTAGTGGATATACAACTGGTCAATCAAATACAAAAAGAATAAGAGTAATGACTTTTGATGCTTACTATTCTTTATCTAACTCAGAATTAGATATTACAGATAAAATAGACATTTCTTCATCATCTGTAGAAAGAGTTTTACCATACAGCCAAATAGAATTTAAATATGAAGATACAAAAGCAATACTTGCAGAGCAACACAAAAACGAGTTTGGATTAGAGTGGGGTGGAGAAAGATGGGATGCTCCAGAATCAAGAGGTGAGAAAAAATATGAAATAAAACTACCTTTTGCACACTTAAAGTTTGAAAGGTTAAGAAATTCTCAAGATGATACCTTAACAGGTATTCAGGTAGGATATAGTATAAAAAGAGGAAGTAGTGATAAAAATATTGGTTCTGCTGCTTCATTCTATGAAGAAAAATACAATCCTCATATTGGAAAACCTGTATTGTTTTATCCACATAGAATTACAGGTGGAACAACAATTCCATATACAGGAAGAAATACAGCAGGTAATACTGTAGCTCAAGCTGTAACTTTGTCTAATTATTTTATACCACTAAACTCAGTAGATATAACTACCTCTCAAAGTAATCATTTTGGTTTGGAAGTTGATGAATATAGAGTTTATGAAACAGGAGAAACAAGTAATGTAAATAACTTATTTAACTTATATTATAAAAATTACATAACACATTTATTTGATATAAAATCAAGAGTTATAAATCTAAAAGCTAATTTAACAAATGCTTTTTTATCTAAATTCTCATTAGCAGATAAAATAAGAGTATCAGGTAAAACTTACAGTATAAGCAAAATAGATATTAATTTAGTAAATGGTGATTCTAAATTAGAGCTACAAAGATATTATTCTATAAAATCATTCTCTTGTTTATCAGGAGAATTTAATGTTAGTGTAGAAACAACCTCAGCAGGAAACATATATTATTTTGACAATAAATATGGTATTTATCAAATGGGTCAAGGTACTTACGTATTAGATAACGTTCCTTCAAGTCATCCTATTGCATTTCACAACTTTGGTAAAGATGACAGAATAAGTTATACAGGAACAACAGTTGGTGGAACAAAAGCAGGTCTTGATGGAAAAACATACATATTTTATTCTGGTACAATAACAGTAACTGTTAATGGTGATTTTGGAACTGTAAGTTATGAGTGTTACAATCACGGATATATGGGTGGTCAAGACAATTTAGTTTACAATGCAGATTGTGTTGCTGATTCATCTCCAATAGCTCCTCCAGAAGAAGGAACATTAACAGTAGACGCAACAGATATATATGTAGATAGTGGAATTATAACATCAGACCAAACAGACGAATAATGATAAGAGTATTAATAGAAGCGTTAAAGACAGATAACTTTTACGGAGTTAGTTATAATATAGATGTAGCAAAAGGAAGATACAAGTCTCCTACTACATTAAAGGAAATGAAAGAAAGCATTAAACGCAATAGATATGGCTACAACGCAGGAAAATAAAATAATATTCTCTATAGAATTTACAGAGAAAGGTGCTATTCGTAAAATAGATGGCGTTACAACTTCTGTTAAAAAGTTTGATGCAGAGCTTAAAAAAGCAACATTAGCTAATAAACAATTTAATCAAACATTAAGTGGTAGAGAAGGTATGACTACTAATGCTGGTCTTGCTGGAGCTACACTTACAGAGCTTGGTCGTACTATATCAGATATGCCTTATGGTATTCGAGGTATAGCAAACAACTTGTCTCAATTATCAACATTATTTATCACTCTTCAAGGTAAAGTTGATAGTAACGTAAAAGGATTTGGAAGGTTAACAAGAACTTTGCAAATGTTAAAAAGAGAGCTTTTTGGTCCTTTAGGAATTATATTAGCTTTTCAAGTTTTTATTGCTTTACTAGATGCAATGGCACAGGGTAAAATAAAGCTAGGTAAAGGAGTAAATCAAGTAACAAAAGCAATTAAAGAAGAAACTAAAGCTATAAGAGAACAAGTAGAACTACAAGAAGCTCAAAACATTATAGTTCAAGACCAATTAGGTTACTTAGAAGAACTACAAAAAGAAAACGGAAGATATAATAGAGGACAAAAAGCTATTCTTGATACTGAAGAATTTCTTTTACTTTCAAGAGATTTGCTTATTAAAGCAGGTATAAAAGAAGCTAAAATGTTAACAGATTCAAACATAGCTCAAGATGAAAGATATTCCATATTAGTCAAACTCAATGAAGGTTTAAACAATAACGTTGAAATTCAAAAAGCTGAAGCACTTCTCCTTGAACAGATGAAAGGTGGGAAAATTGAGGATGCAAATCAAACTGTAGCAAACATAACTAGATTAAAAGTTCAAAGAGAAGAGTTCTTAAAATACCTAGAAACTTTAGACAAGGGTAAAGAAAAAGAATCTGATTTTGTAAAAACAAAGAAAAAACTATCTGCTGAATTGCTACAACTACAAATAGATGATGCAGAAAAACTATTAACTCTTCAAAAAGAAGCAAACCTAAAAGAATTAAATGAAACGGAATATACTGCTGATGAAAAAAATGAATTAAGAGTTCTTTACGAATCAATATATTTGGAAGAACTTAAAGATTTAAGAGAAAGTAATTTAGAAGATTTTAAAGAGTTTGCTGAAGAATCAGTTCAAGAATCAATAGATGTTATAGATGATTTGTATAAGCAGTTTTTAGATAAAAATAAACAAGCTGGTAAAGATGCACAAAAATTTATATCTGATTATATTAGAACACAGCAAAATGAGTTAAGAGAGTCAAGAGAGCAAGAAAGAATACTCAACCAAGCTTTTTCTTCAACAGCAAGTGTGTTAAATTCTTTAAATGATTTAAGGCAAGAACATCACCAGGCACAGCTTGACAGATTAGCCAGAGAAAGGGATGTTGTTTTAGCTAATGATACATTAACACAAACAGAAAAAGAAAAAAGAATTAATGCAATAGAGTCTAAAGAAATAGAAACACAGAAGAAAAAGATAAAACTAGAAAGAGATATGTTTACTATTGAGCAAACTTTAATGATTGCTAAAACAATAATGAACGCTAGATTCTATGCTCAACAACAGTTAATGATGGCAGGTATTCAGGCACAACAAGCAGGAGATGCAGTAACATCTATAGGTCTTGAAGCTAGCAAAGAGCTTGGTAAAGCAAGTATGTCGTTAGGTAGTTTTATGTCTGCACTAGGTCCTGCAGGTGTTATTGCTTTTGGTGCTTCGATAGGTGTTGCTTTAGCAAGTATTAAAAAAGCAAGAGATGCTGCAAAAAATCAAATAGCTAATTTGGTTCCTGGTGTATCAAGTGTTGGTGGAGGTTCTTCTCCTAGTGTACAAGCTCCTGCATTCAACGTAGTAGGTGCTACACAAGAGAGTCAATTAGCTCAAGCTATATCTGGGCAAGATGATAAACCAATAAAAGCATTTGTGGTAGCATCTGATATATCAACAGCACAAGAACTTGAACGTAGTACGATAGAAGGTGCGTCAATAGGATAATAAAACAAAATAGACCGAGTAAGGTTATTTAGATATGGAGAAAATAATAGAACTTATTATAGACGAAGAAAATGAGATTAGTGGTATTGAAGCTATCTCTGTCGTTGAAAACCCAGCAATAGAAGAAGACTTTATTGCACTAAAAGAACATAAAGACGTTAAACTTGCAGAAGTAGATGCAGAACAAAGGATTCTTATGGGTCCTGCACTTATTCCTAACAAGAAAATATTTAGAAAAGGTACCGAAGAAGATACTGATTATTATATATACTTCTCTGAGGATACAGTTAGAAAAGCATCTGAATTATTCTTTATTAAAAGTAAACACCAAAACTCTACATTTGAACATTCATTTGAATTATCTGATATGTCAGTTGTAGAATCTTGGTTAATAGAAGACCCAAAGAAAGATAAAGCTGCTGCTTATGGATTTGACCTTCCTAAAGGAACTTGGATGGTTTCTATGAAAGTATTAAATGATGATGTATGGAAAGCAGTAAAAGAAGGAGAAGTAAAAGGATTTTCTATTGAAGGTTATTTTGCTGATGGTATGGAAAGACCTAAAGAGAGTGTAGAAGAAAATGCTTGTTCTGATTGTTTAGATGAACTGAACGCAGAATATGAACTTGCAGAAGTACTAGCTGCTCTTACAGAAGAAGTAGAGCTTGAGTCTTATGGAGGTTATCCACAATCTGCAAAGAACAATGCTAAAAGAGGTATTGCTTTAAACGAAAAAGTAAACAATAAGTGTGCAACTCAAGTTGGTAAGGTTAGAGCTAGACAGCTTGAAAAGGGAGAAAACTTTACGTTATCTACTCTTAAACGCATATACTCATATTTATCAAGAGCATCTGCTTATTATGAGCCAGGTAACAATGAAGCTTGTGGAACTATATCATATTTATTATGGGGTGGTAAATCAATGCTTACTTGGACAACATCTAAATTAAAAGGGCTTGATGCAATAGAAGCATCATCAACAATTATAGATGGTAGAGCTGCTTATACTACGCAAGAAGAAGCAGAAAAAGCTGCTGAAGACATAGGTTGTTCAGGGTATCATACACACGAGTACGAAGGAGATGTGTGGTATATGCCTTGTGAGGAACACAATTTAAAGCTTCCTTGCACAGAAGGATATGAGCAGATAGGAATGAAAGATAAAAATGGTAGAAAAGTTCCTAATTGTGTTCCAATAAAATGATAAAAAGAAATAAAAAAGCAACAGTAAGTAACTCTTCACCAAAGAGTTCGTCAAGAGGATGTTTATGTCCTGATGGAAGAACTTACTCTACAAAATGTTGTGATGGAACACTTCAAGCTCAAGGAGTTGGTAAAGTTTGAAAATACAACAATTAAATTTTAATCAGTAATAATTATAAATAAAAGTATCTTATGAAAGCAAGTGAAATTGTAACAAAAATCAAAGATGTTCTTTTATCAACTAATTCAGAAGAAGTAAACACTCCTGATGTTGAGTTAAAAGACGAAGCTCCTAAAGCTAAAAAACAAGAAGCTAAGAAGGAGAATAAAGAGGTAGCTCCTAAAGCAGAAGTTAAAGAAGTAACTTATTCTGCAGAAGAGCCTACTGACGAACTACAAGAGGAAAACTACGAGGAGAATCCAGTAGAAGAAGCTCCTGCTGTAGAATATGCTACTAAAGATGAAGTTTCAGAACTTAAATCTATGGTAGAGAAATTAAGAGGTATGATAGAAGCTAAAGACGAAGCTCAAGAAGAAGTTCCACAAGAACTATCTGCTGATGAACCTGCTGAAGCAATCTCTCATTCACCAGAAAACGAAGTAAGTGATAAAATAGGTGTTAGGTTTTCTCCAAACGCAAATAGAAACACTACTTACAATAGAGTATTAAACGCAATAACTAATAATTAAATTAATTTAAAATGGCAACAACAACTTCAATAACTACTACTTACGCTGGTGAATTTGCTGGGAAATATATTTCTGCAGCTTTATTATCAGGTAAAACTTTAGCAGAAGGTAATATTACAGTAGTACCTAATGTTAAATACAAACAAGTAATGAAAAAAGTGGCAACAAATGACATCGTTAAAAACGCAACTTGTGATTTTGATGACACATCAACACTTACTCTTACTGAAAGAATCTTACAACCAGAAGAGTTTCAAGTAAACTTAGAATTATGTAAAAAAGACTTTAGAAGCGACTGGGAAGCTGCACAAATGGGATATTCTGCATTTGACAACTTACCATCTTCTTTTTCTGACTTTTTAATTGCACACGTTGCAGATAAAGTAGCTCAAAGAATGGAAACTAACATCTGGACAGGTGCTAACGGAACTACTGGTCAGTTTGATGGATTCATCACTACTTTAGGAGCTGATTCTGATGTAGTTGACGTAACAGGTACTGCTTCAACTGCAGCTAACATTATTACAGAGCTTGGTAAAATTGCTGACGCAATTCCATCTACAGTATATGGTGCTGAAGATATGACTATCTACTTACCTTCTAATATGTACAGAAACTACATTAGAGCTTTAGGTGGATTTGGTGCTTCAGGATTAGGAGCAGCAGGTACTGACAACAAAGGTACACAGTGGTATAACGGTGGTGCTGGTCTTCAGTTTGATGGTATTCAAATTGCATTAGCAACAGGATTATCTGATAATGATGCTGTAGCAGCACAAAAATCAAACTTATTCTTTGGAACAGGTCTATTATCTGACCAAAACGAAGTAAAAGTGATTGATATGGCGGACTTAGACGGTTCTCAAAATGTGAGAGTTGTTATGAGATTTACTGCTGGAATCCAGCACGGAATTGGAACTGAAGTAGTATTATACGCTACATCATAATAAATAGATTGTTCAACTTAAGAAAGGGTAGGTAAGCCTTGAGCCTACCACCCTTTTTTTATATAAAAAATAAAAATTATGGCTTGTGATTTAACTTTAGGAAGAAAAGAACCTTGTAAAGATGTCGTTGGTGGAATAAAAAACATTTATTTCGTTGACTTCGGAGATTTAGGTACTGTAACACTTACAGATGACGAAATAACTAATATTACTGGTGCTTCAGGTGCATTAACTGCTCGTAAGTATGAGTTAAAAGGTAATTCATCATTAGAACAAACAGTAAATTCTTCAAGAGAAAACGGAACTACATTTTATGAGCAAACATTAAACTTAACACTTAAGAAGTTATCTAAAGCAGATAATAAAGAGTTAAAGTTAATGGCTTATGGAAGACCACACGTTGCTGTTGAAGATTACAATGGAAACTTTATGATGGTTGGTTTAGTAAACGGTGCTGACGTATCAGGAGGTACAGTTGTAACTGGTGCTGCAATGGGAGACCTTAGTGGTTATACATTAACATTAACTGGAATGGAAACAACTCCAGCTAATTTTATGAAACACACTTCTGGTCAATTAGTATTTAACTCAACAGATTTTGCTGGGTTATCTGGTACTATAACTATTACAGAAGGTACTAACTCTTAAACAGAGTAGGTTCTTAAACATAGAAAGGGGACTTTTACAGTCCTCTTTTTTTTTGAACAATATTCAACATAATAGGTTATATAAGTATGATAAGATTATCACCAACAACATCATCTCAAACAATTAG
>Ga0098048_1000191_pt1 | contig 31306 bp, 26 predicted proteins | sample 13_taG_FD_75052 | JGI IMG/M metagenome (GOLD analysis project Ga0098048, IMG submission 75052) | Marine viral communities from the Subarctic Pacific Ocean - 13_ETSP_OMZ_AT15268 metaG | ecosystem: Environmental > Aquatic > Marine > Oceanic | place: Pacific Ocean | collected 2015-01-16 | reverse complement strand
TGTAGACGGTAAAGATATAAATGTAGATGAGCTAATAAAACAAAAAGCAATCAGTACTTCGTTTTTTGATCCAACAGGTATGGTAACTCCGGGTATATTTGCCTGCGCTTTATCACATAAAAAAGCATGGGATCAAGCATTAAAAGATGGAGTTACAAATGCATTATTTTTAGAAGATGATATATTTTTTACAACTGCATTTATACAAAATGGCCGGCTAACTGATACATACAGAAAAATACTTAAAGAATTAAATCAACATAATTGGGATATAGTACAATACGGTAAAAAATCACCAACATCTCAGGGCATTGAAATAAGTGAAAATTTTGTAATACCAAGATATAGAACAAATTTTAACGGGGCACATTGTTATGGAGCTACCCGTAATATGATAAAAACCTTATCAGTTGAATGTTTACCTGTATCTTTAGCAGCAGATGTTTATATTGAGAAATTTTATAACACTCATAATATAATTAACTTAAAAACCAGTTTAGTAAGACAAATCTCTGATATAGCAGATCCACAGAATGCAGATTCAGATACGTACTACAATGAATATAGAGAAACAGGAGGTCAAGTTGGAATTTCTTTTGATGATAAAGGTAACGTATTAAATAAAGATATAGCTCAATATATTAAGCATCCAAAAGATATAATAGACCAGCATGTTGAAATAGTATTAAAAAAACATAATTTCGGTAAGCAAAAATTTAATAATATAAATTATTTCGGTATAACTGAATTACTAAGGTACTTATCTAATTTTAGTAATGAAAATTCAAAAATGCTCGAAATAAATAGTCATACCGGAGAGAGTACTTTCTTTTTTGGCTGTAGCGGATTATTTACGAACATATATACAGTAGACAGCTACACAGGAGAAGATGAATTTAATATTAAACAAAACATAAGCTGGGAGGATGTAGCCTGTGCTTATAGCAACAATACTAGTCACTTTGATAATATTAGTCACTTTAAAAATGAACTTTCAGAAATAATAAATAATTTTAACAATTTATTTTTTATTTATATCAATAACCGAAATAAAGAAGATATTACTCTATTAATCGAATCTTTAAAGCCTTTAATCGGTAAAGAAGGTTACATAGGAGGACACGGTCCACTTGCGCTAGAGCCTTTTAAAACATTCAGTGATGGTAGTTGGCTAATAAAAATATAAGTTATAGTTGGTTAGCTTATTTTTTTTTACTATATTAATATGTATAGGTACAGACATAAATTAAAATATTAGCATATTTATAATAAAATCAAATTCATTAATTATGACACATACTTGGAAAATATACGACCTTAAAAGAACAATTGCAGACGGGGTAGTTACCGAAGTTACTTGGGCGTGTGAATCTGAATCAGAAGGATATTCAACAAGACGAGTAGGAAATTTAGCTATAACTGGAAACACATCTGACGAAGGTTTTATTCCCTTTGAAGACCTTACAGAAGCAAATGTACTTTCATGGGTGGATGCAAACATTGATCAAGATGCAATATCAACTCAAAATGCAGATGATATCGCTTCTATAAAAGCAGCTACAGAAGCAATTACTGAAGTAGAGGGGCTACCTTGGTAATAGAGTACCCAAAAAAGTTACATACAAAATAGTTATATGAATATTATATTTCAAATAGATGGTGGTTTAGGCAAAAGTATTATGGCAACAGCCATAGTACAAGTAATAAGAAAACGCTACAAAAACGCTAACATCATAGTAGTCACTGCATACCCAGATGTCTTTTTAAATAACCCTCACATCAACGAATGCTTTAAACAAGAGCAATTAAACGGGGCTTATTTAAAGTATATAAAGGATAAGGATTGTAGAGTTTTTGCAGAAGATCCGTATCGTAATGATTCTTTCATAAGAGAGAAACAACATTTACTTGAGACCTGGTGTAGCATTTACGGATTAAAATATAATTCTGAACAGCCTCAGATATACCTTACACAACCTGAAAAAGATTACTACAAACCTTTTTATAAAACAGACAAACCTATAATGGTACTTCATACTAACGGAGGACCAGCACAGCAGGCATATAAGTATGCATGGACTAGAGATATACCAGCAATAACAGTAAATAGTTTAATTCAGCATTATAAAAACGATTACAGTATTGTTCATATAAAAAGACAAGATCAAACAGAATATCCAGATACATTGCATGCATTAGACGGTTACCGAAGTATAGCTATTCTATTAGAATTATCATCAAAAAGAGTATTAATAGACTCCTTTGCTCAGCATTTAGCTGCTGCAATGAATAAAAAATCTACTATTTGCTGGATAGCTACTAAACCAAAAGTATTTGGATATGATATGCACGACAATATTATAGCTAATAAATTTACTAAAGAACCTAATTTTAATAATGCAATTTACCAGCCTTTTGGACTTTCAGAAGACATATCATCTATTCCTTATAATGGATTAGAAGAAGTATTTGATATTAACAAAATCGTAAGATCGATAAATAACCAATAATTATTATAGTAGAGTTGTATACTATAAAATTTTTTCTTATATTATAAAGATAAACAAATATAAAAATGGCAATACAAAAATTAACTAAAGAAGAATTAGATTCAATCACTAACTTACAGAACGACAATGCTTTTGTTAAACAAGAATTTGGTAAGCTATCAATTGATAAAATTAGACTTGAGCAACGAGAATTAAATTTAAAATCTTTTTTAAATGAAATCGGTAATAGAGAAGTAGAATTAAATAAGTTAATTGTAGAAAAATACGGTCAAGGTACTGTAGATATTACCAAAGGTGAAATTACTACAGTAGATGAAACAGTTGAAGTAGAAACCCAACCAATAGAAGAAGTAGATGAAGACAATTAAATTAACCGATGAAGAAATTCAAGCGTTAGAAAAAATTAAAAGTCATAACGAATCAGCTGTCAAAGAGTTTGGGTTGATTAACATAGCTCAAATTAACTTAGATAATAGAAAGCTAAGAGCTGAGAAGTTTCTCTCTAATGTAAGAGACACGGAAATAGACGTAGCTAAATCGTTAGAAGACAAATATGGTAAGGGTACAGTAAATCTTACCACAGGGGAATTCAACGCCACAAATCTTAAGTAATTCGTATAGTCTGTTTTCGGTCTTTCATTCCTATTTATTATCGTTAAGAGGAACACTTAATTAAAAGTAAGGTTTCGAATTATTAACGATATTTATTATAGAACGAATAATCTAATATAAGATACGATGGCAGAATCATTAATCTCACCAGGGGTACTATCACGCGAGCAGGATAGATCTTTTATTGCACCAGCCCCACTAGAAGCAGGTGCAGCTTTCGTTGGACCAACAGTACTTGGACCAACATTCGAACCTACAGTTGTTACTTCTTACGGAGACTACCAAAGAACATTTGGAACAACTTTTTCATCTGGTTCAGAAACATACGAATTTTTAACTTCAATTGCTGTTAAGTCCTATTTCGAGCAAGGAGGTAGTACAGCTCTAATTACTAGAGTAGTATCTGGTTCTTTCACAGGAGCATCAAACACAACAATTGCAGCAGTAGATGGCGGTGCAGCACCTTTTACACTACAAACTTTAGGTAAAGGAGAAGTATTCAACAACTCTACTGGAGCAGGAGATGCTGGTGCACAAAACAGTGACGGATCTTTACAGTTAGGTTCTGACGATAACATTAGATGGGAAATCCAAAATGTTGATCAAGCAGCAGGTACTTTCTCTTTATTAATTAGAAGAGGTGACGATAACCTTAAATCTAAAACTATATTAGAATCTTTTAACGATTTAAGTTTAGATCCAAACAGCGAAGGATATATTGCTAGCGTAATTGGTGATCAATATAAGAGTTTAGGAGATGACGGAGACGGAGCATTCTTAAGTACTAATGGAAGATATGTAAACAGATCACGTTACATAAGAGTAGCAAGCGTTGATAGAGCAACTATCAATTACTTATCTAACGACGGTATTAATATTAGAGAAGCATCTTATACAGGTTCTTTACCAGTAGCTAGTTCAGGTTCATTCCACGGAGCTTCAGGTACTAATTACCAGTCTGATGAAGTTAACTTACACTTCGAAGATATTTCAGCAGCAAATACACAAGGTTTAGTAGCTGAAAATTATGAAGATGCATTTAGCTTATTAACAAACCAAGACGAATATTTATTCAACATTATTTCTGCTCCAGGTCTTATCTATAGTTTTGGTGAGCATAAGACTCAATTAGATTCTATGATTTCTCTAGCACAAGATAGAGGAGATGCTATAGCAGTAGTAGATTTATCACCTTACGGTTCTACAGTAGCTCAAGCAGCAGGACATGCAGCAGTAGTAAATAACTCTTATGCAGCATCTTATTGGCCTTGGGTACAAGTTGGTAGTTCAACAGGTAAATTAGAATTCGCTCCAGCATCAGTAGTAATACCAGGTGTATATGCTTTCACAGATAGCGCAGCAGCACCTTGGTTTGCACCAGCAGGTTTAACTAGAGGAGGTATTCCTAACGTTATCCAAGCAGAAAGAAAATTAACAAGAGCTCATAGAGATACTCTTTATGCAGCAAATGTTAACCCAATAGCTACATTCCCAGGATCTGGTATTTCAGTATTCGGTCAGAAGACATTACAGAAGAAGAAATCAGCTCTTGATCGTGTAAACGTAAGAAGATTATTGATCGCACTTAAGAAGTTCTTAGGAGATCAAGCTAAGTCATTAGTATTCGAACAAAATACTATTGCAACTAGAAACACTTTCTTAGCAAACGTTAACCCATATTTACAATCAGTAGTTGAAAGACAAGGTCTTTATGCATTCCGAGTAATAATGGATGATTCTAACAACACAGCGGACGTTATTGATAGAAACCAATTAGTAGGTCAAATCTTTATCCAACCAGCTAAAACAGCAGAATTCATTACTTTAGACTTCGTAATCCAACCAACTGGAGCTACATTGGGAGAATAATTTTAAAATAAGATATTTATATTTAAACAACAAATAAAATGGCAGTATTAGATCCTAACGAAATAATGTTCAGAGCTTTCGAACCGAAAGTACAAAACAGATTTATCATGTATATTGATGCGATCCCATCATTCATGATAAAGAACGTCAAAGCTCCTACTTTTACAGATAACGTAGTAAAGCTTGACCACATCAATTCATACAGAAAAATTAGAGGTAAGAGAGAATGGGCAGAGATGACTATGACACTTTACGATCCGATTACTCCAAGTGGAGCACAAGCTGTAATGGAATGGGCAAGACTAGGGTACGAATCAGTAACCGGTAGAGCAGGATACTCTGACTTCTATAAGAAAGATTTAACACTTAACGTATTAGGACCAGTAGGTGACGTAATCGGAGAGTGGATAATCAAAGGAGCATTCGTAACAAACGGAGACTTTGGCCAGTATGATTGGTCATCTGACGCAGTTGTTGATTTAGCGATCACAATCAACATGGATTACTGCATCTTGAATTACTAGGATATAATACATTTATTTATAGAAGAGCCTGCATTAGCAGGCTTTTTTTTTGTTTAGAAGTTGGTTCCAAAACTATTTCTTCGTATATTTATATATAAACTAGTTTACAATTAATAAAATTTATGGAACCAAAATTTAAAATTCCTACCGAAACGGTAGACCTACCATCGAAAGGGCACTACTACCCTGAAGGACATCCACTTAAAGAAGGTAAAGTCGAAATGAAATATATGACTGCCAAAGAAGAAGATATCCTAACTAACCAGAATTATATAACTAAAGGAACAGTAATTGATAAATTACTTCAATCTCTTATTGTAACTGATTTTCCTTACAACGATTTATTAATCGGAGATAAAAATGCAATTATGGTTGCAGCACGTATATTATCTTACGGTAAAGATTACGATATTGAATATAAAGGAGAAAAGATTACTGTAGATTTATCTGAAATCAAAGAAAAAGAATTTGATGCTAGCATTAAACCTAATGAAGCAGGAGAGTTTATTTTTAGTCTTCCTAAAAGTGGTAATGAAGTTACATTTAAGCTTCTTAACCATGGAGATGACAAAAAGATAGACAGAGAGATAGAAGGTCTTAAAAAGATTAGCAGAGACAATGAGACAGGGGTTACTACGAGAATGAAACACCTTATTACCTCAGTTAATGGAGATAGAGAGCAATCTACTATTAGACAATTTGTTGATCAAGGATTATTAGCGGCTGATGCAAGAGCATTAAGAGAAGAATATGCTAGAGTACAGCCAGATGTTGAATTTAAAGTATACCATGTGAACGCAGAAGGTGTTGGGGAGGACATCGACGTTCCGGTTACTATCAACTTTTTTTGGCCTGACGCCTAAGCAAGCTGCTGAGTACAGAAGCGGTTTATTCCGGCAAATACACGAAATAGTGTTTCATGGTAAAGGCGGCTATGATTGGGGCACCGTGTATAATATGCCGATATGGTTACGTAAGTTTACCTTTAGTGCAATTAATGAATTCCACAAAGAACAAAACGAAGTAGCAAACACAGGACAGACCTCTAGCAAAGATATTCCTAAAGGTCCAAATATTTCTCCATCGTATAGTACAAAGGCTTCTAAATAATAGAGGCCTTTACTATTTATAAAAAAGAAAGCATCAAATGGCAGTTGATCCAAACGAAGGAGCATCAAAACAAAGAGCAGAAGAGCTAAAACAGGCTAACATAGAAGGGGCAAAGTTTAAAGCCACTATGGAAGGCCTTAATGCTGTGTTCAAAGATTTCAAAAAATCTTCTAGTGATGCATTAAAACAAGATGCTGACTTACTAGGACAGCTTTCTACTCTATCTAAAGGGTTTGGAAAAGCAGTAAGCCTATCAGATAAGATAAAAGGATTTACTGTTAATGATTTAAAAAACGCTAAACAACGCAACGCTTTTCAAACAGCCCTCAACTCAGCACAAGGAGATCAAGCTAGAGTAGCAGCTGATATTGCAATGCTTGAAGACACAATAGCTTCTAAAGTTACTCAATCAAATCAAGCATTAGATTCCGCTAAAGTTCTTCGAGAACAATTAGGTGCTTTAGGACAGAGAATCAATGATAGAGATGACTATCAAATCTCCCAGCAAGAGAAAATTGAAACCATTAAGAAGAAGATCAATTCATTAGACTTTGAAAAAAATGGACTTGTTGGAAAAGCAGCAGAAGAGAAAGAAAGGGAAATAGAAGCTTTAGTTGAAGAAGAAATCAGGCTAGAAAAAATATTAGAATCTTCTAACAAAATTTTTGAAAAACAAAAAGCTAAAAGTAATCAACTAGAAGAAGACGCACAAAACTTAGAAACCTTATCTAGTAATTATAAAGATCAAGCAGATTTTTCAACAGAAATACTAAATACTGCAAAAGAATATAAAAAAGAAATTGAAGGAACTGTTGATGCTGCCGGAGAACTCAACAAAAAAGTAGAAGCTGTAAATCAAGCAGGAAATAGCTTACTTAAGTCTTTCTCAGAATTCGGTTCTAAAATAGGGGGTATGATACCTGTGTTTGGTGATTTATTTCAAACAGTATTTGGTGAATTAGGACAGGCACAAGGTTTATTTGAAACTGCTGTAGCACAGGGTACTAGTAAGGCAGGAGCTAGATATAAAGCATTAACCGGGACTATTAAAGCTCTTACTCTCGCAGCAGCAGCTTCTTTTGCATCATTAGCATTTCAAGGCGCAAAAACTGCATCTGAAGCATTTAAAGTAGTTAAGCAAGGAATAGGAGGAGGTCTTATAGATGCTTCTAAAGCGATGAGCTCAGCAAGTGCAGCAGCAGGTGAAATGGGAATACCCCTTTCCGAAGCAGCCGGCTATATAGGTCAAATGAATAGTGCGTTAGGTACTTCATTAGGATTTTCCGGCAAGCAAGTAGCTACATTTGGTAAGCTTACTAGGAACATGGGCGTTTCTGGAGAAGCAGCAGCTAAGTTATTTAAGTTCGCTGTTAAGACCGGAACATCATACGAAGACATGGCGGCAAACGTTGCAGGAACAACGGAAAAGCTTAACGCTATGAACGGTACAGCAGTTGCACCACAAGCTGTATTCGAAGAGATGGGAAGTGCTTCTCAGACGATTTTACGTAACATGAAAGATAACCCAGATGCTTTAATAAAAGCAGCAGCAGGTGCAAGAGCTATGGGTATGGAAATGAATAGAATCGCTGATGCAGCAGAATCTACATTAGACTTTGAGAGTTCTATGGCCAAAGAGATGGAAGCTGAGTTAATGCTTGGAAAAGAACTTAATTTAGATAAGTTAAGAGCAGCAGCAGCTACCGGTGATCAAGTTACCATGCAAGAAGAAATGAAACGTCTTGTTATGGAAAACAAAGACGCTTTAGAAGGTAACGTATTAGCTCAAGGAATGATGGCTGATACTTTAGGTATTAGTAAGGAAGAGCTTAATAAAATGCTTAATACGACAGAAGATCAAGCGAAGATGGCTGAACAAGATGCTGCTCGTAAAGAAGCTAATGCTAAAAATGAGAAGAAAACAGCAAGAGAATTAGGTGAACAGCAATTAAAAGTATTTAAATCAATAAATTCTTTATCAGATAGGATAGCTAAATTTCAAGAAAGTCTTTCGTTAGGTGCATATAAATTCTTCAATCTTATTAGAGATGCTTTTGACCCTAAAGATATTATGGGGTCATTAGGTAGAATAAAAGACTTAGTAATAAAGACATTTAAAGATGCGTTTACCGGAGGTGATACAGTATTCAAAAATACGCTAGGTAAAGGAAGTATGTTAGGTATGTTACTCGGCGCAGCTACAGTAACCGGTGGAGCATTAACAATAGGGTTCAAAGGTCTTTCTGCTATAGGTAGTATTTTTAAGAAAATGAGAGGTACTCCTATGATGCCAATGTTTGTAAAAAATATAGGGGATAAAACTGCTGGTATGTTCGGCAAACTTACCTCTATGTTTAAAAAGAAAGAAGGTGGAGCTGCCGCTGCCGGAGGAGGAGGAATATTAAGCAAGCTTACATCAGTATTTAAGAAGAAAGGTTCTGGAGATTTAGTAAAATCTGCATCATCTCCTTCCGGTTTTAGAGACAAAATGGGTAAATTTGCAAAAGCACCAGGTAAGTCTGCAGCAGCAGGCGCTGCCGGTGGTGGAGGTGGTTTAGCAGGAGTAGGTAAAAGTATTGGAGGATTCGCAAAAGGAATAGGAAAAGGATTTGAAGGGCTAATGAAAGGTTTAGCTAACGGTATTAAAGCATTTGGTAATCCAGTTATTTTAAAAGGTGCTGCTATATTAAGTGGTACTATAGCAATAATTGGTGCAGGTATTGCAGGAGCTTCTTGGTTGATGGGTAAAGCGTTACCATCATTGGCTGAAGGAATGGAATCAATTGCAGAATTAGACGGTTCTGCTCTACTAAAAGCAGGAGCTGGAATGGCAGCAGTCGGTGTTGGACTTACCGCTATGGCAGCAGGAACAGCAGCACAGGCAGTTGGTGGATTAATGGGAGCTATCGGATCATTCTTTGGCGGCGACGGCATTGATGAAATGCTCAAAAAGGTAGAGAAGTTTGGTAAAGATTATAGCTTTGATGCCGGTAAAATAGAAAATAATGCCAGAGGAGTAGTAGCTTATGCTTTAGCAATGGGAGCATTAGCAGGAGGTGCAGGAGCTTCTGCTGTAGCAGGATTAGCAAGTATTGGGGGTAGTCTAGTTGAAGGGTTAGGTAGCTTTTTAGGAGCCGCTCCTCCAATGGATAAAGTACAGGAATTCGGTAAGTATAACTTAGATGCTGATAAAATTGAAAATAACGCTCGTGCTGTTGCTGGATATGCATTAGGAATGGCAGCTTTAGCTGGAGGTTCTGCAGGTAGTGCAATAGCTTCTATAGCAGGAACTGCTGGTGCTTTAGCAGATGGTATTACAGGACTACTAGGTGGACAGTTACCTTTAGATAAAGTAAGTAATTTTCAAAAATACAATTTTGACCCCAAAAAAGTTGAAAATAATGCCTCAGCAGTAGCAAGTTATGCACTAGGAATGGCTGCTTTAGCAGGTGGTTCTGCAGGAAGCACTTTAGCAAGTTTAGCAAATGTTGGAGGAGCTTTAGCAGATGGATTAGTAGGGTTGTTCGGCGGACCTCTACCTTTAGATAAAGTAGACAATTTTCAAAAGTATAATTTTGATCCTAAAAAAGTTAAAAACAATGCTTCAGCAGTAGCAAGTTATGCATTAGGAATGGCAGCTTTAGCTGGTGGTTCTGCAGCAGGTTCAATAGCTTCATTAGCTAACATAGCAGGCAGTGTAGCGGATGGACTAGTAGGATTTTTTGGAGGAACTCTTCCTTTAGATAAGGTTAAGAATTTTGAAGGATATGATTTTGACCCAGTAAAGATTAAAAATAATGCAGATGCAGTTTCTGCTTATGCCATAGCAATGGCCAAATTAGGTGGCTCAGAAGCAGGTAGTCTTTTAGGTTCAATTGGTAATATAGGCTCTCAGTTAGTTAACGGTATTGCTGGATTTTTCGGTGCAGAAACAGGCATACCGTATGCTAAAATAAAAGAATTAGGTGAAGCAGGTTTAGATGCTGAAAAGATATCCAGTAATGCTACAGCATTAGCAGCTTATGCTAAAGCAATGTCTGCATTAAATGATGTACCAGCAGGATTTTTCAAATCTCTCGGTAAAGCAGGTGCAGCATTAGTTGAGGGAATAGTAGGAATGTTTGGAGGTTCAAGCGGTATACCTTACGAGAAAATAAACGAATTTGCAAATGCTAAATTAGAAACTGAAAAAATAATTACTAACGCAGAAGCTTTACAAGCATTTGGTAAAGCAATGTCAAGCTTAGAAGATTTTGACGATCATACTGACGATTTTGACGACGGTGTAAGCGACTTAAATTCAGGTATAAAAAAATTCAATAAACTTAAAGATATAGATACTACAAAAATTGAATCTTTAAGAACATCAATGCTTGCTATAAAAGATGCTACTTCCATAGATTTATCAAATGCTGCTAGTGTATTGCAAAATTTAGAAAAATTTGCCGACACGGTAGGTAAAGGAGTAATAAAGGTAGATATAGCAGCTAAAACAATATTTAGCGAAGAACTAGAAGGACTAACTACTACTATAAATGAATCCTCTAATAGAGAATTAGCAGAACTTAAAAAAATAAATAAAGAACAAACTCAAGAGCATAGAAAAGAAATGCAAGAATTAAGAAGACAGACAATGTTACTTGCAGAGCAACTTGATCCTTCAAGAAGAAAAACAGTTATTAATATGGATGGATTTAGAGTAGGTAAAGCTTTAACATCGAGATACTAAATAACTAGATATTTATAATTATATTAAACAATTAAATTAACAATTATGGCACTTATTGATTCATTAAATTCAACAAACCTAGGATTAAACGGTGAAACTCCACCTAACAGAGAAGGAGCATCAGCTGATACTTCTAAAGTACATGTAGATGGTCAGACTCAAACAGCAGAACATTCTGCATTAGATTTAGACGGAGCAGTACCAACTAAATATATGGATAACCCTCCACAGTAATATGGCTTTAGTAGATCTAAAAACAGATCTAAAGTCTTTAAAATTTGAGAGCGGGCTAAATAGGAAGCCTTTTGTCGTTAAAGATGTAGATCAACGAGGCGGACGAAACTCCGCTATAGATGTCATCGGTATACAAGCAGCTAAGAGATTAGATGATGTTGTCCGAATGGCAAAACTCGTTGTAGCTAAACCTGGCTTAACACATGCTGCTAAACAGGCACTATATACCACTATATCTGCAGCCGAAACAGGTAAGCTATATGATAACGCTGAAAAAGATATTCTTAGAAATGCAGCAGATATACTTGCCACAGCAGTTACTAATACAGCACAAACAGCGGTTAATGGCTTAGGTATACATACATTCAAAGGGTTACTGCAGACAGATGGTGACGATCGTCAATACACAAATACAGTTAAAGGACCGGGTTTAAAAAGTCCTGCTCACTCAACTCAAATATCTCAAGGAGTAAAAAAGTCAAAAAAGCTAACTATTAACAAAGCTGATAAGTTACAATATGGGAAGATAGACTACTTAACAAAACCTAATAATTCTGAAGCAGCGGATATGGTTAATGTTAATGAAGGAACACAAATAAAAGATGACACTATTAAGTTTTATTTTAAAATATTAGGAGAAACTTCGGATAAGGATATTTTACTGCAGTTTAGAGCTTACCTTTCAACACTTAGTGATTCTTTTTCAGGACAATGGAATAAAACTCAAATGTTAGGAAGACCTGAAAATTTTAAAAGCTATAATGGTTTTGAAAGGAATATAAATTTAGGATTTAAAATAGCAGCTGAGACAAGAAAAGACTTACTACCTTTATATAGAAAACTAAACAGATTAGCTTCAACAACAGCACCAACATTCTCACCAGATGATAATCAATTATTTATGAGAGGTACTTTAGTTAAAGTTAGAGTAGGAGATTACTTATATAACCAATTATGTAACGTAGAAAACGTAGCATTATCTTGGGCAATGGACTATCCTTGGGAAGTCCAGTTGCAAGGTAAAGATGAAGATGATGTTCAAGTATTACCTCATGTATTAGATGTTAGTATGACTCTTGGAGCAATACACGAATTTGTACCGACTGCTGGTGATACACCATTTTTTGGTAAAAATACATCTGTAAAAGAGGGAGAAGATTTTAAACCTGGACCAGATTCTTTATTTCAAAAAACAAAAGCTAAAAATCCGGACAGAGTAAAAAATAAAACTGAATTCCAATACCCAGATGAATAGATATACTAACATCAAAAAATCTAAGACAGAAATAGGAAGAAGGTACATATTTAATGCTGTGTATCCTGATATTCCTGCTACTGCTAATGATACATACGTTATAACAACAGGAGGGGACAGGTATGATACTTTAGCCCAACAGTTTTACGGAGATAAATCACTATGGTGGATTATTTCTACAGCAAACCCAGGAAGCAACACAGACTCATTATCTGCTAAACCTGGAATTCAATTAAGAATACCAGCTAACCCTCAAACTGTAATAGATAGATACAATACATTGAACAGAATTAGATAGGTATGGCAAAAGAAGGAGTATTTTTTAAAAGACCTCTACCGTCACTTTCTAGTATTGACCCAGGAGTTAGAGAACAATTAGAAATTAGAGAAAAGCTTTATAGTAAGGAACTTGGGAATCTAGATCCAAATTTTCTTGCACACTACCTAAATGGTAATAATTCTTTTGTAAAACTAACTTCTGGCATTGAAGTTGAAGGAATTCCAAATGCTGCGCATAATAATATACTTTTAGGAGGAGTTTTATATAAAGGAGGAACTAAAAGAGCAGGTATAAGTTCGGATTCTTTTTTAGGGACAGATAAAAACGGTAATAGTGCAGCTTACAATTTTGCACAAGGTGTATCAGGAGATGTTGCGAATAAAGGAGCAGAAGGCTATGTTCCAATGCCGGGTATAATTTCTTTTGATGTAAAAAATAGAGGTAATAGTGGATTTACTAGAGAAGTTTCTATGCAAGTAAAATGCTTTAGTTTAGAACAACTTTCTATTATTGAAAAACTTTATTTAAGACCAGGTTTTAAATGCTTAGTAGAATGGGGGCATGTAGTATATGCAACAGGAACAGCAAATGAAATGTCTCCAGTATTTGGACCTCCTGAAACTATATTTTCTGATAAAGTACCCCAAAAAAATCAACTAGCAGAAGAAGCTATAAAAAAGAAAGCAGGAGGAGATGAGGAAGGGAATAACTTAGGTTTAATAGGAGATTCTGGACACAATTATGATTATATGATTGGACTGATCAAAAATTATAATTGGACTTACGAAAGAGATGGGTATATAGTTGATATAGAACTATTAGGTAAGGGTGCTATATCTACTTTTTTAAAAGAAATGCATGGCGGCACAGAACATGATGATAGCCCTAAAGAAGAGGAAGGCGTTGAATTTATTGCTACGAACGAAAGTGCATTCGGAAATATATTAAAAAGAATATCACAAGCTGATACCAAAGGTAAACAAGATAATAAAGATAAGGATAGCATTGTAGAAGAATGCGACATGGGGAAGATTAATAAAAGCCTTAAGAACTATAAGAGTCAAATGGACGGAATAACTGAGCTTTTAAATACAGAAGGGGATAGTTACGAATTTAAAGTGTATAGGGCAGGATTTGCCGACGTTAATAGAGAAGCAGGAAATAAAAATTTTAATTTTATTAGTATGCGATTCTTATTAGGAATGGTAAATTACTTTTTTTTAGAAAGACCTGATTCATCAGATATAGTACCGGAAGGTAAGTTTAATACAACTCTTAAAGAAGATTTCTATCTAACTTACCCTGAACACTTCAGTATAGACCCTAATGTATGTTTACTACCTCAGCAGACTGGAAAATATGGACTAAAAACCGCTTCTATACCAGGTACTAGAGATAAAGATAAAGGAGATATTATGGATATACAACTCTGTACTTCTTTTTTATATGAAAAATTTAAAGATATAACAGATAAAGGTAAAGGAACAGCAATTTCTAAGGATAAAAGCATTGGCGAGTATTTAAATACAGTGTTAGATAAGTTAACTGCTAGTTTAGGTAATATAAATGAATTTGTTCTATATAATGACTTTTACCTTAAAAAAGAATTAGGACCTAGTAAAATCGTAGATTTACAAATTTTGCCAAGACCTGAAGGACAACCGGAAACATATAAAATGATAATTCCGAAAGGTCCAAACTCTTTTGTAACAGAATTTCAATTTAATAGTGAACTTTCAAACTCTATGCTTAACCTTATAGTCAATCAAGCAATAGTTTCAGGTACGGACGCAGGTACAGCAACTACAACAGGTTTAGCTGCATTTAATACAGGAATAAAATCTAGGTTTACAACAGAACCGGATAATGAAGCAACTCAATATGCTCAAAAAAGAGCAAAGAAAGCACAAGAGACCCAAGAGGCATTGGTAGATGAATTTACAAAAATCTTTGCAACTTTTAAATACGATGAAGAAGTAGTTGAAAAAGCTTATTCTAACGGTAGTGCATTAATAAGAAAAGAACTAAATGAATTTTTAAAAGATACAAAACCAAAAAGAGGGCATATCGGAGCAAAAGTAACACTCACTATGTTAGGTATCAGCGGATTAAAAGCTTTGCAATACTTTACTTTACCTGATGAAATACTACCTGCTTCTTATTCGGAAAATGGTATAAAAGTAGGATTTAGAATAGATAATGTTTCTCATGAAATAACAAATAACGTCTGGTATTCAACAATTGAAGCTAACGCAATGATATTATCACAAGGTTAAAAATAAAAAATGTACTTACCTAAATCAAAATATAAAGGACCTTTTACTGCTGCTTCTGGAGCAAAGAAAGTACTTGTGCTTGATACTAAAGAAGTATACAGCGGTAAGTATTTTGTTACTTATAAAGATGAATTATATGAAGGCAGGTTTCCTAAAGAAGCAGGACGTCAATTAATTTTTGAAAGTGAGCTTCTAAAAAGGGAAAAAGATAACCAAAAAGAATTAAAACCAAAACCAAGTTTAGTAGTACCTACTGAGAAAGATTACGAAAATAAGAAATTTAAAAGGTACTTTTCAAGAGATAAACGATCCGGCAAAATTATTGAAGTAAACCTTAAGGAATTTAACAACATCAAAAAATACCCTTCGTTTACAGGATTAGAGTTAGATTGGTGGATAGAAGGTCCTGTTAATGATAAGTTATACAATAACTACTTATACAAAGGAGCCGCTACTCGAAACAAAGAAACTATAAATAAACATAAAAAATCATTCAGAGGTATAGAAGAATACTTATTTGCTTTAGATGAGTTTGTAGTTTAAAATATTTTTCTTATATTATATTTAACTAAAAGGTTACAGTTAAGTGTTTTATATAATAGAAAAAAATAATAGCTTAGAAGCTATACAAAAGTTGATTAGGTTAGGATGTTATGTAGATATAATTCCAACTAATTTTAACTACCATCCAAAACTTACTTCAACAGTAGCAGTATACATAAAATTACTTCATTCAGATAAAGGTTATATAATTCCAATAGACCATAGTGAAGGACTCAACGTAGATAAAGACCGTGTCTATACTATACTATCCTCTGCAGAAAAACTATATACATTAAATAAAAAGGAATTACTATATCACTTTAATCTACAGGGTGCAATAGATCTCTCTCTGTTGTTTGCTATGAATAATTTCGATAGGCTAGAGTATAATAAACTTAATAAAACTGTTAATCCTTTTTATAGTAGGTATAAAGATACACCTACAGTAAATAAAATAATACCAATCAGCAAACTATATGAATCATCAGAGAATATATATGAATCTATAAAAAGTGTGATAGAGTACGAAATACCATCTGGTTTTGACTTTTATAATAAGACTGCTACTAATGTATTTTTCTTACTAGAACAAACCGGAGTAGGTATAATTTACGATGCATTCAATAAAAACTTTAAACCTAAAAATCCCCTGTATAATACTTTAGATAATAAGTCATTAACGCAGTACAACCTATATAATGCTACCTCAAGACCTACTAATTCATTCAATAGTGTAAACTTCGCAGCAATTCCACATACTGAAGAGCATAGAAAATGTTTTAAGCCTGTAAATGATTATTTTGTAGAGTTTGACTTTGACGGATACCATTTAAGATTACTAGCAGAGCAAATTGAATATGAATTAACATCAGATTCAGCCCACAAGCAGCTAGCAAGACTTTATTTTAACAAAAAAGAAATTACTGATGACGAATACAAAGAAGCAAAGCAAATTAACTTTCACGCAATTTATGGAAAAATACCCGACAAGTACTCTTTCCTTGAGATCTTTACAAGAATTGATGATTATATCAAAAAGTTATGGGAACGATACGAAAATGACGGAAAAATCTTGGCTCCAATTAGTAGAAAGCCTTTCACAACATCTCTCAAGAAAATGAATCCTCAGAAGTTAATGAACTATGTAATGCAATCTTTAGAAACTTCGAGAAATGTAGTGATTTTAAAAGAATTACTAAAATACCTAAAAACTAAAAAAACAACTATAAGTCTATACACTTACGATTCTATTATTATGGATTTTAATAAAGAAGACGGGAAGGAAACACTTGAAAACATTAAATTGATTATGGAAGAAGGTGGCAAATACCCTGTCTCATTTAAGTACAGTAAAGACTTAAGTTTATGATATTAACTTATATTTATATAAAATGACAAATGTTATAGAGAAGCGGTTCGATTACGATATAGAACCATTATGGATTAACGAAGATATGAGCAATAAATTATTTTGCACTTTTACTACAGAAGAAACTTTAGAACCTACATTAGAGGTAATAAAAGAGAAGTACTCTATAATGTACAATAAAATATTTGTACTTTATTCAAAGAGTCAAGATGAGTATATATGTACGTACAACGTAGATTTTGCTAATATTTCAAACTTTATTGATAACACAATATTAGTTCATCGAAAGAAAGAATCAAATACACTATACACTATCAACGCACTTAACACCCTTATTAAGGAGTTAAACGGCGGAAGATTAGACACCTCGTATAGAATTAACTGGTCAGATTACCGCAATTGCGTACTACTTACAAAAGGATCTGAACTAAAAAGAATTAATACTAAACTTTTTCGTATAATAGAGTTGGAAAACTAAATTATTGTTCGTATATTAGTATTAATAAATGTTTTAAATAATTAAATGTTACATTATGGATATTAACGCAATCAAGGCAAAACTAGATGCCTTAAACTCTTCTGGTCAGGAGAGAGAGAAAACTGACTACTCCAAGATTTTTTGGAAACCTGAATTAGGAAAACAGACTATACGTTTAGTACCGTCTGCTTTCGATCCTGCTATGCCTTTTAAAGAGCTAAAGTTTCACTACGGTATTGGAAAATACCCAATGGTAGCTTTATCGAATTTCGGTAAGCAAGATCCAATTGAAGAGTTCGTAAAAGAACTTAAAAAGACATCTGACAAAGACAATTGGTCTTTAGCAGGTAAAATTAATCCTAAGACTCGTATTTTTGCTCCTGTAGTTGTAAGAGGAGAAGAAGATAAAGGAGTACGTATATGGGGATTTGGTGTAACCATCTATAGAGCATTACTTGCCCTTATAGCAGATGAAGACATCGGCGATATTACAGACGTAATTAACGGATGGGATTTAGTTGTAGAACAAGTACAAGGTAATCCTTACCCTGAAACATCTGTTCGTATTAAGCCAAAACAAACTGCTTTATCAGATAATAACGATTTAGTAGATACATGGTTAAAAACTCAACCTAACCCTACAGAGGTTCATACTCAGTACGATTATGAGTTTATTAAGAAACAACTTCAAAATTATCTTAACCCAGGTTCAGCAGAAGAAACAGCTCCTGCTAAAGCTACAAATGAAGATAAACTGCCAGAAAGCTTAGGTCAACAAAAAACAGACTTTACTTTGGAAACAGCTACGGCTGGCAACAAGGACACAGTTAGTAAATTTGATGACTTATTTAATGAATAATGGCGAAGAAAAAAGAAGCAATACAAGCAAGAGCGACCGCTGCAGTACGCAAGTCGTTCAATTTATCTAATTTTAAAAAGAAGAAAGGTTTTTCTAATGCTTCTGTTAAGTTTAAAGAACAGAAATATATACCATTATCTAAAGCTTTTCAAGATATTACCTCCTTGCCCGGTATTCCTACCGGTCATATCACTTTATTGCGTGGACATAGTGATACGGGCAAAACTACTGCCCTATTAGAAGCTGCGGTGAATGCTCAAAAAATGGGCATTCTCCCGGTTTTTATAATCACGGAGATGAAGTGGTCGTGGGAACATGCTAAAGAAATGGGACTTCAATTTGAAGAAGTAACTGACGCTAACGGTACAGTTACAGATTACGAAGGTCATTTCCTTTATGCTGACAGAGGACAATTAAATACTATCGAAGATGTAGCAGTTTATATTGCTGATCTTATGGACGAACAGGCTAAAGGTAACTTACCTTTTGATATGTGCTTCTTCTGGGATAGTATTGGCTCAGTACCTTGTGACTTATCAGTACGTTCTAATAAGAACAATAATGAATGGAATGCAGGTGCTATGTCTACTCAATTTGGTAATAATCTCAATCAAAAGATTCTTTTATCACGTAAAGAAAACTCTCCGTATACTAATACTTTAGTAGCTATCAATAAAGTCTGGACTATGAAACCAGAAAGTCCAATGGGACAGCCAAAGCTACAAAATAAAGGAGGGATGTCTATGTGGTACGATGCTACCTTAGTTATTACATTTGGTAATATCACTAATCCTGGTACTTCAAAGATAAAAGCTATTAAAAATGGCATGCAAGTAGAATTTGCTAAACGTACTAACATTCAGGTTGAAAAGAATCATATTGGTGGAGTTCAATCTAGAGGTAGAGTAGTTATGACAGCACATGGATTTATACCAGATGATAAGAGGGAGATTGATAAGTACAAAGATACTCATAAAGAACATTGGCTAAAATTAGTAGGTTCTATTGACTTTGATCTTATAGAAGAAGGAGATTTAGAAGAAACACCTATAACTCCTAACCTACTTGATTAATGGCGTACGATGACATTCTTAATAATTTAAAACAGACCCCACCCCGATCGCTAAATGATCATATACTGATTGTTGATGCTATGAATATGCTCATTAGATCATTTTCATTACTCAAAGCGATGAACCCCGACGGCCACCACATCGGTGGCCTGGTTGGGTTTTTAAGGTCATTGGGGTATGTTACTAGAATATTTGATCCAACAAGAGTCATAGTAGTATGGGACGGTAAAGGCGGTTCTGCGAATCGTAAAAATATTGATCCTAACTACAAAGCTCAACGTGCTACATCGAGAATTACCCATTGGGGGTTATATGATACTAAAGAACAAGAAACCGAAGCTCTTATCGGACAGCTTTATAGAGTCCAAGACTATTTAGAATGCTTACCAGTTCATCAGATAGGAATGGAAAAATTAGAAGCTGATGATATTATAGCATATATAGCACAAAAAGCTTCTATATCTTCAGTAAAAAAATGTACTATAATTTCTTCAGATAAAGACTTCTTACAATTAGTAGACGATACTATAGAGGTATATGCTCCAGTTAAGAAGAAAACATTTACTCAAGATAATATATTCGAGGAATTAAAAGTTCTTCCAGAGAATTATAATGTAGTTAAAGCATTACTAGGAGATAATTCAGATAATTTACCAGGAGTGAAAGGCTTAGGAATTAAAACAATAATTTCAGAATTCCCTGAACTTCTAACTAACCCTAAGTCTAACTTACAGTATGTATATGATACATGTGCTTCCAAACTGGATGAAAAGAAAGTAAAGAAGATATTTCCTAAAATTTTAACAGAGTGGGATAGAGTAGAGACTAATTTTACTTTAATGGATTTAAGTGTTTCTGATTTAGATGATAAAGAAAAAGAAATAGTTAATGAAACTATAAAAGCACCTATTCCCGATATACAGACTGGTGGATTCTTACATTTGTTAGGGTTAGATAAAATAGAGGGTATTACAAAGAATACTGAAGGTTGGTTAGAAAACTTTAGAGGTCTTACAACAGTAAAAAAATAGTAAAAAAAATGTATTCATCTAGTTGGTTATTAACTTATAATTAACTATATTAAATTAAAGGTTACAATATGACATTAAAATCGCTACAGCAATACGGGAAGGGGTTCCAACTTAAAGTTTTAGGTTCATTACTTACAGACAAAAAATTTCTTCTAAACGTTAGAGATGTATTAAGTGAAGATTACTTCGACGCTGATACCCACAAATGGATTATTAACCAAATTATGAACTATTTCGATAAGTATCATAATACGGTTACTATGGATGTACTTAAAGTTGAACTTCAGAAACTAGAAAACGAAGTACTTCAAGTAGCATTAAAAGAAGAACTTAGAAACTCATACGAAGCTTCTCAGGACGATTTAGATTATGTACAAGAAGAGTTTACTACTTTTTGTAAGAATCAAGAAATGAAACAAGCTATATTGAATTCCGCTGATTTACTTAAACAAGGCGATTTTGACGGAATAAGAAATATGGTGGAGAAAGCAATGAAAGCTGGTATGGATAAAAATATTGGACATGAATATAATAAAGATGTTGAAACTCGGTATAGAGTTGATTACCGTCCTACTATTCCTACTCCTTGGCCTGTACTTAACGATGGAATTCAAGGAGGATTTGGACCTGGCGACCTGGCTATTGTGTTTGGTAATCCTGGCGGTGGTAAGAGTTGGACTATGGTTGCTATTGCCGCTCATGCTGTTAAGCTTGGGTATAAGGTCAATTATTATACTCTTGAACTCGGGGAAGACTATGTTGGTAAAAGATTTGACTGCTATTTTACAGGGTACTCTATTGATGAGGTTAATAAACACCGTAAAGAGGTTCAAACATATGTTGACGGGTTAAAAGGTAAGTTGATAGTTAAAGAATATGCACCTAAGAGTGCGACAGTAAATACCATTAAATCACACATTCAGAAATGTGTTGATATGGATCATAAACCTGATATGGTAATTATAGATTATGTTGACTATTTAAGAGCTCCTTCAAGAGGTAAATCTTTCGAAAGAAAAGATGAAATAGATGATGTATTTATTGCCACTAAAGGATTAGCAAAAGAAATGAAAATTCCTATTCTTACACCATCGCAGGTAAATAGAATGGGTGCAAAAGATTCAGTTATTGAAGGAGATAAAGCAGCAGGCAGTTACGATAAAATGATGGTAGCAGATATGTGCTTTTCTCTTTCAAGACAAAAAGAAGATAAAGTACTAGGAACAGGAAGATGGCACGTAATGAAAAATAGGTACGGACAAGACGGGATGACTTATAATTTAAAAATGGATACTAATAATGGCCATATAGATTTTGAAGGTAAAGCAGACCCAGAAGACTTAATACCTGAAAGTGGGGGACCTAACTTTACTTTGTCACGTGAGAGTATGGCACAGATTTTTGATAAAAAGTAGAAATTTTTTAGTGATAAACCAAAATATATATGCTATTTATCAAAGCGTCCTCGAGGAACTCAATTTAGATCACTCGAGGACTTTTCTGTCTTATTAACAATTAAATATATAAAGATATATGAGCCTATTAGAAGAACGTATTGTATACAAACCTTTTGAATATCCAAAAGCTTTTGACTATTGGATGAAACAACAACAAGCACATTGGTTACACACAGAAGTACCAATGTCACAAGATGTAAGCGATTGGGCTAGTAATTTAAAACCGCATGAAAAAAACGTAGTAGGTGGAATATTAAAAGGTTTTGCTCAAACGGAAACGATTGTAAATGATTACTGGTCTACATTAGTAACAAAATGGTTTAGAAAACCTGAAATTATTATGATGGGCACAACATTAGGCTCATCAGAAACTATACATGCAGAGGCTTATTCACTGTTAAACGAGCAGTTAGGGTTAGATAACTTTGCAGAATTTTTAGAAGATGAAGCTACAATGGCTAAGATAGAAAATCTTATGAATGTAAGAGATGGTCATGATGGAACTCCTAACTGGCATGATAGAGCTAAATCTTTAGCAATTTTTTCTGCATTTACAGAAGGAGTAAATCTTTTTAGTTCATTTGCAGTTTTACTTTCTTTCAAAATGAGAAATCTTCTGAAAGGAGTAGGTCAAATAGTTGAATGGTCTGTAAGAGATGAAAGCTTACATTCAGAGGCAGGATGCTGGTTATTTAAGACCTTAATGGAAGAACATCCAGAATTTAAAACACCTGAATTAATCAAAGATATCGAGGAAGCAGCAAAAGGAGCATTACAGTTAGAATTTGATTTTATTGATAAAATTTTCGAAATGGGAGATCTAGAAAATTTATCTAAAGATGAACTTAAGAATTTTATTCGTCATAGAGTTAATACTAAGATGGGTGATTTAGGATTAAGTCCGATAGTACCATCTTCTGAAATAGATAAAGGTGCTTTGAAAACTATGAAATGGTTCGATGCAGTAATAGCAGGTAAACAGCAAACAGACTTTTTCGCAAACAGAGTTACAAATTATTCAAAAGGTCACATTGATTGGGACCCAGCATCAATGTTTTAAAATAAAATTTATGAGTACTATAATAGATACTTCCGAATGGGAGTTAGGGAAAGATTACCCTGAATGGATGAATGAAGTTTCTTTAGCTACAATATCAAAAGGTTACTTACTACCAGATGAAACCCCTAGAAAAGCATATAGAAGAGTAGCTGAAAGAATAGCTAAAAGATTAGATCGTCCTGATTTAGCGAATAAGTTTTTTCGTTATATGTGGAAAGGATGGTTGAACTTAGCCTCACCTGTACTATCTAATACAGGGACCGATAGAGGATTACCAATCTCATGCTTTGGTATTGATACACCTGATTCAATTAGAGGTATTGGGTTAACTAATGCTGAGCTTATGAGATTGACCTCTTTAGGTGGTGGAGTAGGTATAGGACTTTCGAAAGTAAGAGGAAGAGGTCAAAAGATAGGCAAAGATGATATGGGACAATCAGAAGGAATTGTACCTTGGGCTAAGATATATGATTCTACTATAATTGCTACAAACCAAGGAGCAGTAAGAAGAGGTGCAGCCTCTGTAAATCTCGACATTAATCACCCTGATATAGAAGAGTATCTACAAATCAGAAGACCTAAAGGAGATCCAAATAGACAATGTCTCAACCTACATCAATGTGTAGTAGTAGATGATAAGTTTATGCAAAAACTAGAACATAGAGACCCTTCAGCTATGAAGCTTTGGGTAGAAATATTAAAATCTAGGGTAGAGACTGGTGAACCTTACATTATGTATAAAGACAATGTAAATAAATCAAATCCACCAGCATATGTTAAGAATAATTTAGAAGTTTCAATGACAAATATATGTTCTGAAATCACATTATTTACTGATGAGGAGCATTCTTTTATATGTTGCTTATCTTCTGTTAATTTATCTAAATGGCATGAATGGAAAAACACCGATTTAGTAGAAACTGCAATATATTTTCTAGATGGAGTGTTGGAAGAGTTTTTAGCTAAAACTTCTGGAAGAGAATCTTTAGTAAGAGCACATCGTTCTGCTAAAAAAGGAAGAGCTATTGGTTTAGGAGTGTTAGGATGGCATACTTTATTACAAAACGAAAAAATACCATTTAATTCTATCTCAGCTACTTCTTTAACGCATCAAATTTTTTCTAAAATTAGAAATGAAGCAGAACAAGCTTCTAGAAAACTAGCAGATGAATACGGAGAACCAGTTTGGTGTAGAGGAACAGGAATGAGGAACAGTCATTTACTAGCAATAGCACCAACAGTATCTAATTCTACTATATCTGGCGGAGTTTCTGCAGGAATTGAACCAGTCCCAGCTAATGTTTACACTTTTAACTCTGCAAAGGGTACTTTTATTCGTAAAAACCCTGCTTTAGTATCTTTTCTTGAAGAAAAAGGTGCAAACACAGAGGAAGTATGGGATCAAATTATGAAAGATAGAGGATCAGTTGCTAATTTACCAGAAGATGTAATGTCTTTAGAAGATAAACAAATATTTTTAACATTTTCGGAAATTAATCAATTGCAGTTAGTAGAACAAGCAGCAGTGCGACAGAAATACATAGACCAAACTCAATCTTTAAATTTAGCTTTTGATCCTACTGATTCTGCTAGATTTATTAACTTAGTTCACCAGACAGCTTGGAAATTAGGTATAAAAACATTATATTATTTAAGAACAGACTCAGTAATCAATGGCGACATAGGTTCAAGAACTTCTGAGGACTGTTTAGCTTGTGATGGTTAAATATAAGTAAAACGTTTAAAAGTTATAGATAACTATTTATATTAAATGAGCTCAGTTTATATTAAATGAAGACAGTTAAAATAAAAAACCGGTCTATTGCCGCTGATATAAGTATTCTAAAAGTATATCATACATTTCTTGATAATAGTAACCTACTTACCACGGAAGCATCAGCTAGTGGAGTATTTACAGGTAAAGATTTATTTAATGGTATAGAGTTTCAAGTAGATGATGATGTAGATCAGTTTGTAATAGAAAATCTAGAACCAGCAGGCTGTGTTGGTGATGAATGTAACGTATGTACAAATATAGGCTCAGGTAGTATATCCGGAGAGTTTTCTTCTTCTAATTTTAGCTACTTTATACAACCAGGTAGATTCGGTACCGTAGAGTATAACGGTCAATATAATAGACTAATTTCAAGTTCTGATGATATTAATACTACTTTATTTACTCACAACCATTCAGTTTACGGTTCAGTTGAATTAACAGTAACACCTTCAGGTTCTTTTGAATTCGAAGGGTGGTACGATAATGTAGATAGAGTAGGAACTGCACTTTCAAATAACAGTACTGTAGTAATAACGCAAGATACAATAGATGGATTAGATATTCATTCAAATAATTGGTATGTAAAATATGAGAATAATGACCCTCTATTTAAATTAAATGCTATAGATGGAGAAAATATTACAACATTCACTACATCTTTAAATGAAAATAGTACCCCACATGAATTAGCTAAATTTTACTTTTCTGATATAGACGGAGATGCACTAACAGTCTCACTATCTCCAGATGCAGGAGGACATTTTTCATTAACAACTAATTCAAATTATATATCACTTCAACAAGTTACATCATCTTTAGATTATGAAACTAAGACAGTATATAATATGTCAGTTAGTGTGAGTGATTCTGAAACCACTACATTGCTACCTATTACTGTAAATGTAATAGATAACCTACAACCTAATGTTGTTAATCAGACAATGCCTAATTTTGGGGAAAATAATCCCGATGGTTTTTCTGCAGGAAATATAGCAACTACAGATCCGGAAGGTGATACCGTTACTTTATATAATATAACTTTACACGCTATTAAACTATCAGGTAAATCAATATCAGCATCCTTATATTCTGGATCAGGCTTTTCAGATCCAACCCCTGATGCTTTTGATATCTCACCTAGTGGAGCGATAACTAAGAAAAGCGGCGCTTTCCTTAATCATAGACTTATTAACGAATATGTTTACAAAGTTTTTGCGGATGATGATTATAATGACGGAACAGCATCCGCATTAATTACGATACCTGTTATACCAGATGCTCAAACTGTTACCGTAACAGGAGATGGAGATAATGATGTGTATGTAGTAGAAACAGCACTTTCCGGATCTTCTGTATATGACGATATTAGCGGAACTTCAGGTTCTATAGCTACATTTACTGCTAATATACCAGTTACATGGTCCGTAGATGTACCTCATAAGGTAAGCATAAATAACTCAGGAGAATTATCAGTTTCATCAGATATAAATAATAACTATAATGTAGGAGATACCTTTAGCGTATTAGTTACGGGTACAAGTAGTATTGGACGAACACATGATATAGTAATTACGGTAAATATAACACAAGATCAAAGTCCGGCTACAATCACAGGTTTAGGAACATCTTCTTTTGCATATGTAATTGAATCAGCAGTAGAAGATGATTCTGTATATTTGAGTTCTAACGGATATTCAGGTACTGCATTAAAGTTTGAATCAGATCAAACACCTATAACTTGGTCTATTACACCGACTTCTAAATTAGAAATAGACTCTTCAGGATTTGTAACACTTGGATCAGACCTTTCAGGTTCTGCTTTCTTCCATCCACAAACTATTGCTAGTCAAGTAGTCGCAACGAACCAGTTTGACGTTACTTCTTCTTTAGATTTTACATTGCAGATTACAGAAAATACTGCACCGGATATAATATTTAATAATCACGTTTCATCTTTTGATACGAATTATGCAATAGCAAATAGAAGACTAGTTACAGCATCATTTAATGATGTGGAAGGAGATAGTATAAATCACGGTTCATTTACATTTACCGATACATCAGGGCAATTAGATTATGTAAAAGCGGGAGATGTTTACTATATTTACGCACTAAATCCTCTATCAGCTAGTGCTTATTCTTTTGATATAGGAATTGCAGATGAGCATGGATTCAGCCGAAATGAAGAAACACATACTATAAATGTAGGATTTGCACAAAATTATCCACCTACTATCACCTATAACAACCATACAGTAAACTTATTTAGTAACTTAGCTGTTTCTGGTGCAACATTAGTAACTGCTTCTATTAGTGATACAGAAGGAGATCCAATAAACTATAGCTCTTTTACACTTATTGATCCATCAGGTGAATTAAATGCCGTTCAAGATAGTAGATCAGGCTACGAAGATATTTTCTATATACAAGCTAATCAAAATCTTACATCATTAGATTACGAGTTTACTGCTAGTGTTGCAGATAATCATGCTTTTGGAACATCAGATCATTCATTTACTTTACAAGGTTCCTCTACAGGTACATTGAGAAATAATAGCGTCTTTATAGTTGAAACAGGACTAACAGGCCTAGGATACGAAGCAACAAAAGGATTTGGATCAGGAGCATCAGCTTCATTAGATGTAATTTATTCTCCTAACGTAGGAGGTCAGGTCGTACAAGCCTACACATCTACAAACCCAGCAGTACTTGTCGATAGCTTAGGTAATTTAACTTTAGGAGTAGATATGTCAACTACTACATCCGGTTCAGGTGATACATATACTTCGGATATTACTTTTACAGACCAGTACGGTAATGTTGGGACAGGAGTTGTTGATGTAGAAGTTACTTACCCTAATTCTGGTTCATACATAAGTTATTATGGTGTGCAGCCATCTAATGGTAAGGCATCAGGATTAGATGAAACCGGCGGTAACGGTACCGGTAGTTTAGAAATAAGAACTCAATACATAGAAGATGGTACTAATATAGCATTTGATTTTGCATCTTTAACCTCAGCAGCACTTAACCAGGATTTTACAGCATCAGATACTGAATTTACAATAAATAATAACTCAGGTTCTATAACCATACTAGGTATTGGGGATATGCTTACAGAGGGAGCAGAAGTAATAACTGCATATTTAAAAGATTACACAGGAGGAGTTGGAAATAATTTATATGATTCAAATGGTAATTTAATAACTAATAAATCAACTCATAACCCTTTTGATGATACAATCTCATTAAATATTTTTGATACAAGTAAAAGATACATAGGCTTAAGTCCCTCTCAAGGATCTGTAGCAGAAGGGCAATCAGTTACTTTTACATTACTAAGTCAAGGAGTTCCAAATGGTACAGAAGTTTTATTTAATATTGAATCAGGATCATCTGGTCAAGTTGATGCAAATGATTTTACTTTATCTTCGGATAGATTTGTAATGAACAACAATACAGGTTCAGTAGATATTTCTATCAATACAGATGCTCTTGCTGAATCTAATGAGACATTAGGATTGCAGTTAGAACTATATGATTCGGAGAATAAGCTTACAGGTCAACTTTATAATCTTGTTACAGTACAAAATACAGATACAGATGCACCTACTATTACGATAACAGGCAATAATCCACATACACATGAAGTTAAAGGTACCTACACTGATGCAGGAGCTACAGCAAGTGATACAGTTGATGGGAATCTTACTACTTCTATAGTTGTTACAAATAATGTTAATGATCAAGTATCAGGTTCATACACAGTTGTCTACGATGTAAGTGATTCTGCAGGTAATACAGCACAAGCAACTCGAACAGTAAACGTAGTTGATACATCACCACCGGTGATAACTCTAATAGGTACTTCATCTATTCAAGTATACCAAGGACAGACTTACACCGATGCAGGAGCAACAGCACAAGATGCATATGAAGGAAATATCACTTCAGATATAGTAACAACAAATCCAGTAAATACATCTAATTTAGGAACTTACCTGGTAAGGTATAATGTTGATGATGCATCTGGTAATTCAGCTACAGAAGTAACTAGAACAGTAAACGTAGTTGTTAATAACATACCAATCATAAGTGGAAATCAACAAGACTATACAATAGAAGTTGGGAGCACTTTTGGTAGTGCAGAAGCATTAGAAGGTGTTTCAGCATCAGATACAGAAGATGGAAATATAACAGCAGACATAGTACTTACTAACCCAGTAAATACAGCAGTAGTTGGTACTTATACAGTTAGGTATAATGTTGATGACTCATCAGGAAATTCAGCAGTAGAGAAAACTACTACGGTATATGTTGTGGATACCACTGCACCTGTCATTACTATGGTAGGTTCTTCATCTATAGACATAAATGTAGGTGCTACATATACCGATGCAGGAGCAACCGCATTAGATAATTATGACGGTAATATTACTGGAAACATAACCACAACAAACAGTGTTAATACATCTATAGCAGGGTCCTACACAGTTAAATATAACGTATCTGACTCAGAAGGTAATGCAGCAACCGAAGTTGTAAGAACAGTAAACGTAATTGCCGGACCAAGAGAGTTTAGTTATGGGTTATCTAACTATAGAATAGATTTTGAGTTTATAGCTTCAGAAAATGACGGTAATGACAGATATCATACTGTAGAAAAAGATTCCATTTCCGGTCAAGGAACATACAGTCCTAACATCGGAGGTGATGAGACTTGGTCTCCAGTTAATCCAGTAGAGAACACTAGACATCAAGGCCTGCATAACATTAAAAAGGAATCTAATAAAGGTGTATTTGATGGGTATTATACTTGGCATCAACTATCAGGAAGTAAAGGTGGTGAGGAAGGACGTAATAACGATTTAACCGGAGGAGCTAGATCAAAAGATTTAGCACACTCTATTACATATAGTTCTGATATAGATAACAACCCAGGTGGTGTATATAGCTTCGACTACCAATCTACAACAAAATTAGACATAACAGTGTCTTATGAAGTAGATACAACTGCTAGTTTAGATATAGTATTTGGAGTAGCAATATGGAATGAGAATTCATCAGGGTACCCTCCAGAAGAACTAACTAATCAATGGACCATTTATAAAAGTTATGGAAATTATTTAAATGCTCAAGGCGTTGAAACATCAACACCCGGTAGTTATGCGGTAAGTGGTATTGGAGATGAAGTAGCTGTATTCGGAACTAATAGTCCAAAGATTTGGGTTAAACCTGTAGTAGGATTTTTCGATCCATCAGGAAGCGCCGGAGGAGAAGGCGGCGGAGATCCAACATAAAATTTTATAAAGTAGTTGGTAATATAATATTTTATTCGTATATTATAATAAAGAATAAGATATGTCTAAAACATCTAACAAAAGCCGTTATCAGCAACTTATGGAATGGCTACCGACTTTAAAAAAAAATACAGCTAAAAAAAGAAGTGCTAAATTTTCTAAAGCTAATCACTATAAATCTAAAGGAGTAAAATGACAAAAGCAATTAAGTTTTACGCTTCCTGGTGCGGTCCATGCAAGATATATGGAAAAACCTGGAGTAAGGTATCTGAAGAATTAAATAGTAATGCTGAATTTATTGAAGTCGATATAGATAAAGATACAGAAGGACTTGCTGCAAAATATAGAGTACAATCGATACCTACTACTATAATACTAAAAGAAGAGAAGATTATTAAAGAAGTTGGATTAGTAAATGAACCAAAATTAAAAGAACTAATATTAAATTAAAGTTATGTTAAGAAAACCAGATTCAATCCCAAGCTCAGATACGATAATTACAGACCCTGCATTAGAACCGTTTTTTATATCTCGTTCGAATACTGGAGGGTATACATTATTTGAAAGAGTAGTAAAAGGTGAAAATGATACAGAGTATATTAAAACTATCTGTTATCCTTCTAATTTTACTAATGCTTTAAAAAAGGCAGCAGAAGAATTATTAAATACTAATAGAGAGTTTACATCTATTAAAGAGTATGTCGAAGAGTTTAAAACTATTCAGACAAAGATAACTTCAATAATGGAATAATAAAAGCGTTAGCCTATACGCAAAATACCTGGCAAAAATTAAATAAGTAAATTATGGCACATTGTGTAGTAAGTTTAAGTGGTGGAATGGATAGTAGCACCCTATTGTTAAGAGCTATCGAAAAGTATGATTCTGTAACAGCTATATCTTTTGATTATGGTCAAAAACATAGAGTAGAGCTTGAAAGAGCTCAACAATTAGTTGATTAT
>Ga0098048_1000187_pt1 | contig 31575 bp, 46 predicted proteins | sample 13_taG_FD_75052 | JGI IMG/M metagenome (GOLD analysis project Ga0098048, IMG submission 75052) | Marine viral communities from the Subarctic Pacific Ocean - 13_ETSP_OMZ_AT15268 metaG | ecosystem: Environmental > Aquatic > Marine > Oceanic | place: Pacific Ocean | collected 2015-01-16 | reverse complement strand
TTTGATGGTATCACTAGAAGATGGGTAGCAGACTCAAGAAGTGGTTGGCTAGCCCAAAATGTACGTCCACTAACGCTTATAGTATTGACTCTGGCATTTATATGTGGGTGGTATATGCAGATAGATGGATTGGACACTGTAAAGGAACTTTTAACAATTGTATTTATTGGATACTTCGGATCAAGAGGTGCTGAAAAAATCATCGGTGATAAGCACCACCGAAATTAGACAGATAGCAGAAGAATTCTATCGTCAGATTAAACAGAAACAACTTAATAACTTGCATGATTGATGTTATTACCTTAACTTTGATCAGACGCTTTTTATAAGGTGTTTTCTTTGTTTTCCATAAAAGAGTGGGGTTTTTACCTTGCTCTTTTTTTTGGCAGTTACAGAAATGTTTATTAGATTTGAAGTATGAAAACACTTACAGAGAAACTTGTGTATATTCAGGGGAGACTGAAAGCACCTAAAAACCAAAGGAACAGCTTTGGTAATTACAACTACAGAAATCAAGAGGACATCTTGGAGGCTTTAAAACCACTATTAGTGGAGACTGGTCTGTGTTTGACTATCGAGGATGAAATAAAGGAGATAGTAGGCATTCCTTATGCGGAATCTATCGCTTACTTGACAGATGGTAACGAAACAAAGAAGGGTAAAGGAGAGGCAGGTATTAATGTAAATAAGAAAGGGATGGATATTGCCCAATCTTTTGGATCAAGTAGTTCTTATGCTAGAAAATACGCTTTGGGTGGATTATTTCTTATTGATGATAATAAAGATGCTGACGCTACTAACACCCATGGCAAGAGTATTTCTGAGGATTTGAATTGGTTAAATGCAGGAACTGAGCAGTTCAACAATGCTAAGAAGGCTATATCTTCTGGTAAATTCAAGATACAAGACGTAAGAAAAAAATACAAGATTAGTAAGGAAGTAGAAAAACAATTATTAAACTAGAATTATGAGTGAAAAAAAGTATGTAGGAAACGGTAAAAAAGCAGGAAGCTATGATATCGTAAACATCTCCATAAAGGAGAGTATGACTAAGGATCATTGGTATGAATACAATGGTGAAAGATACCTAAGGTTAGCCGTAGGTGCTTTGAAGCAGGTTAATGAGTATGGAAAGACGCACAGTGTGTGGATTGATGACTACAAGCCTCAGGAGAAAAAGCAAACTTCAACTGCTAAGGCAGGTGATGGATTGCCGTTCTAATTAAACGTAGTAAGATCGAGGGGTAAGCCATAAGCGTTTTGTTACTGATACTTTCATGAAAACGTACTGCCAATGCCCCTCTTTTTTGCTACATAAACAAGCAAGATGAAAACAAAGAAGACTAGATACTTAAATATAGATTTAACAACAATGGACAAAGACATGACGTTAAGGGAAAAAGCTGTATTATCACATATAGAGTCATTGAGTAAGCAAAGGGGGTACTGCTACGCTTCAAATAGAGCGATTTGCGAGACTTTAAGCATATCAGACAGGTCTATGTATAGAATTCTAAATAAACTCGAAGAGAGAGGCTATTTAACACGTAAAACGAAATACATAGGAAAAAACGGTAGAGAGAGACGAATCTATCCTTCTGTAACTGCCACAGTGGCAGTATAATGTTATACACTTGTTATATAATAAATAAAATATATAACATCATGTTATATACTAAATAGTGTAACACTAATATGGATACTATAAACAATTTACAGAATTTAGGAATAGATATAAAGGGTAATTCCAATCAACAGAAAGTTAAATGCCCAAAGTGCATTCAGATGGGTAAAGAGAATTGGAAAGACACCTGCTTGTCTATCAACACTAACTCAGGACTTTATCATTGCCACAAGTGTGGATGGAGTGGTTCTGTTAAAACAAACAATCCAATGGAAGAAATAAAAGTATACAAAGCCCCCAAGAAAGATAACATGGCTAGAATAACTGAAAAGGGTAGGGATTTCCTCAAGAAGAGGGCTATCACAGATGAGGTTATTGACGCTAACAAGATTGTCTCAACAAGAGATGACAAGGCTATTATATTCCCATACTTTGTAAATGGGAAAATGATTAACACAAAGACTAGATATATTGACGGCAAAAGATTTATACAGTCTAAGGATGCTGAACCCGTAGTGTATAACTACGATAAATGTAAGGATCAAGATACAATTGTTATATGTGAGGGTGAAATGGATTCATTGTCTTGGGAGGTTGCCGGAGTAGATTTCCACACTTCTGTAAACATGGGTGCTCCAAATAAGGGTGACAAGAACATAGACAAGAAGCTCGAATGCTTAAACACCTGTTGGGATTTATTTTCAACGGCAAAAACAATATATGTAGCAACAGACAACGATGAAAATGGCAGAGTATTAGAAAAAGAGCTCGTAAGGCGGTTTGGTGCAGATAAGTGCTTATTAGTCGATTTTAGCCCGTTTAAGGACGCTAATGAGGTACTTATAGCAGAAGGCACTGAAAGTCTCAGAAATCGTCTGAAAACAGCCTTAAATCCAAAGGTAGAGGGTATATTCTCTATTGATGACGTAAAGAGTTCTATGTTGGATTCTTTTCATAATGGTCAGGAAAGAGGCACTACTACTTATATTCCTTCTATAGACAAGGCTTGGACTTGGAGAAATGGAGAGGTTAATATATGGACGGGTTACCAGAACGAAGGGAAATCAATATTTGTGAATCAATTAGCCACAATTAAGGCTTTTCATGATGGTTGGAGATTTGGTGTGTTTTCTCCTGAGAATATGCCTATGAATGATTTCTTTAACGATATTATTGAGATGTATATGGGCAAGAGTGCCGATCCACATTACTCACATCAAATGAGTCTGACTGAATACGAGAATGCCATGGAATTCGTCAAGAAGCATTTCTTCGTTATATATCCAAAAGCAGGGTTCACCTTAGAGGAGATATTTGACAGGGCTAGATTCCTAGTTAAAACAAAGGGTATTAGATCTTTGATTATAGACCCGTATAACACTGTACAACATAGAATGAGAAGCGGTGAGCGTGAGGATTTATACATATCCAGATTCATGTCTGAACTGAAAAGGTTTGCCTTAGATAATAATATTTCAATACACTTAGTAGCACACCAAGTAACACCAATTAAAGGTGATGACGGCAGATATCCAAAGCCAGATATCAATAGAATAAAAGGTGGAGGTACTTTTGCTGATAAAGCTGACAATGTTATGTTTGTGTGGAGACCGAATAGAGCGGTTGAGTGGAGTGATACTTCTGTAGTGTTCGGTTCACAGAAGATTAAGAAGCAGAAATTAGTAGGTTTTCCACAGGAGGTAAGTGATATAAACTTTAGTGTTAGGGAACAAAGGTATTATTTTAGTAACTTTACTCCATTCACAAAAATAGATGAAATTAGAAAATCAATATAAACTAGAACTACCAGTTGTAATCCAAACCAAGATTACTAGGTATTATTTGAATTTAAACCAGTATAGGAATTGGCACTATCAAACCAACAACAAAATCAAGAGAACGTTCAAGGATCAAATAGAACCTCAGCTTGATTTCAAAATAAAGGGTAAATGTAAAATAGAATACAGCTATTATGCACCAGATAAAAGAAAAAGGGATTTGATGAATATTATATCCGTTGTAGACAAGTATTTTCAAGATGCACTAGTTGAAAAGGGATGCATAGAGGCTGATGATACCTCAATAGTTGTTGAGATAAAAGGAACTTACAATGGAATAGATAAACAAAACCCAAGAGTAGAAGCAACCATAACACCACTATAATGTATTTACAATTCTTTCCAATCTACGGATTCATGCTTGGTCTAAACTACTGGAATACAGACCTAGATCCAGATAACCAAGAAACAGATGAGACTGAGCATTTAGTTCAGTTTATGATAGGTATAATAGGCATATCTTTTCACTATTGGATTCCAAGAGATTAATAGATTTATTAGCTGATAAGCATCAGGATTGGATCAATATGGCTAAGTCGTTTGGTGTCACAAACGATGAGGCTAATGAATTGGTTCAGCAGATGTATATTCGTATTGATAAATATGTAGAGAGTAAGAACAAGATCCTCTATAAAGAAGATGAGGTCAACACTTTCTATGTTTATGTTACATTACGCAACCTGTATCTAAGTAGATTCCATAAAATAACTGGATCTCATTTTGTCATAGATCCTGATGTTGATGCCCCACACATAGATCATAACATGGAGGCAGAAGAGAGATTCAATGCACTCGTAGATAAGATAGATCTGATAACAAGTGATTGGTATTGGTATGATAAGAAATTATGGGATGTTTACTTTTATTGGAGCAAGAGTATGCGTTCTATAGCAAAAGAAACCAGAATAAGTTTAAGTTCAATATTTAACACATTAACAAATGGCAAAGCAAAAGTCAAAAGTGAGCTCAAAGAAGAATACGAAGAATACAAAAGGTCGAGGGAGGACTAAATCAACAGGGATAGGTGATACCGTAGAAAAGGTATTGAGTGCCGTAGGTATAGATAGGGCGGTTAAATTCATTGCCGGTGAAGATTGCGGATGCAGTGGCAGACGTGAAATTCTCAATAAGATATTTCCATACCAGAAACCCAACTGCTTGCTAGAGGATGAGTATAAGTACCTATCTGAGTACTTTACCTCTAATAAGAATAGTATAAGCGTAGAGAAGCAGAAGGAGCTAGTGGATATATATAACAGGGTATTCAATGATAAAGCGAATACAACATCCTGCACTAGTTGTTTTCTTAATAACGTCCACAAGAAGTTGGAGCGTGTGTACAGCGAGTACGACAATTAACTGAAATTTTGTTACTTATATAAATATGCCAATAGATCAAGAGTACTGGACTAGCGATGATACTACCGGAAAGGTAGATCCTATCGTGGAGAAAGTGAAAAAAGAATACGATATGCGTTCCATTATAGGAATAACCAAATACGGCACTACCCTTGAGGAATCTCCTGACGGGTTTTACGAATTCCTAAATCATCTCCAGCAGGAGTTAATGGATGCGACACTATACATTGAAAAACTAAAATCACAGAAATATGCCACTAAACATGAAACCAAAGAAGTATGAAGAAAAGAAAGATTTCAATCGTAGATGCATGAATAATGCTGCTATGATGTCTGAATTCAAAGATCGTGATCAGAGGTTTGGGGTTTGTCAATCGATATGGTCTGACAACTTTAATCCTAAAAAATAATCAACATCCATTGTTAATATAATTATTCCTCGTATATTTGAGTAAAACAAATAGGAATGAAGTTAGTACGATTGATTCTAAACGCCTTAAAAATTACTGCGGCTTTTCTGCTATTGTTCTTTTTGTTTATAATAGAGGGGATTGCAATGATTATATATTTGATCATTGAAGCTCCATTAAAGTTTACGCTTAACAGCTTAGAAAAAGCAATTAGATCATTACTTAAATACGTTAGATAATGGAGAAGACAAAAGAAAAACTAGAAAGGTTAGCATTCGGGAATCCAGAGGAGTGGTTTACTGAGGCACAAATGATCCATCTACATTGGATGGAACAAGAGTATGAACAATACATAAAGGAAAAAAATGATAACAACACTAGACGGTAAATTCTGGAGTAAAGAAGAGATTCTAGCATTCATGATGGATGATGAATTCTATTACAACTACCTAGGAAAGAACGCTTTATCCAGTAGTAGTGTGAAGAGATTATTAGACTCTCCTAAATCATACAGTCAATCCTTTACCACTAAGGAGGAGAACAGTTCCGCTCTTGATTTTGGGTGGCTTTTCCACACAGCAATACTTGAACCCCATATATACAGGAAACAGTATTTTGTTGACGCTAGAAGAAACACTAATAAATTCAAGGATGCCAGAGCTGAGCATGGAAGAGTCTTTACGGAAGGAGACAGGTATAATGTGGAACGCTTGGCTACGGCATTCTATGATAACTCTAGGGCGGTGGATATGCTTAATCACACAGAGAAAGAAGTTCCTGCTATTGGAGATCTTTGGGATGTTCCATTTAGAGCTAAGGCTGACATACTTGGAGACGGGTACATTGTAGACCTAAAGACCACTACAGATGTAAGGAACTTTAAGAGTTCATTTTGGAAGTGGGGTTATCATTGTCAGGCATTTATATACTGTGAACTTTTTGGTATAAAGCCGGAAAACTTCTGGTTCATTGCCGTGGAAAAAGGAACTGGAGTGTTAGGGTTTTATAATGTATCTGAATCTAGCTACGAGAGAGGTAGGGATGATGTTCAAAAGGCTGTTAATATATACAAGAGCTATTTCATTAACAAGGATATGGATCTGGGTGATTTTGCATATGAGGATACATTATGATTTATAGTAGTAAGGAAGAATGTTATAATGATATATTGATCTCATTGGAACTGGGAATAATACAGGAAACCGATGTTCGACACTTACTTGAATACTATAAGGAGATAGAATTTTATGAATGTTGTCAAGGAGTCGTTGATGCATTCGTTAAATATAAAAAAAACAAAAATGAAGATACTAGAGTCACTGAAGAACGAGATTGAATTTAAAACAGGAATAGACCTATCATCAAAATCTAGAAGAAGAGATAATGTTTATGCCAGATCATTGTACTTCAAGATATGTAAGAAGGTTACCAGACACAGCTTAGCTTCTATAGGCAGGTCTGTCAACAGGGATCATGCTACGGTTCTTCATGGCTTAAGGGTGTTTGATAATGTTGTTAGTGTTTATGAAAGGGATTTAATGGATCTGTATTCTGAACTAATAAAAAAATACGACAAGGATGAGATGAGGGAATTCACTGATCCTGTAGATTACTGGAAGGAACAATTGCATGATCTAGAAAACAAGTATCATGATTTACTTGAGGAATACAACAAGATAGAAACGCTTAACGCTTTCATGAAGGCAACAATGAAGAAAGGGGGCTACTCCCATAAGTTTCTTGATAAGCCCGTTAAGAAATTCGAAGAGGTGAAATGAAAGAAGACGAGCCAAATAAACAAGACGGTAGAAAGAATAATGGTGCGGTAAAAGGCGTGAGTCGTGGTCAAGGTCGACCAAGAAAGATTAGTATCAAGGATAAGGATATGAATAATCTGACTTTAGCGGCACTAAAAAAGATATTTGGCAGTGAAGAGAAGATGTGGATGGAAGTTGCTAAGTTAGCTAAGGAGGGCTCTGCTAAACATTGGGATTACATAATGAACTACCGATATGGTAAACCAAAAGAGATGCAACAAATAGACGTTAATACAAATGTAAATATTCCGGTTATAAATTTTACTAAGCCAAAAACAATAGATGTAGAACATGAAGAAGTTAAAAACAACGACAAAGGGGATGCTACCTCAGGGAAGTAGTATGCCAATGGACTTTTGGAATTATAATATAAATCCAATACTAGGATACAGATATAAACCCGAGCTAGAGAAGAAGAAATGAAAGAATCTACACTCGTAAAAATGCAACACGATATCAAGCTACTACAACAAGCTGTCATGGTTGCTCTTCACCGAATAGAAAAACTAGAAAATAATGAGCCAGTTTCAGGAGGATCTGAAAGCGGGGAAGGTTCTGGAGAGATCAGTACTGCTACAGATTCAAAATAAATACCCTAAAGCCTACATTCAAGAAGGTTACTTCAAAGAATGGGATATATACGTTCCAGAGATAGGTATTGGGGTTGAAGTAAAGTCAGACCAAAAAAGTAAGCATACTGGCAATATAGTAATAGAGATTGAGTTTAACGGTAAGCCATCGGCTCTATCAACCACTAAAGCAACCTATTGGGTTATATATGATGGGATTGAGTTTCAGTGGTTTTTGCCGTCTGAAATAAAAAGGTGTATAACAGAGAATAACCTGAAATATGCAACCTTCACTGGTAGAGGAGACACTAAGAGTAAAAAGGCTTACTTGATCAGAAAGGAACTGTTATATAAATACACACATCATGGACAGTAATGAGAAGGGAATGTATGCTGAGTACCTGTTTTCTTGTGAATGCATAAGTAGAGGTATACATCCTAGTAAACCAATGCTAGACTCTTCTGTATATGATATAATTGTAGAGGGCGGGGGTAAGCTGTATAAGGTTCAGGTGAAATATTCCAGTAAAATTCCTACTGATAGAAATTCAATACAAGTTGCACTCTGCAATGGAATTAAATCTAAATATACTAACGAATTCATTGATCTGTTTGCTGTTTATTCGGAGCACTTCAAGGGATTTTTTATCATAAAAAACACAGGAAGTATGCAGGGCATTAGGTTGAATTCTGACAAAAACTCTAAATACGGTTATAACTTTAATAATTTTGATGTCGATGGAATCTTTAGATCTAAGTCCTAAATACTCATCTTTATTCGATAGTGATAGCAGATATTTTGTTATAACAGGTGGAAGAGGCTCAGGTAAGTCTTTTGCCGTTACAGTATTCTTAAACCTATTGACATACGAGAAAAATAATGGTGTATTGTTTACACGATATACCATGAGCTCAGCATCTATGAGTATTATCCCTGAATTCCTAGAAAAGATAGATTTGATGGGGGCTAATGATATGTTTGATGTTACTAAGTATGATATAAAAAATAAGCACACAAAGAGCTTTATATATTTCTCAGGTATCAAAACAGCATCTGGAGATCAGACAGCGAAACTTAAATCGATTAGTGGGATTAACACTTTTGTATTGGACGAAGCAGAGGAGCTTATGGATGAAGAGACATTCGATAAGATAGACTACTCCATACGTTCTAAGGACGCTAGGAATCGTGTCCTGTTAATCCTAAACCCTACAACAAAAGAACATTGGATATACCAGAGGTTCTTCCAGAACAGAGGAATACCTGATGGGTTTAACGGCACTAAAGACAACGTAACTTATATCCATACAACATACGAGGACAACATCGATAATCTATCTGAGTCTTTCGTAGACCAGTTGGAGGATATGAAGGAGCGTAGACCAGATAAATACAGGCATCAAATCCTTGGTGGGTGGCTTCAGAGAGCTGAGGGAGTTATATTTACTGACTGGCAAATTGGTGAATTCAATAATGATGTTGAATCGATCTTTGGCTTGGATTTCGGATTCTCCCGAGACGAGTCAGTTTTAGTTGAAGTTGCCGTAGATAAAAAAAGAAAAATTATATGGTTAAAAGAGATGTTCTACAAGAAGGGTCTTGTGACATCTAATATATATGATTTGTGTGTTCGTCACGCAGGTAAACGTTTGGTGGTTTGTGATAACAGTGAACCTAGACTTATTGCCGAGCTTAATACTAGAGGGTTAAATTTAACACCTACAATAAAAAAGAAGGGTAGTATTCTTACCGGTATTGCACTTATGCAGGATTACAATATAAATGTACAGGGGGAAAATCTGGTTAAGGAATTCAATAACTATGCTTGGCACGTCAAAGGCATGAAACCTATTGATACTTTTAACCATGGGATCGATGCGGCTAGGTATGCGATTCAATACGTTTTAGAAAGAACTGTTCCGAAGGGAATGTATATTATAAAATAATTCGTATATTTGAAGTGTTTAAGTTTATCATATGTAAAAATTGTTTGTTTTTAGTTAGAAGTTGAGAGCCGCTTGAAAGAGTGGCTTTCTTTTTTTTACATTCTATTTGGCAGTTGCAAAAATAGTTTGTATGTTTGTAGTGGAAACATTAAAACAAAGAAAACATGACTTATTTAGAATTACTAGAAAAAGTAGGTGACGGTAAAATCTTCTCAGCAGGGTTCACCAAGAAAGATGGCTCGTTCAGAGTTATGAATTGCCGTAGAGGTGTAGTAAAGCATCTGAAGGGTGGGGTACTTAAATACAACCCACAGGAAAAGCAATTGATTCCAGTATACGATATGCACTCTAAGGGATACAGATCTATTCCTTTTGATAGACTGAAGTGGATTCAGGTAGACGGTAAAACAATTAGATTTGAATAAGATGGATTCAATTGTTATCTACTGGAAGGATGGTACACTAACGTACTCTTTAAACGGACAAATAATAACTAAAAAAACTAAACAATAATGAAAGCTACTTATAGAGATGTTAAGATTACAAGTGTGATACCTCCCATGAGGAATTCAAGAGGTATGACTGTAGAATTTTATACTGAAGACGCTACTTGCTTTGGAGGTGAAGAGGATTATGAAGAATATGCATTTAACATAGATCCATACGAATTCATAGATTCTTTTGATCATGAAATGATGGCTAGGATAAAAGATTACCTCCATAAAAAAATAGAAGGATAAAATCATGAAAACAGCAATAGACTTTAGTGAATTTGAATCTATAAAAAGGATGGGTAGATTAGAAAGGTGTAACTACCTGAAGAGCCACTTCGAGATTCAAAAGATAGATATTGAACAGGACTCATTGTTAAAGTTGCTTAACTACGATAAGATATCTGTTGCCGTTATAGAAATAATATTCAATAAATATTTTACTTTGAAATAATGACAGACGATATTGAATTATACAGGTTCGAAGACCTATCTAGGGAGGCTCAAATAGAGGCATTACATCAAGAAAGAGATAAAGTGATAAAACATGGATATCTTTGGGCTGATGAGTGTTTTGAAAGCCTATTTGCCTACTATGACCTCCTAGGACTTAAAATAAGCGATTTTAAGATATGCTTCTGGACTATTGGGGATACATACCTCCACACGAAAAAAAAGTCCAAATACAGCGATATATTGAAGCCTGAGATAGTGTCTAAGCTAAGGAAGTGTGATGGGATACTTACCGGATACTGCATGGATCAGGTATTGTACTCGGCACTTAACGACTGTATTTATGGTGGTGAAGAGAATCCTAATACTATAGCCAAACACCTATACGATAAATGGGTTGAAGAGGCTAGGAAGGATGCTGAGGCTACACTAACTGAAGAGTACATCCATAGTTGGTTTGATCATGTTCAAGCGTGGTTCACCTTCAATGGAAAATTATTTACATCACAATTGTAAATTCAATAGGTGTAAATTCAATACCTTGTGAATTCAATAGGTATAAATTCAATACCCCCTTTTTCTGGGGGTTTCTTTTTTTCATTTACTATGCGTGCATAGCACTTTGTTACATTTCTAACAATGTTAAAGTTTTGTTAAAATGGTTTTTTCCTATTGTTTTTTTTACGGGTTTTCTACTTTTACGGGTGTAAACATTCAACACTAACTAAACTTTTAAACAATGAAAACGACAGAAAACAAAACAGAACAAAAAACAATTCAGTTAATTGACAACATTAGCAAGGTATTCTTAACGCTTTGCTTTATTTGGTTATTTGCTCAAATTATTAACTTTTACATTTACTAATTATGAAATCAAACAAATACTTAAATACGGCAATTTTAACCCAAAATGGGAAACTAAAAAAAACTAGTAAAGAAACTGGTTTGCGGGTTTTCAACTTTGGTATACCAGCATATAAAACGCAAAGCGGAAAATTAACGTGCCCATTTGCGGATAAATGTATCAAATTTTGTTATGCTCAAAAAGGGGCATATAGTTGGGGAAATGTAAAACCAGCATTTGAAAAACGCTACCAATTGACAAAAGACGAAAATTTTGTTTCAATCATGGTGGACGCTATAAAAGCAAAAAAAGTTAATTTTTTACGGGTGCATGATAGCGGCGACTATTACTCGAAAAAATATTTGCTTGATTGGTTTACCATTGCTAAACAATTGCCAAGCGTGAAATTTTACAGCTACACGAACAGCATAAAATTGGTAAAAGATCAAAACCATGAAAAACCCGAAAATTTTAGTTTTATTTTTTCCGATAGCGGTAAACAAGTTGACCTAATAAATGAAAACGTTGATAGGTTCACAAAAATATTCAAGAGTGAAAACGAACTAATTGAAGCGGGTTTTATTAATGCGTCAAAGGTTGACTTATTTGCTAGTAAACATTATAACATTGAAAATAACAAAATTGGTTTAGTATACCACTAAAAAAAACAAATATTATGTACTTATATAAATTTACACTAACGTATAAAAGAACAGGAACAAAAAAAACCTATCTTAAATTTTGTAGATATCCCAAAAAAACAAAGTTGTACAAAAGTTGTATGAACTTATTGGATGATGATATTTTAAAACGTTTTACCTATTCAATAAATAATTAACAATATGTATTCACCTGAAAACCCGCAAAACGACAATTATATATTGATTAACTATTGCAAAAACGACCATTGCAACGAACCAACACAAAACCCGCACTTTTGTAGCGTTGAATGTTGGAAAAATTACCTTTATAATCTAACGACAGAAAACAATTAAAACCCATGGAAACAAAAAAAATATCTTACATAATGGCAAACGGCAAAAAAGTAACGGTCACAAAACGCTTTAGAAATTTGCACCATTTCGACAACTATTACAATAAATTGGTTCAAAGTAAATGCAACGTCTACCATATGGAAACAATTAACGACCATGTACAAATGGCAAACGATATCTTTTTAAATAATTTTATAGTGTAGAAAACCCCAAATAAATAATTTTAATTTGTGTTAACCCCGTATAAAAGCGGGGTTTTTTTGTACCCTTATTTTGTTAATTAGTTGACTATCAATTGAAAGGGTTTAATTAATGTTTGTATATACGGGTTCGCCTCTTAAATACATTCAAACAGCCCATTTAAGACTATTTACAGCCCTTCTAAGCGACTTTATCCATACGAGTGGTACTTACCCCTCAAAACGACCCTACCCATGCTTAAATCGCTTTAAATCGCTTCAAGTGTTAAAGTTTTGTTAAAATTGGTTAAATGCTTGCGTATATCGAACTCTGCCGAACCAGATGTCGGTTGCGGTAATTAGTCTACTCTCTGCACAGACAATCTTTTGCAACTGCCACATTGGATTTACCTTTTTACATTATATCTTAGCCCCATGGATATATACAGATCTGATCAGTGGGATTGCTTCAATTGGTGTGAAAAGAATAACATCAGAGTTTATCCAGTGCCAAGGAAATGGATAGATAAATATCAGGAGATAGAAGTGGATATCGGGGGTGATATTACTCGTAGCGGCACTAAATACAAACTTGAAGAAGTCCAGATCAAGATATGGGAATTGTATTGCCATCTGTACGATGAAAACAACAAGAGTTGATGTTACACTATGTGTTAGTAGCACTATGTGTTAATTATATTTATAATGATACACTATGAATACTTAACACTAAGTGTAACATACATCTTAACACTATGTGTATATAACACTATACATTATTCTGCCATCTGGGCAGTAGCAACAATTATAAAAAAACGTACTCACATATGATATGAGGTACAAATAATGCTAATTTAATTACTTAAATATGAAGATACAGTTAGAAGTTCCTGCATCCCTATCTGAGATCAAACTTGGTCAATACCAACACTACATGAGGATTGTAGACCAGAATGGTGAAGATGCGATTGATTTCGTGAACAAGAAGCTCATAGAAATATTCTGTGACATTTCATTGGAGCAGGTAGACAGTATCCCACTGGTAGAAGTGAACAAGGTCGTTAGTATTCTTGAAGAAGCATTCAAGGAAAAACCTAATCTTATTCGGCACTTTAAACTACTAGATGTAGACATGGGGTTTATTCCCAAGTTGGATGATATATCACTAGGCGAGTATATTGATCTAGAGGCTAACATTTCGGATTGGCAAAAGATCCATAAAGCGATGGCTGTACTGTACAGACCGGTAAACTTTAAGCAGAAGGATAAGTATACAATATCCCCGTACAAGCCCAGTGACGATATATCAGAGATGATGAAGGAGATGCCAATGGATGCTGTAATGAGTGCGATGGTTTTTTTTTACGATTTAGGGAAGGAGTTGTCGATAGCTACCCTGAACTATATGGAGGATCTAGTCAAGAAGGGGAAACTAACATCTCAGCAGAAGGAACTTTTGCATCAAAATGGGGTTGGTATCAATCAATATATGGAATCGCTAAAGGAGACATCCTCAAATTTGACGAAGTTACAAGTCAGGGATTATTCAAGTGTTTAAACTATTTAGTGTTCGAGAAGGAAAAGAATCAATTAGAGTCAGCAATGATTAAGAAAAGCATGAGATGAAAACATATTACGACTTAGTAGATAATATCTACAATTATCTTATCGGCAATAATGAAATAAACACAGTTACTTTTGGTGATATAATGGATGTTGATCTGTCCAAGCAAACTATATTTCCATTGGCTCATGTGGGGATCTCAACGGTGACATTCGATGAGCACTTCATGTCTTTTAGTGTTAGCGTTATGGCTTTGGATATTGTTGATGAAACAAAAGAAGATAAGAATACACTATCAAAACCACACCTAGGGTTAGACAACAAGCATGATATACTTAATTCTATGCTGTCTGTGGTGAATGGATTACAAAGCTCACTAAGAAGAGGAGGCATGGAATCTAACGACTACGAATTAAACGAGTCTGCAACTGCCACAATGTTTGAGGATAGGTTTGAGAATCTTATGACTGGATGGGGAATGGAGATGAATATAATGATCCCCAATAATGATATGGCACTAATAAACGCTGACGGAACATCATGTCTGTAAACAAACATAGAAACCTGAAGAAATATGTCTTGAGCTACACTAAAAGATTAGTGAAGCTAATTAAGATTGAAATAGGCAGAGACAGAACTAGAAGGTATGCTAACAATAAAACTGTTAATGCACCTATCGATGCTTCCGGGTCTCTAAGAAATAGTATCAGGTTTGGTCTGAAGAGTGTTGGTGATCGTAAATACTCATTCCAGATAAAAGGTAATTCCTATGGTGAAATACTAGACAAGGGAAGGGATTCTGGTAAAGACACCCCCAGCAAGAAGGATTTAGTAAAATGGATTAATGATAAGAAGCTAAAGCTAAAAGACGCTCAGGGCAGGTTTATAGACATGACACCAAAAAGGATAGATCTAACTGCCAGATATATGGTTGCTTCTATACGCAAATTTGGATCACCTGCGACAAACTTCCTTGGTGATGCCATGGATATAGCAGAAAGTAAATTAGATAATAAGATTCTAAAACAAGTGTTCTCTGAGGATATGGCAAAGAATATAGAAGAGATACTTATAGACGCAGGTTACAGTAAAAAAGGAGATGAATTTATAATACAGAAATAATGTCTGATTACATAGTTACAAATGGGGAGATTGAATCTATACGACCCGTAGAGACAAAAATGACGAAAATGAACGTAAGATCACCATTTTACGTTATTGCTACTGAGGAAGGTAAACCAGACGGGATACAGTCTGGGTTTGATCAGGCAACTGAAACCCCAACGGACGTTCCGGATTCTGACGGTGTATACACAAATGAAAATCTACCAGATAAACCTTTGGAATATGTAGAGCCTGAAGTTGAGCAGATAAGAGTGTATGACGGTGATAATATATGTACAGGCGTAGATGTGGGGACAAGGGTGTTTGAATTTGACACAGGCGAAGACACTGTAGGAACTATAACCATAGATTACGATATAAATGTCCCTATCAAAGTATCAGCCAACCATGGTTCATTTGCCTATGCTGTTGAGGGAGGTGATTATGTAGGGAATAGTCAATTTGAAACTAATTTGATAGAAGCAGGTATATCCACAGGAGATATGAGTCTAGCTTCTAACGCTAGGAAGACTGGCACACTAACTATAATCAAAACGGAAGCAACCTACGCACAGCGTTTTGTTAATGTAGTGGTATATGCTCCTATCCCAACTGATGACTATTGCTTTACTTTCAATGCTCCTGCTGCCCCTGTTGTTCCAGACCCATATCCAATAACAGTGCCTAATGTTGGTGCTACACTCCCTAGCACTCCAGACGGAAGCAAGATAGCTGTAAATGATTTGGCTTTTCATACAACTTTTCTTGATAGGGAAGGTTTACCATTACTGGTGAATGGAGTCGATACAGGTCTAACTCTAGAAGCAAATACAACATACTTGTTTACTGATAATTCTTTTGTTGGAGATTTCTACTTCTATAATCCTCAAGACACTAGAACAACTGTGTTTATAGACAAATCACAATATTTTGTAACAGGTTACAATAAGGTTTCATTCAATCTGACTCCCGGATCTAGAGTTAGACTGGAAGTTGCCAGAGCAGGTATATTCCATGATGGCACAGACTGGAAATGGACATGGGCAGCAAACACTCTTAGTTCAGGATCTTATCTGTCTTATGATCACTCATATACTTCAGGGGGTAAAAATGGATTTATAAACTTTGCTCCTACTAATTATATTAGTAGTCCTTCAACATGGTACAATAATGAGGTTTATATAGGATGGCATGAAACAGGTACAGGAGGAGTCGCTTATTTAAGCGGCAGCAAAACGGGTACACATTTCGGAATATCAAAGGCAAGAAACTCAATAGATTATTTCGCAAATTATAGATACAACACTAATGTGATTCTAAATCAGTTAGGTCATTACTTAAGTTATTAATCATGGCAGTAAATTTAAAATCGGCACAATTAAAAATATTCGTTTATAGTGGAACTTTCGGTTCTTCTAATAGAGGTGATGCCAAGTACACATTAACTAAGTCTAGGCTTTCTGGGGAGAGTATAATACATTTTGAAATATCTGAATTAGTAAAGGACTACCTAGAGATAAAGTTTCAGGGAGAGCCAAGAAATGCAAGAATATCATACTGGGTTGAGACGGAATTAATTAGGACTTTTGAGGATACCACTACTAATGAGACAGCCGTAGACAACTTACCTCTCCATAGAAGTTACATAGCATTTAGAGGATATGGTGAATTGTATGATATAAACAGGACTGATAATACAAATATAAATCCAGAATTATCTAGAGACATATTAATAAGCAATAGAACTGTGTTCAAGCCGAGAGGAGAGGACTTACACCTACCTTTCTTTACCTCTTCAGAAACAGATGGGACTTTTAGTGTTGAATACTACAATGATCAGACTCTTGTTAGTGATTATAAATTCGGAGGTAGTGTTAAATTTGTAACAATAGATCAGACAGAAATAAAAGCATCTGCCTTTGATGAGTATACAATAGATATGACGGCACTTAGAGGCTCTGATAGTGAAGGTAGTCAAGCTGATACTAATGTAAGTCAAGATGTAACAAGAAGTGTTTTCACTAATAAAAAAGGAGGTACTGATACTATTACAATTAGAACGATAGACGAATGCAAACATTCTCCATATAAAATATCATTCCTTAATAAATTTGGAGCGATACAAGAGTTATGGTTCTTCAAGAGAAGCGATAGAGCATTCAATGTAAACAAAAATAGCTATAGATCATCTACTCTAGATTTGGGGGTCAACGCTGTAAATGAGGTATTAGATTTCAATCCCTCTAAGCACGTTAGTGTCGATTACGATATAAATGCCAGAAAGAGTATTAAGCTAAATACCGGTTTTGTAACGGAGGATCATAACCAAGTAATAAAAGAATTGTTGGTTACTGAATTTTGTTGGATACATGAAGCAAATGAATCAGGGCTTGTAGTCCCTACACCGGTAAAACCAGCAAACTTGCAGTTCCAAGAGAAGATGGAGGTCAATGAAAAATTACTAAGTTTCACGTTAGACTTTGAATATTCACACAACTTTATTCAGGATATAAGATAATGAATCAAGTCCAATTATTTATAGAAGACCAAAGAGTAGACCTGTTCGATACAGAAACGATTCAAATGAATCTATCTATACAGAACGTAAGAGATATATCTGCGGTGTTTACTGATTTCAGTAGATCTTTTGTAGTTCCGGCTAGTGATTCCAATAATAAAATATTCAAACATTTCTATAGCCCATATATAAATAATGGCTTTGATGCAAGAAAGAGAAAGGATGCTGAGATACATCTTAATCATGCTCCATTTAAAATAGGAAAGATATTCCTAGAAGGTGTAGACATGAAAAATAACAAACCCTACTCTTATAGAATTACATTTTACGGCAACTTAGTATCCCTAAAGGATAAGCTGTCGGATGACAAATTAGTAGATTTATCCTACCTTTCTAATTTTAATCATGATTACGGATCTGTTAATGTGAAGACTGGTTTGACTGATGGTTTAGATTTTACCGTTGGAGGAGTTTCTAAGGATGACGCGATAATATACCCATTAATAACATCGAGCAAGAGGTTGTTTTTTAACAGTGGTTTATCTGGCTCAGACCCAGAAAACACAGAGGGTAATTTGTACCATGACTCAACTAGTCCTGACACTACTAGAGGTTTAGAGTTCACGGACTTGAAACCTGCTATAAAGTGCATCCATGTCATAGAAGCTATAGAAGACAAGTACGGTTTATCTTTTACTAGAGATTTCTTTGACACTGCTGCATTTTCTAATCTTTATATGTGGCTTAGTAATATTAGTGGAGAAATAGACGAGCAGGATGATTCTCCATTTTCGTATCAATTCATAAGTGAAACGGTATACTCTTCAACAATAGCATCCCTATTCCCTAGGACAAAAACAGATATTTCTGAATTCACTAATGATAGTGGGACTTTAACCATAGTAAAAACGGGAAGCGAGACAGGACTGGAATATCATTTAGGTGCTTCTGTTAATTTATTTGGTCATTCACTTAGTGCTGACGCTAGAGTTCGATTTCTAAATGTAGATACTAATGAAGAGATTGTAATCCCTTATTATAACCCAAGCACAAATATAACCCAGAGAGAGAGTAGAATACAGGTAATATCGTCATCCGATCCCGTAGGCACTACAGTTAATTATAAGGTGTTTCTGGAGGCTAATCAAGAAGTCACTCCATTAGCATTTTTAGTGTTTGCCACTAGGGATATTGATCCTTCATCAATAGGCTCTGAGGATAAGTATGAAGCCTTTAGCACCCCTGCCTCGCCACCTCCAACGACTCAGGTAAAAGTTAAGTTGACGGGGAGTGATAATGAAAGTTACTTTATTCCAGACCTGAAGGTTATAGATTTCCTAACAGGTATATTCAAGTTATTCAACTTAACAGCTTTCTATGTTGATGATCGTTCAGATGCTAATTTTGGCAAAATAAAAGTAGAGACTCTAGACGATTTTTATGCTGATGGTGTTACTAAGGATATATCTAGATTAATAGACACCAGTAACCATAAGGTAAATACCTCACTTCCGTTCTCTTCCATAAATTTCCAATACGATGAGACTGAAGCTGTAAACATGGAGCATCATAAAAACAAGTTTAATCAGGTTTTTGGTGATCTAGATTATACAATACCTGACACTGACTTTAAAAAAGAATATAATTTAGAGCTTCCATTTGGTCACTTGAAATATGAAAGGTTATTGGACACAGCTCCATCTCCGCTAGAGTCTTCAGCTCAAACACTAATTCAGTGGGGTTATTCTGCCGGTGGTGACTTTAATGAAGATACTGGTAATTATGACTCTGAGAGTATACCTCCGCTTTTATTTTACGGCATAAACATCTCAATACCGGATTCGACAGAATATATAAATTGGATATCTACATCTCCTCCAACTGGACTATCATCATATTGGAAACCATCAAACAGTAACGAAAATGGCACTCCTGATACACCACCGTCATTCAGTATTAATTTTGATGCCGAGATAGATGAATGGCAATTGAAGGATTATGGATTAAGCACTAATTCTATATTCAATAAATTTTACACAAAATATATAACCAGTGTGTTTGATGTGAGTAAAAGAATAGTCATGTATACGGCTTATCTAGACCATAAGATACTCCATAACCTAAAGCTGAATGACCAGTTTAAGGTACATGATACTATATTTCGGATTAATTCTATAGAGGTTAATTTAAACACAGGAAAAGCGGAATTAGAACTTATAAACTTAAACTCAGACGAAATAGTGTAATGATAAAAACGATTATAGACTTATTGAATAGAGATGATTGGTACGGAGTATCTGAGAACGTAGATATTGCTAAGGGAAAGTATAAGGCTGTCTCTAACATGAAAGAGGCTAAACAACAAATAAAGAGATATTGGCATGGCAAGTAAGAAGGTATTAATTGAAATAGGTGTAATAGACAGAAATGTATCACCGTCTCTAAGCAAAGCCAAGAAAGGGGTTGATGAATTAGCTACCTCGACAAATAGGTTAGCTAAGGCTAACAAAGGGAATAGGGCTCAATCAGGTCTTAATAATGCTATACTGATAGAATCAGGTCGTGTTGCTTCTGATGCTGCATACGGAATACAAGGTATGGCTAACAACATCGGGAGAATAATCGAATTGGGTCAGGAATTTGCTAGAACTAATAAGGGCGGCATGGGTGCGGCTCTTCAAGACTTGAAAAAGTCTCTTTTCGGTGTTGGTGGAGTACTCATAGGGGTTCAATTACTTTTGTCTTTCCTTCCTAAGATAGTAAAGAAGTTTAAGGAGGTGAGCGATGGTACTTCAGATCTTAGTGCTGCGGTTAAGAATCTAAGGAAGGATTTCTTTGACTTAAAAGGAGAGATAAAAGAAAGCAACGAGGCTCTTGTTGATCAAGATGACACTATAAAAACTCTACTAGGTAGACTTAGACTGGCTGTAAAGGCAAATTTACCTTTTAGGATTTTTGGTAATACTGATTTTATAGATAAGACTTTAGAAAGATTAAAAGCACTAGGTGTAGAGATTGATAAGAATAAGTTGCTTAGTTTTGAGCATGATCCTGAGGGATTAAATAAATTCATTGATCAATTACTTAGTAGTAGTGGTAAAATAGATAAGGTCACTCAGGAGGTTGTTGATTTCGGTACAGATTTAGCCGTCCAAAGGATATTAGGTAAAAAGACACCTGTTGAATTAGCGGAAATGGCACTACAAGTATTCATAAAGGAACAGGAGGCTTTAGGTGTTAAAGAGGAGGAGTATGTAAAAAGCAGGGAATATCAAATATTGTTAGCCAAGATAGAAGCTGCAAAAATAGGAGCTAGAAGAAAAGCCAAGGAAGATGCTGAGAAAAATGCTCCGGAAAAAGACTATGAGGAATTACCTGTTAGAAGTCTCAGAAGGGAGATTGAGGCTATAAAAGAATTAGGTAAAATAAGATCAGCCTTCCATAAAAAGAACATGGGGCTTTTAGTTCAAGAGCAAGAATTTGCAGCCGGAGCTATAGAAATGGAGCGTCAGCAAAGAATAGCTGAAATTGACGCAACAACTGATGATGAGATAAAGAAGAGAGCCGCACTTAGAGAAGTCAACGCATATTACGATCAGTTGATGATAAGGGAAAAAAGAGAAGCACTTCTAGACTTGGGTCAAGCAATAGTTGAAGCGTCTGGACAGCAAAGTGCCGTTGGTAAGGCTACCGCTATAGCTATGGCTTTATTCAATACCTATGAGGGCATTACGGCAGCATTAAAAATAGCACCTCCTTTGGGAGAAATATACGCTGCAACTAGAGGTTTGATGGGATTCGCACAGGTCAGAAATATAATGAAGATTGACCCTAACAATCCTAAAGTTCCCTCTTCAGGTAGAGGAGCATCAGGTGGGGCAGGTGGAGGTGTACAAGCTCCAGAATTTAATGTGGTTGGTGCTTCTGCTACTAATCAATTAGCTATGGCTGTGGGAGATTCAGGATTGGGGCAGCCTGTTAGAGCTTATGTGGTTGGTAAGGATATAACAAACCAACAGGAATTTGACAACAATCAAACGAATATTGCCGGTACTGGTGGCGGAAGAAGAACAGGAAATTAATAATATGAAAATAATAGAATTACTTATCGATGAAGATGCACTATTCCATGGTATAGATGCCATTAGTATTGTGGATCGTCCTGCTATAGAGGAGCACTTTGTAGCACTTAAAGAACAAGAGAAGGTTGAACTAGCTGAAATAGATAAGGAAAAGAAAATCCTTATGGGGGCAGCTTTAATACCTGATAAGAAAATATACCGTTCTGATGGAGAAGACGAGTATTATATATACTTTAGCCAAGATACAGTTAGACGAGCTTCTGAATTGTTTCTGATACAGGGCAATCAAAGTAAGTCAACATTAGAACATCAAGCTGAGTTAAATGGGCTGACTGTTGTAGAATCTTGGATAGTAGAAGATGAAGTCCATGACAAGTCTAGAAAGTACGGTTTAGAAATGCCTGTTGGCACTTGGATGGTGAGCATGAAGGTAAACAACGATGAGGTTTGGGATAATTATGTTAAAACAGGATTAGTAAAAGGATTTTCTATTGAGGGGTATTTTACTGATAAGATAAGTATGAGTGCTGTTTCTGGAGTAGAAGAGAATGAAGCAGCGGAGATGTTATTCGAGATACATGATTTACTTGAGTCACAAAAGTATGAATTCGAGACTTACAGTGATTATCCGGAGGGTGTCGTTAATAACGCAAAAAGAGTATTAGAATGGGTAAAAGAAAATGGTTGGGGTTCTTGTGGTACTGCCGTAGGAAAACGCAGAGCCTCGCAATTAGCATCGAAATCAAAGATAACAGTATCTACTATTAAGAGAATGTATAGCTTCCTATCACGTCACGCACCTGATTTGGAGTCTTCTACAAGCTACTCTGATGGGTGTGGTAAATTGATGTACGATGCATGGGGAGGAAAAGCTGCTTTGAGATGGGCAAGAGGTAAATTGAAGGATCTTGGTGAGATTGATATGGCTAAGGTTAGCGAGAAAGGCGAAATAAAGCCTTCTAAGAAAGCCCCTGCGTCTGACACACCAAACACTTCACCGAAGGGAAAAGGATCTGCTAGAGGCTCTGCAAAGGGCAAAACTGGAGCTAAAGTATCCGCTAAGGATAGAGCTACATTAAAAAGAAAATCAGATGAATTTAATAAGAAGTATAAAGAGAAACTGGGGTATGGTGTTACTGTCGGTCAGTTGTCTAGCGTTTATCAGCGTGGTTTGGGTGCTTTTAATACTAGTCACTCTCCTAAAGTCCGTAGTGCTTCTCAGTGGGGCTTTGCTAGAGTTAATGCATTTCTTTATTTAGTAAGAAACGGTAGACCTCAAAACCCGAAATACACTACTGATTACGACTTACTTCCAAGTAAACATCCTAAATCACCTAAGAAATGAGAAAAAGAAGAAAGTACACTGCGAGTAGAACATCTCCTAGGGGTGGAAAGAGGGGATGTCTGTGTCCGGATGGAAAAACATATTCTATCGATTGTTGTGATGGGTCTTTACAAGCCCAAGGAATAGGTAATATTACAGGTGAAAGTTTAGCTGATAGCTGGAATGGATATACAGTCACTTCTTGTTCAGATGGGCACGTTCGTCACGTTCACATTCACAATGCTACTTTAACAGTTGGAAAAGTTTATTATCTAACGTTAGAGAATAATCATAATCATTGCTACACAATAACATCAACTCGTCATTCAGAAGGGGTACATATCAATACAGCTTCAGTAGTTTATGATGACTGTGCCACTTGTCAGGCTGCCAATTAAAAATCGAACACATATTTTTAAATCAATTACTTATATAAACATTAAAGAACATGGAGAGTACAAAACTACTAAATGAGATTTGGCTCAAATTGTCTGCTCTTGCTAAGGAGGATGAACTTGCACAAGATATCGCTCAAGAAGAAGTGGTATTAGAACAAGTTGTTGCTCCTGAGGAGGAAGTAGCGATTGAAGAGCCAGTAGACACTACTGAACTTTCCGAAGAGACTACAGAAGAAGCCGTAGAAGAGGTTTCTGAGGAAGTTGAATTGGAAGAAGAGACTGAGGAGTCAGTAGAAGAAGACGTAAACTTGATGGAGGGATATGTCAAGGAGGATGACTTTAAATCTGCTATGTCAGGTATTAAGGCTGAAATCGAAGCGCTAAAGAAGATGATTGATGAGGAAATGGGAGGTTATAAAACAGAGAAGGAAGCAATGGAAGCTCAGATCGAGAAGCTATCTGCTGAACCTGCCGCTGAGCCAATCAAGCACTCTCCAGACGCTGAGACCAACGAAAAGAAGATGTTTGCTTACGGTTCTAACAAACCACAAAGCACACTAGACAGAGTAATGTCTAGAATAGGAAACAAATAATAATATATTTAAAAAGACATAAATAAATAAGAAATGGCTACAACTACTTCAATTACTACAACTTATGCAGGTGAGTTTGCCGGTGAATATATCGCTGCTGCCCTGCTAGAAGGTGCTACTATCGCTAACGGTGGTATCACTGTAAAACCAAATGTAAAGTTTAAAGAGGTGATTAAGAAATTATCCACAGATGCTATCGTAAAAGATGCAACTTGTGATTTCGACCCTACTTCTACTTTAACATTGACTGAGCGAATCCTACAACCGGAAGAGCAACAAGTTAACCTACAAATCTGTAAGAAAGATTTTGCTTCTGACTGGGAAGCTCTACAGATGGGATTCTCTGCCTACAACAACGTACCACCGAAATTTGCTGATTTCTTGATTGGTCATATTGCTGCTAAGGTTGCTGAGAAAACTGAAACTAACATCTGGAGAGGAGACACTTCTAACAATGGAGAATTCAACGGATTGACCACTCAGATTGCATTGGATGCTGCCCTTCCTGCCGGACAAGAAGTTGCAGGTACTACTGTAACGTCTTCTAACGTGATTGCTCAGATCGGAAGCATTGTTGATGCTATCCCTTCTAGCTTGTATGGGGCTGAAGACCTTCACATCTATGTATCTCAGAATATGGCAAGAGCTTATGTTCGTGCATTAGGAGGATTCGGATCTTCAGGATTAGGTGCTGCCGGTACAAATGACCAAGGTACACAATGGTGGAACAACGGAAGCCTTAGCTTTGACGGTGTTAAGTTGTTTGTTGCCAACGGTCTTGCTGACAACACTGCTGTTGCGGCAGAGAAATCCAACCTATTCTTTGGAACGGGATTGCTATCTGACCATAATGAGGTTAAGGTTTTAGACATGGCTGATCTTGACGGAAGCCAGAATGCTAGAGTCGTTATGCGATTCACAGCAGGTGTACAATACGGAAACGTAGAAGATATCGTTACTTACGGAATTACAAACTCCGCTAATTAATAATTAATTGTTAAACATAAGAAGGGGTAGGTGGTTTACTACCTGCCCCTTTTTTATAAAATAAAATACTATGGCTTGTGATTTAACTGGTGGACGTTTAAAACCCTGTAAGGATGCCGTAGGTGGTGTAAGAAAAATTCACTTTGTGGATTTTGGCGATTTAGGAACTGTTACTCTTTCAGATGATGAGGTGACAGATCTAAGTGGCACTTTCTCTTTCCACACTTACGATGTTAAAGGAAACTCGTCCTTAGAAACCAATATCCAGACTTCATTGGAGAATGGAACTACTTTCTTTGAGCAGGTTGTGAATGTAACACTTCACAAATTGACAAAGGAAGATAATAAAGAATTGAAATTGATGTCTTACGGAAGACCTCACGTCTTTATTGAGACTTTTGATGGAAAGGTATTGTTGATCGGAAGAGAGCATGGTGCTGAAGTAACAGGAGGAACTGCTGTGACTGGTACTGCTATGGGTGACTTGCAAGGTTACACTTTGACTCTTACGGCTAACGAAACTACTATGCCTAACTTCGTAGACTCGCCAACTTCTGCTGATCCGTTTGCAGGAATGTCTAGTGCTACTGCTTCGGCTTCAACACAAAGAACTCCATAAGATTATCTATTGTAACATCTTAAAGAGGGTAGCTTTATGTTACCCTTTTTTATTGCTTAAAACAAAAAGATATATTTTAGTTACTTTAGTATGAAAATACTGACTACTTCCACAGATAATCAGTTTATAAAGGTAATTTCTAGGAGTGACGCAGAAACCCCTACGTTATCCATAACCAATAAGTCTACTGGTGTTTCATCAAGTGTGTCTGTAACTAAGACCACCTCAGGTGATTATATGGTTCTTACGGGTTCTTTTTCATTGAAAGAGGGGGTTATGTATTCATTCAAAGTCAAGGACGGGTCTAATGATATCTACAGAGGTTTGATATTCTGCACAGATCAGAGTAACTTAGACAAGTATTTCATTAATGAAGGGGAATACACAGAGGAAGATAGTTATGATAACGATTATGTAATAATATAATGAGTAGAAGAAAGCATACGCCAAACAAGGTTGCCATAAAAGCAAAGGATAGTATTCATGTTGTGAATCTATCTTCATACACAGCCCCAAGAATAATAGAAAACAAAAGAGAGGACTGGGTTGAGTACGGGGAGGATAACGATTACTTCTCATATCTAATAGACAGATACAACGGATCTCCAACAAACAATGCTGCTGTTAATGGTATTGCTGAGATGATCTACGGCAGAGGTTTAGACGCTACAGACGGAGATTCAAATTCAGAGGCATACTCAGAGATGAAGGAGCTGCTTAGAAAGGATTGCGTAAAGAAAGTTTGCTATGACTACAAGATGATGGGACAGGCAGCAGTTCAAGTGATATACACTAAAGACAGGTCTAAGATAGCACAGGTAGAGCATATGCCGATTGAAACTATAAGAGCTGAGAAATCTAGTGCGAATGGAGAGGTACAGGCTTATTACTATGCTCCAGACTGGTCTGAAGTAAAGAAGAATAACCCTCCTAAGAGAATACCGGCTTTTGGCAAAAGTAACTCTGCTATAGAGATTCTTTACATTCAGCCTTACAGGGCAGGATTCTATTACTACTCTCCAGTAGATTATCAGGGAGGGTTACAATATGCGGAGCTTGAAGAGGAGATTGCTAACTACCATATAAGCAACATCCAGAATGGTCTTTCTCCTAGTATGCTCATAAACTTTAATAATGGTACTCCTGATAAAGAGCAGCGAGATTCAATCGAAAGAGCTATCTATGAGAAGTTCTCAGGTTCTTCTAACGCAGGTAAATTCATCTTGGCATTCAATGATTCAAAGGAATTGGCAGCCACTATAGAGCCGGTCATTCTCAATGACGCTCATCAGCAGTACCAGTTTTTATCAGACGAGTCGATGAAGAAGGTCATGGTATCTCATCGAATTGTTTCACCAATGCTTGTAGGTATAAAAGATAATTCAGGCTTGGGTAATAATGCTGACGAACTCCAGACGGCATCCCTACTAATGGATAACACTGTTATTAGACCGATGCAGGTAACAATCTTAGATGCTTTTGAGCAGCTCTTAGATTACAATGACATAAATCTAGATATATACTTCAAAACATTGCAACCTCTAGAATTCACTGACTTAACAAACGCTGTAACTGATTCTGAGATTGAAAAAGAAACTGGGGTTAAAAAAGATGACGTAGAACAAGAACAAATGGAAGAATAATGGCAACAGCACTATTTATCAAAAGAAGCGACCTAGTAAAGAATACGGCTTTAAACGGCAATATAGACACTGACAAATTCATTCAGTTTATAAAGATCGCTCAAGAGGTTCATGTAAGAAATTACTTAGGTACGGATTTGTATGATAAAATATCTGCTGATATTATTGATGATGACTTGACGGGGGACTATTTGGATTTAGTTAATGATCATGTACAGCCTATGTTGATTCATTTCGCAATGGCTGAGTACCTTCCGTTTGCCGCATACACAATAGCTAATGGTGGTGTTTTTAAACATGGCTCAGAGAATAGTGAAACAGCATCTAAAGACGAAATAGATTCATTGATCGCTAGGGAAAGGGATTATGCTGAGTATTACGCTACTAGATTTGTGGAATACATGAGCTTTAATGCATCGTCTAAGTTTCCTGAATATTACACAAATAACAACGAGGATATATATCCTGATAAGCAAACCAATTATCAAGGATGGGTGTTATAAGACAAAAAGACAAGAGACAGTATAAACCAAAGAAAAAGAACGAAATACGATTGTCTAGTTATTTAAAAAAGAATAAACGTGAGTTGGGGAAGTATTTATAGTAAGAGTCACTTTGGCAACGCTAATGAAGATAATGCGTGGGGTATTATTTATCCTATTATAGCAGGAGGAAGTAGCTTAGTAATAAGCATAACTAAATTCATTATTAGCTCTATCGGGTTAAGAATTGACGAAACAGAAGTATAATGGCAAACACAATAAATTGGGCTGTAATATATTGTAGTAGTTGGTGGGGAGATGACTCCAACCAGTCTACTATTGATATAGCTTCAGAGCCATCATGTATGAATAATTAAAAATTAAGATATGGCATCACAAAATTTAGATGTAGGAACAACGGCTAATGACGGAACAGGCGATGAGCTGAGAGCTGCATTCGTAAAGGTAAGAAAGATGTTTGCTGAGATATACGGGCAAACTTACACTGGAGATACTCAGGACTTATCTGGTACTACACTAGCTATAAAAGCAAGTCAGCTTTCAACAACAAACACCTCAGGCTCTGGGACTGATGATTATGTATTATCCTATGACCATACAAGTGGTGGGTTCACTTGGGTTGTAGCGGGGGATATTACTGGCGTAGTAGCTGGTGATGGTCTTACTGGAGATGCAACAAGTGGAGATGCTTCTTTAGCAGTAGGTGCAGGAACTGGTATTGCTGTAAATGCAGATGATATTCAGATTGCTGATAATGGTGTAGGTCATGACCAACTAGCCAACAGATATACTAGAGTGCAGACAATATCTTCAACCACTAGCCCTATTGATTTAGAATGTGATGACTATGCTGCTTTTAATCTTACTGGTAACTTAGGAAATGTAACCTTAAATCTAAACGATTTAAAAACTGGTCAAGTAGTAGATATTTTACTTTCAGGTTCTGATTTATCAAGTGCAGTTATAACATTAGCAGATAGCTTTACAACATCTGTAATAAGCAAAGTAGGAAGTACTGACTTTGATACTTCTAAAACGAATCATTTACAAGTAGTTTGTGTAGACGATACAGATAGTGCTGCTATTTTAAATTACTCAATTAACACTTACGAAACAGATACAACACCATAATATGAAGGCAAAGCAAATAAATGGGCAAATAGTCCAGTACAAAAGATTACCAAGCACCTACACTAAGAGTGATGGTAGTGTAATATTGAACTTCAGAAAAGCTGATACTGCTACATTAGAAGCAGAAGGGTTTTATGATGTTGTTTCAGATTCTTATGACCCTAGAGTAGAGGTTCTAGGAGAAATCACTTGGGATGCTGATAATAGTGTATTTAAAAGAACTAAGTCTAATAAAACAATACAAGGTACATTATCGGAACTAAAAGCAGAGAAGATAGCAAAAGTAAAAGAACTTGCCAATGTAGAACTATCCAAGACGGATTGGTACATAACAAGGGAAGCCGAATTAGGTACTGCGACTCCTTCTGCAATAACAACCGAAAGAAGTGATATCAGAGCAAAGGTGGAAGAAAGAGAAACAGAAGTAAATGCCCTTACTACAAAAAAGAATGTAGTGAAATGGACACCTATCTTGTTTGACCCACCTGCAATAGATTTACCATAATATGAGTTTAGGAAAAAGACTTTTTATAGGAGAAGCTGCGGCTGCTGCACCTAGCGGTGGTACTTCTGACACATTAGATGTATTTGGGGATGGTAGTGGTGTTGCTCTTTATACGTTAGACTACGATGGTTCAGATACTAGTGGTAATTATGATGGCACACCTTACGATGTTGATTTCGGAGTAGATGGGCAAATAAACTGGGGTGCTAGTTTTAATGGCAGTAGTTCATACATACAAACATCACTATCGCAAAATAGTGATAATATTGCTATATCATTTTGGATGGAAGCAGATGCCACAGGTGGCACTTCCCCAATTCTAATGATTAATAACAGGAATGGTGTTATAGTTCCTTATGCCTATGGCACAGGGTCTAATAGCATTACAGCCAACACAGGAAACCAAAATATCCTATTAAATTCAACTACACTTACATCTCAGTGGAATCATATTGTAATAAATATGACAGGATGGGCATCATCTTATACTGCATCAGCATTTGGTGCTTCTATAAATATGGAAGTTTTTGTTAATGGAAGTTCTATTGGAACTACAACGAATAAGCCTTACGGTTTAAGCACTGGAGCGAGATTGGGAAGAAGTAATGGGAGTTACTATTTTACAGGGAAATTAGACCAAGTAAGAATGTTTAACAAAGCACTATCTTCTTCAGAAGTATCTACTCTTTACGGAGAAACTGCTACTGTTTATACACCTACAACAGATACATTAAACTATCAAGACACCATTACTGCGTACTATAAATTTGATGGTAATGCCAACGATGAAACAACAAACTACGATGGTACTGAATCTAATATAACCTATGAATTTGGTAGGTATGGTACTGCTGCGGTGTTTAATGGTACTAGCGGCTATGTGAGTTTGACCGATATTCCTTCAAGTGTATCAGCAGACATCTCAATATCAGCTTGGATAAACGCAGACACTTTAAGTGGAGATAGGACTATTATAAGCCTTAGAGAAAATAGGCTAATTGAGATTTCAATAAATTCAGGATATTCAGCAGGTCAAAGACTAGAGTTTAAGTTTTACGATGGAGGTAATAAGGTAATAAATTTAAATGAAAATCTAATTACTGTGGGTAACTGGCATCACATTTGCCTAACTGCCCAAGCAGGGGGTAATATGATTGCTTATTTCGATGGTGTGGCACAAGGAAGTCCACTTGCTATTGGGAATGTTTATGTTGCTGGTCAAGGTGATACTATTGGTGCATATGTTTCAGGTGCAGGTGGTTTTTTTGATGGTAAGATTGACCAAGTTAGAATTTATGGTTTGCTTTTAGATGCTACTGAAGTGGCAAATCTATACAATGAGAAACAAGCCTACATAACAAAGGATGCTTCTGACCCATTTGGAGATAATAGTGAAGAAGCCTTTTATGAGTTAGAGAATAATGCAAATGATTCTACTGGAAGTAACAATGGAGCTGCTAATAATGTAACCTTCACAAGTGGTAGCGGTTTATTTGGTACTTATGCTGCTAGTTTTAGTGGTGGAAGTAGTGCTGGAAGTAGTAGTATTGATACAAATATATCTTCACTTACGAATAACTTTACCATATCAATGTGGCTAAATCTACAAAGCATTTCAATAAATACTTGGTTTTTTAGTAATTGGGATTCTACTTCTCAGGATATATATCTTGCAGTGCATCCTAATGGACAATTAGAGGTAGCGATAGATGGCAGAACTGGTGGTGCGGGTGCAAACATTTTCGGTTCATCGGGTACATTCACACTAAACACTTGGCATCATTTTGTACTTACAATGAGTAATGGAGCATATAGCGTGTATCTAGACAGCACACCATTAAGTTCAGCAGGGACAGCTGACACAACCACAAACACAACATTTAGCAGTGGTAGTGATTTTGAAATAGGAAATTCCCCTAGAAAATCATCTGGTTATAGTGCTTGGAATGGACAAATAGACCAAGTTAGAATACTTGATAGAGCCTTAGATGGAGATGAGGTATTTAAGTTGTACGCAGAAGTAATAAACTAATGGAAGATTTGAAGATAGCAGCAACGAACCTATTTGCACTTGGAAT
>Ga0098048_1000181_pt1 | contig 32096 bp, 31 predicted proteins | sample 13_taG_FD_75052 | JGI IMG/M metagenome (GOLD analysis project Ga0098048, IMG submission 75052) | Marine viral communities from the Subarctic Pacific Ocean - 13_ETSP_OMZ_AT15268 metaG | ecosystem: Environmental > Aquatic > Marine > Oceanic | place: Pacific Ocean | collected 2015-01-16 | reverse complement strand
GAGATCTTCTCAAGTTGGTCTGTAACTAGTTGATTTCATTGCTAAAAAAATTGAGAAGGCACTGAGAAAATACACCCTAGTAGCACCCCCTTTCTCAAAAATAGCTGAACAAAATATCACCAGTAGTACTTTACCGCTTAGGAACACTTTAACTAGTACTACATAAGAAAAGCCGAGAGGGTATCCCTCCCAGATATATTCTACTACTGATGAACAGACTGAAACGGTACATTACGCTCGGGTAACACCCGTGGTTCCCCTACTTAAACCTCGCGGGTGGTTTCCACCCACAACAGCCTACCGCGTCAATCACTCCGAATATAACTCAAACCAGCCGTCAAGGCTAGTTGCCAGGAGGCTCTTATCCATAGTCGATTTTATAGTAGAGCTATCCCACTTGTACGGGTCCTCCCCTAGAAGTACGCTAGTAGCGTGCTCGACGCAGGCGCTCCTAATTAGCATTTTTATGACACTCTGCTTCAGCAAGGAGGCAGTACCTAGGTCACCTGCGCGGTACCACAACCCCCCTGAAGTAGACTTAACACCCCAGGCATTCGTCCAGAAACTGTCTGTCACTAGTACCTGCATATATGTGAAACTAAAATCCTCGCCAACGTAACTAACCTGTCTCCTCCCCTTAGAAAGTCTAGAAGAGAATCCCCAGAATCCCTTACCATCTATAAGAAAGAATCGTGGATACGAACCGAACTTCTTGCACGGTGATAGCGAGTGAGTCTCCATTGTCTCATAAGCCTCCAACGTTTGAAAAGGATAAGGATCGGCACCCAGCCACGACTCCATTTTTTCTATCAAGTCCAGCTGGGGGTCCGTACCAGAGAAGAAACAACTGGACTCCCAATCCCTGTGCCAGTATTCGTAGAGTAAAACAGAATAGGGATCTTTTTTAACGGAATGGGCAAGAGAGTATGAGCCCACAGAATCGGTGAACATATGTACCGAAGTCTCATGCCTCGTGGGCCAGCTAAGTTTCCTCACGTTTATGTCCGGAGAGCAGTACCCCATACGAGACTTAGGAAACATGCAGGAGTATACAACCCTGCGCAAGTTTACCTTTAGCATGATTTCCTTATAATTTAGAAGTAAGAAGCTGCACTTGTTGCTAGGGCTGAGCTTACCAGTCCACTGGTCTGCTTAGCTAAATGTACAAATAGGTACACCCCAGGAGGTTGCCTCCAAGAAGAGTCTACAGCTTCTAGTTAACGATATTAGTACCTTTGGCTTAGTAAAAGCTGCACTTGTTGCTAGGGATGATCTTGCTTAGTAAGATTATCCATATGTACAAATAGGTACACCCCAGGAGGTTGCCCCCCAGAAGAGTCTACAGCTTTTAGTTTCCGCTCTTATTACCGTTGGTGCCTAAGCCTCCCCCAGCGGACTGAGGAGCTATTCCGGGCGCCCCCGACACTCCGGAAGGGGGGTTAAGTGTATATTAAATCATCTGTTTCTCATTGTCCATACGGACTTGCGAAGAACTTGAAGCGGTTCACATTCAACATTCAGACCGGCCTTGAGATTATCCCTCTCGTATGGCCACAATGGGCCCCAAGATCTATCAGTCTCTAAGCTCTGGCAGTTATACACAGTAACTACCTGATTCTCGTTGTGACTGATCATTGCTCCAAGAGCAACAAAGAAAAGGACCACACCCACGAGGAGCTTCACAGGGTCGGCTCTGTCTGGCTCATACATGATACGCTCACCTTAAGCTCCTTTTTAAACACCCACACTCCACCGTACTCAAACACCATGAACCCCAGGGTCCCGATGCGTACGAGAAGCTGCAGCATGATAGTCAATATGCTCACATTGGGCATCATGCCGTTGCGAAGGCTGAAGCTGTGTAAGTCCCACCCACGAGAGTTCCAGTGGTCGACCACCTTCTGGGTCTCCGTCTCATAGTCCGACATCATACCCCACCAACCGACCCATCCGCGGTTGACTACTACCTTGTAATGATACTTCGGCATCATAATTGTGTCTCCTTTAAGGATATAAGTAAGCACAGCTGCGCCTGACTGTGCCCGCACTCCTGTACGGGCGACCACCAGGCCGTACTGATTTAAGCTGTTACTATCGTAGACAGCTGTGCTAATGGGCCCCCTCGGGCTTGAACCGAGGACCTACCGATTATGAGTCGGGTGCTCTAACCATCTGAGCTAGAGGCCCTTATCTCTGCCTTGATCAGTCGAGTCATCTCAGACTGCAGCTCCTTGTTGCCCTTACACAAGACTTCAACGAGCTCCAGTAGTAACTTTAATGACTCAACCTTCATAGCATTTCCTCCCTCTAGGGTTTCCTTATGGTTACACCAATGAGGGAGGGATGTACAATATTATATGTCAAATCCGTTCAACCAGTGCCATACAGCGTACGTGGCCGCCAGTATAGAAACTACCACTAACATTATCTCCCTTCCTCTTCTTCTTCTTCTTCCTCAGCAAGCATACATAGGATTTCCTCTACCTGCTCTGCGGCTGCGCTACAAGTCCTCACCATGTGTAGTATCTCACTCAACCTGGGATCCACAGCAACAAGGTGCATTAGACTGTTCTCCAGCCTAGTTATAGCGGTGGCTACCTCTACCGCTTCTGTTTCTAGATCCGCCATATAACCCATAAGTACTCCTGTAGTATTCTATCCAGTCGGGTTCTTCCCGCTTGGTCCAAGTAGCCCAGGTTTTATCCAGGGCGTAGTAAATTCGGTATGTGTGCACCGGTCTCAGAGGATCGATGAATCTGAACGCCTTAGTTGTAGGCGCGATAGCGATGGAGAAGGGCTCCAGATCGCCCTCTGGGAGGAGGCTGAGGTGCTTCCTAGCCTCGTATATCCACCTAACACTGCCGTGAGACAGAGCCGGTCTAGAGTACCTATACGAGTACTCCTGGCTTGCTGCAACAGCATGTTGAATAAGCCATATAAAATTAGACCTATTGTTACCTGCCCACCTAGTGCTTGGGTGCTTAGGATACGCTGACTTGTATCCAGACTCCTTATCGTAACCATGTCTACGAAGGGCTGTCCATAGTATCTGCGCGTACTCAACCAACATCTTGGTTACATGCTGATCGCAGAGGCAGCTAGCTGCCTGTATTGGCTCGTCGTCTAGCGCAAATATGTTCAACGAGACGCTCCAGGTACCAATCGTCACTTATTCCGTTGTATGTGCATGCCCATACGTACACACCATGTAGATCGAATACAGGTGGATACACATCCATCTCGGCCCATCCGTAGTGCTCTGCTAAGTACTTAGAGCACAGCCAGAAATGCATAACCTCGCGGGGTTCTACTTCCTCTAGCTCTTTCTCTATCTCCAGAGCTCTTTCCTCCATGGAATCAAGCTCGTCTTCCGTGCATATCTCGCACGACTCCAGTGACTCCAGCTCGTCCTGTAACTCCTTCACGGTTTGAGGGCATGGGTGATACACTGCTTCCTCATACTCTATGTAGCAGACCGTCTGCAGTTTCTCTACGAGCTCACAACAAGAGCAGTATATGTGGTCTCTTATGAGCGAGAACATCTCTAGATGCTCTTCTTTTGTTAAATCCACAGCTTGGGGTTCCTTACCTTCTCACCGCAGTGTGGGCAAGAAATAGTGGACTCCTCCGGGTCCTCCGAGATAGTGTCTATGGTCCAAGAGGCCACATTATCCATATGGGCCATTAATTTTTTTGTTGCCTCGAGAGATCCTGGGGCAGAAACATAGCGGGTGAACTGTTTTCCACCCAGCAGTGTCCCTTCAATCTTGAAGTCTTGCACGTGTCATTCTCCTAAAGAAAAGCAAGAAATTAGGTACCGATTCTGCAATAGAGGAGTTGTGCTTAGACACATCCGCGTGGGAGTGCGTAAGGTAAAAACCACCCCTCTTTTTGATATGCAGAGTGTATCCACGTGGGAGTACCATCTCCCGGTTACCAGCTCCAGGCGTGCTGGAGTAGTAAGTATGAATCATGTCTAGAACTATCTCGCCACCAGAGTCCACCCCGGTTACAGTTCGGATAACTTGTTCAAAAGATAATCTAAAATTTTGATCATCTAGGATTCGCAGTATATCGTTACTATAGTTCATAGACATAAATAAAACTTACGTTACCCCTTGCGGGGTGGGTACAGAGGTGAATCTACTAAACTCCCCTCTGCATAAGCTTATAACACAAATAGGACAGCATTATGCCTGATAGAGAAGCCATCTGGGGCAAAGTCAAAGACTTGCTCGTAATCATTGTTATACCAGCGGCTATATGGATTACAAGCTCAATATTAGAGCTCAGAGAAAGCAGGGCTGCTTCCGAACAGAAAGCTGAGTACCTACAAAGACAAGCCGATGAGGTAGAGACTAAAGTTACTGTACTCCACGACAAGGCTATACGTCTGGAGAACGTACAGAAAGACGTGGTAGACCTAACTAGCACTATCGGTACCATGACCAACAAGGATAACTCTCTAGAGGTTAAGGTAACTACACTAGAAACCAAGATAGAGTCCATGGGGGATGATATCAGAGAGATAAAATCCATGGTAAAGACTCTAGTGAAGTCTAATTAGTAGTGAGGCTCCATTGTTATAGACTCGTAGCCCTGTGCGCGGGGGTCCATTCTTGGATCGAACTGAGACTGCTGTAACTCAGCCGGAGCTGGTAGCATTCGAGGATCTATGGGCTGAGTGCCAGACATAGCTGCTACTTGTGGATCTACAGGACCTACAGGCATACTAGGATCTGCGGCTCGAGCTACTTGATCCTTCATGGAGTTATAAGCCTTATAGCTAGCTATGAGGTGAGGAAGAGCCGCCTTACTCGCATCAAAAACTCGCTCTCCCGTAGTACGAGTATCTCTATTCATGTAGTCGTAGAGCTTCTTACCACCGTACCCCAGGGCACCCAGACCTAGAGCCCCAGCAACTACTTTAGGATTCTTTAAGAAGTCTAGAGCGCTAGAGGTCTTAAGTATCCCACTCGGACTAAAGGTGTGGGACACCCCGTTAATGTCCTTAGTTACAGAACCATCTTGATGATAGTACGTGGGATAAGCCTCACCAGCTACCTTCTCAAGTGTCTGCACTTCTGAGAGCCGCATGCTCGCAGTCTTATTCAGATCACCCTTAGACTTTATCTTAACAGGCTTCTGCTTAGGCTTAGGCCGAGACTTACGCTCAGGCTTATCTTGATTAGGTTCAGAGTCGTATTTGTATGCAGCAGCCTGAGCCTTGCCGGAATCTGTGTCAACACCAGCGGCGCCCATGTACTGATTAATCATAGCCCTAGCTTGTTCCTCTGAGGGCTGCTGCTGCTGCTGCTGCTGCTGCTGCATAGCCATAAGCTGACGTAGAGCCAACGCCCGGCGTAGCTGCATATGGTAAGAGGCATTAGTTAAGTCCATTTCTGTTGGCTGATAATATGCAGCGTACTTAGATCCCATGCGTACCGCCTCCGGTCCTCTAATGGCTACCATGGCCCTAGTGTTAAATTTTGGATCATTGATATAGCTCCTCAGAGCCTGGGCATCTGAAATTTCCATACGGCCAAAGTTACCACCGGCCGACTTGTACGCAGCTGCCAGATCCTTAATTCTAAGATTCTCCGCCCTTGAAGCATCAGTTAGATAGTCTGGTTTAAATGTATTTGGGCTAAGCTTCTTAGCACCATAGGCAGCCCCCAACCCAAGGCCAGCAGCCGCTGCTGAGCCCGCTATACCCGTTAGAGCATTACCGGCGCTAAAACCCTGGATTAGATTCGGGTTCATGATCTTACGGACTCCATGGACACCTAGCCCAGCTAAAGCACCCCCAGCAACTCCTGCTACTGTACCTGCTAGTCTACCACTTAGTGCCCCATCTGATTCAGAGTCCCCATAAGCCCGACCGACTAAGCCCCCCAGTACGCCACCTACTGCCATTCGCCCAAGTAGAGGAGCAGATGCTTCTTTATTATAATTATTCATGTTAGAACCTTAGTGTTTCTGAGTATTTTAGATAGGTCTATGCCAGTATTATTGGAGTCCCAGTCAGTCCTTTTAAGTATGCTCTCCTTGTCTAGTAGACGAGGGTCCAAGTTGGACATAACAAGTATGCATTGATTACATAGTAAGTCAGTACGGGACACTGAGCAAAAATACTTCACTGCCATACACTTTATAGCCTCATAGGTTGGCTCAAACTGATTGAATCTCCAAACGTTTGCAAGGCAGGATCCCATAGGATCCAGAATAGTAGACACTGCGGACCACAGACTAGCTCGTGACATTATGTTAGCTGGTCCATCTATATATAGATCCACAAGAATAAGGTCGTACTTACGGCCTAGCAAGCAGCTGTCCTTAAGAAACTTAAGAGCATCACATACAAAGAATCGGGTATTCGGGGTAGGGCAGAACTTAAAAAATCTCTTCGAAATGTCCCATAAGGACTTTCTGACGTCCACGATGTCTATTCTAGCAAGAGGAAATTGCTCGGAGTAGAACTTAGCCAAGGTCCCACCTCCGTGCCCGAGTATAAGTATGGATTTAGCTCTAGGAACTAAGCTCCTACCGAGACACATAGCTTTTACGTACTCTAGGCTAGGCACCTTGGGAGTATGCAGGTCTATTCGGGATTGAACAGCGTTAGCATCCTCCTCGAACAGTAGATCTACAGTAGATACTCCCTTGGATACATTTATAGTACCAAACTCGTCTGTCTCAGTATGTATGTACATTAGTTCTGTGCAGCCCTGTAACCTGCGTAGCCTCCACCAGCGTAGATAGCCTTTCTAGCTAGTCCTCCTACACCGCGGGCAGCCATACCTGAAGCTGAAGTAGGATCCATAACAGCCTGCCCCACGTGAGTAGCACCAGATAGAGCACTAGACCCGTAATCCAAACCACCAGCTGCAGCTCTAGCCCTTTTACCTGCCTGAGCACCACCAGAGAAGAATCTCTGCTGAACACCAGATCGCAGGCCCCGGCGCAACATAGGATTGAAGGCTACCAGAGCTCCTGCACCAAGGGCTTTGCCAGCGGCGCTATCGGAGTTGAGAGCTCCGTAGGCTCCTGCAGCCTGCATTCCGGCACCTACATACTTGTTACCAAGAACAGGAGCTGCCAGGTTACCCACCCCACGTACATTACGCACGAACCTGCTGGTAGATCTGCCCGGAGCAGCAGATCCACCTGCGAGTATTCTTCTAGCATTAGGATCCGTTATTGGACCACCCGCAGTGCGCGTAGCAACGCCGGTAGCTACTCGGTCAGTGATATTACCCAATCGAGTACCGTCAGAGGTAGCTCCACCGCGGGAAGCATTATACACTCTGTTGTGAAACTTATTGAATGCACCGCGGTAGGAGTTATCCACCTTACCACCGAACATACCACCGGAGTGGGATGGCTTGAGAACCGGGTTAACAGTACCAGTTCTTCCTAGACCCCTAGAAATACTTTTACCCAACCTACCCAGGCCTCGAGCGCCCGCTACACCACCAGCCACCATGCCTACCCCCTTAAGGGCTCTACCGGTATTTTTGTACCCCGCAGCATCCGCTGCGTAACCTGCTCCGTAAGTCCCCGCCCCAATAGCGGCCTGTGTTCCAGCAGATGATCCTGTACCAACTACCTTATTGACACCACGAGCTGCAGACATGCCAGCACGAGCTGCGCCTCTACCAGTAGCTGAAGCGCCTCTGCCTATGGCTGAACCTAGCTGCGCCATATTGAAACCAGATGTTTTAGTTGTATAAAGATATTGAAGATTCTCTCCGGGGTACCTGTTCATATTAGATCCTAGTATAGTTGCGAGTACATGCCGTCTACGTATTTCTTTTATAACGGCGGTAGCTCCACCGTCCAGCGCTACGTGGTGGCTACCGTCTGGTATCCTACTTTGATTATCGATAATAGACTGTCTTAGCTGACCTATTATAGCCGGGTCTAAGTTGGTTCTCTCTTTTAGCCGCTGTGTAGGGTGATCATCCTTAGTGAGCTTTTCTATAGCACTATGAACATCTGATCCAGTACCGTAAGCATCACTGACGGCCTTAGTAATCTTACGTACTTTCTTAGCTTTCTTGTAAGCACCGAGAGCAGACCTAGCCTTACCTAGCACATTAAAACCCGAGAGCTTAGACAATAGCTGGGCCTGCAGCCGATTAGCTTCACCAAAATCGCTGCCACCCTTATCTGCATGCACATGCAGAGCCTTAACAACGTCCTGTATAGGGTAGTACTTACCTTCAAAGGCGTCTCCCTCAGAACCGTGGATAGACTTGTCCTGCGTACCCTCACGAGCATGTACGTAGTACTCATCCAGGCCTTTGTACTTTATGCCTCTCTTACGAAGATTACGCTCAACCCACCAGTCCGGCATATCCAACCTAAGACCCTTATCACTAAGTATCTTGAGCTTATTAATCTTGAATCCTAGCTCCTCCAGAGACTCTTTTCTTACAGCATCTAGAATCTCTCTTCTAGATGGAGTATGAGTAGCGCCCTCTTCAAGTATACCTCCACCGGGGAAGTAATATGGACTAGTAGCCTCGAATCCAGGCTTAGGCTTGCCCTCAGTCTTACCTGCGTAGACACTACCAGCACCATCCGTAACAAAGATGGTACCACGGGGCCTGTATAGCGCTGCTGCTAGCTTATTGTGTGAGTTATACTCTCTGCGCCAGGATGCCATTTGAGACTTAGACATGATGGGAGCGTATGCCTTCTCAAGGTCGTTTCTCATATCCAGCTTAGTCTGCCCGGAGTTAAACCCATCTATATCATTCTTGTACTTTGTCATGTACTTACGAAGTACCTTATCACCTGCGGCCCTGGCTCCAGGTATCTCTGCGGCAGTCTTCTCTTTACGACGTTTACGCCGCTTTGGCTTCTGAGGCTTACTGGGTCGTGTGTGCTGCTTGGAGTCTAGCTTACGTGTAGTTTTAGCTACCTCTGCCTCTCCCTTTCTCTCAGCCTGGATCAGAGCCTTCAGAGTCTCGTAGCTTTTAGGATCTATATAGTTATTAGCTAAATAGTTACCTAGCATCATGCCAGAAAGACCACCTGCGTACCTACCGTAATCCTCGTGTAGCTGGTGTCCTAAGTATGCTCCACCTAGGGTAGTAGCTAATCCAGTTCCAACAGAGAGGGCCGTAGAAGCAGTCTTCTTAGAGCTACCGTCAGCCTTCTGCCCGCTAGGCCAGAGAACCCTACGAGACCAGTAGTTAGCGCTGAACTTGTCGTCCTTGCCCTTGATACCGGCAGATCTAGCCAAGTAGCTCTTCTTAGCCTTAGCGGAGTAGTTATGCTTGTAGCCTTTCTGACCGAAGTGGACTAGCTTTACTTTGTCGCCCTTCTTGGCCAGAACCATCTTCTTCTTACCTGGACGATTACTCGCCTTAGGTTTGTTGAAACCAGGAAAGGTTTGTCCTCTGTACTTTAAACCACCGGAGGGTAGTCTCTCTACGCCCTTGGGGGCTGCAGCTTTGTATATACTCATACTTCTGACCTCTTTTTACCCTTGTGAAGACCGTGACTGGAGAACTGCCTGCCATCTTTAGTGGCTTCTGTCTTTTTACGAACAGCATCCCGAAGCTTCGCCTTACCTGTGTCACTTGACTTGTAGGCATCTATTGACTTCGCAGGTAGATATACTCCCTTAGACTTTGCTACCTTATCCACAAGATTATCGAATTCTGCCTTCTTCTTGCGCTCCCCACTCCACTGCCAATCCTGCTTAGTCCACTTCTTCAGCTTATTAGACTTAGCTGAGGGCTTCTTGCCGGAGTAACCGCCACCCTTCTTCTTATAGATCTGGGTAGCTAGCTGCATGGCCCTGGCAGAGTGCTTGCCCCCCATCTTAGCCTTGGCTTCGCGCTTTGCAGACTCCCATTTAGCAGGATTAGTTTTCTTGGCTACTCCTTTTTCAGAGAGCTTTAAGAAGGCACCTAAAGGACCATTATAGTTGGCTTCTTTCACGCCTTCCACCTCTTTATTTAGCAATTTAGCAACTACCTCGGCGACTCTAAGGCGCTCTCTGTCGAAGTAATTATACTTATTATTAGGGTCATTAGCCGCATTACGGGTCTCCCTAAGTAGGTCGTCTGCTGGAACCCATGAAGCATTGAGGGCGTCTCCCTCGGAGCCTAGTAAGGAGCTATCCTCACTGCCCGCCCGAGCTATTCGGTGATAATGCCTACTACCCCAGAATTTACGACCTTTCTTAGCAGCTTCGGCCAAGAATACGGGATCCCACTCAACATTGACTGCGCGTATTCCTGGTATAGCCCGTGGGGGCTCGGCTAAGGAGTAACCTACCTCTTCTAGGGCCTCTCTTCTAGCAGCCTCATTTATACTCTGACCGGGGTCTATACCACCAGCAGGAAACTTAAACCCAAGACCCCTGTGTCGGTCGTCTTGGACTAAAAGATTACCCCTACCATCGTGTAGCCAGAGAGCAACTCTAGGGCGTACTCTTCTCTCGTCTGATGCAGTTTTACTTTGTATCTTTGAATCTAACTTAGAGCCTATACTCGAGCCTGCCAGAGCACCTACAGCTGCACCGGGCAAGCCCGCAACCAGGCCCCCGGTGGTTGAAAGTACCTTGCTAGATAGTAGCTCTACGGGTCTCTTCAAGAAGAAGTCTAAGCCATCACGCCTCAGAAGGTCTACACCGAGACCAAATCCGTAACCTAGGGAGGTTCCAGCAGCCGCGTTAAGTAGGCTAGGGTCGTCGTCGTAATTATAACCTAGGATTGCACCCAGGGGGGTGCCTATAAGCGCGCCTGCATTATCATAAGCGTAGTCTTTTAGCCCAGCAGTTTTATTATACTTTTTACGATTTGTTGACTTAGAGACTACTCTCCAGTTGGACTCTGAATTACTACCACCAGCACTTAGTGGTGTCTTGTGGTCAACTTCCTTGCCAGGGCCGGGCCGGAGCTCTCGGTTGGCCTTATTCCTCATGGCCCTACGGAGCTTCTGGGTTTTAGAAGAGTGATACTCCCTGTACTCCTTCTTGTAGTCCCGCATAGTAAATCCTAAATATGATGGTATTTGTGTCATAATTATATGGAATCAACGTTTAGACACAAAGGAGTATGAATGTCTAACACATCAAACATATCAAATGCGGTGGCTGCCGCTATTATTAAGCTTGGGTGGGAGCCTGGACAGATAGTCTACACTAAAGAGGGGTGGTCTAGACTACGAGATGTTCTGGGCTTGACAGCCTCATCTTATGCTTGGAGAACTATCTGCGCGAACTTAGTCAAGCACCTGGAGGAGGACCAGGTGGTGGAGAGAATGGAGCTACACAGAATAAAGGTTATAACCCTTAGACCTCTACTAGGTAGGTTTCCTACCCTGGAGGAGGGGCCCAAGCTTCACGAGACATCGGTAGAGGTACTACCCGAGGGCACTAGGCTATATGTCGCTATGGGACATGCGGTGGGCCTGTTCTTAAAGAAACTGGTGAAACCCGAGCAGGTCATCACGCACGGCGACTACGTGTCGCTAGAATTCTGCAAAGAAGTGTCCGTACAGGACATAAGAGATGCTGGGTGCACTGTCTACTTGGAGCGGGATGAAGCTCTGAGATTAATAGGGCGGGGGTACTTGAAGTTCTCCGACCTAGCAGACTAACCTAGCACTTTAACTGGTCAGGTAGACCAGTCGCGGGCTCCACCTCTGGAATGGTGAACTCACCGGGGTCGGAGCCAATCGGTAGCAGAGAACAAGTAACAGGATTTTGATTAGTATCTCCAGTACCTAAGAGCATCTTAGCTAAGGTAAGGAAAACTTCCAGTCCCGATGCTGAGTCCGACTCAGCTACCAGCATGACAGCTGCCATGGTCTCTCCGGTGTGAGGGCCCATTGTATCGAAGTGCTTATCCACTGCTTTCTTTAGCCCCGAGAGCCCGGAATCCGCCTTAAATACCGAGGCGTAGCCCCCGACCTGGAAGTCAGCTAGAAGCCTGAGAACTGCCAGTAGGTCCTCGAGCATAGTACGAAGTTTAGATATAATATCTAAGTAGTCCTGTACAGTTTGAATGGCCGCGTCTAGCGGGCTAACCACATTCCTCTCTACTAGAGATTTTACGAGTTCAGATACTTCTCGTATTTTGGCGTCTAATCCGTCCAGAGGTCCTAGCTGCATATCTCCACCATACCAGTTAGGCGGAGCAGCTTTTGACTTACTGATTTTTTTAGCTTCCAAAGATATAGTACGAGAAACTGTACTCTCTGTTAATTCCCAATCCCTCACAGCCCCGATCTTAGTACTGTCCCTGGATTGCACAGAGACTGCTACTCGATAGTCGCCCGTACTCGGCGCAGGTATAGACTCAGTATATTCTTTGTTTGAGTAGTACGTCCTAACTAAAGCATTAGTAACTGCCCCCGCGCCGGAAGAGAATGGGTTCTCAAAAGTGTACTCAAGTAAATAGAATGACAGGCGAATAACGCCCTGTAGTGTAGCAACGACGTCTGAGTTAAACTCCCCTACTTCGGAGCTGCCAAGAGACCATATGTACTCAGACAGGAAAGGCTCAGGTAGCCTGTCACCCTGGTACACTAGAACCCTGTATTTATACGGAAGATACAGTGCAGGTTGATGGGGGATATACCTGTGTGACTTGAGGTTAAAAGTAACTGATACATCGTAAGAGCTACCGTCTATGGCCTTTGTGTAGCTTAAGTCAGTAACAGTAGCTCTAGGTAGGTTAGTATTGTCCGGTAAGGGGTAGCCCAAAAGGCTGCACCACTTACGGTACGAACTCAGAATATTAGATAAATTACCACCTGCAGTTAGAAGAACACCAGCACTGTGTCCAGTATTTATAAGAGTAGAACGGGATCCAGCATAGGGCCTATTCCTATCGTATTTGTCGTCTAAGCTAGATGTCACGAGCCGCTTGAGAGACTCTGTGCCTACAGTACCTGAGTAGGCTTTGGAGTAGTAATCCCTGTCTCTGACAGCTAAGCTCTTAGGATCATTAGTTATGCCCCTTAATGACTCCGATAAAGATGCGTACTTGGCCAACACGCGAGAGTCTACATCGTCTTCAGAGATGCGCCGCCCTGGAGGATTAGGAGGTATAAAGAGGGCATGAACCCCTATACGCGGAGATAGAAGATCCAGGAAATCTAGAATATTGGATAGAGCTGCCTTTACTAGTAGATACAGAGCGTCGTCCAAGTTGATAGCTAGCAGTCGTATACCTTCTAGCAGATCTTTGGTAGTAGATAATAAGGACTGAAGAGCAGACAGCATTACCGATACGGAAGACGCGAAGCTAGATATATCCGCAGAGAATGGTACCGACAGATTACCTGAAACAGTTTTGAGTGAAACATTGGCGGGGTCAGTGGATAGCTTAACAGCGCTCTTTACAGCGCCGAGTGGACTTAGGCGGTTGTCACCAGAAAGGTACTTAACAGGGTCACGGGAGAGCTCACGTACTACGGGCTTCAGATCATTTGTAAAGCCGGATAGCTGCTTACGTGTGCTATCTAACTGCCGTTGGCTTCTCTCCGTCAGTAGATCCATCTTTGTGCTTCTTGTTGCCATTATTAGACTTCTCCAGCTTCTTCTGTATTCGGGACAGAGCTGTGTCTAGCTCCTCTAGGTTTTTAATCAATCTATCTAGACTTCTAGTATCCATGCGGTACTACTTTCAACTGCTACAGCTAAAGGAGTCAAGGCTGCAGAGAATACTGGGGCTGGGGAGCTAGGAGGTATGGGTACTGGAGTAGGTGTGGTTAGACCTCCAGCTACAGGTAATGGTGGTATAGTTACTGGTGGTATGGCGTGAACATGCGAATCTAGTAATCCGTGCAGTGTTTTCAGATACGTAAACAGAGCGCTGAACTTACAAGTGCCAGATAGAGTAGGATTAAGACCCCCAGGTATGGGGGTAAGAGCAGCTTGGTAGCTCGGTATACCTGCAGGAGACATACCGTAGCCTCCACCGATTATAACCCTACTGGCGTCAATACTAGCACCGTAAGCACCCAGGTTCTTAGAGAATGATCCTACAGAAGATAGACTAACTGAACCGGAGCCCAATGGGCTCACTGCCGTTTTAGACTCTAATCTGATATCTCCACCGTGGGATTCTACGGTGTAGCCACCACCACCCACTAGAGATGTGCCTATGGTCTTCCTGGCGCTGCCGTAAACTATAGTGTCCTCTTTTGAGACTACTGAGTCAGGAGATATAGCCACCAGAGGGTTCCTTATTGGGTCCTGACCTACGGTAACAGTACTCCTCTTAGTGCCAGCTGTATCTAGTAGCTCACCACCGGTAGAGAGCGTTTTGTTACCCTTTGTCTTAGAGCTGTGACTCACATCAGTATCCACTATAATAGGCACTGAACCTGTGTTCACCTGTAGGGTTTCCCCTGTTGAAGTACCTGAGGATAGGTCCTTAATGGTACCTGTGTCTACCAAGAACCTAGCGCAGCGCACTACAACGTCCCCATTTGACTTAATATCCAACCCGAACTCACCCAGAGACAAAGACATGGAAGGGGAATCTCCCTCTGCAGATATGTTAAAAAGTATGTTAGGCGCGGAAGAGGCTGGGTTAGAGTTACCTATGTAATCCATAGAGAAGGTACCATTAGGTGAGTCCGTTACCGTGAACTTACCCATCGCTGTAGTAGACGAGTACCTAAAGGACTCAACATCTACGGATCCATTTGGACCATTAACCCTAACAGATGACGTGTCAGTCTCCATGGAAGCTAAACCACCGCGGAGCACGCTTACAGACGATCCACCGGGAGCCCTTAAGGATATGTCACCAGGTAGTAGATCACCTTCTTCAAACGAGGTGTAATTGGCCTCGCCCATAGCTGAGTACGGGCTGGAATTTATAAGCTTGGAGGATTCAGATTCAAGGCTACTGATGGAGTAGTCTGTGCCGGGTATATCAGTTGAGCCGGAGTCACTAACCCTGGAGCTGGATACGGGCAAACACCCTAGAATGCAATAAGTTCCTGTTTCTAATTGCGTAGCTAGCACATTCGTGCCAACCTCATATACATAACGCACAGAAGATGCACCATCTATCCCCTTGAAGGGTAGCACAGGAATGGCGTCAAACTCTTCGTCCGACTCCGCATCTTCTAGTACTATCTTATAGCTACCAGTAAGGGGGTATGATTTGCTCACCACAGCTGACAACATAGACAAGTCCTTCTCGAGACTAGAATTAAAATACCTAGCAGAGCTAATAGTATTTCAAACCGAAACTCAAGTAAAGGACGCAGGACCTATAGAGTATAGGCAGGCTATACTAGATCAGCTGCTTGAATGCTCCAACAACGAGCTACTGGACATAGCCAACCTATTTAACGGAGACACTCCCTAAGTTCTTCCATTGGGCATGCGCCCCCTGGATCTGACTTAGTGCGGCGTACGTCCTGATGTCCAACTAACCTCCAAGTATCGCCCCTAAGGTCTGGGAACTGCTCGGCAAGGTGAGACACAACCTCTTTCATGCTGTCTACGGCTACCTCGGAGTAGGGCTCCCAGAATTGTCCGTCAACCTCTACAGGCTCCGGTCCACAGTAGACGCTACGAGGCACAACCTTAGTCTTGCGGTACTTAGAGTACCCGTAGGCGTCTAAGAACACCCCAGGATCAACCTGGTAGAGCATGCCCACGTTATCGAAGTCTAGGCCAATGCTGCGCCCGTTTATGTTCTTCATGGTATCGCCAGTAGGAGACTCAAACGAGCTGCCACCGGCGTGCCACGTACGATCGCTGAGCGGTGCGCCCTGTATGACATCTCCGTTCCTAAGAACCACAAAGTGAGTGCTAGATTTACGGCTAGCACCAGATAGCCACCGAATAATCCGCCGTGGATTACTGCCATGGGGGGTCTTACCCCAGTAGGGCACAGCTGTATAGTGCATGACCAGAAGGTCTACTGGCTTAACTAGCCGGTGACCCTCTTTATATCTATGTGGTGTGAGGACCTCTTTGGTGACCATAAGACTCACTAGCTCTCACCATTACCAATGTCCTGGCTGGTGCCGAACATGTATGTCTCTATAGCGTCTGGGACGGTGTTAGACTCGCCAGCCGGGTTACCCACAGGCCAACCGTCTTTGAGATCCTGCGAACCTAGGTCTACAGAGAATAGGCGATCTCCCATTCCAGATACAGACTCCATTATTTGAGTCTGTCCTGCGGCGATGGAAGACTGGAAGCTCGAGAGCATGCAGTTCTCTAGGTAGACACCACCTAGTGGTGCGTTGCTTCGGTCACGATATATGATGCAGAGACCAAAAGGCACCATGAATAGAGGTGAGTCCAGGTTAGTAGCAAAGTTAGGCATACCCTTAGCGATAGGGCGCTCCCCGAAAGCCCCGTTCTCTTCAATGGGTAACCCACCTTGACTCTTAGCGTTCTCATACAGGGCTCGCATGAGATTCTTACCCTTAACAAACAGTCGCTGGATTTGAAACTGAATAGTACTCTTGCCCGTAACGAAAAAAGCTCGACCAGAACCTATGGCCTGCATGGGCTGCACAGCTCTAGACTGGGAGTACTGGAAGGATTGTAGCATACCTACGGCGTAGAGGGACTTAGGGTTGCCCTCTAAATTGGCGTATCTTGGTGGACCGACTAGCACCAAGGTGTCATCAGGATGCGCCGAAGTGAAAGGTATATTATCCGTGAGCCTCTCTACGTTGTGCTCGGATACCTTCCAGTCGCTTAAATTACTAGTAATAGACATCTATATTCTCCTGTTTTACTCAGAAACAATTTCGAGAACTATAGTGTTAAGCACTCGAGGAAGGCTAACTGAGACTGACACATTTATTGTGCCTCTTGATGTCTGAGATACAGACACATTCTGTATAGAGTAGTTCAGTACTGGTGAGCCTATAACGTCTGACCACTGGGACTGAAGACGTATCAAGGCAGCATCAAGCGTAGCGTGGATAGTGCTTACCGCTTGCGGGGTTACATTCCAGTTACCTACAAACGGGGTAAGAGCCGCACCCAGGAACTTAGACACGTAGTCATAGTTATTAAGAACAGAAAGCTCTCCTAGCTCCTGAGTCTCCGCAAAGTCTTGGTACGCGACAGTAACCTGGTGTACGCAGAAGGGAGCACCGTCTGATGTATTCTGTACTAGTACGAAGTACCCGGCGTCGCTTAGCTGATCTATCTGGCTATCTGTGAAGAAACCTAGATTAGAGGTAGATATAGAGTCTATACCAGATAAAAGGATGTTGTTCTTCGGACGATGCGGCTCAAAGACTGCAAGCATACCGCCGATAGCCGAGCTTAGGAAGTATCCAGGAAGGTCTAAGAAACCTTGAGCAGCGCATGTGCCGGGGTAAACCATTACCAAACGCTTGGAGGTAATCGGGCCGAGCCTGCTTGTAAGAACGTCAACCTGTGCAACTCTGTCTGACGAGATATCAGAGGACACTGTGTACTCTATTGCTCCGGTTTTTCCACCGAGCACTGCATTACCGTCACCGGGTATGAGAAGTCTAGAATCGTCTAGAACTCTAGATACAGGGTAGTCTACCCCATCTACTGTCACTAGAGAAGCAGAGCTTACTCCATTGACTACAAAAGCAGCCTCTAGGTCCACGATCAGATAACCCTGATTATGAGCGAAGAGCTCTCCTGTGGAGTTGGATGTAGCAGACCCCGCTAGGTACTTACGAGTAGGGCAAGGGGCGCTAGCTCCTATAACAATGCGGAACTTACTCTTACTAGGCTGGGATAGTCGCTCCGCCTCCGAAGTGTAAGGAAGAATTACGTTATTAATGTCATCGCTGAGAGGTATGATTGCGTATACGTCAGGATCACCACTTAGTATGCCCAGAGCTTTAGTGTATCCAGCCACATCATCCGACTCTAGAGACAACACGTTAACTGAAGTACTGCCTGAGTTAGCAACTGCAATGTTGGCTGCCAATCCTATAGGATTAAGGGGGCTAGAGGTGCCTACATCTTGTATATTAGAAGAGTTAACTTCCTTTATACTAGTGCTCTCGTCAGAGATAAGAGACCGGGTGGTAGCGAATACTACTCCGCCGGTAAGAACGTGATGGCTGTCCTGTTCGGATAAAGCTGTTTTGATACCCGGTATAGAAGTGTCTCGGAGATCGGGAGCGTTATGCGCCTTGACGTAGACCTCCGAGTCAGCAGAGTCCCACTCAAATGACAAGGTTGAACCGCCATTGACTAGATCATCTTGAGAGTTGATCTCTATATAGCTAAAATCAACACCGTACTCGGCAGTAACTGCCCTATCAACGCGGAAGTCCAGCTTCTTGCCTGCGTCAGCTGCCACAGGGAAGCTACGAATTGCAGCTGACAAAGTAGCTTGAACGCTGCTGAGCGTCACAATGCGAAGTTCCTGATCTGCAGGTACGTAAGTAAGTGAGTTTACAGTGAGAACTGGAACATTATTGTTAGTGACTACAAGTACTGCAGCACTACCTGCAGCAGCAGCTGTTACATCTGCCGAGTGTACGTAGATAGCAGACTCAGAGGGGTCAAAATCAATAATATTGACCGCAGCAGCAGCAGCCCCGTTAATAGCAAGCGTGTAAGTGCTGCTGGGATCATTTAGTGCAGACTTCTCAACCTCTGTGAAAGAACGGTCCAGAACTACCTTGGAAGCTATCGCGTGACGGATATGTACTGTGTCACCCGCCTTAGGGGAGAAGGGAGATCCGGCAGTAGCTTTTAGGTCTACCCAGTTAACTGAGCGGTCCTCGAAGTAAAGCCTATGGTTTCCTTCATCTTTCTCAGCAGTAAAGTCATCATTTAAGCTAGGTATACCGGAGTCTTGTTTAAAGACTACTGCAAACTCAGAATCCTCAATATAGAATCGAGGAGTATGAGACACCTCGTCTACCTGGCCGCTGAGGCCAGATACAACCCACTCTGGCTCAGACCCAGCAGCAAAGGTTATATCAGCAACATTAGCCCCAACAAAAGGAGCGTAGTCTGCGATCACCTGTGAGGCAGAGTTATCTGTAACAGATGGATCGTACACTCGAAGGTCGTACTTCGGACCTACGATAACTACCTTCTGCTGTGGTGATGTAATTGTCGGTGTTATATTAGCTACACGCTGAGCTATTTCTACAATAGGCCTTGGCATGGTTCCTCCAGTGGTGTTCTACCATGTATTATGGGAGATGATGTATAGGCGCTCAAGTAGAAGCGCGGTTAACCTCAAGTTGTCGTATACGGCTAAGTATTACTTCCTCTGGTTCTGTCTTCCAACCTACATCATACGTAAATTCGGAAGTGACTCTAGTTAGGTAGTTCCTATCGTCCTTTTCCCAGGGCTGTGTTTGGGTTAGAGTAACGGGAGTAACGTTCTTAAAGCCGTAAGCTTTTCTAAGTATGTTGCCTGACATAACTAGGTGGTGGGCTACTAGGTCAGCTATAACGCTGCTTTCACCTCTGCTACGAGATATGCAATCTATGGTCACTTGCCCACTAGGGGTGGTGTAATAATACCTTCGACCCGTAGGGAGGTACTCCCCTGCACTGTTACCCACTGCTATAGTAGGGAAGACTATGGCGTTTCTATCTATAAAGATAGAGGGCTTAGAGTCAAACTTTTCCTCTAACTCATTATTTCCAGACTCTATAACTATAGTAGCCTCTGTCTTGTTAGGGCTCCACATCCAGGGGGCTTCAGAGCTCCCCTGAACAAACCGAGCCCTAACCAAGTTAAGATAGGTACCTACTATATCCAGTGATGACTTTGATTCGAGCATTAGAACTCCTCGTAATTCAGATCTACGGGTACTGCGTACTCGGGTGAGCTCCTACTGAGCTCTGACGCCTGTAGATCCTGGTGTACCAGAACTCTAGAAGATTCGCTTTTTACTACCCGCTGAACCTTAAACCTACGATTAGTTTGGAGCTCAACCACTAGGTCATCGGGTGATACAACAGGGTAGTCTATAATGGTTAATCCAGTTATAGCTGTCTCTATCTTACCCGAGGTGCCAAGACTACTCTGTATCGGTGCGGGGTCTAGCTTACCCCATAGGTACACGGGATCGTGGTATCCCCCTGTAAAGGATGTCCCATAGCATTTCGGGCAGTTGGAAACTATAGTATCTTTTGTAGATGGGTTATAGCAGTACTCGCATCGTGGTCCGTAGGTTTTCTTTTTAACTATAGCGATCTTAACACCATTAAGACGCTCGAGAGTTACACGGAGATCCCTCCTAGCCTTGCGGGCTACACGGGCTCGGTGATCGTTGTGCTCATACCCGTATGACTTAGACTCACTCAGCTGCGTAAGGTGGGGGCCATATATAGATACAGCTCTTATTATGTAGTACTGCGTCCTGGACAGTCCCGATAGCTCTACATCGTAGTCCGTGTAAAAATAGACGCTAGGGTCTAGGCCCTGCTCTACTACAGTGTATGGACCATTAGGACTTTCGGATCGTAGAACATCTACAGAACCGCATGACCCCTCTTTGTCCTCAATAGTCCACTGTACTCGTATAAAGTCCGGGTACACGGGGAGCACTTGCTGTATACGAGGAGTCATCGTATGAATGACCGCGCCATAGGAGATTTGAAGCCCCGTATGTGCATATTGGAAGTAACCTTTATTTGGCTAACATGGCTAGAGAATTCTGATGTTAGACTCTGGGAAAGCTGCATGTAGTATTGGTACTTCTCGTCCATCCCAACACCCTGTATATTTCCGTCCTGGAACTGACTCTGATTACGAAGCTGCCTAATAGCCTCGCTCTTAGCCAGGTGGCCAGATGCACCCAACATAAGAACGTAATTGTTAGGGAAGGTGTCCACGGTATAAGAAGTGGGCCTACCAATAACGTTGGCTAGGTCAGCGGCGTGTCTGCATGCCTGTGAGATTTCATCGTCTGTGAACTCTATGTCTGCATGCAGGGGGTTCTTGTCGTAGAAGTCCCGCATGAAAAGACGAACGTCAGCCACTATCCCGGACTGCTTTTGTACTGGGGTACCAACTACCGGCATGATTTATACCTCCGCGCTGTCAGGGCCGTAGGATCCCTCCTTCTCGAATACTATAGTATAAGCCCCAGCTCCGGAATTATCCACTCGAATGGGCAATGTCCACCGCCCCGTACCATCAGTACTACTAACAGCAACCGGGCTGGTGTAGATCCCCTGAGATACATCTGAAGTCCTGTAGACCGTTATACGAGCGTCTGGTATGGCTACTCCGTTGGCTGTAATATACCTTAGATTATCTACACCACCTGTATTGTGATTAAGATTAACTGTGTCGGCTATAGGAGCAGTTACTCTTAGGCCCCCACGTACAGTAAAGTCGACCGGTAGGCCAGCCTCTATCTCTACTTCATTAACCAGCTCTACAGTTGTTATCTGGTACACCCCATCCGGTATAGAGTCTTGTACCCGAGCGGTGTAGCTACCCGGGGCGTCCTCCACGTATGGAATTCTGAACGGGGTTCTCTCCGCGGTAGTAGCGGTATTTAGGTCCAGGGGAATAAGAGCTCCGGCCTGCGTATTGTAGTGCATATCCCTGGAATGGCTATATACGTAGGCTATTAGAGTGCGCGCCTCTGCCGTATCGATCCTAAAATCTAGAGAGTCTAGGGCCATTTCGCCGGAGGAGACTACTACCCCCTGTGATAACAAGTCGGGGTACTCTACTAGGTTGACGAACTCTCTAATTAAGAAGGCGTATTCTCCGTCATCCCATCCAGACGCGTCTATAGATATTCGGTAGGTATTAGCTGGTGACTCTACTAAGGGAACTCTGTAGTTTGATCTACCATCCATAGGTAGATCTGCTAGAACCACAGCATCAAATGTAGACTCTGATTTGTTGTACAGGAAACCTGTTGACTCCTGAGTCACGTAGCCTATAAGAGACCTTCCAGAAGGCTGGTTTACAGCCAGTGAGACTAAACCCATGATAACTCCAGGACAAGTAATATGCTTTTTAATATATTAGGCTGCTATATGGTAGTAGTTCAATTAGCTTCTCCGTATGAATTACCAAAACGTAGGTTACTATCTAGCGTGAATACCTGCATGGAGATAACCTACGAGGCAGAGCTGCAAGGGGCCGAGTATCTTAGGGGGGTATACCTGGCCTTAGCATGGCAGGAAAGTAGATTCACTATGGATGCTAAAGGAAAGTGGATCTGCACTGGTAGGGGCAAGGTAGTGATGGGTAAGGATGAAGTGCCCAAGTGTACTTCGGGTAAGCTTACTAGGGCGAGGGGTCCTATGCAAATCCTACCAGTGTACCACTGTAAAGGAGAAGCCAACTGTAACTACCTAAACAAGGCCGTATCTCTACTTAGCGGCTTAGTAGCAGACCATGGAGTACGTAGAGGGCTGGAGATCTACGCCGGTGGCTTCAGTGGAAGTAAGAGGTCCATAAGGTACGCCCTAATGACTATGTGGAGAGCGCGCAAGATAGACGCTACTCTAGATTTTCTCTGGGACCTCAGACTTCTTATCGGAGTCTCCTCGTAAGCCCAGGGCCCCAATGGCAGCTGGAATAGCTATCTTAGGAGCTATAAAGGCTATAGGTGCACCACGTGGATTAGCAACGTTGATTGCTACTAGTCTGTCTTTTATATTAGTAAGACCAGAGGCAGCACCCAGTCTGTATAGGTCTTTAGCACCTTCAACTATTTGTGATGGGTAGCTCAAGCCTATGTTTTTGGCCTGCCTAAGAGCCTCTATAGAGAGTAGGCTCTTGAGGTATTTAGGAGCCCCCCGCAGATGCTTTAAGGGGTTAGCCACCTTCTCAAAGTTACGATTAACTATTCGTGTCTCTATTGGCCCCATACTAATTACCTACCAGCCGGTTTAAGATATCACCAGGTATCGCTGCTTAGAGAGATGCGCTTCCATACGTTGGATGAGCCGTCGTAGTCTGCAGAGCAGAGGTAGAGGTAACCCCCGTCGAAAGCAATCATCCCCTGTTTATCTCCAGAGGCCCCCACAGAGCTTGAAGGAACAGAGCGCTTCACTATTACTGTATCGACCTGTAGCTTGCTGTCAGACATGCTACTAATATAGTTATCAGCTCCGGGATAGCTGGTAGTGTTGAAGAACTTCCAGGTAGAGTCTGAACCGTCGAAGATCAAACCTTGGTAGGTGTCGGTAGAGCTATCTACAGTCCGCCCAAATAGACCCAGGTCCTTAGTTGATGAAGCATCTGCCCCTAGATAGTTGAGCTCAATAAGTGAGTCATCCATCTTAAGAGTGGTAGCGCCTATAGTAGCCACTGAGCCAGATAGATTAAGCTTATCGTTTACCTGGAAGGAGCCGGACACCTGACCGTCGCCTGTAACATTCAGGTTACCATTGTTTATGGTTATACCGTTTCCTGAACCAGAAATGGTAAGGTCACCGGTATGGGTGATGTCACTATTAGAATCGGTAGTTACTGCCTTAGACGCTTGGGTAGTACCAAGAGTTGTTACATCTAAGTAGTCCGCCTCAGTGGCTGTAATGGATGAGTTAGCTAGGACTGACAGTTGAGCGCTGTACGCTTGCACGTCACTACCAATAGACAATCCGAGGCTAGAACGAACGGTAGACCCAGACTCGGCCACAAAGTTGCTACCGTCACCGACTATGATGTTGCCATCGGTAGGTGTTAGGCTAGCAATGTCAGCGAGCTGTGCATCGTAAGCCTGTATGTGTGTACCAATGGTGAGACCTAGGCTAGCCCTAGCAGTTGCTCCGGATTCAGCTACAAAGTTAGTGCCGTCACCAACTATTACGTTACCATCAGCAGGGGTAAGTCCAGCGATATCCGAGAGTTGGGCATCGTGTGCTTGAACGTTAGTACCTATGGCCAAGCCAAGGCTAGAGCGGGCAGTAGCCCCGGACTCAGTAGTGAAGTTGCTACCGTCACCTACGATAATACTGCCGTCCGCAGGAGTGAGTCCAGCAACGTCAGCGAGCTGAGCGTCGTAGGCCTGAACATCGGACCCGATGGCTAGCCCGAGGGCTGAACGGGAGCCAGAGGCTGTAGTAGATCCAGTGCCGCCACTACTAACGGGTACTGTACCACCGGTGATCTCCTGTCCTGAGATACTAAGGTAATTAGTATTAGCTAGAGTAACATCGGTAGAGTTGTCCGTACCAGCTTGATCAACATCAAGAGCAGTGCGCGCTGCAGAGGCGCTGGTAGATCCCGTACCGCCGAGGCTAACAGGAACAGTGCCTACTGTGATCTGCTGCTCCGAGAGGCTGAGGTAGTTGCTAGCCACAGTGGCAAGGGTAACATCGGTAGAGTTGTCCGTACCAGCTTGATCAACATCAAGAGCAGTGCGCGCTGCAGCGGCGCTGGTAGCTCCTGTACCTCCTAGGCTAACAGGAACAGTGCCTGCAGTGATCTCCTGGTCAGATATACTAAGATAGTTGCTAGATACGGTAGCAAGGGTTACGTCTGTTGAGTTGTCTGTACCTGCCTGATCCACGTCTAGTGCCGTGCGAGCACCTGCTGCTGTGGCAGATCCGGTACCGCCGCTACTAACAGGTACAGTGCCGCCTGTTATCTCCTGCCCTGAGATACTAAGGTAATTAGTATTAGCTAAAGTAACATCGGTAGAGTTGTCAGTACCTGCAGCATCAACACCTAGGGCAGTTCGAGCAGCTGAAGTAGTGGTCGCCCCAGTACCTCCCAAGCTAACAGGAACGGTGCCGGAGGTGATCTCCTGACCGGATATACTAATATAGTTACCCGAAACACTAGCTAGGGTCACATCAGTAGAGTTATCGGTGCCAGCTTGATCTACGCCGAGCGCAGTACGGGCAGCCGATGCAGTGGTAGAACCAGTACCACCATTAGCTACGGGAAGTGCACCAGTAACCTCAGAAGTGAGGTCAGTAGTCTGAGAGTCTACATAGGCCTTGATACTCTGCTGGGTAGCGAGAGACGTAGCGCTATCTGAAGAGAAGCTGTCTTCGTCTAGTATAGAAACCTCTGCGGGATTGGATGTAGAACCTGAGACGTTCCCAATTACCTTGAGGTTAGATATCTCCTGCATCTTAGAGAACGAAACGCTATCTTCAGCTAGACCGCCAGCGCTCACAGTATTCCAGGAGCACGTACCATCTGTATTGCTAACTAAGCTAAGACCGTTTGTGTTAGGGGCACCAGTAGGCAGAGTGAGGGTATAGCTAGTAGCTATATCTGCAGCCTTCAAGCCTATGTAGTTAGTGCCTCCGTCGGTGTCCTCATAAAGCTTTATTTGGGCACTCGTGTCAGAAGTTCCATGAACGTCAAAAGACCCAGTACCCTTGAGCTGGAAATCTATGCCCACGTTAGAGTCGTCACCTGCAGCAGAGAGACTTGGATTACTGCCTGTAGCTGAATTAGATATCTGAAGATGATTTACTGCGGAGCTGGCAGCTGAGATGGCCAGTAGCTCATTACCACTGGAATCGTTTAGCTCAGTAGCTATCTTGACTTCCGTAAGGGTAGAGTTTGAGTCCAAGTTAGCCACAAGAGTAGCTGTGCTGTATGTGAGGTCCCCGGTAGAGGAACCTGTAGCGCTCGTGGTGCAAGCCACCCAAGAGTCGGAAGACTCATCCCAGATGAGACCTGCATTAGAGGAGTCACCGCGCTCTACAACTATACCGGCGTCGCCAGAGGGTGTGCCGGTAACTCCGTTACCGAGCTCAATGAGCTTGTCAGATACAACAGTATTAGTAGAGCTTACCGTGGTAGTTGTACCTGTAACGGTGAGGTCCCCCTCAACCCGAACATCAGAGAATATACCCTTCCATCGGAGATTTGTAGAGTCTCCGTTGTCGGTGCTCTGACCTAGCTGGTCGGTATTATCCGCTGAAGGAAGTATCTTTGTAGACATAATATTTTACCCCTAAGGCTTATCGAAGTTGTAGAACACCGTCTTCAGGGATGTTCCAGATAGAGTCCGGTAATGATTTTAGCTTATTAATTCTAGATGCTGGGCGAACCTGGTAATCAGCAGCGAGAGATACAGAAGTAACATTACCCCCAGACAGTGCACTGTCAATCTTGTAGATTAACTTCCAGGACCCTGAGTGCCCATCTACCTCTGTGCCTAGAGTAATATCCGTATCTGACCCAGACGTACTGGACACCCAGGCTGTCCCTTGATCAAATGAGTCCGCGGTATTTAGCCCTAAGGCTTCTCTAGCAGCCGCTATAGTTGTAGCGCCAGTACCTCCGAGACTAACAGGAACCGTACCCGAGGTTACCACCTGCCCAGATATGCTCAAATAGTTGTCAGATACGCTAGCAAGAGTAACATCAGTAGAGTTATCCGTACCAGCCTGGTCAACGTCCAGAGCAATTCTAGCAGAAGCAGCTGTAGTAGAGCCAGTACCGCCACTGCTAACAGGAACCGTACCCCCGGTGATCTCTTGCCCAGAGATGCTGAGGTAGTTTGTATTCGCAAGAGTAACATCTGTAGAGTTATCTGTCCCAGCCTGGTCGACATCAAGAGACGATCGAGCTGCTAGGGCAGTAGTAGCTCCAGTACCCCCGCTACTAACAGGTACTGTACCACCAGTTATCTCCTGCCCGGATACGCTAAGATAGTTGGTATTAGACAGAGTAACGTTAGTGGAGTTATCAGTACCAGCTGCGTCAACCCCCAGAGCCTCACGTGCAGCAGACGAGGTAGTAGCTCCGGTACCGCCCAGACTAACAGGAACTGTACCCGCTGTTATATCCTGATCAGATATACTCAGGTAATTATCAGACACACTAGCTAGAGTAACATCTGTAGAGTTGTCCGTCCCTGCAACATCAACGTTGAGGTTAGAGCGTGCTGCATACGCAGTTACAGCGCCAGTACCTCCGCTACTTACGGGAATAGTACCGCCAGTTATGTCCTGCCCGGATATACTCAGGTAGTTAGTGTTAGCTAGAGTAACATCAGTAGAGTTATCAGTACCAGCTGCGTCTACACCGAGTGCTGTCCTAGCAGCGGAAGAAGTGGTTGCGCCAGTACCGCCGCTACTTACGGGTACAGTACCTGCAGTGATCTGTTGTCCAGATATATTTAGGTAGTCGGTGTTAGACAGAGTTACGTTTGTAGAGTTGTCTGTACCTGCGGCATCCACACCGAGAGCAGACCTAGCGCCGTGTACAGTAGTAGCACCAGTACCGCCGCTACTAACAGGAACCGTACCGCCTGTTATCTCCTGCCCTGAGATACTAAGGTAATTAGTATTAGCTAGAGTAACATCGGTAGAGTTGTCAGTACCTGCGGGATCCACGGCGAGAGCAGTCCTGGCAGCCGCAGCTGTAGCGGCGCCTGTGCCTCCTAGGCTGACTGGTACTGTGCCTGCAGTTATATCCTGTCCGGATATACTTAAATAGTTACCGGAGACGCTAGCAAGAGTAACATCGGTAGAGTTATCCGTGCCAGCTTGGTCAACGTCTAGAGCAGTTCTAGCCGCTGATACAGAGATAGCCCCGGTGCCTCCCTTTGAGATAGGAACAGCCGTCTCCAGAACAGAAGGGTTAAGAGACCCATCCGATATTGAAGTACTAAGCTCTACGGTAGAGCCAGAACCGCTGGAAAAGTCAGTGGTTACAGATGAAGATGTAGATACATCACCCGTAACACTAAAGGTAACCGTGTGGTCCAGCTTCTGAGCGGATGTAGCTGTAACTTCTACGGTCCCACTAGTGCTTATAAGGCTATCAACCTTAAGGCTAGCGAAGCCAGAGCCTTCCTTAATCTCCATGCGGCCGTCAGTGGAGTTCCACTGAAAAGTAACATCGTCACCAGACCCGCCCTCCAGTGTAAGTCCTGCACCATCAGCAACTGCAGATCCAGGGTTATCCGCATCTACCACAATGTTGGCGTCAGCAAAGCTAACAGACTCAGAAGTGCCGTTGCTAGCGTTCTCAAACTGTATAAGGTCGCCCTTGATTGTGAGGTTACCTTGTACCTCTACCGCACCAGTAAAGGTACCGCCCGTCAATGGCATGTAGTCATCTAGGTCCAAAGAGGCTGCAGTGGTATAACCGTAGGACTCAATCTTGTCTGCTACAGCAGCAGCTGTCATTAGCGCGCTGTCTACATCACTGAATGAGTCAGTAGATGAGATAACAGAAGAGCTTGAAAACTCGGAAGTTGTCAAACCAGATACGCTCAGGGTCCTATTTGAGGACAGATCTCCACCACCCGTTAATGCTGTACCAGCTATTATCTGGGTAGTCTTAACGGCCTTCTCTCCCAGTGAGGTAGAGACAGTAGTAGCAAAGTTGTCATCACCCCCGAGGGCTGCAGAGAGCTCATTGAGGGTATTCAGAGCAGCCGGAGCAGAGTCAACAAGGCCAGAAACTGCTGTGTCAACGTAGCTCTTAACGGAGCTCTGAGTCGGTACCTTAGTGGAAGAGTTGGATCCCAGGTTATCCTCGTCAAGTACAAACCCAAACGAACTGGAGTCAGTATCGCTGGACATAACAGCACCCGCTGAAGACACGTTAGTAGCATCCGTGACATCTGCAGAAGCTTCTATTCCCTCAAGTTTAGTCTTTAGAGAGTCTGTCAGAGCATTAGTATCGTCGTTGCTCTCGTATGATGACTTTATATCTGATGCGCTCTGGTCTGCAGTGGCACCTGACTCTACGCCGGCTAGCTTGGTCTTGAGAGCATCCGTAAAGTCATTCTGTGTTAGCCCGCCGTCCCCCACGCTGTAAGTAGTGTCAGTGAACTTAGCGTTAGCAGGCACGTCGATACCTACTGTGAATCCATCCACAGTCGCAGAATCTACTCCAAGAGAGTCTATGTCTGCCTTGGTCTGATCAGCTGTAGCTCCTGTCTCTATTTCGTTGAGCTTGGTGTACAGGGCATCCGTGAAAGAGTTTGCCTCCGCCTCGTACAGAGCTTTGATCTCGGCGCCTGTCTGGTCAGCAGTAGCCCCAGATTCGATACCTTGCAACTTGGAGCTGTCTGAGTCTGTGAATACGTTAGTGTCGGATTCTGACTCGTATAGAGACTTAATCTCAGCTCCGGTCTGGTCAGCTGTAGCTGACGACTCAATTCCAGATAGTTTTGAGTAAAGAGAATCAGTAAACGCATTAGCCTCTGCTTCATAGAGGGCTTTAATCTCCGCGCCGGTTTGGTCTGATGTTGCGGAAGACTCAATAGCTTGGAGCTTAGCTTTGAGGGCGTCAGTGAAGGAGTTTGTGTCATCCTCTGCCTCATATCGCTGTTTAATCGCGGCACCATCTAAGTCACTAAGATTCTGAAGCCCAGACAGCTTTGATTTTTCATCATCAGTGAATGCGTTTGTATTGGCTTCCGCCTCGTACAGAGACTTTATCTCCGCCCCAGTTTGATCCGCTGTGGCGTTATTCTCTATGCCAGATAACTTAGCAGAGTTAGATGTTACAGTAGCACCTATGCTGGAATCATCATTAAGGGCGGCTGCTAGTTCATTTAGTGTATTTAGTGCCTCGGGGGCAGCGTCTATTACAGCCGCTACCTGAGACTCTACGAAGCTCTTGGTAGCTCGCTGGCTAGGTGCAGCTATTGTACTAGCAGTAACTACGCTACTTAGGTCAGTATCATCTACAGGTACTATCTGAGACCCGTCTACTGTAAGACTACCTGCTACGGATACATCTGAGTCAGCATCAACTGCCCCGATATACAGGCTATTAAACCTTTTAGCGGCGGTTCCGAGATCGTGTGACTTATTCTCGGCTGTTCTAATAGCGCTCATGCTTACTCCCCAAAAATTATCTCTGAATAGTCGTCGGATAGTCGAAAGCTCGACTCCGGGAACCCTGTAGGTTCAGTTGGTAGTATTATATCCCCGGTGCTAAACTCTATCAAGGAGCCCCCAGCGTGGCCAGTAAGGAAGCCAGACACAACTAAGTCGGTACCTACAGCGCGGAACATAGAGGAGCTAGGGAGGGCCTGAGTTATAAGATTGTTTATCTGCGCGTACAGCTCCTGTATGGCAGTTAAATTATTAGGATCTGGATCGTCGGTCCCAGTGCTAACGCCGTCGGTAGAGATGACTACGTCGTTACCGTCCACCTTTAGTAAGTAAGATGCAGGTATGGACGAACTAAGAAGAGCATCAAATTCGTCTTCTAGGGATAGTATATCTGCCTGTAGAGCCAGGTCTGAAGCTGTGCGGGCCGAAACCTCGTTAGATATAGCCTGAGTATTTATGGATACTTGGGCGATGTCAGCTCCGCCCTCTAGTTGCTGTATTAAGGCGGTGTTAGAATCTATGCTAGATTGTAGGCCGGCCTCAGCATTAGTAGCCCTAGTAGTCTCAGACGATATTGCAGAAGAGTTAGACTGCTCAGCATTAGTAGCCCTAGTAGTCTCGGCCGATATTGCAGTAAAGTTAGCCTGCTCAGCTGCAGTAGCTCTAGTGTTCTCGTTAGCAACTGCAACAGTACGGGCTAGTATCTCAGCCGCCAAAGAGCTTGTGTTAGCTTGCTCAGCTGCAGTTGCTCTAGTTACTTCATTAGCTATTGCAGTAGAGTTTGCAGCTATACCAGATAGATCAATACCATCTAGAGCGGCTACCCTAGCAGTGGTCTCGGCAGCTATAGCAGTAGCGTTAGACTGCTCTGCAGCAGTAGCACGTGATACTTCATTCTGCAGAGCTACGTCTAATGCCTGCTCGGCAGCAGTAGCACGGCTTATCTCAGATGTCAGAGCTGTATTTGTAGCAGAGTCAGCTTGCTCCAGCGCAGACTGGACTGCGTCCCTGGCAGCCGAGTCTATAACGTCATTGTTGGCTACGGATGTCTGGATCAGGTCAGGTATAGCGTCAATGCTTGACTGAAGACCTGCCTCAGCAGCAGTAGCACGAGACACTTCTGCTACTAAGTCTACTTCTACCTGATCTATATCTCCCTGGAGTAGAGCTTCAGCGGTAGTAGCCCTAGATATCTCCGAGTCTATCTTAGAGTCAAGATTAGTAGCAACACCTGAAAGCGCCGCATCTACAGCATCTCTAGCGGCTTGGTCGATAACATCGTTGGTGGCTATACTGGCATTTACTAGCTCAAGAACCGCCTTGGCTGATAAGAGCTGGTCGTTAGTTAGATTTGATAGATCTCCTGAGGAATCTACTACAGAACTAAAACCACTGCCATCTGATAACTCAAACCTACCATTTTGGTAGAGCCTGAAGATGATGTTCTTATTTCCAGTTGAATCCTCTACTACAGCTAAGTAATCTCTGGTGGGGTCATTAGAGCCTGGACCAGCTATCTGTATAGCTGGGAGCCGAAGAAGGTCATCATTACGATCAAAGAAGTCGTTAAAGTAGCCCGTGTTAGGGTTAAACTTTGCTATGTATACAGCGTCTGTCGGCCATGTTGACATTATACGTCACCTCCCGGCAGTTCTACTGCCGGTGCTCCACCGGCAGCGGCTCCACCCGAGACAGCTGTCTGGACGACATCTAGTATTACCTTACCGGTAACAACCTTACCGACTACTACTATAGTGTTTTCTTGGAAGTTGGGTATCTGCGTGGTAACAGCGCCTGCCTGCGTAGCTGACAGGTACAGAAGATCTCCGTTGTTGGGTACATCAGCGCCTTCTTCCAGTATGAAAGAGACAGAACCACTAACAGCAATGCGTGAATGCTTACCTACGAAGATAGCACTTGGAGCTATACCTACTGCGCCAGACTTCTCATTCGAGTTGGCGATAGCAGGGTACACCTCGCAGTGGCACCCACAACCGCTAGACTGAACGTAGACTACGCTACCAGCCGGTATGGTCTGTTGGCTACCATTCTTAACTAGTGCAGAATGGATGTAGTCGGCAGTAATTCTATTAGCTTGTATACCCGGTGAGGGTCTAGGAACTATATTTATCACTGCCATAGGCTACCTCTTAGCTCTCAGTTGATTTTCTACGACCTCTTCGTTTAACTGTAGGCTTCTTGGGTTCTTCGTCAACTTTATCAGCAGGTGTTTCTGCCGTAGGATCTGACTCTGGCTCTGGCTCTGGCTCTGGCTCTGGCTCTGGCTTAGGCTCTGGCTTAGACTCTGGCTCTGGCTTAGGCTCTGGCTTAGACTCTGGCTCTGGCTCCTGTTCATCTGGAACTACCGCATACT
>Ga0098048_1000176_pt1 | contig 32373 bp, 43 predicted proteins | sample 13_taG_FD_75052 | JGI IMG/M metagenome (GOLD analysis project Ga0098048, IMG submission 75052) | Marine viral communities from the Subarctic Pacific Ocean - 13_ETSP_OMZ_AT15268 metaG | ecosystem: Environmental > Aquatic > Marine > Oceanic | place: Pacific Ocean | collected 2015-01-16 | reverse complement strand
TAATAATACGACTGGTAGGATCAGAAGGATCCGTCAATACGTAGTTTCCATCTTCGTCAATCAAGTAGTAGTTGACTGTAAATTGTTGGGACATAAACGTCTCCTTAGTTAGTTAATTAAAAAGATAGCCTGAGGCCTCCGCTAAGAGACCCCAGGCATTAAATATTAGGGTGTAACGGGAACTAGCTCGTAGTTCTGATACAGAGGATCACTGGCTACTTGATACCGCACAGTAAATCCAACAACTGACGAAGAACTAACAAATCCTCCCGCATTAGGAGCATCTAGTCCTCGGCTTAGAACTACATTATCTAGTCCCAATCCAAAATCGGATAGGAAAAACCCAAACAGAGATGCAGCACTTTCGCTAATATAGCTTGTTGCGCTCCCATCGGCATTAACAGCCTTTGTAATAGCACCAGCAACATTATATACGTCAGATGGCAAAATGTCACTAGCCTTTGCTGTGTAGTTATACTGCTGGATAGAGCTCGGCCATACAAATGAATCAGTAACTTCTTCGTAGATCTCGTAGATCGGCCTTCCATCAGCTCCTAGTCCTACCTGAGTAGGTTCGTAAAGGCTTACGTTAGCAGGAGTCAGGGGATTCGATCTATCCGACCAATCCGTTGTGACAACCTTGAGAGCGTCCTGTGCAACAACGTTAGCTGTAATCTCGTTTAGGACCTCAACTACACTATAAGTCAATCTCTCAACTCTAGCAGTATTTCCTCCAGCAAGCTGAGTTAGCTGAAGTGTCTGTCCTTGAGATAGGGGAACAACCCATTCTCCGCTGAGAGTACTGAAGTCGCCATTTCCAACCCCAGTCAATACTGAGGAGGTCTTAAGGTGAACCTTATTTGACTGCCACTGTACTCCGTCTACGGAGAGCTGGTAAGAAAGATCTTCACTGGTGTTTCCACCAGCCCAGTTAAAGTTATAGCTAACCTTAAGCGTCATATCTCTAGGAGCAGTAAAGACACCTGAAGTGGTGTTGCTAATAAACTCTGAGGATCCACTGAATCCAACGCTGGAACCAGTGTATGACCATCCATCAGCCTGAGCTTCCACTGCGGAAGTTAGGAATACTTCTTTATCAGAGCTTGTGTCCTGATTATCGAGGAACCCAGTAAAGTTCATGGATGGAGTAGACGTGGAGCTAAGCTGAAGGTTAGAATCGAAAGTCTGCTTTTGTACCGTAAGATTCCAGTACTCTACTTCAACCTGCGTTCCACCAGTTGAGTTGGTAAAGGTATACTCAAAATAGTCCCCTACCTCTACATCCATAAATACCGCTTGAGTAATCTGTCTTTGGTTTGAATTAATACCGCTAGCACTAATATCATTATAGGCAGTTTTAGAAGAAGTCGAGCTCTTCTGTACACCGCTAGAATTAAATAGCGAAAGCTTAGTATTGGCGTTAGTTGATATTGTGGTGTTAGCATTCTTTGAGTAGAACGTAGCTGCGTCAACTCGGATTCGCCCCTCAAAATCAGAGGTCCACCGGTTGTTGACGGTATCAAAGTTTGAGTTAACTTCAGTATCGCCTGTAAGGGCAACATCGCTGTTAATTAGTTCGATTGAGTTGGGTGAATTTACAACTCTACTTACGGCAGAGCTGACCAGAATGCCGCCATAGCTAAGGGTGGTAGTGCTAGGCACGTCAAGACTTCCCGTAGGAGCCCAAGCAGATCCGTTCCATTGTAGGTAAGATCCCGAGTCGGGAGTAGTAGAGCTGACATTAGCCAATACATCTAGATCATCTGTCTTAAGAACAGCATTAGAGATAATATTGTTTACGTTGGCTCCGTTTAGCGTCAATACGAACGAATCACCAATCTGCCCTACATTAACATCACCTGTTACATCAACAGACGAATCACCAATAAGATTAATGTTTCGCCCATCTAGTGTAATATCCTTACCTGCTCCGGCCTGAACAGACCAGAGGTTTGAGATATTAGTGATGGGTGCTGTTTTTGTTTCTATACCTGAAAGCTGAAAAGCAAGACTATCGTTAGAAACAATACCTACATTATCCCAAGCTTTAATTTGAGGAGTTTCAAGAACTTCCCAAACTGTTCCTGTGACATTAGTCGCAGTTGAGCTTACGCGAAGGACTGCATTAATAGGTGCACTATCAGTGTATGGTAGAACTCCCTGTGCATTATCGGTAGCATTGAGCTCCGAACCAGTCCAGATTACATTACCAGTCGTACCAGCAAGCTGAGTTGCTCCGGTAATATCGGTAAGACTACCATCAAAAGTTCCTCCTCCACCGCCGCCACTTCCACCAGAGACAAATGCACCGAACTCAGTGAGCTCTTGGATTGCAAATAGGTTCTGAGAGTTAGCGGCATTGAGGGCCTCACTCGTAAGGCGAGATCCGGACTGGAAGTCTACAACAGCTGTGGTAACGTCAGTGTCTCGACGAACCTCTAGAAGCTGTGCTGGGCTTACTGCTACCGCTAGAGAGAAGTAAGCAACAGTAAACGGAGAACCATTTACAGTATAGGAACCTACATCAACCGAAACAGGCTGAGGGATTGTGATAGTCTTGCTATCAGAATCAATCACTACATTAGTGAGGGTTGTTAGGATTTCAAGCTGGTCTTCTGTAAGGACTTCTTGTGGATCAAACGGATCCGTTGCAAGGGCGTCCGTAAACATAATTGTGGGTGTAAAGATAACCTTAAGCTGACCCTGGTCAGAGACCAAGGGTGCAAGCGTAAGGGAGCTATAATCTAGGGGGTCTCCCCAGACATAACTATCACTGATAATCCGTAGTGATCCATCAGCATTAAATTCTGGCATAAGTGTTTTCCTTATGTTGTAGATAAAACAATAAAGCCCCCGGCCATCTCTCGACGACCGAGAGCCAGAGGAGGAGAACAATCAAATAATAGAAGAGTAAACATCCTTGAACTTACCCTTCAGCTCAATATTCGTGATATTGACTGGGGTGAAGTAGTCCGACATGATATAGATCGAGGTCTTATCAGCGAACCCTAGGATCTTACTCATAAGTTCTCCTTGGTATTCAATAGCAGGTAGCGTTAGAGTGGACTCAGCGAACGTATCTGAACGAGCTGCCGTGAAGCTAGTGATATAGTTAGTAATATCGCCATCTTCTCGGGTGCTATAATCGAGCAGTACATTCGACGAAGGCCGTCCACGCCGGGTTACATATACATCATAGTTACCTGTCTCGAAGTGTCGTGTAGACATCGAGGCTAGGCTTAGTACACCTTCTCTGGGGTTGTTGTCCTGCCCACGAACAAACATAGGGGACAGCTCTACAACCATAGTGTACTTCTTTCCTACATAGAAGAAGCCTCCGGCGTACTGAGAGTAATCTCCCTTTACGACGTAGTCAGAATAGGTTCCACCATCAGTGATGGATACGGCTTCCTTGGCCTCTCCTTGAAGGTCTCCAAACCCTTCACCGAAAAGTACGACAGTACAATCAGGATCATAGAAAGGAACTCTAAAAGTTGTCTCAAGCGTACTAGCATCGTAGGTCATGTTAATGCCTGCGAGATCGAACTTGGGATCAATATCATTTAGAGGAAGAGCTGCATCAAAGGAGGTCTTGATGTAGGCCTGTCGGTCCAGTCGTGGGATCTCTGGATCTACATAGCGAAGGGAAACACGTTCGATAAAGAACTTAGTATCCCTCTTGGATACCATATATAGATCATTATCCCAGGACTGTAGTGTCTTTACATCTGCACCGTCAATAGTAAAGGAATAGAAAGCATTCTGAGCAATCTCATTCCCTCGGTACCGAGTGGTGTGGAGGTAAAGAGTTCCGGGCTCATCGGCATCTACAGCAATGATTGTATCCTGTGCTGGAGCTGTGGTGACCGGGCCATAGTTTTCTGGAAGATACTTAGGACAGTGAGAAGAAAGCTCGACTGCCGTGGAAAGACTTCCACCCCGGCCCATGTACAGGTACAGTCTTTCTCGATCAAAGAAGAAGAGATTGTTACCTAGGGTTACGGGGTCCACCAGGGGAGCGGTGGAGTAAAAGGTCATTGGCTGAAGCTCAGCAGTAAATGGGGTAATTCGGTTTTCCCATCCCATTAGTTCGTACTGAGTATCAGCGTTGGTGTTAATAAACAAATAGTCATTGAAGGGGACCATGCTAGTGATGGGCGTATACTTGTTTGACGAAGCAAGCACATCAATGGGGTCTGTGTCAATGATTGTTCCTGGGTCAGCGATCCAAAGGTTAGTTAGGTCGCCGTCCTGGGAGGAAAAGACATTATCTTCTCCGGAGAACCATAGTCGGTTCCTGAAGAAAGCGATTGTCTTAAGCTGAGTCTGCTTGCCTTCCTTGAAGGAGGAGGGTCCGGGGTTGGTTTCATCATCACCAGAGGTTCTGACTTCCCACTCTAGTTCGGACCATTCCCAGGTAGACTTCTTGGAGGCCTGATCAAAGCCAGTAAACTCAAGCTCCATAGGGAGTCGCTTACTGTCTAGGACTGAATAAGCCTCGGGAGTACGCACCTTGAAGGTGTAAGGTACTTCAGTATTCTTCATGAGATAGTAACCAGGATTCTGTCCCTGGTATCCTGTCTCAACATAGTATACCTTACCTTCCGCAGAGTTTAAGAAAGGAGGACCTACTGGGTTGAGATCAAGCCCATACAAAGCGGCCAGCATCTCTTCTGCGTTGTTGTTCCCAGTTTCTACGTCAGCATCCAAAGGAGGAAGACGTAGATCAGCAAAGGTTGAAACGGCCTGTCCTAGCTGAGGAGTGGCCGGGTCTGGGTACTGTGCATCCCTTACGGGAATGCGTTCTCCTACTCGCTCTGTAATCTCATCCCAATCTGATCCTGTTGGAAGACTACCAGGAGTGGTAATATCTGTATTAGCTGCATAGACTTTACCATCATCAATATACAATACCTGTGTACCTGCGAGGTAGGTTGAGTACTCGTCCCAGAAAGGAGCTAGACCCAGGGGGTCTACAGTCGTTGCTGTTAGGTACTCGACCTCTCCTCCGATAGGATCTTCGGTGTAGTCTAGGGCTGGAGCAGTGCCGGTTGTGGCAAACTGCCCGTCCAGCCCCAAGGTACACCAGTAGGTTGTGCCTTCCACAACAGCTTGTCCATCTACAGTTACACCATCAGTTTCCATCTGCGCAGTTGCAACAAGTGGCTTGCTGGTGTAACCTGCAAATGCCTCAGTGTTAAGGAATACTAGGTTCTGGGCACGGGCCGCAAACTTTAGCTCTTCAGTACCACCATAGGTGATATATTCCCGAACGGTAGCATCAACTGTTACCGAGGCGGGGGTATGATCTTCAAAAGCGTTATCTGCTTGGTTGTAATAGAATACATAGTATAGCCTGTCTGTTTCTTGGGTAGCCGAGCGATCGACTACAAAGAGATACCTAAGGGTATCGGAGAGACTATGCCAAAAGTACTCATAGCTTCCTCCGTCAGGCAGAGGAATTGCGTTGTCATTATACTCATTATCCGTTGGCTCTCCCCGGTAAGGGATTAGCTCTACCCCAGGACGCTTTTCAATAGATCTTTCAAGCGTTACTAGAGCATTTGAAATCTCTTGCGATTCAGAGGGTAGTCTTTTCGACGGAGCCTGACGGCCAACGCCGCCGGAAAGAGTATACAAAGGGATAGTAGTAGTTAGAGCTCTACCCCGTCGAGGATTAATCATGACGTTCTCCCTCTCCAGTAGCGGAAGTTAGGATTGGTGACATTGTACGAAGGTCGGAATACGGCTCGCTTCTCTTGGTAAGAGGAGGCGTCCCAGATGGTTCGTCCCTTGGATTCAATGTCTCGACTGACTCCCTTGGAGTTAAACAGAGCTTCTTCTTGTGCAAGGTATGCATCCATTCCTTCGTCGCCCTGAGTAAGCATCTGGTACCGGCGAGAAGCCTGGGCAGTAATTGCCCGTTGTCCTGGGGTATCAATATCTTCCCAGTCAACTGTGACAATAAGCCTAGCTGCTAGGGGTTCACCCGAAAAGGCGGAGAAGTTAGAAGTCTGATCCGTTACATTCCAAAGATAGAAAGAGGTTCCAGTCTTCTTAACCGAAACTCTAATATACTCCCCATCTTCATTTGCAAGGAGAGTCTTAAAGTCTAGAGAAATAATGGTAGAGGGCAGTGGGATCTTCCCATTGGCATCTACGGTTAGATTCTTAGTGTATTCGTTATTGGCTAGTCCCCGGAACTGAAAGTCTCGGGTGTACTGGTCCAATAGGTACTCAGCGATGCTGGTGTCAACACCGCTTTGGTTCTCAAGGCTGCTAACAATAGCTTCCCCAGCGGCGAGGAGGCAGGTGTTAACGGCATCTAGCCTAGTCATTGCACCCATAATTCGTCTCCTTATATGAGTTATTAAATTAAAACACCTCAACCCCCGCGAAGGGGGCTGAAGCGTAATTGAAGAGGACCCGGCTCTCATCACTGGGGATGGAGCGGAAAACGCCGAGCCCCCGGTAGGGGACCCGACGCGATAAGATCATAAGATCTAGTAGATACACCTCATGGGATGATCACCACCCTTCCGTTTGCAATAGAGAATTGGAGTCTTCCTCCGGAAATTGCACTATCGGAAGGGATGATATCAGCTAGAGACGTAACCGAACTGACCGCTAGCGTCCTCGTATGCGGTGAGGACCGTGTTGCGGGCGGGTCGGCTTCCAGCGGTGTCGCTGGTAAGAACCATAGCGAGCTCGGGCTTGACAATACCGGTACCGCTCATCATCGAAGCGACGGTGAAGGTGGTGTTACGTCGGATATCATCCTCGGTATCAACAACGAGACCGGTCTTGCGGACCGAAGCGACTGCCTCGGGCATCCAGATGATACCACGAACGCCAGCGGTCGAGCCGTTGACGGTGTAGCGATCTTCGCCGATGACGCTTCCGTCAGCGGTTGGGATGTGGTTGCTCTTGCAGATACGAACGCCCATGTAGACGAGATCGTCGCTCATGGCCTTCTTACCGTCAGTGAGCTGGGCACCTAGGCCACCAGCTTGAGCAACGCCACCGAACATGGGCTGCGAGAAGACTGCCTCAGACTGCTGCTCAGCAACGCCGAGACGGCGGATCTGCTGGAAGAGCTTAGGAGTAACAGCGCAGTGAGCGAGACCCTCAGGAATGTTGTTCTCCTGGAGCTCGACGTTGTACTCTTCAATAGCCTCAAGAACAGCGAGAGCTGCGGCAGCGTCGTCAGTAGCGCCAATGCCGACTGGATCGGGGTAGCTGAGCTTACTGGCTGCAACTCGTGGATCGCCAGCGAGAGGAGCAACGAGACCAGCAGCTACGAGGAACGTAGCGATCTGCTCGTCACGGGCGTTGGCGAGGGTCTGACCAGCCTGGCGAGCGAGTTCCTGACGGTACTCCCACTGGGTGATCATAAGGTCGATGTTATCAAGCTCGAAGTGAGCGGCCATTGGTCGCTTGTCGAGCTCAACAACGAAGGTATCGGTAGCCGAGTTATCGCCACCGGAGAGGTACTGACCAGCCGACCATGCGGGCTGGAGGCTTACGACACCAGTGATGGGGAACTCGATGGTACGACCGGATTCGATGGTCTTCGAGGTGACCATTGGCTCAAAGCTCTTGTACTCATCATAAGCGTGGAGAACTTCCCCGCTCCAGATGGGGAGCCAAAGCTTACCCATATCGTTGTTGGTCGAGACAGAGGTACCGGCGGCGGCACCGTTGACGGAATCTGCACGGTAGCTAAGCTCCGAGCGTAGTGGGACGTTAGAAGCCATATGACTTCCTCCTAAAATTAAAGTAATCGATAGTAAAAAAGATAACACACAATGTCTAGCTGAATATTATACCACTAACTCCGTGGTTGCTCCTTGCTCAAGGAATCACTTTGCTAGCTTCAAGGGGAGAGGGAGAGCCAAGCTCTTGCGAGGGGATCACCTCAGCCCTTGAGAGTACGCCAATCAGTTCGAGCGGCCCGCTGCTCTACAGCACTACGAAACTTATCGTCGCGCTTAAAGCGAGGATTGGACATGTCCATCCGGTACTCGGCCATTGACTTATAGCCTGGAAGGACAGTGGGCTGGGCAGCTGCGGGAGAAACTGCACCAGTCCTTGCGACCGCTGGTTCCGACGAAGCGTTAGCCTGGTCAAAAGCTGCGGTTAGCCCGCGAAGGGTGAGCTCGGACGAAGGACCAGCGAGTCCCGACTGAAGAGCTTGAAGCTGTTCACCGTCGAAATTGTTCGCGGCCCATCGAAGAACCTTCGAGAGCTTTTCCCCTCCGCCTACAATCTCAGCAGCGTCTGCAAAAGCAGCACGTCGCTTAGCCTGTTGGGCGGCGAGATAGTCATTTACCATATTATCCGAGAAGCCAGTCAAAGACTTGATCTCTTCACGAGTCTCGTCAGCTAGCTGTCCGGTTGTGGCAATTTCTTGAGACCACTTAGCGTAGTCAGCATCCGTCACTCGCGGAGCGGTGGGAGTCTCCTCAACAGCGGGAGTCTCGTCCTGGGCCTCCGGAGTGGGAATGCGGAGTTCGTCAAGCATATCTTCCGTGCTAGCAGGGGCGGGGGTATCTTCAGCCTTAGCTGGTGCCTCTGGTGCAGCGGGAGTCTCAACATAATCTGGATTATCGGTATTACCAGACATTTCATACTGTCGCTTTAGATCAGCAATTTCCTGCTGAGTCTGGGTGTACTTAGCCTGAGCACCCTTAAGGCTGTCGAACCAGTCGCCAGCATTCTTAAAGTTCTCAGGGATCTGCTTACCCTGATCTTGAACATAACGTTCAAACATGGCACGCTCATGCGCACTCTGTCGTTCCTCTTCGCTTGCTAGTGGATTGGCCTTGACTTCTTCAAGACCAGCCATAGCTTCAGTCGTCATGGGAGCATCATTTCCTGGGGTCTCAGAGACTACAGGCTCCTGCTCCTCTCGGTAGTTGTTCTCGTCGCTCATATTGTTCTCCAATTAAAAGAATCGCTTAACGCCACGAACAGCGGCGCGAAGACCTCGTACCATAGCGGCACAAGAAACTTCTACTGCAATAATAATAGAACCCAGTCCCTTTACTAGGGCGTTCTGAATTCTAACCATTAGGCTTTGCATCATTGTTGCATTCCTCCTTGTTGCATTTGCTGCATGGCCTGCATTGCCTGTTGCTGGATGCCTGCCTGAGCAGCTCCTCCAACGCCCTGGGCAACACCTTGACCAATAGCACCCTGAACCTGTGCTTCCATCATCTTGGCCTGCTTCTCTTCCTGACGTACATCAGTCTCTTCCTCTGATCGGACCCAGTTGCGTGGATCAAATCCGATGGAGGAGATAAGAGCAATACCATACTGATCCCAGCGGAAGTGCTGGAGAGCTTCAGGTGGAAGGTTACGTACCATTTCACCAAGCTGCATAAGCTTCTGGAGATCGGAGTCCCGGCTCAAGGCCTGGAGTCCAGTGACGATATCAACATCAAGCCTACCGTCTTCGGTAAACTCCTGAGCTAGTCGCTCGTCAATATCGCCGTCCTTTAGCATAAGTGCAATTGCTCGCTGAATAATAGGTTCTAGGAGAGAACGAGCAATCGCCGAGAAAGCTCCTCCCAAAACGTTTTCAATTTCCATACCAATCATACGTACCTCGGTAGCCGTGACTCTATCAGCCTGGCGTACACCTGCGGTACCGAGCAGGAATGCGTTGCCTACTTCTCGTCTCATTCCATCTACAGCCGTCTGAGCTGCGTTGAGCTGAGGGCTGATGGTCTGAGCTGGAGATAGGGTAGTTACATCCTGCGGACGCCCACCAATGAACGAGCCATTGGGAGACTCAGCCACGTCGTCGATGTTAGTTGTTCCGTTAGGATCAATCATCATCCAGAACGTAGATGCTGCGGTCATGCCGTCGATCATTGCCTTGGTATAAGACTCAAGGGTCTCGATATCCCCGAGGACCTCTTCACAGTGCGAGCGACCGTAGTCTTCGCCTGTAACCGAGATCCAGCGGAGTGGCATAAACGGAGTGACATCGTAGGTTCCTTCATCGTGGAAGTTACCTTCAATATCTTCAGAGTAGAAGTCCCACTTCTCCGTATCCTTATTCCAGACTACTCGGTTGAAGTAGGCCTGGTACTCGGGGGATGCCGATAGGGCATTCCAGGAAGAAGGGAAGAAACTCTGGTCATAACTTTCGTAGACATTAAGATTAACATCTTTGGGCTTCCACGTTAGGTAGATTAGCTCAACGATAGATCCATCAATGTCACGTCGGCAGACGTATTGGTCTAGCCGGTATAGTTGAAACGAAAAGTCATCATCCATAATCAGCAAGCAATCGCCATTAACGATTAGCTGCTGCAATACCTGGAAGAAAGACTCCCTCATGTTTCCTGAGGTCAGCTTAGTATAGACCTGGTGCGCTAGCGATTCCATATAAGTGTAAGCTTCTGGGCTTGCCTCGGTTCCTTCCTTCAGCTCAAAGCGGAAGAAGGGAAGATCGTTTAGAGGAAGCAAAGCCGAAAGCATTCGACTAGCCATGTTGGTTACACCACGAGCAGCTACCGAGCTATAGGGCTTGGGCATCTCAGATGCTCCAGTAAACCCTAGAGGTGGTAGAAGTGTGGGAATAGTTAGCGAGGACATATACCTAGATCTGCTGACCTTCTGCATTCGATTCGAGTCAAGAGACCAGAACCGTTCTGAGATAGTAAAATCAGTCGGCTTGGCTAGGTTGGACATGTGTCACCTCACTTAGGTCGTGGTCCGACATTAGAAGTTCCAAGCCCCTGCGTTAGGGCTTGCTCAAGAAGACCGAAGTCTTGTTCCAGATCATCCTCTTCATTGACACTACGTTGTTCGTCGATCTCAACGTTCAAAGCCTTTTGGGCTTCTGCCAAATCTTGTTCAATACTGCTCTGCTGCTGCTGAAGTAGGACGCTCATTTCCTTGTCCTTAGACTCCAGATCGCTCTGAAGACGTGCAGCCTCATCGGCAGCCTGTGTTAGCATTCGTTCGTTCTCTAGGGCGGCACGTTCAAGCTGTGCTGTTAGCTGGTCGTTAGTTGTGCCCCCCATGATAATTGGAGTTCCGCCACCCATAGTGGCCCCCTTTCAAATTACATAGGTCTGGGATCAGAAAAGCTGATGCCAGCTTCAGTGTTACCCTTGAGTGTAGGACCCTGAGAAGACTTAACTTGGTTGTATTCCTGGCGTTGCTTTTCTGCCAGTACACGAACCTGCTTCTTTTCTTCTGCGATACGCGCAGTGCGGGCCTTATTAATTTCATTCTGCTTTAGTTCAGCAGAAGCCTGCTTCTTAGCTAGCTCCTGGCGACGAAGAAATTCATCTCTGAACATAGACTTGTTTGCCTTCTCGGCAGCCATGCCTCGTTCGGCATAAGCATTTTCGAGAGTGTTGTAAAGTTCTTCATTTGAGAGGTAGTCAAGAGATGAGAGAATGTCATAGGTGTATTCTCTTTCCTTTACATTAACTCCACCACCTAGACCACTTCCCATGAATCCCTTATCCACATCCACCTGATAGTAGGTCATGTTGATTCCCTCAGTCACATCATCAGGAAGAAGAGCTAGTAGGCTCTCCCTCTCTCCTTGACGGAAAGAATTATAAAGACTGTCTACGAGTTCTCGGGATTGGTTAAGACTTGACAAAGATTCTTCGTAAGAAGGATCGTTACGGTTGTGGTCATGGTTATATCGACCCTGATGTGCTAGCCTTTGCATCTCGTATGCGGACATAGCCGTATCAAGCTCAGATTTCCTGGCATTCAACTGCTCCATACGGAGATCAGCGGCACTTCCGTACTTGGCCTCAAAGGCAGCTAGTCCGGACTCGCCTACAGCAGAAAATGTTTCCTGAGTGCTCAGTAGCTTCCCTGCATTAAACAAATCAGAGTTAAAGCCAAAAGCATCATAAGTTTCCTTCATCTGCTTGAAGCCTTCATCTCCTACTGATTCTCTAATAGCCTGTGCTCGAATACTATTAGCGGCCGTTTCTTCATCTAGGCCCATAGCAGCAAGCATCTCTGTATCTTTGTTTGCAAGAGCGGTAGTTACAGCCGTTCGGATATTTGAGGATAGAGTGAACTGATCCTTGAAGTTCTTTCTAAGATCAGCTTCAGTAGATCCTGTGTACATATCCTGAAATTCAGTATCTGTCTTTACAGACTTTCCCGTCATTGGATCAATAAAGGAATCCGTAACAGACGTAAGCTGTCCAGCATTAAACTTATCCAACTCGGATAGATACCTTTGTGTCTCGGCCATCTGAGACTTAGCCAGCGAAGTATACTCGCCCATGGTAGAAACCTTTGTTGTTTCATCCCCATCAGCTTGCAGGGCAGCTGCTAGAGCAGCAATCTTTTCTTCACCCTGAAGTACTTCCTGCTCGAATCCCTTTCGGAACTCATCAGTCTTAAGCATCTGACTCTCAGCCCTTTGCATATCCGAAGCGAAGCGTCGAGACTCTTGGCTTAATACGTTCTGGTAATCAAATGATAGCATATCTCCAAAGCCCTGAAACAATCCTTCTCGCACCTCCGACTCAAAGCCCGAGGTAATAGTACCCCGGAGCTCTGAGGGAATATAATCACGATTGGGGGCAGTTCTAACTAAGTCTGCCATAGGCTGGTAGCCAGCAAATGCATCGCCATTAAGGTAAGCATCTAGCTGGCTCATTCCAGAATAGGCTTCTCCACCCATAAAATATGCGGAAGTAGACATTAATCTAGTCCTTTCTCGTAACGGGCATGCATTTGCTTGAGCTTATCAACAGCCCATGCTTGCCCGGCAAAGTAGGCCAGATCACGAGCGAGGTCTTCACTCGTCTTCGTCGGGTCGTACTTCGGCTGTCTTAGAATTTTTTCTAGCTCCTCGGCTGCTTCCGGCAGTGAGGGCATTGATACGATTTTCTTGTTCATTAATACGTTCCTCCTGCCTTTCCAGCTGTTCTACTAGTTGGATGATTACTAGCCGTAGTTCTGCAATGTTGGTTGTCCCATGCAGCTTTAGCTTAGTTTTGATAATTTCATAGTTCATTGTTGTTCTCCTAATTAGATTCTACGTCAACGATCTCGCAGCTGCCGCCTGCACAGGCCAGCGTCTGCGAACTCTTGGTGTTGTCTTCCTTCTCGTACTCGGCTAGCTTGGACCAGTCGAGGTCGGGGAAGGCGGCAACCCTCTTGTCGTACTCTTCCTTCGTGATCTCCTCGTAGGGAGCCTGCTTGTACACATGCTCACTGCGGGGGAGGAAGGAGAGACCCTGTGCGATCTCCCAGTAGGAGCCGTAGAGCTCAGAGCCAACGGCCATGAACTCTTCAGGGCGATACTCAATAGTGACCGATGGATTATGATCGGTCCAGGTTCTCTTAATCTGTGCCCAGTCTTCGAGCATGTCCTGAGCAGAGCCACGGGTGGGCTTGCCTTGGAAACCAATGACGAAGTCGAAGACAAAAGTGTTGGCAGGATTGTTTACACAGTCCTCACCAGGAACACCGGCATCAACCATCAGCTGGTACAGTGGATCCTTCTTGTCACAGCGGACTCGACGGATGTAGTACGGAGCATAACGATGGTGAATACCAGAAGCCGAGTCCACGAGACAGGACACGGTGCCCGAAGGCTTGACCGTGGTGACTGCCTTGGACTCCTCGATACCCAGCTTGTCTGCCCAGAGCTTGTTCGTAGAACGAGCCAGCATACGAGCCTCAGCGATAGCGTCCTCGTCAAACGAGAGGGAACGATTATCCTGAATACCAGTAAGCGAAACACCAAGCAGCCGCTCTTCGTGAGCATTACGCTGCCAAGCCTTACGCAGGTATGGGAAGTGAGTACACTTGGACTGGACGGTACCGATGATCGAAGCGATCTCCACCCGTCGGTTGAGCTCAGCAGCATCCATATCTGGCCTAACCACGACCTCGCTGAGGTTGCAGAAGGACATAGGACGGAGGGTGATCTCACCACAGGGGTTGGTACCAAAGTGGTGATTATCATCTCGACCGATATCTGCCGAGCAGAGCTGGGCGGCCTGGCGGTTGAACAGACCACGCTCACCAGAGTAGCTTCGGTAGATCGAGAGCCACTCTTCCATGAACACGTCCATCTCTGGCTTCTCCGTATACACAGCGGAGTTGTTAGCCAGTGCCCGGTAGGAGTGCTTCTCCCACCAGTTGCCAGACTTGGCTCGGGCCATCTCGTGATCGTCCAGGTCGGACAGCGAGATCATGGCCGAGCGTCGCACACCGCCTACGATTACCGAGTTGGCAATCACACAGGCAATATCATGTACCTCAATGGGGCGTAGACGACGGCCTCGGGCATTGTAGATTGTGTTACAGATAAACCGCATACAATCTTCCAATGGCCCAGGACCGCTTGCACGCCCTCCGAAGGTCTTGAGTCGTGCGCCAGCAGGGCGAACCTTACTGACGTCCCAGGTGGGGTGGACACCACCCATAAGACTGGAGAGGAGAGCCTTGACGGCATCGGCCCAGCCTGCCTTCGAGTCCTTGACCGTGATGATCACAGACTCGTCCCGAGAGATGTCCTCGGGGACGGGGGTCCACTTATCGACGACTCGCCGCTCGACAGAGTAGCCTACGCCGGTGCCGTTCATCAGAACGTACAGCAGCTCAGCCATGGCGATGGGCGAATCGAGCTCCAAGTAGGAGCAGTTATAAATACTCGTATTGTCCCGGTCAGCTGCCGGGCCAGCGGTCATGAGAGCACGCATGCTCGGCATGACCTCCAGGTTGTAAACAGCTTCCCTGATGTCGGGTCGCTCAGAAAGCTGAGGGGCTTGCTCTTGCATCCAGCCCCACCAGCGGTCTACCGTTTCTCCCCAGTTCTCTCGTCTTCCTTTCTCTTCAATCCACTTCGAGTACTTGCTCGTGTAGATGAATCGTTGAAACGGTGACATATCCATCAGGCACCTCCGGTGGAGCCGAAGCCCCCTTCACCACGTTCAGTTACCGTGAGCTCCCCAAGGGAGCCACACTGGTGAATAGCAGTCATACAGGGGACGACTACTAGCTGGGCAATCTTGTTACCCAGCTTGAGGTGAAGATGTCCCTTGGTGGGGTGAAGATCTCGGTGTAGAATAATCTCACCTCGATAATCAGAATCAATAACCCCACAGGTGTTAGCCAGCTGGAATCCCTTGAGACCCCAGGAGGATCGTGGGAGTACCAGGCCAACATAGCCACGGGGGATCTCTACATGCACACCAGTACCAATGGTCTGGGATGAATTAGAGAGAGAATTAACAAATAGGTCTAGGCCAGCGGAACCATCCGTGGCTACTTCTGGGGCATACGCTCCAGCGTTAAAGAACTTAATCATATTGAACTCCTTAGCCCTCTTAGGCTGTCTTAGGTATCTTAGGTATCTTAGGGGGATCTTTTCTTACTGTCTTCTATATAACTACCAACCTGGACACCCCCCTTGAAGGGGTCAAAAAGGGCGATTCCCTCCTCGGGTGTCCATTCCCCAACACGGAGAATCCGGGCGACTCGGGCCATGGATAGGGTATATTCCTCATCATACCCGGCTTTCTCATAGGCTGCCAAAGTGGCAGCTGTCCAGTATCTGGGGTGGATTGAGGCCAGAAGCTTCTCTGACTTCTTCGGCCCCATCTTGGCAATGCCAGGGTAGTTGTCGGTCATGTCCCCCATCAGCCACTGCTGATAGAACATGAAGTCAGCCTTCCACTCGGGCTGAAAGATCAGCTCGGCTTCCTTGGTGACCTTGACCCCACCCTTCCCCTTGTACGAGTACTCAGGGCGGTAGTGCCATCCTGGGCAGGACAGGAGGTCCTTGTCCAGGGTGACGGCGATTGCCTTCCCGGCGGAGGCGGCGATGCCCATAAGGTCATCAGCCTCCAGGGTGGGAACGAACTTGCAGTGCATGTCGTCCTCGGCAATCAGTTCCTTGGCATACTCTAGCCGGGCTTGCTGATCCTCGGGCATCTTGATCTTGTCTCGATGGCCCTTGTAATCAGCCCACACTGTCCGGCGGTAGTTGTCGGCCCTCTCCGCCGAGCGAGCCACAAAGATGTGGGTCACTCCCGGCGGTGTCCAGGCCCGGATGATCTGCCGAATAACCATTGGCAGGTCTTCAATGTCTTGGGTAATGTAGGCTGCTCGGTGAGCAACCATGTCCCCATCAAGAATCGCAGTCGTTGGCATCTTCATCATCGTCGTCCTCCTCATCTTTGTCCCAAGCCTTGGGCTTGAATAGGTCCATGGGAGATCGACGCCCCTCTTCCAGATCTTCGATTAGTTCCTCGAAGTTCTCTCGAAGAGTCTCCTTGTCCTCGTCGCTTAGGTCGGGATCTTCCATGATCTCGGCCAGGGCTTCTCGGAAGGAGTCAATGATCTCGAAGGCTTGGATATCAGACCGGAAGCTAATGCACTCCGGGCACTGACATACATTGCCAAAGCGAGAGGGATTCAATCCTAGAATATAATTAATACGGTCTTGGAGCTTGTGCTGTAGATCCTGGAAGGTAGAGTCGTTGAAGATCGCCCAGTCAAAGAGCTGGTTGTAGCCCTCAACCATTGCTTCGATCTTCTGGCTCATCTCCTCGGATTCGTGAGCACGCCAGGGTGCATCCATCTCAGGAAGACTGGCTGCCCTTCCTCCGGCAAAGATAAACATCGTAAGAGCGTTGAACATCTTGGCTGCATCTAGCTCGTTGGGATATCGGCAATCATCTACGATGACTACTGATTCTTCCCACTCGCCGTCCGGGCCGTAGTTGTCTAGCTCCTGCTCCTGGATCTCGTTGAGTCGCTCGACCCAGAGGTCAACCCAGTAGTCTTCATTACCGGCTCTAGCTTCTGCACCGATCTCCTGGCAGTAGTCCCGATACTTCTCGGGCTGCTCCTTCTTGAACTTACGCCAGTCGTTTCCGTATCCGTTCTCCTTAGCTGCCTCTTCCTTTAGAGGAGTTGCAAAGGAAACCCGGTAGGGTCGCATACCAGCCTCGATAGCCTCATCCTCGATGAAGTCAGCTGCGTCTGTCTTTCCAACGCGGGCCATGCCGCCAAGTACGATTACATGCATTGCTTGTATACCTCCTTCAGGAGTTGGTGAGGGTAGAATTGTTCCTGCACGTCCATGCCGCAAATACGTAGGCATTGGTAAGCGAGATCCGTGCAGCTTCTAGGGACAGGCATTCCTACGTGCCGCCCTAGGTAGTGATAAACATAAGGGTAAATATAATTGCCATGTCCATAGTTCATGGCTATGTCTGCAACCTTGTTGAACCACAGAGGGTCCGTATCGCAGTATAGGGAAGGAGTCATGACCACTGGCTTGGGCAGAAGCGATCGAAGCTTCCGCACCGGAACCAGCGTGTCTGTGGGTCGGGCCAATACGAAGGTCTCGTAGTGGTGGTTGTTGACCAACTCCATACGGAAACCAATGTGATTAACCTTAGCTCCGGTCACTCGGCTCACCTCTCGGCAAGCCCAGTGATCGACATTATAACCAACAACTCTAAACGAAGTTACTAGTGACATGCGGCCCAATCCTTTCCTACTTGGTACTCGGCATCGACAGGCATATTGAAGCCCAGCCGGGTACCTGCATCCAAAGCGGCCTTGACAAGAAGCTCGCCGACCTGTTCGGCGTACTCGGGTGGACATCCGACCTGGAGCTCATCGTGAACCCAGGCCATCATCTCATGGGGAATATCCTTGAGGTACTCCTTGGCAATGATGATCCACGCCTTGCTGATCACAGCACCAGCTCCCTGCAGCAGGGTGTTAAGTGCCTTGTGATCAGATCGGATGAGGACATCACGGCCATCAAGCAGCTTCAGCTTGCCCGACTTGCGGGCCTTGAACTGGGCTGCCTCCATGAGCTTGTGGAGAGCGGGGATCTGCTCGAAGAACCGAGCCTTGATCTCCTTGCCCTGCTTGGCCTTGCCTCCGATGATGCTTCCAATCTTACCATCGCCAGCCCCGTAGATCAGGGCGTAGATGAATGTCTTGGCATCGTTGCGGGTAGGCAGACCAGCAGCGTTCTGGTTGGCGGTATGAATATCACCTTCCAGAATCTCCTTGGCATAGTCACCATTGTCGTATGGTGCCATGTAGTGAGCGAGGCATCGAAGCTCGATACCGCTCAAGTCACATCCGACCTGCACCCAGCCCTCTGGGCCTGGACCGAACAGAGCTCGGCAAGTGTGGTCCGACGGGACCTGTGCAAGGTTGGGCTGACTGTGAGAGGCACGGCCCGTTGCCGTTCCCTGTGAGTTAGTGCGACCATGCACTCGGCCATTGACGCATCGCTTGATCCAGTCAGTGACCATACCGATCTTCTTGTTGATATCTCTGTACTCCAGGGCCAGCTCTGCCTCGGGGAAGGAGAGTGACTTAAGAGTCTCTTCATCAACGATCGGGTTTCCAGAGTCAGTGGTCTTCGCCTTCCAGCCATACTTGGCCTCGAAGCGTCGAGCCCACTGGATGGAGGAGCCAGGGTTGAACTCCTCAATCTTGGACTTGAGTTGCTTGCCGGTCTTCTCGGACCAGCGTTCGTGAACGATAGTAGGGAAGGACTCACGGAGCTTGTCCTCCAGCTCGGCTCGGCGGGCGGTGAGCTCGTACTCCAGCTTCTCAGCCGAGTCAAGGTCAAACCCGAATCCGGTGCTCGCCATCTCGGCACAAGCCTTGGCGATTTGCTGCTCGAAGTTAACCAGCTTCCAGTGATCCTGGACCCAGAGCTCCTGGGCCTTAAAGATTGAGACGTTAGCGTCAACGTCCTGCACACAGTACGTAAGCATCTCCTCGGAGAAGTGCTCCCATCCTGCGTCATAGTCCATCTTGTAATTACCAACAAACTTGGCCCACTCCTTGAGCGAGTGGCCCGTCAACCCCTTAGGCAGATTGGTGCGGTCGGGATGCATCAGTCGGCCGACGATCAGGGTATCAACCATCTTGCAGGTAGGCATCCATCCCGCAAGCTTCTCCATGATCAGGTTGTCGTATCCAATAATATTGTGACCAATAAGAACAGTAGCCTGCTTGAGAAGCTCCACTGCCTCGGCGATCTCGTCAGGCCGGAACTTCCAGACCTGACCCGTGTCAACGTTCTGCGCAACAATGCAGTGGATTCTGTCGGCCACCGTCTTCATGTTGCCCTTGTTGTCTAGCTCGTAGTTTACGAGGCCCGATGCCTCAATGTCGTAGCATATTCTCATGGCGTTACCTTTCAATAGGAATAACAGAGAGAAGAGTGAGTGTGAACAAAGTCCCCGCCCGGCCGGTAGGCCGAACGAGGGGAGTTATCATTGTAGAATATCTAGCCATCGCATCCGGGTGGGGAAGTATGGGGAGATATCAAAGTCTGGTTCGTCTGGGGGATAGACGAAGTTATCGCCTGGCTCAATAGGAGCACACTCGTAGTTAGACTCGGCCTGACGAGCAATCTCGTCATAACACCGAGCACCGATGAGTGCGGCACTAGCAGACTCCTGGAAGGAGGTGCACTCATAGATAGGACCATCAACAAGCTTGCTCCATCGATCCATTGGGTAACCGTTTACCGTGATGGGTCCGAACTGCTTTGGGTTCTGGTGAAGAATACCGGGAGGGCCGACTTCTGGGAGGAAGAAGGCTGGTCGATCAACAAAGTCGGGTGCAGGGGTAAGTACATCCTTGAACTCAATGATCGTACCGTTAGGTAGAACCATTGGTCGATCTAGAGGCCATGTGTACCTATCGTACTCTGGGCTACCTTCTACGGGGAAGGGTCCAATATCAATAGGAAGAGTTCCAAGTGGATAGTTACGAGGAACAATAACATCTAGCCATGGCTCAGGGTTGGGAACTTCGATCCAATCAATGAGGTGGTGCCATGGATCATCGTAGTCTGTTTCAACTCGGCAGGCAATCTCAATAGGACAGAGATCTCCGTGACATACTCCATCAGACGAGGGCATATAGACTGGGTCATAGTTCCAAGATCCGAGCCCAGGAATGGTAAGGTCTGCATTAACTACCTTCTGAACATCGGTTGTCTCTGCATGCCACACAAACGAGGCCGGTCCTGTGAAGGGCTCGACCCAGCTACCGAAGTTCTGATGAGCTCGTGGAAAGTTCATCTCTGCAACCAGGTTCTCGATAGCCTTGTATCCCTTGACGGATACTAGTCCCTGAGCATAGTGAATTCCTCCGAGTTCATGGTATGCATCCATGTTGAGGTTGGCTCCGTCTGCTCCGATATAATCAAAGCGTCCGTCCCCATTCACATCCAAGGCCAGGGCCATGACGTTGATGCCATCAATATCATAGTTACCGATTAGGGTATGAGGAACGTTAGGCTGCTGTCCTGGGTAGATCCAGGGGAAGTTAGCCATTGCGGTGCTCGATAGAGCAAGCGATAGTAGTGCGATTAGTCTCATAGTATTGTTCTCCATATCAGAAGCCTCCTTCTACTTCGGGCTGGAACCCGACCTTGCCGTCCTCCTCGACGACAAACTCGGTCTCCTCCATACGCCCAGTGTCATGGTTGTAGAAGATGGCACTAGCTACACCAGCTCGACCATCGAGCCGGTTCTTTAGAACTCTCACGGTTGTGGTATTTGATGCCCTCTTGTCCGCAGCCTGGCGGTCACGTTCCAGGGCTACCACTGTGTTGGGGACGGAGGCCAGAGCACCTGAACCACGAAGGTCCTGCATGGTGATGCGGCTGCCCTCCTCGAACGACTTATCAGTCTTCTTGAGCTGCGACACTACGTCAATGTGAACTCCGGTCCGTACGGCCAGGGCTCTCATGTCTCGCATCATCGCGTCAATGATAAGTCGCTCACTGCCACCACCCTCGGCGTCCTTGTTGGACATACCCATCAGGCCAGCTGCTGCTGCCGTGATGTGGTCGAGCATGATGACATCTACTCCGAGGCTCACGGCCATGTACTCCATGCGGGCCATGAGGTTCTGCATTGCATTGTTCCCAAGGTGATCGTAGATATAGAGTCCGGTCTGCCCAAGGTCAACCTTGGCCTTGGCGTACTCCTCATCGGACAGGTCATCAACGATGTCCATGTCGATTGTCTTCTCACCCATCTGGGTAAGGAGAGTGTTCATCATACGGGTGGAGCGGATCTTTCGAACCGGCTTGTTGAGGATCAGTGAGATCATGTCGTCCATGGTCTCCTCGGGCGACTCCTCAAGCATGATCATACCCACACTACGTCCCTGGACCAGGTGGTGGTGCGTCAGCTCCCGAAGGAACGTGGACTTACCACTGCCTGTGCCTGAGGCGTACAGGGTGATCTCTCCGGACCGCTGTCCAGTCAGGAACCTGGTGAGGTTCTTGAAGGGGAACGGCCACACCTTGTTAGCTGTTACCTCCGTCTCCCTCTCAACGATATTACTCACATGGAGAATCTCGTCGGGAGAGTAGGCCTTAGCCTGCCACATCGCGTCGATGATGGCTCGGCTGTTACCTTCCAAGAGACACTCGTTGGCGTCCTTGTAGGGCAACGATGCGATCTTCGCCTTGCCTGGAGGTAGGATATCACAGACAGCCTTGGCTGCTGTCTGCCCCGGCTCGTCCATGTCGAACATGAGGATGACCTCATCGAACGAGCTGACGAACTCAAGGTTACTCTTGATGTCACGGACTGCACCGGCTGCCCCGTTGGGTAGGGAGACGACCGGCCACTTGTTGTCCTGCATCTGGGATACGGTCATGCAGTCGATCTCGCCCTCGGTGATCACGAGCTTCTTGCCGCCGTTTCCCCATAGGTTCTGGCCGTAGAGCTCACAGCCCCGTGGCGAACCCACCCAGTGGAAGGTCTTGTCGGGACCCCGCATATGCTGGGCAACGAGCTGACCGTCCCTGAAGTAATTAGCAATCTCGATGTCCTTGCCACGGATCTCAGCTGTCTGGTATCCGAACTTACGGCAGGACTTGGTGTCGATCTTGCGGTGGTCAAGGGCTTGGATCTGTCCCCGGTAGACCTTGAAGTCTGCGGGCTTGGCGGGAGCCGAGGTAGTAGATCCATCACCCTTCTCGAAATACTCACACGAGAAACAGTAAGCCCCACCATTGCTGTACCGTGCTAGATTGTCACCAGAGTTATCTCGACCATTGGCTCGACACTTGGGACAAGCTTCACGGCCAACAACCACACTTTCTGCTTCGGTAATATCCATTATTATTATTGACCTTTCTTTACGGCGTTGCGCCAGGCCTTCTCGGCTTGCTTGTATTCCTTCGAGTCAGCACCGTGCTGCTCCTTGACTTTGATCAACTGCATCCCTAGGTGGTAGGCAGTCTGGTTGGTAGGACGTTGCTTGTCCCCCTTACCTGCCTCACCACGAGCACGTCGGCCACGGGCCTTGTCTCGTTGGAAGTCTTTATTATTCCAATACTCATGGCTCATCTGCTAGCTCCTTTCCTAGCTTACGTTCCTTGAAGATGCCCCATTCACTGGTGTCCCATTCAGGTAGTACCTTCCAGGTGACAGTGAAGTAAGGTGTTTCGCCGGGCTCAGCCCAGCTCTTCGTTATGTGCTCTTGTTGGACCTGCCAGTCGTCAATCCACAATACATCAGTACATGCATCTAGGATGGCCTTCGAGTAGTTATCGACATCCCCCTGAGGAAAAGGAAACTTGGATACCTTGGGCATCTTCGGTCTGATATCTAGCCAGACCTCGATGGGTTCCCAAAGCATGTCGATGTCCTCGCAAGCCTCGGCCAGAGGTCCGGGGACCTCCTTGAGAAACTTCTGGTAAGTCTTCGAGCCCCAGTGGCCCCCATACCTGCCTGTTACTTTCCACACAGGTTTTGTAATGGGAGCCACTTCGATACGGATTGTACCTTCTGGTACATACATCAGAAGGGAAGGTCGTCGTCGCCATCCTCAGTAGCGACAGGTGCCTCGGTTGCATCAAAGGTTTCAGTCTCTTCCGCAGCCACCTCAACTGGCTGGGCCACGTCACCGGTGAAGCCACCCTCGACTACGTCGAAGCCGGAGCTACCACCGCCGCCGAAGCTGCTGTTCTTCTCGATGATCTGAACGCCATCGAGGTAGACGCTGAGGGAGTTGTCTCGCTTGATGAGCGAGGGGCTGAGGAGAAGCCGGACAACGTCGCCGCCGCTGGCGGTGGCATTGGTTGCCTGGTTCTGCGAGTCAACGCAGGGGAAGGAGCGAGCCCCATCCCGAACGAGGATTCGGTTCTTGAACTTGATCTGCTTGTTGCCTTCCTTGTCCTCGTAGACTCCGTTCACCTTCTTGGCTCCGGTTGCCTTGACGGCTTCCTTGATCTGAGCTCCGATTGCATCGGTGAGAGGGACGGTGACATTGAAGTTGGCGGTATCAGCACCGAACTTGTCGTCGGGCTTGTTGAGGTAGGCGAAGGTAACGGTCATCTTGTCGGTAATAAACTTGCTCATAAGAGTAATTCCTTTCAGGAAAAAGTCAACGGACTATCGGTAAAGTTCCATCTGCATCGGTTCAAACGTGGCGTATTCTCCGTCAAGCACGATGCCACATCCCAACAGGGGTCGCTTGGCGTAGATCTTTGAGTACTCCATATAAAGGGATCGAGGGTCGGTACCACACCCAACCTGCAATCCAAAGTAACGAGATGACTGGTTAGCACCATACACTACACCAGCCTGTGCATGGTAGTGACCCTGGACGACGGACTTGAACTCCAACTGGGCATTAAGGAATGCAGCGTTCTGCTGGTTGCTGCGTCCCTTGTCGCCATGCCGGTAGATCACACCGTCGATAACGTGGTCGTGGTGCCGGGGCTTAACGTCCCAGTCAGAGGGCAGGTCGAATAGCTGTCCTAGGGATAGCAGCATCGACGGAGGCAGACCAGCGTCGGCAGCCTGTCGAGCAGGTAGGGCCGAGTGGTTGCCAGTTAGGTACGTTACGGTAGGGAAGTAGTCCACCAGAAGATTAACCTGTTCCCTAGCCAGATCCATCTCCTTCTCGATGGATTCCAGACCGAACTGCTTCTGGTGATAGCTGATAGCGTGGAAGTCAACGAGGTCGCCGATGTGAACCACGGTATCACAATCCCACTGGTCGTACATTTCATTTAGAAAGTCAGGGTAATTCTCATGCATTGCTGGTGCATGAGTATCGCCTATGCATAGTACACGTGCCATAGTCAGTTCTCCTTATTCAATTCAATGAGACGACGATCAACAACACTAGTGATCGTCTGTTCTGAGGAGACAAATGCCTCTTCAATGGCCTTGTCGATCCTATCCTGGACTGTCTTCTCAATCAAGTCAGTTAGGGTTGGATCAATCCAGATGAGGTGCTTGGCTAGTTCGGACATGGGTAGGTGGATACTAAAGTATTCTTGGATGTCTTCCATCACTCATCCTCCGAAGTGTAAATATCCCAAGCATCCACAAACTCTTGTGGTGTTTCTAGGTCCCAGCTGCACTCTCCGAGAGCGTCAGCGTCAGTAAACAGGTCGTCATAGTTCATAGCGAGGTCCTCTCGATAATCATTACATAAGGAACTTTGTGGACAGAAGCACACTCGCCATCGCCTAGTGTATCTGTCAGAACAATGTAGCCATCCCGTGGATCGTTGACCTCGTACAGTACGTGACCGACGGTCTCCATGATAGGGCATGGCTGATGGGCGAACTCCTGAGCATCCTCAAGATCCACCCACCCCGGCCCACCGTGGGACGAGGCGTCTACCCATCTGATCTTAACCAAAGAGGTAGTCTGAGTCGAGGACATCTCGGATGTCGAGTCTTCCTCGCTGGTCGTGTTCTTGGGAGGGGTGCTCTTCGGGGAGCCGCTCTCCCACAATTGCTTCGGCACTCTCACGAAAGAGGGTGAGCTGGTCGGTTTGATGAATCTCATAAAACGTATCCTTGGTAACTTCTCGAAGCATGGACATGTTGTTCGCCATGCATCCGAAGGAGTCATGAATCATAGAAAAGAACTCAACGCCCATGTCTACTAGTCGATCCACAACTAGGCTCATGTGAGCTGCGTCGAGTGAGTGGACAAAGTTAGGAGGAGTAGCAGTCATGGCCTTGGAGCCATCGTAGTCGTCAGTGTAGTAACCGAACGCCAGGAAGAACTGCTTATCCCACATACGAATCTTCGACTGCTTCGTAGCTCGTGGGTTATATTTATTAATAACCCTGAAACCCGAAGGAGTCAGCCAACTCAGAGGTTTGCCAGCCTGGTCATCCACCCAACCGCAGAGGAGCTGCACGAACAGCTTTCCGTGGTTGCAGTGAGCCATGAGACGGTTCTTCGATTCGATAATCAAAGTGCCCATCTCGTTGGCACCCTGTCGGATGTTCAGGCTCTTGTCCTCGCACCACTCTAGGTGCTTCTCCTGGAGGACATAGCTCCTAACCGAGTGATCGCTGATGCCGTAGGGATCGCACATCACCGAACGCTTGACAACCTTACGTGGAATCCGTCCCTCATACTGATCGAGGAAGTGGTTTCTCCAATCGCTCGGGTTGTCCATGCACATCTCAGTACATCCATCAGCAACGAGCTGATAGACATCTGCGGGCTTCTCGCCTGGGGTCAGGTTGACCTCAGGTCCGATCGTCTCGTCGCGGGTCATAGCAGCCCAGTGCTGGATGCCATTGCACGAGCCGTCAACTTGTACAGGCACTTGCGTCATGCCCTCGTCGATAGCCAGGATGAGATCGAAGATAGCAGCCAGCCGTTGGAAGCTAGCGTTCTTCTTAGGTGCATCATCCTCCCACAAAGACGTAGTACCCTCGGGATCGGCGACGACTGCTCGCCAGTCATCCATGTGATCATCCACATACTTGACCCGATCATCGAAGCACACCTTGTCCACGCCCATGAGGTTGGCCAGGTTGACCTTGATCCAGTACAGCCCGGTCGAGCTAACCTGCTCGGGTTCGGCTGCCATGATCAAGGACTTATCCAGGTCCGCACCCTGGGGGTGTAGGAGATAGGAGTCAGAATAATATCGACCCCGGAAGTCGCAGAAGTAAGCGTGCCAGAGAACAAAAGGCTTGAGCTTGTACGCTTCATGCATTCGGATCTGCATCTGTAGCCGAGAAGCCTGACCCTTGGCCCACTTGGCCCAGCGTCGGGACTTCTCGTCCATCCATGCATGCTGTTCAGTCTTGCTGCCCTCCTCGGGGAAGGCTGGCATCTGGTCCAGCATCAGGCTGTCGTACGGGGGAATAGTTCCCGTCTCTCGGCCTGCCATCCACAGGTTATTACATACCTCCAGTACCCTGGTGTTAATTCTCCACTCGCTGTTCTGGAGAGTATTAATAACTTTTCGTGTCATCGGGGACATACAGCTGGGATCTACATCCCGTAGCATCTCCTCGTCGGGCCTGTCCTTGAGCGAGGTGGTGTGCCTCAGCTTGCGGATGGACCAGTCCATGACACCACCCGTCTCCGTCTCGGTGTGAGACACAGGTCGGCACAACATGGGGAGACGGTTCGGAAGCAGCCTTGCAGCGTACTCGTCGATCTGTCCCATCATGTAGTTGATCATGGCCTCGGGAAGGGTGACGTAGAGAACTCGGTTCATCTTCGTCTTCTTCTTACTAACCTTCTTCTCAGCAATAATCTTACCTTCCAGGAGGCCAGCATCCATAGCCAACCGAACCATAGCGTGGCCGAAGTTATCCTTCTCTCGCATGGTTGCCTTGGGCAGTGCGTTGACCTTCTTGGCGAAGGCCTTACGACGCTTGTTGTTCCAGTTCTTAAAATATGTTTGTTGATACCGGTAAAAGAATGGGTCAGCCCTCTTGGCCTGTAGCCATGACGCTACGTCCCAAGCCTTCTCGCTAATGGCGCGGGCTAGGGACTGGGCGGTAGGCAGAGACCACACGTTGGAGTAGGGATTATCTTCTCCTGAAGCGAAGGACGAGTAGATCATCTCCATCGCAGACGATACCACGATATAGGAAATTCTATCTGGTCCTAGATTCAGAGCCTGATGAACCCACTCGGGGAATCTAGAATTATCTTGATTGGTTATTTGTTCAAGATATTTAGTTGTAGCTGTTGAGAACCAGATGGAATGCTCGTCAACAATATCGTTGAATGCTGCATTATGCTCAAGAGGTGCTTGCTGAAACTTCACAAGCATATCCTCCTTCCACTGGTCCTCTCTAGCTATCTGTAGATTACGTAGCTGCTCCTGTCTCTTCTTATTGTATTTATCCCATTGGTACATGCTTTTCCTTTCTGTACATGAGCTAGGGACTACTTAGCCTCTTAGGCACGCTTACACTCTTAGGTATCTTAGGGAAGTCTTTCTGGTACTCTTCTATATAACTACCAACCTTGACCTTTATAGTGTAAGCACAAGAGCAAACCACAACATGTAGTGGTCAAGGACTAATGTAGGTAATAAGTACAGAATTACTCCAAGACGGAGGGTTTGCCTTAACTACAGGAATTTCTGCAATATTCAGAAACTTTTCCATGACTTGCATAGCGTCGTCGGTTCGTGCTTCTTCACGTCCTCGCCTGAGCTTGAGCTTGGCATGTACTCCATGTCCCTTTTCCCGGAACTTCGCAGCCTGCTTGGCTTTGCGTTCCAGATCCGCCGCCCCAATGTTAACAGTTAGTTGGATTTCTTTATTCTTTTTCATCAATCTGCTCCCTCCTTGAAGTCATCATCGTGGTCATCCGGATAGTCCAGCTCTTCACCGAGCACAAGATCAATCCACTTCTCATTGTGCTCCTCCACCACACCCACAAGAGTATTGATTAGGTCAATCTCTGCTTCAGTCATCCAGTCGCCTGTCGTGAGCATACTCAATCCGATAAGACCTTCATATAGGGTAAAGAAGGAGTCGTGAACAATCAATCCCTCTTCGTGGTCGTCAAAAGCGTTCATCAATAGCCTTTCCAAGCGGTGTAAGGAAGTTAGCGTGAGCCGATAGCTTCATGTCATCGGTCTCTTCTCTAGCTGATGTCTTAAGTGTACCGAACCAGAACTCATTTGTCAAGAGGGCATGAGCAATTACCTTGCCTCCACTCTCCAGGACAACCAGGGTACTAGACATTTCTTTCATCTGCTTGCTAGACATCTCATAACTCTTAGCAAAAGACTTAGGAATTCTAGCTTTATATTCTTTTAACTTAATCTTAGCTCCCCTAAGAGACATAAGACCTAGCTCATGCTCAAGATAGCTACGGTAAGACATAGCTCTTGGAAGCTTCTCGAACGTGTACTTAGCCTTAGCCATTTCGGATCTCCTGAATGAATGAGGGGGCTGGTCGTCCCTTGGCGTACTTGAACCAGTCGTTGGCGGCCTTGTCGATAGCGTAGTAGCGTCGGTAGCCTTGCATGCTTGAGTCCTGCTTGTACTCGTCGGGCATGCACTGCGGAGGATCACACCATACGTCCATCTCCAGGTTGTCGGGCCACTTGGCCAGCACTCGGCCTAGCTTGTTGATGGTGAGGTGCTTCTTGTCGTATCGTCGATTGTACTCCGTTCCCAGTCCTAGCATGTGCTGGTACAGCCACTGGTAGTGCTTGGTATTTGAGCGAGCCCAGACAGCAGACGGGTGGTTCTTGTGGGTGGACTTGTACAGCCCGTTGGCATCGGCCCACGTGTCGCCGTCGATCTCCCGGTGAGCCGTCGATAGAAGCTGAGCCGATTCAAGAATCATCTTCACGACGTGCCGATCGCACTGCATCTGAGCAGCAAGGGTAGGCGAGTCATCCAGGTAGAATACGTTCATGAGTTTACCTCGTGCATTTCGTAGAAGTAGTGGGGTTCCAGCGGACCATCCGTCCAGGATGCAGCCCGCTCCTCGCTAGTGTAGACACCTACACAAAGGTTGTCCGACACTCTGCACACGATCCATACTTGGTCAGTCGTCATAGTCGTTATCATCCGGCAGGTTAATAAGCCACGATTCAAAGGCATCCGGATCCGAGGGATCCAGCCCGAACATATCGCACATGTCTTCCCAGTCGCTCATGAGCTAGTCTCCGTAATGGATCCGAAGATGGATCCAAGAATGCTAAAGATAAAACCAAAAAGAACAAAGTCAATAAACAATCCAAGAAGACTGAACTGCCAGTCTCCAGTCAATAGTCCGAAAAAGATCATGGTCGGGTTTCCAGTGGTGTCTCAAAGTAAATCTCAAGGCCGAGCTCCTTCGCTCGTGCCCACTCCCAGGCCGCTCCAGGCGATGCCTCGTAGCCATGTAGGAGGTAGATAGCATCTACGTCCCGTAGGGCTTGGAGGTCGCGTCGAGCGGCCTGCATGTAGTCGAAGCGGGTGAACTCCCGGTCGGGGTCCAGTCCGTTCTCTACGTCCATCTCCGCCGGGTTCACTACGTCCCAGCCTGCTTCACGTAGCTGCTCAGCCTTGCGGTTGAAGGCATCGTAGCCATTGTTTGGCAGTCCGCTCATCGGTCCGGCCAAGTAGATACGCTTGCTCATGTTAGCTCCATGCGTTTGGGTCCTCGTCCCCAGGGTCATGGCCCATCGGGTTCGGAACCGGTTGGTTTGAACTGTCCTCCCCTACAGAGAGTGAGTGTGAACACCCTTCTCTCATAAAAGAAAGAACTTCAAGGATCGATTGCGTCTCGTTCCGCATGCTCATAGAAATCCCTCCGGTAGTTACCGTTAGTGTCTGCATTAGAGTAGCCCGTCCCGGTGTACCCCGTGGGGGTGGACCGGTTGGTCTCTGCCTGGATGGCCCGCTCAAGGTCGGTGACGACAGCCCTAGCGTTGGCCAGGGCCTGGTATAGATACGTTAGGTTGCTCATGGTTGTTCCTTTATTCTTAAAACTTTTTATTATACTTACGACTACGATCTTCTGCTGCTTGCATAGTCTTACGCTTTTTCAGGAGCAGTTGATACATCTTTAGCCGCTGAACAGAACCGACCTTACCTAGTGACGTGACAGTATGGTTCGGGTTCTTTAGAGTAGCAGCATCAGGCCAGAACGAGGTATAAACCTTAGTGGCCTTGGTTTTACTAATATTAAACTCCCAAGAAATTTGATCGTAGCTCCTACCGTGCATTCTCATAGCATCTTCTTCCGTAAAGTCACCACCATTTTCTACAAAGAAGGAGTGATCCGTATTCAATCGAAGCTTATGAGAAGCTTGAAGATACTCGATAGCCTTATTGACAAGCGGAAGAGTATCCAGATCCATGGAACGCATCTTACTAAAGTCGATATTTCGTGTTCTACTGAGTGACATAGCTGTTCCTTTCCTTTCTCAGCTTGAGCCTAGCATCGCTGAATCGTTGGTGAATACAAGGTGTACCTTTTCCGGTTACGTCGCGGATTCTTGGAGCACTCCAGGGACAGTAGAATGTTCCCATTGCTAGTCCAAATCCGAACTCAATAGCGAAGTTAATAGACTGGCTGATCTTATCTTCATCGGAAACGCTATCATCTTCCCAGTCGATATCAGGCCAACCCTCTCTCTTCATCCCTTCGATATAGTCTAGATCCTCCTCAGAACGTGTTGAGACATTGTATGACTTCGTATTAGGAATACTGGAAGACTGCGACCTAGCCCTATCAACCAGCTTCCGAATAACAGAATCCGGAAGATCATCGTAAATTTCTTGGTTTAGATTAATAACCTCTTGCAAAAGATTGCTCATGGTTGTTCCTTCAAAGCTTGAAAAGATACAGGAAAAAGTCTACTCAATTCAGTAGCCACAGCCTCAGCGTATGGCCAGCACTCGGCTTGGGAGTGCGAGTCGGCACGCAGGTTTACGAACCTAGCCCACGCCACCAGGCTACCCGTCCAGATCCACTCGGTTTGCATGTTCTGCGGCATAACCATGCGAGCTTGCTCGGGGCAGATCTTCTGTGCCATCATGTGGCGATAGTCCTGATGATGGTCTCGCATCTTGTGGATAAACTTCTGCTCGGTGTTACCGCTAGGCGTATCGGGTCGGATCTTCACCTCATCCTCGAACGTGCTACCCTGCTTCATGTTATCAGGGCGGCGTCGCCACGAATCAGGCATGAAGAACCACGGATCATCGCTAACGTAGCGTCGGCTTACTTCGTTCCATGCAAAGCCTACCTGATGCTTTACGAACTGTCGAGCCACGAAGATAGGGGCACGGAATCGAAACTTGATACTAGTGTGGGCGAAAGGGCTCCAGTGGTTATGTTGTGCGAGGTAGCCAATAAGCTTGGAATTAGCATCATCGGAGAAAGTCTCGGCCGTCTTGTGGAAACTAACACGGGCGGCATCGACTACGCTATTATCATCCCCCATGTGATCGAGGTACTCGACCGTATCGAATTCTCTACAGATCCATCCATCAGTTTCACGCATCAGCATAGGTAACTCCAGGTCCAATAAAGGAAGCATCGACTTCCTGCTTAGTTACTAGTACCGCCTCCTGGCGGAATTGTTCACAGTATTCTCGGGCACACTTATGGATCCACACATGCTCCTCGATGTTACCCGTAGGCAGCATAACATCGACCATGATACTATTCTCCGACACCCCTTGATAATGTCCACGGGCGGAGCAGATGGTGTAGCCCCATTTGCCTAGACGTTCATTCCAATAGTTATTAGTTCCTTGCAAGGCTTCCATATATAGCCGGTACACAGTACGCTCAATCATATAGTCTCTCCAGTCTAATAACCGACTTTTCATCGGTGGAGTAGTAGATGTTATCAAACACGGCCTCACACCATGGCATGCATAGCTTGCAGGGCTTGGCTATCTTTAGGTCTCCTTTATTATTATACCTAAGATTAATAAGGCTAAGGCCATCTCTAGATCCCCTTAGTTTAATCATAGCATGTACTTCGGAGTGGAGGCTACGATATCCCATGAAAGCATAGCGGGATGGTACTTCGAAACCGTTCGCTCCATGCGACACGATCTCATCACCTCGAAGGATGAAGGATACATGTCTTTTCGATTGGTGACACCAGCTATCGGCATACTTCCTCCCATGCTCCACTAGCTTAGGGATGTTCATTCGTACTTCCATACACATGATTCATCCTCGTCTCGGCACTCGTCACAGACGCACCAATAGAAAGTCTGATTCATTTCTTCTTCGGGGAAGTCATCTCCACACATCTCGCATTCGAGCAGCTCATCATCCATTGTTTACTCCTTACCCTCAGACATAGCGAGGATGATACCAACGTTAGCGATAGAGTAGGCCAGCCACATAACAGTGAAGCCGACCTCACCCTTATACAGATGATACAGGCCTTGTCCCGCATACATTGCGCCCACGAGGGCGGGGATCACATACCTCATCGGCGTGGTCCAATCCCTGGGCTGTACCAGTGTAGACTCTTAATGAAATTCCAGGTCTTTCTAAGAATTGTGTAGATCATTTACAGTTTTCCAAAACTTGAGAGACAGGTTAGTTGTACCTCGTGGGTATATGATGCTATTGCGTC
>Ga0098048_1000175_pt1 | contig 32435 bp, 36 predicted proteins | sample 13_taG_FD_75052 | JGI IMG/M metagenome (GOLD analysis project Ga0098048, IMG submission 75052) | Marine viral communities from the Subarctic Pacific Ocean - 13_ETSP_OMZ_AT15268 metaG | ecosystem: Environmental > Aquatic > Marine > Oceanic | place: Pacific Ocean | collected 2015-01-16 | reverse complement strand
TTGACTGTAGCCCAGTCGCCAGTTCTCTTGTCTGCAAGCGACAAATACGAGCGGTCTATCTGGCTCTCATGGCGAAGCATGGCTTGCCCCAGCATGAACTCCTGTTCGTCGTTAAGTTTACATTTGAATGCGACACTCATGTTCATCTTGTTGGCTCCCATAGTTTTACTGCCCCTGCATCATCATCCCAGTCCGTGTGGCGTAGGATTCGAGCAAGACGCGCTTGGGTCAGCGCGTAGTCAGCATCTAGTTTCTGCTTTTGGTAGGCGGCGACCACAGCATTCCATGTCGGGTGTGTGCCCAGCGCCTTTGCTGCTGTCTTTGGACCCATCGTGGGACACCCTGCGTAACCATCGGTTGGGTCTCCCGTCAGGGTCTGTGTGAGGAAGTAACTGTCAGCCTCAGCTTGGCTGATAGTCATCCTCTCGTTACTCTGCGGCCTGTAGAGCTTGCATGGGATACTCTTCATGTCCTTATCGTCGGACACGATGATGGCCTTAGTGTTGGGGATTGATCCTATGATGCCCATGACATCATCAGCCTCCAACTCATCGACTAACACATAGTCCCAAGTCTCTTTGACCCACTCGACCATAGCTGAGTAGCCCACAGGCTTGCGTGTCTTCTTACGCGCTGCCTTGTAGGTTGGCTCTACTTGCCGGCGAAAGTTCTTAGAGCCTGAGAGCGTGATGACTACATCGTCTGCATTGAGTGCCTGCTTGAAGCCATCGACCATGCTATTGAACACACGCTTGGCTGCTGACAGGTCAGTCGAGAGTGACCAGATGTCATCACCCCAGTCTGTCTCTTCTTCTACAGAAGTGGCAGCTCTAAAGAGGTACAGGTCGCCATCAATTAGCAGGGTGGGTTGGCTGTAGGATTTCTTTAAGTACGTCATCTATGTCTGCCTTTACTTCCATACCGACCTCTGTGATGCACCATCGGCGTCCCCAGCTATCGGTATCTACTTTTGTTGTGATGAAGCCCTCAGAGGCCGCTATGGCTATGTGCAACGCCCCGTCACGAGCGAAGTCAGATTTCACGGTGAAAGGGTTGCGCCATGCGCGGTCTAGGACGATGTAGAGAGACACAAGGTTCTCTATGTACTCATCAATTTCAGTGGGTCTCAAACCAAGTTCTTCCCACGGAATGCTCTGCGGCAATGGGGATTTTAAGGTTGAGAGTGCGGCCTGCTTCTTCCGCCATTCGTCGAGCGATATTACCGACATCTTCTGCTGCTGCCTCGTTCTTGCAGGCGATCTGCAATTCATCGTGTATCCAACCTACGATGTACGAATTGTCGCCATGCTGTTTCTTGATTTCGTCATAGGTGAGGAGCACCCACCATTTGCTGACTAGGCTCCCACAGCTCTGTAGTAGCTGAGAGAGACATCTACGCTCTGACCTGATCTTGAGCTTACGCCCGTCACAGGTCTTGATGTACCCACGAGCATAGGCTGCTTTTAGGTTCTTCTTGAGTGTGGCAAACGCTGGCACAGCCTTGTCATAGGCATCCTTGAGTTGCTTGCCACGGGCTCTGCCGCCACCAGCTATCTCTCCGATCAGTTGATCACCTCCACCATACAGCGTGGCATAGACCCACGTTTTCGCTTGGTCTCTAGTCTCAAGACCTGCTGCCTGTTGGTTGTAGCTGTGGATGTCACCTTCGAGTATCTGCTTGGCATACTCACCGCCATCATAAGGATGCAGATAAGAGGCAAGTGCTCTCAGCTCAATGCCACTAAGGTCAGCACCACAGAGCACCCAGCCCTCTGGCACACCAAATAGACTGCGGCACTGTTCGCCGTATGGAGACCGTGCGCTGGGCACCTGCCCAAGGTTGGGGGATGAGTGCGCCGCTCTGGTGCTGGTAGTAGCTAAAGGATCAATGCGGTGCCTAATGCGGCCATCTGCATCCACCTTCTTGAGCCATGCACCATTGCCCTCTGCCAACATCCCGATGCGCTTTTGGATCAGCTTGAAGTCAGCAAGACGCTTGGCTTCTGGGTACGGTAGTTTGACCAGCACATTCTCATCAATCTTAGCTTGGCCATTCGGAGTGAACTCCTTTGGCTTCCACTTGTACTTATCGACTAGGCAGCGCTGGATGTGGGGGTTGCTGTTGGGGTTGAAGTAGACAGTCTTCTTTTTGACGAACACTTCACCAGCCTTGTAACCCAGTGTCTTGTTGTCCCTCTTTGGCAAGAAGTCCTCTGTGACCTCCCAAGCTGGAAACAAGTCCTTGAGGTCTTCTTCGATCACATGACGCTTCTGTGCCAGCTCTGCGTACAGTTCGCCTGCTGCCTTCTGGTCAAAGGTCCACCCGTTCTGCCCGATCTCATGACAGATAGAAGCCATGCGGTGTTCGAGGTAGATTGCTTGCTCAGAGGGCTCTGTCTTCATCAGGCTCTTGTAGAGAGCTGCTGTTACCTGAGTGTCTTGAACACAGTAAGAGAGCATGACTTCGCTGAAGGCATCCCAGCCGCCATCATAGTCATCCTTGAAGTCACCAAGCCTTAGACCCCAAGCCTTCAAGCTGTGGCGTCCCCAGAACTTCTTAGGGAACTTCTCTGCACTCCAGTTTCTCTCTGCATCATCGTTGAAGAGTTCGTGGTGTATCATCTTGCTAAGGATCAAGGTGTCTGTGATTTTACCTTTGATCTCGAAGTCGGGGTACACGATCTGAAGGGCAGGGTAGTCGTACAACACGAAGTTGTGGCCTATGACCTCACTAGCTGTCGATAAGAGGTGCAACCCATCCTCTAGGTTGTGTGGTCTGAAGGCTCTTACTTCATCAGTGTCTGGGCACCTAAGTACAATGCACCAGACTTTGCTTATGGTGTCCAACAGACCGTTGGACTCTATGTCTGCTATCCAGCGTTGTCCCATCACACACGCCCCCGAAGAGCTTTAGGCTTCTTTGGCTTTGTGTTGTTTGGTGCGCCGGTTGGTGACTTTGCTTTCCTAAATGGACCAAGAGGGTCAAGGTAAGGTCCAGTGTTATGGACTTTTACTTTTGGCATCTTCCTACTTTTTGACTTGCTCATCGGTCATCACCCGATCCACCAATCTTACCACGAGCCTTGCGGTCAGATAGTTTCTCTAGGTTCATGTGAGCGACCTCATTCAGTGAGATACCAAGGTCACGCGAAAGAGCCGCAATGTACCAAAGCACATCACCTAACTCACTTCCAATGTCAGCCCTCTGCTTGTCTGTAAGGTTGTCGGTGCCATCGAACCTTAGACCCTCGTCACGGATCAGCTTCTTGATCTTACCGCCTACCTCGCCTGCCTCATTCGCTAGGCCCAGCGCTGGGTATATCACACGCCACTTATAGATTGCAGTGGATGCTGTTTCCGCTTGATACTCATTCATACTTATTGCTGCTTTGTATTCCTGACTGACCATGGTTAAACCCTCACTTTCCAAATTGTCTGTATCCAGCCTGTAGTGGCCTTGCGTTTACCTGCCGCTTGCACGAGCCCCTTACGCACGAGGCGGGGGATGTACTGCATGGCAGAGTGGCCCCTTTGGAAACTCATGCGGTCCATCAGCTCATCTCTAGTGAGGCCAATGTCCTTGGCCCCTAGTAAGATTGCGTAGACTTGGAGTTCTAAGTGAGTGAGATCTGAGAGCCGACATGTTTTTAGATGGGTTCCAGTCATCTCCGTGCCTGCAAAATAGAATGACGTTTGTTCAGCCATGGCTGTTGTTCCTTTGTGTTCAGTTGTCATTGGGAAAGGCTGTCAAAAACCCAACTAGCAAAAACTTTTGTGCGGGTTGGGATTTAGCTTCTGCCAGTTAGAAGGGCACATCATCGTAGACTGTGCGAAGTCTTCCGCTCTCGCGGTTGTACTGGAGTTGATCAGCTGGACCGACCTCCCCGGTGTGACGGTTCTTGAGGACCACCAGATTACGCCGGCCACTTGTAGGCTCATCGGCATCGACTTCCATAGCAACACAGGCATCTGCCAGCTGTGCCAAAGCATGTGATCCACGCAGCTGAGACAGTGAGACCTTAGCACCGCCTTCGTGGCCTAAGTCCCCGCCGGGACGCCGTAGGTGAGACACCAGCACCAGAGCCAAGTCTAGCTCTGAGCACAGGACTCGAAGGGTGTGCATGATGTGGTCTACCATGACCCTCTCGTTACTACCTACGTCACCCGCACCTCCACTGATGAGGATCGAAATGTGATCTAGGAACACAACGTCACACTTTAGCCCGTGCTTCATGTAGCGAATGCGGTTGCAGATTACATCCAGCTCTGTTGAGCCAAAGTGATCGAATAGATAGATTGGCCCCTTGGCCATGAGACTGTCGAAGCCAGCTTTTATCTCATCGGCTGTAGCTGCATCAGCATCCACGGTAATGTTCTTCTCGATGTGGATGCCAGCTAGTCCTTGAGCACTACGCTTGACGCTCTCTTCGAGCATGAGCATACCTACAGTAAAGCCACTCATGTGGATGTGGTAGGCCATCTCTCTGATCAACGTACTCTTGCCCACACCAGAGCCAGCACAGAGCGTCACAACGCCTGTACGGATGCCCTTTAGCATCCCATTGAGTCTTGGGTATGGGTACTGTACAGGGCTCTCTGCGTCTGCCACAGCCACCACCTCACGCAGGTCTGCCATGCTGACGATGCCATCAGGGCGGAAGTCTGCCGCTTGGTGTATTGCTGAGATGATTGCTGCTGCATTGCCAGCCACAAGACACTCGTTTGCGTCCTTCATTGGCAACACAGCGATCTTCGTCTTACCTATGGGCAATACTTCTGCACAGGCTTGAGCTGCTGCTTGCCCAGCTTCGTCTTGATCGAACATCAGCACGATCTCGGTAAAGTTGTTGAGGTAGTCTATGTGCTGCAACAGGTGCTTCTTGGCGCTCTGGGCTCCATGGGGCACAGAGACAGTTGCGAACTTGTGGTTCTGTATCTGGCTGACGCTCATTGCATCCAGCTCGCCCTCACAGATAACGATCTTCTTACCAGCAGACCACAGGTGCATCCCAAAGAGGCCCATGCGGTCACTATTGCCCACCACAGAGAACTGTTTGTCTCTGGTGCGAACCTTCTGTGCCACAGCTCTGCCTTGCAGGTCTCTGTAGGTTGCAAGTTGCACCAGTTTGCCACGGTGCTCACCGATCATGTAGCCAAACTTGCGACACGTTTGTTCTGTGAGCTTACGGCTGCGCAGCTCTTGGTATTCGCCTTCGAGCAAGTGTGCTGAGGCGCTGGGCTTGACTGGTGCATCCACCACCTCGCCATCACCTGCCGTGTAGGTCGAGCAAGAGAAACACCAAGTGCTGTTGTCGCTATAGAGGGCACAGGCATCGCTGCTTCCACAGGCATCACACGGTTGGTGCTGGATGAACTTATTGCCATCACGGTCATCGGTGTTCATTAGTCGTTCCTTTGTGTCTAAAGAAAAAGGGCCATCCGAAGACAGCCCTTTGCTCTCGCTTATTGGCGACACTCGTCTAGCCAGTCTGGAGGCATAGTCTTGTGCGCCCATCGAAACCCATGCTTCTCACAGTAATCCGCGTAGCGAGTGGGACTGCCCTTATAGAGCCTCGCTTGCGCATTGCTGAAGAGGAAGCGGATGTCGATTTCTGGGGACTGCTTTTTGATTAACACATGCTTAGCACGGTCAGCAGTTGCCCATATTCCTTTGGTCTCAAGATACCAGAAGCCACCGGGCTTGGAGAGCTTAAAGTCTGGGGTGTACTTGGCGACACGGGCAGGGATCTCGTAGGTGATCTTGTCCACCTCGTACTCGAAGTCTATCCCTTCGTCTGTCAGTAGCTGAGAGATAGTTTCCTCAAGCCCAGAGCGATAGCCAGCTTTTATGCCACGGAACCTTGCGCGATTAAAAGTCACCGTTGACTACAGCTTGGGTGCTGGGTGTGACTTCCTCGAAGTGGTCAACAGTAAAACTGCCGCCGTCTACTGCCTCAAAGCCGCCATCGTCACCGCCGAAGCCATTGACCACATCAATCACTTGCACCTTGTCCAGCATAAGGCTCACGCCCTTTGAGCCGCTTACTGTGTAGCAGTTGAACACACCACCCATCTTGACTGTTGAACCGCCGCCGATCTTCGGTAAGGCGCTGGGCACAATGACTTGGCCTTGGGCATCGTAGAACTTGGGTTGGTACTTGGACTGTGCTTTGATTGACACCTGACCAGTCTCTTCGTCCTTGTTGACTGGCATACGGAATTTGGCGGTAGCACCAAAAGCCTCAGCTGCTGCCGCTTTGATCTGTGCAATCAGCGGAGCCGCTTCGTCCTCAGACATCAGTATCTCAGTCTTGTACTTCGGATTGTCCGTGTCGAAAGCTGTGTCTGGGCTGTTGAGGTGGGGGTATTTTGCGTTGCCTGCGGGTGTCGTGAATTTGTATACTTTTGCCATCTTGTTGCGTTCCTTTGAACTTACAGAAAAAGGGGCCAGCCGAAGCCAGCCCCAGTTGTTGAGGTAAAGGAGAAACCACAGCTAGGGAGGCCGCTAGGTTCCTCTGGTGGGGTGACAGAAGGTCAGCTGAAACAGAACTCGTTGTTTCTTACAGCGTCTAGGTCAAGAGAGCCTTTTGTTGGAATGGTGACTGGACTGTCTTGTGATCCAAAGACCATGCTTGGGTTATTCAGCTGCTGCCTGACTTCCTCCTCAAACTTACTGAAGAGGCAATCTCCTGAGAACATAGTTACAAAGGCACTCCGAACACCATCTGACAAGTCCCACACATCGCCAGAGATGCTGAAGCTGTCATGGATCATAAAGAAGTCTTCGGCAGTGCCAGCGTCAAGCTGATTGCATATGAAGTTCTGCATCAAGGCCGCATCTTGGGAATGCACAAAGTTAGGAGCCACAGCATTGCAGCTCTTAGCTACATCAATGCGCTCTGTGTCCTCTCGCAGTGTGACCTTAGTCCTCTTGCGTTCCTGTGCTGCCCTGTCGAACAAAAAGATCTTGATCTCCTTTTGCTTTGTCTTGCGGTAATCCATATGCACAGGAAAGTCGCTATCCGTGGTCCACTTCATAGTCTTGTTCTCTTCGGCCACAGCTCTTGCGGCAGCTTGGAGATACAACATGCTCTCACCAGTCTTCAAAAGAACCTTGCTGATGGTCTTGTAGACCAGATCACCCATGAACCAAGCGCACTCGAACTGCCCTTGCTCTGTGTCATGCAGTGGGTGCCTGTCAATCTCACCATATGTCACCCTGAGCTGCTCAGGCTTCATTAGGTCTTCCATGAACTGACCACGCATACCCACGTTATTGCTTGAGTACCCATAGCACATGGTGGCCCTCTTCATGTGGCTTCTGCCGATCTTGAAGTTGAGCCATCGGTCTGCGAGCTCTCCCACTGTGGTTCCTGTACGCCTTGAGAAGACTGTAGCTCTAACAGCTTCACTCAGTGCATTTAGTTCCTCGACTACCTTGTCTGCCACAGTCTGGTAGATGTCTGCCATTTGGTGGGAGGGTGTGAGGTTCACCAGTGCGCCCTCAGTCTCACTCAAGTTAAGCCCTGAGTATATCTGCACGCCGCTGTTGGTGGCATCATGTGACAGAGGTATGTAGCTGACAAAGGCATCCCCTTCCTCGACCCACCTCGCATACTCAAACACAGCCGCCAGATACTCAAAGGGCTTGTCTGCGGATGACCACAGATCGAAGGTGCCTTGGTAGTCCTTTGCAATAGCCAGAAGCTCATCGTGCTTGCTGGTGGTCCACTGTGCTCTGGCATCCAGTGGTTGCTTGCTGATCTTGTCGAAGTCGCCACAGTTAGCGAGATGTACCTTGAGCCAATACGCATTGTTGCCTTCGACTAAATAGCCGCGCTTGTAGCAAAAGAGAGCCTTCAAGTGACTATCGCGGTGGTAGCTAAATGTGCTGACAGGATACATGCGACCACGAAAGTCCACTTGCCACGGTATGTAAAAGCCCTCAGTCTCGTAGGCTATCAGTTCCCGTGCAGTCTGTAAGTCTTGCTCCATGACCACCGCTGCGCCTTTGACACGCATAGATAGCTTTATGTGCTTGCGCACCTCTGCCTTCATTGCTGCTACCTTTTCCTTTGGTAACGCCTGCCAATCTGCTGGCAACCTTGGCCGCTCTGGTAAGCTGTGGCGGGGGAACTTGTTGAGCCCTTGCTTCTTGTTGTCCCAGCACCACTCCACAGCTTCCAGCACTTGCTCATTGATTGACAGAGGAGTGGCTTGGAGTGCGTTTAGTGCTCTGACCCACCTTGGCATAACACCATGTGAGAGCTGGTGTGTAACGGCCTCTCGTTGACTGTGGGATGCCTTCTTGATCAAGGGCACCATGGAGGCAAGGTCTGCATCGTGGTAACACCCAGTATCGAAGGCTGACCATGGTTGCGGTGGTGCCAGCATGGGCTTGAAGATCGGGGACATCCACGCCATCCGCTCTGCATTTGCTTCCATGGCTGCAAAGGCTTCATCAGTCAAACAAATGATAGACTTACTGCTTTTCTTGGCAACGTACTCGTACACACGATCAAACACTTTGCTTGCTTTCAGCACACTGGAAAGAATTGGTGCAGCTAGTTTTACTCTTCGCAGCTCCCGCTGTGCTTTAGCCGCCTTTGTGTTTGCTGTTCCAAAGTTCAAAGAGCTAAAGCCATTCTTCTGTGTGATGATGCGCAGAGACTTTAAGCGGTGCTCACGACTGTTGTGGGCTTTGGTCACTTGTTCGACCAATCGCTTGTTCGTGTTCTGAGGTTTAGGACGCTCAAGGCCTGCGGCAGCTGCAAGTTCCACATCCCGCCTGTGCTTCTCTTTGTCCTCTGCCCTCAGCTCAACTTTGAGAAGCTCTTGCTCTATGTGTTGACCAATGGCTTGAGTGACAGTTGCCACAGTGTTTCGGTCTTCCTTTAGTGACGCATTAAAACAACACAGGAGGCCAATGTATGCCATAACGTCAGGGTCTAACGTGGACAACTCCAACACCCAATCAGGCACCCTACCTTTGGACCTTTTGGCTTCCTTTAGTGTCTCTCGTATTTCTTTGGATACTTTTGGCAGGGCTTCAACAAGTGCATTGAAGTGGGAGGGGCTTTGGTCAACTCTAGTCTGACCTTCTGTGTTCTCTTTAAACTTGTCGCGGCCCTCGACCCTCATTGTTTGCTCATAGGCCCTATTTGTCGTGTCTTGCCTGTGGTGCGCCTCGCCTTCAGTAACTACCCCTTCGCCTTCTTCTTCTGTGAGACTGTCAGGGGTTGTTCCTTGGGCGTCAGTTGGCCCTCTCTGGCTGTTAGGCCAATCTGATGGCGGTACTCCTGCAACGGTTGTTTCTTTTACTCTGTCTGTCATTCTGTAGTCTCCTTGCCCTCTGATCCTCTGGTGGGGTGACAGAAGGGTCTGTTGTGTATTTCCTATGCTTGAAGTTGGCGAGCCAGCTGCTGGAGTGCGGCAGGCTGTGCCTTGATGTATTTGCGAGTAGTCGTATCGCATCGGTGGCCTAACAGCATACCAATGACTGCTGTGTTGGCCTTGTGCTCGTTTGCTAGACGAGTGGCGGCTGTGTGCCTCAAGGTGTGGAACACATAGCCCTTATGATTACCCAGAACCTTATGACGCATGTGGTCCCAAGACCTATAGAATGCGTGTTCGTCAAAGTGCCGGGACACATCGTATTCGAGGGCCTCTATGGCTTGCATAACCTGCCTGTTAAGGGGCACGAATCGTTCACTGCCGTTCTTGGTATGTTCTAAATGTAGCCACAGATTGCCATCGTTGTCATTAGTAATTCGGCTCTTTTTGATACTAAGTATCTCACCTCTGCGCATTCCTGTTTGACTTCCAATAGTTATCATGTGCCGCATCCACCACTGAGGGTGCTCATCGTGGAAATAGTCACACATGGCTTCGAGCTGCTGCGCTGTGAAGTAGAGGGGCCGTGCAGCCTGCCCGGTGCGCCTCCAAGTGAACTTCGGAACGTGTGTTATTAGCTCCTCTTTGACTGCCTGCGCGAAGACTTTTGTGAGCATGGCGGCATAACGGTTCACAGTGGCATCTGAGAGCCCACGAGAGGCCTGCACAGCGTCAAAGAAGTCGTGGATGTCGCTGGGCTTATACTGAGAGACTTCGCGCTTCTCGTGGTCGCTGAAGGCCGCAAAGGTAGCGGCCTTAGTTAGGGATCTTTTGAGGTGCTGGCCGTGCCAGAGGCGGGGGGCTTCAGCTTGTGCGAATTGCAGAAAGGTAGGCATTAGAAACACACCTCCCCGACTTCATCACGCAAAGGCTCATTGTAATACTTCGGCGCGAGATAAAGAGTGCGCTGGTCTTGCTCTAGCAGCTTGGCCTCAAGAGGCGAAGGCTGCGCTGTTACACCAATTTCGCGGAGGATGTTTTCTAGGGTGTCATCCAGCATCTTGTGCCTCCACTTCATTAGCAAAGATTGAACCATGTTCAGCCCATTGATCTAAAGACAGATGATTGAGCTGGCTGACGTAGACTGAGGAAGTGGCCCAGATTGCATTTGCTGGACGCTCCGCTCCGTGCTTCAAAGGGTGGGTGTCATACACAAAGACAAAGTAATCATTACGCCCACAGTATGTGCTGCGCTCAAGGCTAAGGTATGGACAGCCAATATACCTTACAACTTGGTTTCTAGTGATGCGCTTGCTCATTGTGCCATCTCCTCTTTGCGCTGGGCTGTGGCCATTACCTGAGCCTTAGCCATTGCCACCTCGATGGCACCATCAGTGAGACACTCAGCAAAGCTATGCGCCATGTTCATGCAGTCAGTGGCCTTCTCATCAGTGGGCGCTGTGATTGCGAGGAAGAGGGCCAGCTTGAGGGCGTCCTCTGTTGTCTGTGGTTGCTGGATGTTCATGATGTCACCTCCAGACCTTCACGGCTGATGCCGTAGTGATCCAAGTGCTTGGCTTCATACTCACTGACTGAGGCATCAAAAGCGTGGCGATAGCGGCATTCGGCGCGACTGATAGTCCAAGTCTCAGACATCTTAAAGTCGCTGCGTTCGCCTTCGCTGAACTCTGTGCAGATATAAAGATTTTCTTGCAGTGACTTCCAGAACCAACGCAGGCGCTCACTGTCTTGCTTAAGGATTTCATGCCCATCAAGCGAATAAAAGGCGCCATAAGTTGCAGTGTGCCAGTCGGCAACGTCGTGATAGCCGAGGGGCATAAGCTCACTCATGCGCCAATCAAGGTTGCGCACAGCTTCGCCAAACTTATCTATTGTCTGCATCTCCTCTTCTGCCAATTGCTCACGCAGTGCCTTTGCATTGAACGCGTTTATCTGCACCCGCTCTGCCACATCTTCGTCCATCCGTGGTTCGAAGGCTTCGGCTACTTTTAGCTTCACTTGCTTAGTCATCGTCGTTCTCCTGTCATTCAGTTGTTACCGTGGTGAGCCCACGAGATGGCCAGCGCTTCGAGGGGTACGCTGGCCGCTGCTGGGCTCACAGGAACAAGAGGAGGAGGGGGACAGTGAAGACACACACGACAGCGATGATTTCACCGATGATTTCTATGGCGTGTCTCATGCTGCCACCTCATCAGCTGTCTCTACTGAGTACATAGTGAAAGCAACAGCAGAGCGGTCAGCATCAATAGAGCTGAGGGTGACTGTCTCTAGTTCTTGAGTGTAGGTTGCGCCACGCTCAACCAAACCTACGTTGCACCAGTCAACAAAGAGCTGCGCAGCTTCAAGAGCCGCAACTTCTGTGTCGTTCCATGATGTGAGGTTAATAGTCCGGCGCACTATTTGAGACGCGAAGTCTCTCCAAGTTACAGTGAATTTACCTTGACCTGAGTAGATTAGGTTAATGTGAGTTGCGCGGTTTACAGTTACTTTAGTCATTCGATCAGTCTCCTTTTTGTTAAGGAGTGCTGAAGTCTCACGAAATGTTGGTGGTGTTCTGCGATTGTGTGCCGCTGGTTATGCACAGGGGGAGTTACAGTCCCCTGCCACACCTTGCGGCCTGTCGCCCACTTATCTTTCGTCGAGCCTTCGGCCTCCGTAATACTCTTGAATCACAATCGTGAGTCCCTCGCAAGAACTTTCTGCACTCTGAGCCAAACTTTTTGCACTGAGGGGGCTTCTGTCACCCCATAGAAGGGGAAGCGGACACAATAGCGCCGCGGGACTACTAATAGTCGACCAAAGACCCAGAGCTTGAGTGCTATTAGATGACCCAAGAAACATCCTCCATGACAACACCAATCCAAAGAGAACTAAAGAACGTCCAGAGCCGACCTTAGTCGACTATAGTACCAGCCAAGAGCTGTGTGTGTAGTTGTGTGTTGAGGTTGTTGCTCAGGACAACCAAGGTCGACCACCTCACCTTCGAGACTGTTGGTCCCTTGGTTCCCACCATTCGAGCAAGAGAGAACTATAGATATGCTAAGAGCATTCGTAAGACGACTGAAGATCATCTATTTGACCTTTGCGGCCTATGAGCATCACAGGCTGGCTAATCGTGCTGCTGATCAACTGCGGATGCACTCGACCAAGACGCTCAAGGATATTGGGATTACTCGTGGCACTATTAGTGCTGCTGCTCATCACAAGTGTCCGTGGTGCAATGACGATGTGTGGCAAGAGTGGATCAAGTAAGCCACGGTTGACTGAGGTTGACTGAGGACAGCCCCAATCTGTGTTGAAAACTCCAAGCCCCCAGCCAAACAAATTTCCCGTCGGCTAATGTCAACTAATGTCATCTCGTGTTCATAACATAGGCCCCCTCCCAGTGGGACCATACATCCCCCGCACCACAGATCGTATAGATTGCAAGGGGTTAGCTGATAGCGTCCCTCGTTTGCTTAGGTTCCCTAGTCAAAAACTGACCCCCGCACCCTCGAAACAAAAAGCAACTTCAAAACACAGGGCTAAAGTTCTTGTTGTTGTTGTTGTTGTCGGCCTCAGTCAACGAGAGGTCACCCACAGAAACAAAAGAAAGAGGAACCATAGATATGGCTCTGGAAAATGGAACATACGTCAACTCTCTGGTCCCTGCGAACCCTGCGTCAACTGACGGTCTCGCGCAAGCTGATGACCACATCCGCCTGATCAAGAGTACCATTAAGAATACCTTTCCTAACCTTACTGGTGCTGTCACTGCCACGCAGGCAGACCTAAACAGCTCACCCAGCACCCTCACTGACCTTGGCATCACTGATGGCACTGCTAGTGGCCAAGTGCTTACAACAGATGGCAGTGGTAACTTTAGCTTTACTGCGTTGCCAGCAGGAACCACCGACACCAACTACTATGTGACTGGTGGTTCTGTTAGTGGCACCACGCTGACCCTCACACGCGAGGGCCTTGGCAGCGTAAGCATCTCAGGATTGCCTACTGCTGTGACTAACAACAACCAGCTGACCAATGGCGCTGGGTACATCACTGCATCCTCTATACCCTCGCAGAGTACATCATTTGGTGCTGTTGGAACTTATGCCTTCCTAGTCAAGAATGGTTCCTCAGTTGCCTCTGGTTCTTCTTACTCTGGTTCTAGCCTACAGAGTGGTGGTGTGAATGCTATTGTATCTGTTACTGGTAGTAACACTGTGTACGCAGCTAACATGACGCAGTTGGCCCGTGGGGACACCACCATGTCAGGCACTTGGAGAGCCATGGGCTCTGTGTCTTACAATGGCTCCAGTACCTATGGTCGCGGCACTGTATTCTTGAGGATTTCCTAATGAGCATCACGATAGCAGAAGTGCGTAATGCACAGTCACTACAGTCTGACAACCAGCGTATGGACGTTGAGATTAACCACCCCACATACGGGTGGATACCCTACACTGTAGACCCCAGCGACACTGACACGACAGTAGACAATGCTGCCATCCTAGCTCTCGTTGGTGATGACTTTAGTGCATACGTTGCTCCCACACAGGCAGAGCTTGATGCTGCTTTAGCCACCCAAGTAAGGGCTGAGAGAGACAATCTGTTGGTGGCAGTTGATGTAGTAGTTAGCAACCCACTGCGCTGGGCATCCTTATCCTCAGACAAACAGAACGAGTGGACTGTGTATCGCCAAGCCCTGCTTGATGTACCACAGCAATCTGGGTTCCCAAGTACAGTAGCTTGGCCCCCAGCAGTCTCTTAGACCCCACCTACAGTAAGGAACTCAGGCCATGCCTAACCTACCAATCCGTGGACTAGGGTCCGTGGGCGTGGTCACTGATGTTGACCCCTACAACCTCCCCACCAATGCCTACACCCGAGCCAAGAACATTAGGTTCACTGATGGCAATGTGACCCGTGGCCCAGTCTACCGGGCTGTGTCCTCTACCATACCGTGGAACCCAGTCTTTTCTTATGGTCTCACAGCCCTCTCTGGTTACGATACTGTGTTGTTGGTGGATGATACCTTTGACATCTATGAGTTCTCCAATGGCACCTTCACGCAGCGGTTTAACTCAAGCACCTCCACGACCATCTACAGAACCACAGCAACTACTCTAGCTGATGTTCAATACGTCAACCGTGCAGACCAAGTACCTGTAGCAAGGACACCTAGCAGCTCTAGCTTTACTGCTTTGGCCAACTGGCCGTCTAACTACACCACTACTGTCCTCCGCTCCTTTGGTGACTTCTTGTTAGCTTTGGGCACCGTAGAGGCAGGTACTAGCTTCCCCAACCGTGTGAGGTTCTCAGACCCCGTGTTGGCCAACCAAGTCCCAGATACATGGGACGAGACTGACTTGACTAACAGTGCTGGCTTCAATGACCTCGTGCAGATGAAGACACCCATAATGGATGGTGCCACACTAGGTGCCAACTTCCTTGTGTATTCCCAAGACCAAGTGTGGATGATGGAGTTCGTAGGCGGTACGTTTATCTTTAACTTCCGCAAGATCTTTGATGACGCCGGGGTAATCAATCAGAACTGCATCGTGGAAGTAGAGGGTCGTCACTACGTCTTCGACCAAGACGACATATATGTGACTGATGGCAACACCCGTCAATCCATATGTGACGGTAGGGTCCGTAAGTACATCTTTGGTGGCATGGACACCTCCAAGACCACTGAGTGCTTCGTGGTCCACAACAGTGCCCTCGAAGAGATATACTTCTGCTACCACACAGGTGACGATATGGCTGTGTATGCAGATGGCACACACTGCAACCGTGCAGCTGTCTACAACTACAAAGAGGACGTTTGGTCCTTCCAAGACCTCCCCAACGCAGTCGGTGGTACAGAGGCCTCTGTGGACAGTGTGTTCTCTTACGCAGACGCTACCCAGACCTATGATGACATCGGTGGCTCCTACCACGATCAGGAAAGCCAGAATACTCGTAGATCCCTGCTTGTGTCAGCTACTGGTGGTGGCATCACAGCCAGCAAGCTCTACGGTATCGACCTAGTAGACCAAGGCAACTTAGCCCAGTCTGTAGACACTACAGTCTCCTCTCCGCTTCTACTTGAGCGTGTAGGCATAGACCTAGATGACGTTGGTATTCCCCTCAGTGGCTACAAGGTCATATCCAAGGTGTACCCTCAGATGTCCACTGACAACTCTGATGCCACCTTTGGTTTTACCTTTGGTGCAGCTGATACTCCCAATGCCACCCCTAACTACCAGACCTCAGTCACCTTTGACTCCTCTGATGAGTACAAGGTGGATACAAGGATTGCTGGTAGATACCTGTCCTACAAGTTGACCACAGCTACCCTCAAGGACTTTGCATTTAGTGGTATGGACGTTGAAGTCGTAGTCACAGGTCGGAGGTAGCTTATGTCACTATCTGACAAGATAAACATGCTGGTGTCCCCTTACACAAGACGCCAATCACCTAACCTCAACCCCGACTTCTTACCAAACTATCTACAAGAAGAACTACGAGAACTGGAGGCCTCTATAAGGTCTCTCAGTGATGCAAGTGTGCAAGTGGCAGACAGAGCCCCAGAGAGCCCCCGTAAGGGCATGGTTCGCTATGCTGTGTCTCCTTGGAACCCACTAAGCAATGGGACACAGGGGCTAGTTGTCTACAATGGCACAGCTTGGGTTGCAGTATGAAACAAGACCTAGAGATCAGACAGTCTCTTATGGAGCTTCAGACTATGATGCTTCATGGTGTTGCTGAGGGCGAGCTAGAGTGTGCCGTAGATCAAACTAAGCTAGAGCACCACTTCACGCCTAAAGATGATAGGTATGGGTGTCACCAGTATGCCCGACAGATACTTATGCCAAAAGGCATTACTGTGTCTGGTGCCTTACACAAGCAAGCTCACCTGACCTTCTTAATGCAAGGCACTATGGTGATTATATCTGAAGATGGTGGTCGGCAGCGCCTGACAGGCCCTCAGACTTTTGTATCACCAGCAGGCGTCAAAAGAGCATTTTACATAGAGGAAGACACAACATTGGTTTGTGTTCACCTCACAGCTCATGGTGCAGAAGAACACATGGAAGAAATAGAGGATGAAGTCCTAAGCCCCACTTACGAGGCAATGGGACTGGAAGAGCCTGACCTGACTTCCCTAAATGAGTTCCTCACGAACTCTAGTAATAACAAAATCGAGTAGGAACTCAAAATGGCATTTGTAGTAGGAGCCGTTATCGGTGGAACCTTGGGCCTTATGGGCGCAAACAAGCAAGCCAAAGCACAGAACGCAGCAACAGCAGCCCAAATGGCAGCTTTCAACCAATACAAACCATATGTGGACGCTAACTTATCTGGCTCTCAGGCTGCACTAGGCGGCGTCTTAGAGACTGGTGCCTACGGTGGTCAAACTCTAGCTGCCCCTAACGACTTCCAGACTGGTACTGCCACCAACATGGGCAACATCGGCTCTAACCTCCAGAACTCTGGTTACGGCATGATGAACAATACGTCTGGCTTTGGCTCCAATGCCAACTCCTTGTTCAATCAGTACCAAGGCATGGCACAGGCAGCACAGGCTGACCGACTAGGCACTGCTATGGACTACGCTAGTGCCAACGCAAACCCGTTGGTTGACGCTGCGATGCGTGATGACCGCCGCAACCTCCAAGAGAACACTCTGACAGGCATCGACCTTGCAGCAAGTAACTCAGGCAACATGAACTCCAGCCGTGCTGGCGTAGCTGAAGCAGTAGCCAACCGCGCCTTCGATGACCGCCGCGCTGATGTCGCCCTAGACGTACAAGACAGGCTCATTGACCGCAGCCTTGCACAACAGGCCCGTCAATTTGCTGACCAAGGCAATGCGTTGCAGGGTGCAGGCATGGCCAACGAAGGCATACAGAACGCTTACACTCAGGGTCTCAATACACTGGGGCAGGGTGCCAACTTCGGTATGAACGCAGGTAACTCCCTGCAAGGTTATGACCAAGCGGCACTTAATGATGCACAGGCTGCTTTCGAGCGTCAGCGTGACTTTGAGATGCAGCAGCGTCAGGGCTACCAGTCTGGTATTTTAGGTAAGGCTCCAGTAAGCGTAGGCAGCATTGCTGCAAACAAGGTTGACCCATTCCAAGCTGCCATGGGCGGTGCCATGAGTGGCTTTGGCTTCCAGCAGCAATACTTCCCTCAGCAGACATCAACTGCCCCTACATCCAGCCTGCGCCCACAGATGCGCCCATTTTAAGGAGGGGATAGATAATGTCACGATTTTCACAGTCTCTCCTAGAAGACCCGAATGTAGTTGAAGTTGCTGCCAGCATGGGCATGACCCCAGAGCAATACCTTCAGTCAATCCTAGATAAACCACAGTCTCCAGTTCTTGAGAACTTAGAGTCTGGTCCACGCATGGACACTGGTCCAACAGTTGCCACTCAACCAGCTCTCACTCCCGGTGTTCCCGGCGAGGGTGTCATTGCAGCACCTGTTGCTAACCCAGCAGATGCCCCAACATCTTACGCTGACATGAGCCCTCAAGAGTTCCAAAGCATGGCACAGAACCCAGCGGGTGTTCCAGCAGGCGCTGAGTTCCCCGGCCTTGGCGCTGACTTCTCAGGCATTGAGCGTTTTGACAGTGCCATGGAAGAGCGTACACAAGCAGCCAGACAGGGCATTGACCAAGGTGTGTTACAGCAGCAAGCAGCAGCTGGTGACGCAAGAGCCCTTGCAGAGCTAGAGCGACGTAAGAATGTATCACAAGGCCCTGACTTTGCACAGCTCGAAGCTCAGAACAGTCAGTCTCCAGCTCTACAGGCTCCTGTAGACTTTGCAACTCTGGAAGCTCAGAACTCTAAGAGCCCAGTGCTCATCAACACCACCACTCCAGCTCCCACCACTAATACCAATACAGTAGCACCACAGTCACCAGTCTTAGGTGGCTCAGTCACAAGCTCTAGTCGCTCTCCAATACTCTCAAGAGGCGCAGGCAACATGACAGCCAATGCCCGTGGCTCCGCTTTAGGCATGGTGCCAAGAGGCGAGAGCCTCATCCGCATTGGTGGCGCTATGTACTCTGGTGCTCTCCAAGGTGATGGCATTGGTGCAGCTACTCGTGAGTATGGTTCCATACAGGATGCCAACCGAGCTGCGGAAGTTGCAGCCGCTAAACAAGCAGAGGCAACGCGCCTTGCAGAGCTTAGGGCTAACCGTGTGGGTGCTGGTAAAGCAGGCAGTAAAGCAACTAAAGGTGCAGGCGATCTAAGGTTTGGCATATCCAAACTACAGACTGCTTTAGATATGATCAGAGCATCAGATGGTAGCCTAACTGGCCTCAATCCATCCGCTCTATTTGATCGTTTCTTAGGTAAGACTATCGGCAATGAGCAAGAAGCCCAGCGCCTGTTTCTAAACGAGATTGGTCTTGACTCCATAATGAAGCGAGTTGCTGAAACCAAAGGCGCAATCTCTAATGCTGAGATGGCACTGTTTGGACGGCAAGTACCTCAGCTTGGATCACAAGAGATTGTTTGGGAGCGCTGGTTACAACGTCAGATGCAAATGGCAGAGATATTACTTGCCCGTGCCGAAGGTGGCGGGACTGTTGATCCAAATGCTCCACTTTCTGAGACCATGCCGGGCCTATCTGGCGGCGGTGGCGCTGGATCATCCAATATGTCTGCTGCTGACGCCATTGTTGGCATTTAAGACTAACACGAGGAAGAACTATGGCTGAAGTCAATAGGATCGAGAAGTACGCCGAATGGCTCGTACAGAACAAAGACAAGCAGGGTACACCTGAGTTTGCTACTGTTGCCGAAGCGTACAAAACTATGCGTTCTGAGGCTCCAGCACCTACACAAGAAGCTGCACCAGATACAAATGGCCCCTTGCAGGGCTTTGGTGCAGCCTTCCGCTCTGGTATCGACCAGCCACTGGAGAACATGGCGGAGACAGCGGCGGCTGTTGGTGCAACTGGCACAGCAGAAACCCTCAGCAACCTCACATCTGCACCTGAGAACTATGAGTCAGCATCCGCTAAGTTTATCGAAGGCGATGAAGATGGTTCTTTTGCCTACAGATACCTCCCGAAGGCTGCTGTTGAGCAAATTGGTCAGTATGCTGGCTCTCTGATTACACGGGCAGGCGGTCTTGCTGCTGGTACAGCTATTGGTGGCCCAGTTGGTGGTGCTGTTGGTGCATTCGCTGGTCCATTTGCCTTCGAGGCAGTGCAGCTCCTTGGCCCAATTGCCAATGAACGCGCACGCAACAACGGACGCGACAAGCCAAACAAAGATGACTTTATAGCTGCTGCACAAACGGCAGCGGCATCTGGTGCCTTAAACGCACTGATTCCCGGTAGAGGTGGTATCGTTACGAGAACTGCCACTGAGACTGCCACAGAAGGCGCACAGAGTGTCGTAGAACAGACAGGTTCAACAGCAGGCACTGATGTAGGTCTACAGATTGATCCACGACAAGCAGCTGGTGAAGCCATCTTGGGTGGTACAGCCGCTGGCGGTGTAAATGTTGCACTTACCACAGTAAACAGTGCTGGCGACAAAGTATTTAAGGCTAAAGAAGACCTAGACCCTGAGACAACCCAAGCTGCATCTGATGTGTCTGCATTGTTGCAGCGTGTTGCTGATGAGAACGGCTACAACCTCAAGGATATTGACTCCAGCTCCAAGAAAGGTGCCAACCAAACTCTTGAAGGTGCCCGTGATGTTTTACTGAAAGACTTAGAGGCTCAGGTAATATCTCTTACAGAGAAAGGCCAAATCAAGGCGCTAAGTCCAGAGGACAAGGCTTTCTTTAAGCAGGCAATACGTCAGTCTAAAGGTAAAGTTGGCACTACAGTCACCAAAGAGAACTTCGACTTTATGCAAGATCGTTTTGGTAACACAAGTGAGGGACAAGCGCTCCTTAACACATTCCGCCGCTCCAACGTACTCACCGAGGTATATGCTGGTGGCCTAAAAGGTGGTGTGTCTAAGTTCACTGATATGTTTAACCCACTGCCTTCTATTGGTAGAGCCTATAATCCAGCTGGTATGGTAGCAGGCAACATCAACACTGGTGCAGCCTTAGCAACTGGTGGCTCCTCGTTAGCAGCACAGATACCCCTCGTGGTTGGTGGTCGTGCCATAGATGCAGTCACTGGACGCAGGTCCAAGGTTAACCGTTTCGTCAAGAAGAACAGAGGCGGTGATGGTCTTGCTGATCCTACAGCACCAGCGGCTCGTAACTTAGAGCAAGAGGCTAAAGATCGTAAGGCTGCTGAAGCTGCACTGAAGAAACAGAAGGCAGAACAGGCCAAACTAAGGTTGCAAGCTCAGTATGCCCAGCAGTACGCTAACGGCGATACTCCGAGCCCTGATAGTCCCAACGGAAAGATGCACGAAGGATACCGTGAGATTAACAAGGCGGCAGGCCGCGAGGCTCAGTTCCAGACGCAAAAGATTGAAGCTGAGATCAATGCTGCTCTAGATGCTATTGAAGCAAAAGCACAACAAGCGGGTAAACAGGATATCTTAGATGATATTGCAGAGTTCCGTAGTTCACGCCAGTCTGGTAGGCCTACAAGAGGCGGTGTTCTCACATCTGTTATAGGTAAGGTTAAAACCGAGCTGGCTGATGTCTATGCAAATGACCCCAAACCTGCACAGCCCTCTACACCAGCGGAACCACAGCTACCAATAGAACGGCAGCTTGGCAAAAACAGCAATCAAGCCTTTCTGGCAACTCTCCGTGACAAGATGGACAATGATACGTCCATTCTAGCTGAAGATCGTGCCACTTTAGGTGATGCCTTCGACAGTATGGCGCTGAACTTAGGCAAAGACCCCGTTGCTTCGCTTGAAGCTATCGTTAGCAGTGCCACAGGCAACCTTATGAAGCCTAAACTTGCAGAAACATACCTCAGCCCTTACATTAAGCGGGTAAAGCAGCAGCAGAAAGCTAAAGATGTCCCACCTGTCACCCCAACTCCAAGCCCTAGTGGACCAGATGGACCCACAGTTGCGGGAACTGCTGGCCCAAGTGGACCAGTCGATAGTGGACAACCCACGCAACCCGCCTTGGCTCAACAACCTGAACCCCCAAAAGTGGCCCCACTTGGTGCCGAGCCTACAAAGCCCAAAAAGGTAAAGAAGCCCACAGCAAAGTCCGTTAAAAAGGCTATGCCAGAGGCTAAAGCAATCATTGAGATTGGCCGCAAAGGCAGTAAGTACGAGAATGGCATTCAAGACGTTGATCAGGCTCTTGAGGTAGCAAGGCTTCTTGGCATAACAGCTAAAATGATGAACTCTGGTACTGCTTTACAAAAAGAGACCCGGACAGGCAGGGGAACAGCTGCTCTCCATAGATGGGGCCCGTCCATGAAAGGCTTTGGTAGCTCTGTGTTCTTCGTTAGGCCCGGTGGCTCTATCGGGGGCAATAAGATCACTTCTACTACTAGCCTAATGAACGTCCTTCATGAGATGGGACATTCTCTGACTCAAGGCAACATGGACGGTAAGGGTGAGTTCGGAATGGGTATGGTTAAAAACCCATTTTCTGGTGACTGGGATCAAGTAGGTAAGAACAGTTATAACACTTCTGTTATGAAACCTATTCTTGAAGGTCTTGGTAAAGATCATCCGGCCATCAAGGAAATACACGCTTTCCAAGAGGCAGGTAAGGCATTTACAGAGTCTAATCCCTCTGAAACAACTCCTGCAAGAGACATAGCTCGAATACTGGAAGACCTAAACAACGCTAGGAGTCCCAAGGAAACTGCGTTTTATAAAGCCAGTATGAACCGCTACAGACGCTATACAAATAATACTTCAGAGCTGTCTGTTGACCCAATGTGGCTCTATCTTATGAACCCACGCCTTGCCAAAGAGCTTATGCCTATCAACACCAAGCTCATACGCGATGAGTTCAAGAAGGCAAACAACGGTAAAATCCAGTTCTACAGTCATCCCTTCGCAACCATACTTGCTGTGGTATCAGCTATGGGACTGCTTGCCGCTGGATCAGAGGAAGAGGAGGAGCCAATGATGGCTCCCGGTATTCTCTCCGCATAACTAAGGTGCCCCTTCGGGGGCATCTGACACTCAAGGAAGCAAACAGTGAATAAGACAGCATTTGACTTGGTGCCCTTCTTACAGGGCATCGAAGCTATAAAGGCGTCTAGCCTCAGTAGTTCTGACAAAGACAAGGTACTTGCAGAGATGGCAGCGGCACTACCAGCCCCTGTGTTCTGCAAGTCCTGCCCAACGACCCTCAAGATCATTGGAACATTAGTAGGAGTAGCAGATGCCAGTGCCCAAAGTACCAAGAAAGAAGGCACCGAAGAAAGAGTTGACCCACCCAAACAGGGCAACACCCAAAGCAAACAACTACTTCACAAACCTAATGAAAACCGAAGAGGGAAGGGCGCTAAGAAAGCAGTGGTCAACAAAAAAGCGTAAGAACGCAGGTCGGCCACAAGGAACACCTGATGGCTATACCCTCGAAATGATTACGCCGATCAGGAAACAGGCAAAAGCAGATGCTGAAAGGATCGTAGCAATCATGGCCAAAGAAAATGACATTGATGATGTGTATGCCATTGAGGCACTCAAGGCAGCAGTAGAAATCATGCGTGAACCGGGGCAAAACCGGGACCGCCTAACAGCAGCACGAATGGTCTTGGACTTCACCAAGACTAAGCCTGCCGCAAAGAGCGAAGTCACTATCGGTAAAGCCGAGGCATTCTTGGAGTCGCTCTTAGTAGTCACTCCAGAGGATGAGCAAGCCGAAGATGGACAAGAGACTTAAAGTAGTACGCCGCAAACTATACGATGACTTTGACTTTTACAGTAAGTCAGCCCTCAAGATCAGAACTAAGGACGGTGACATCAAGTCACTCAACTTGAAGCCAGCCCAGCGCATTCTCCAGAAGGCCGTAGAGGACCAGATGGAGACTGAAGGCAAGGTTCGCATCATTATCTTGAAGGCCCGACAGCAGGGTCTATCGACCTACGTTGGCGGCTATCTGTACTTTAACGTGTCCCAACGTAAAGCCTGCAAGGCTATGGTTGTCACACACCACTCCGACAGTACCCGTGCCCTCTTCGACATGACCAAGAGATACCACGAGAACTGCCCTGAGTTACTCAAGCCTCACACCAAGTACAGCTCTCGCCGGGAACTTACGTTTGATGTCCTAGACAGCTCGTTTGTTGTTGCGACAGCTGGTGGTGAGAGCATTGGTCGAGGGGAAACTCTTACCCATGTCCATGCTTCTGAGCTTGCCTTCTGGCAGAAGTCCACCGCTCTGGAGAACTGGAACGGTATGACACAGGCTGTACCCAACAAGAAGGGCACTGCCATCTTTGTCGAGAGCACGGCTAATGGTGTCAGTGGTATCTTCTATGACCTTTGGAAAGGTGCAGTCGAGGGAACCAATGGCTATGTGCCAGTGTTTATCCCTTGGTACATTGATCCTGAGTATCGGGAGCCAGTGCCTGAGAACTTCGAGCGGTCCCCAGAGGAAGAGGAGCTGTGTGAGAAGTATGACCTAGACGATGAGCAACTCATGTTTCGTCGTCGCAAGGTTGCACAGAACGGCATCGACCTCTTTCGACAGGAATATCCAGCCGAGCCAGAAGAAGCCTTCCTGACAACTGGACGCCCTGTGTTTAACCCAGAGGGTCTACAGGAAAGTCTAGCAGAAGCAGCAGAGCCTAAGCAAAGGCTTGCGCTGGAAGGTGATGACTGGCTTGAGAATGTCAGAGGAGAACTGACGCTTTACCGTACACTTGACCCCGGCGAACAGTACACAATCGGTGCTGATGTCGCCATGGGTGTCAGAGGCGGTGACTTCTCAGTTGCTCAAGTATTAGACAGCAAGAAACGACAGGTTGCGACCTATCGTGCCCAAGTTCATCCAGATTACTTTGCTGAGGTACTCTACAAGCTAGGCGAGTTCTTTAACTTTGCCTACATCATCGTAGAAAACAACAGTCACGGTATCTTAACGTGTACCCGTCTTGGTAAAGACATGGCCTACCCCAACTTCTACACAGAAGTGCAGGTAGACAAGCTGACAGACAAAGAGACCATTAAGTTGGGCTTTACTACCACTGCCAAGACAAAACCCCTGATAATTGATGAACTCAGGGCCTCAGTTCGAGAGGGAACAATCGAACTCAACGATAAGGTCACTATCCGAGAGATGCTTACTTACATCGTCACCCAGAGCGGTGGCATGGAAGCTGAAGCCGGGTGTTTCGATGACTGCGTAATGTCTTTGGCCCTAGCAAACCACATACATGAGGGTGCTTGGGAGCCAATAGAGGCAGTCGATGATTATTACATTGAGATGGTTTAGACATGAAATCAAAAGAAGAATACAAAGCCATTGATGACGAAAAGATCGTATCAATCGTAGACACCAACCTCCGCCGTTCCATTGGCTATTACGACAGCGAGTTATCAAAAGAGCGCCGCAAGGTGATGGACTACTACAGCGCCGCACTCCCACGCCCAGCGCACGATGGTAACAGCAAGTATGTCAGCCAAGATGTGTATGATGCAGTAGAGAGCATGAAGGCTGCACTTCTGGAGACCTTCAGCACAGGCAACAAGACCCTACGCTTTACACCGCAGGGTGCCGAAGATGTACCAATGGCAGAAGTCTGCACTGAGTATACAGACTATGTGCTTCACCGTCAGAACAACCTCTTCGAGACAATGCAGACAGTCATACATGATGGTCTCATAGCTCGTGCTGGTATCTGTAAGGTCTACTGGTCTAAGCAGTCTGAGAGCCACATCGAAGCAGTAGAAGACCTGACTGAGGATGAGCTGGACGCACTACTTGCCCAAGACAACGTAGAGATCGAAGAGATCGTCGAGGATGAGTATGGTATCTCCAGCGGTGAGCTGCGTGTGTATCGTGATACATCTCAAGTCAAAGTAGAGGCTATAGCTCCCGAAGAGTTCTTGATTGAACCACAAGCCAAGTCGCTTGATAGTGTCAGCTTCTGTGCTCACCGCACCAAGAAGTCTATCTCTGACCTCATTGAGATGGGCTATGATGAAGACGTAGTAGCTAAAATCTCTGACAACGAAGACACAGACTTCGACAATGACCCAGAGATACTATCGCGCTTTGATGACATTGGTGCTGACCGTGGCTTCAACGACAAAGGCTACCAGCGCCAGACACGGCAGGTAACTGTAGTCGAGGCTTACATTGAGCTGGATGTTGAGGGCACAGGCACAGCCGATCTGTACCGTGTAGTCAAAGCATCTAATGTTCTACTAGAGAAAGAGATGGTCAGCCGCCGCCCATTCGTGGCTTTTGTACCGCTGCCGATCCCCCATGCTTTCCACGGCAACAACTTTGCTGACAAGCTCGTGGGTATCCAGAATGCTCGTACAGTTCTGACACGCTCCATCCTCGACCACGCTATGGTCACAAACAACCCCCGCTACACTGTAGTCAAAGGTGGACTTACGAACCCTCGTGAGCTTATCGACAACCGTGTTGGTGGTATCGTCAACGTCACAAGACCTGATGCTATATCTCCCATGCAGCAGGCCTCTCTGAACCCGTTTGTCTTCCAGACGATCCAGATGCTTGACGAAGACAAAGAGGATACTTCTGGTGTGTCTCGCCTATCGCAGGGCCTCAACAAGGATGCCATAAGCAAGCAGAACTCAGCTGCTATGGTTGAACAGTTGGCCACTATGAGCCAGCAGCGCCAGAAGATCATTGCCCGTAACTTCGCCAACAACTTCTTGAAGCCCCTGTTTACTCTAGTCTACCAGCTAGTCGTAGAGAACGAGAGCGAAGAGAAGATCGTAGAGTTGGCTGGTCGCTATGTGCAGATCAACCCTGCCCAGTGGACTGACAAGCGTGATGTGCAAGTTGAGTTCCACCTTGGCTATGGCGACCAAGAGACCATGGTACAGAAGTACCTGGCTTTCCACACCCTCTTCTCACAAGACCCGTCTTTGGGTCAGATGTACGGCCCCGACAAGAAGTTCAAGATGTTGGCTGCTGTACTTGAGAAGTCTGGTATCAAGAATGTTGCTGACTTCCTTACAGACCCAGCACAGATACCTCCACCGCAGCCTGATCCAGCACAGCAGATGCAAATGCAGATGGCTCAGAAGCAGCTAGAAATTCAGGAACGTCAGACAGTCGTGTCAGAGATGAAGGCACAGTTTGACGCTGAAATTGCGAAGATGAAGCTACAAATGCAGCAGATGCAAGCACAAGCAGACTTCGCACTCAAATCGGACAAGATGGATCTCCAAGAGAGCCAGCAAGAGCACAAAGAATACGTCAACCTCGAAGAACTTGAGATTGCACGCCGTGCTGAAGATGTCCGAGCAATCGCAAGCCCTAACGGGTAAACCAATAGGATAACCTATGCCTACACAAGAAGAGCAACTTGTGATGGCTGGAGATGAAGCGGAGGCGCTAATCGGTGCCTCTGCATTCACCTCTGTCATCAACGAACTTGTCGAACAGACCTTCCAAACCTTTGTCAACACACCGCCAGAGGACCGGGAGAAACGTGAGCAAGCCTATAGCCACTATCGCGCATTAGTCGATGTGGTGAACACACTTAAACAAAGAGTGGAAGTGCGTAACAGCATTCAAGAAGCAGCAAATGGCGACAACAGCCAAGAGGATCAGTAGCACCATGGATAACGTGCAAGATACTAACTCTGAGCCCCGTGCATTAGATATTGATGACGCGGCAGAAGCAATCTTAGGTCGATGGGAGGACGGTGAAAGCCTATCCGAAGTCGAAGACAAGGATGCAACATCCGAAGACCTCGAAGAGACAGAGGTTGAAGAGGATGAACTCGAAGACGAAGATGACGATACAGACATCGAAGAAGACCTTGAAGACCCTGACGAAGAGGACGAAGCTGAAGACACAGATGAAGACGATGATGAGGCCGAAGAAGATGACGATGATGAGGACGATGAGCCTCTGACAGCTTCTGACGATCAGATCGTGGACATCTCAGTCAACGGTGAGACTAAGCAGGTATCTGTAAAGGACTTGAAGCGACTGTACGGACAAGAGGCGTCTTTAACTAAAAAGTCTCAAGACTTAGCAGCCCAGCGCAAGGCAACAGACGAAAGTCTAGCCAAGACGCATCTGTCTTATCAGAAGTTAATGGAACGGGCAGAGGAACGGTACAAGCCATACGCTGACATAGATATGTTGGTGGCCTCACGGCAGATGGACCCCGAGACCTTTGCACAGTTCAGACAGGACGCAAAGCAAGCAGAAGATGACCTAAAGTTCCTCAAAGAGGAGAGTGGGCAACTTCTGACAGGTATGCAGCAGCAGAACCAAGAAGCAGTCAAAGTAGCAGCTCAAGAGTGCATCAAAGTGCTTGAAGCAAATCTATCAGACTGGGGTGATGAACTGTATGGAGAAATCCGCACCTACGCTGTGCAGTCAGGTCTGCCTCAAGAACAGGTTGATCAGTACACTGACCCACAAGTCATAATGCTTATCAACAAAGCTCGACTCTATGACCAATCAAAGCAAGCAGCTGAAAGCAAGAAAGCCAAAGCTAAAGTTAAGAAGTCAAAGAGCGGAAAGACCAAGGTCTTGAGTTCCAAGAAGTCCCCACCCTCTAGCAAAGCAATACAGGCCAAGCGCAAGCAAAAGGCCATGGCAGAGCTGAGTAGTGCAAAGGACTTAGACGATATTGCAGAAGCTCTAATGAGCCGCTGGGAGAACTAGGTTTTACCCTTGTCAAATCCCAAATAATCTAAGGACTATAATACTATGGCTACTTATACCACATACGATCAGGTCGGTAAAAAAGAAGACGTTTCCGACATCATCACTTCCATCTCACCTTTTGCAACTCCATGCCAGAGCATGTTCAAGAACGAGAAAGTATCCGCACGGACCTTCTCCTTCCTCGAAGACGCATTGGCCGACTCACAGGCAAACGCCGCAGTCGAGGGTGCAGACGCTTCAATGCTGACACTCACAGATGCAACAGAGCGTACCCAGAACACCCAAATCTTGACCAAGGCATTCCAAGTATCTGCAACAGCAGACGCAGTTGCCACTTACGGAAGAGCCAAGGAAACTGGACTGCAACTTGCAAAAAAACTCAAGGAAATCAAGAAGGACTATGAACGCGCCATGGTTGGTGTTGAGCAAGACGCAGTAGCTGGTTCAGCCTCTGTAGCTCGTCAAATGACTTCTATCTTGAACCAAATTTCTACAACTGTAGATGCAGGAGCGGGAGCTACCGATCCGCTTACCGAAGCAAAGTTGCTGGAAGCTGGTGAAACAGCCTACAACAACGGTTCAGAGCCAGACACCTTCATGATCAAGCCGGGTGACGCACAAATCGTCGCTGGCTTCTCAGCAGCATCTGGTCGTAACCGTGAGATTGCTCAAGGCAAGACATTGGTCAATGCTATCGACCTCTATGTGTCTCCATATGGAGAATATCGTGTTGTGCTCAACCGTGAGCTGAAGACAACACACGCTCTCTTGATCGACCCTACCATGTTCAAGACATGCACATTGCGTCCATTTACACGCACACTCCTTGCCAAAAATGGCGACTCAGACCGCCACCACATCGTGGGCGAGGTATCTTGTAAACACACTAACTTTGGCGACTCTGTAGCAATCACAGGCTTGTCATAACGATACTATAGACCACTAGGTCTCTAGTTGGCCCACTCTCTAAGCACATAGGTTTTGCTCTCCTTACTGTGTGCTTATTGGGTGGGCCTTTTGTATTCTCAAGGGGGCGAAGGACGCTCTCTTGACCGATACACCTAAAGAACAGCCTAACCTCATCCAGTCCAACACAGACTTCATAATGGACGCAGGCTCCCTTGTGCGTAAGCACACACAGACAATTTCCCAAGCATTCCTAGATGATCTCAAAGACGCTCGAAACGATAGTACCTCGAAGCCTATGGGTGAGTTCCACAGGATTGCTTCTATTCCAACAGTAGTGGCTGAGAAGTGGCTCCGCGAAGGCTTTGACCTCTGGGAAGCTACAGGCGAACAAATTGTACGCAAGCTACAAGCAGAAGACATGGGTGCCTTCATGGCAACTGAGAAGCGCATCTGATGGCCACTCCACGCAAAGGCAAGGCAAGAGTTAAAGTCACAGCCAGTGGAAAGAAAGTCTCATACGGACAGGCTGGCAAAGCAAAAGACGGTGGCTCTCGTGTACGCGCAGGTACATCCAAAGGTGATGCTTACTGTGCTCGATCAGCAGCTCAAAAGAAGAAGTTTCCCAAGGCTGCTAAAGACCCCAACTCACCACTCAACCTATCTCGTAAACGCTGGAAATGCTCTGGCACCAAGTCAAAGAGGACGTAGCAAATGTACAAAAGCGGAAAGTTCAAGCCATGTAAGGGCTGCACAACACCAATGACATGCGGAAAGTTTGGCTGTCAGAAGGAGGCCAACAGCTAATGGGCCTATATAACAACATCCACAAGCGCAGAGAGAGTGGCAAGCTCATGCGCAAAAAGGGTGCCAAAGGCGCACCCACTGATGCTGCTTTTGCCAGAGCTGCCCTGACCGCAAAAAAGCCTAAAGCCAAACCTAAGCCAGCGGCTAAGAAGAGGACTACCTAAATGAACAAAGGTCAAATCAGGAGCCACTTTAAGGCTCTCCTAAACCGCAGCGACTGTAGTGATGCTTTGGCCGATACCTTCATCGATCAGGCCCTCACTCGCATCCAGCGTGTACTGCGCATCCCCAGCATGGAGAAACAGCAGTCCTACTCAATTACTTCTGGGGCACCCCTGACACAGGTGGTCATACCAGCGAATTTGCTAGAGATCATTGATCTCCAGTATGATGGTGTGTCCCTTCTGCGGGTGCCTCTGCATGAGATGGCAGCAGCGCTAAAGACTGGCGCTACTGGCAGTCCTCAATACTTCAGTCGTGAGCGTGAGGTCATCAAGGTCTCACCAAACCCAACCTCTGGCATCATCTACCTCAACTACTATGGAGAGTTCGATGAGTTGACTGATGACACATCCACTAACGTCATAACTGACATTGCCTCCGACCTCCTGACTTACACGGCTCTCAGCTATGCCTCCGACTACTTCCTCGATGAACGTGGTCCTCTGTTTGACAGCAAGTCAGGCCAGTTTCTAGCAGAGCTACAAGACCAAGCGAACTCCGCTGAGACCTCTGGTATGGCCCAAGTCATGCGTCCCACTTCTACCTACACAGATTGAGGTAACTAATGGCATCATCATCTTTTTATAGCGGCACTGGTGTGACACCTGAGAATACAGATGTTGACCCAGTAGCACCAAACAACATCACGGCCATAGAAGACAGCAAGAACGCAGCGGCCCTCTCTGAAGCTGCTGCCGCTGCCTCTGCTGCTTCTGGTGTATCCAGTTCCTCTGCTTCAGCCGCAAGCGCAGCAGCATCAAGCACCTCAGCAACAGAGGCTGCTGCATCTGCCAGCACAGCAGCTACGAAGGCCTCTGAGGCCTCTACAAGCGCAGCAGCCAGCGAGACATCTAAAGTTGCATCAGTTGCAGCACAGTCGGCAGCAGAAGCTGCACAGGCAGCAGCAGAAGCCGCACAGGTAAACAATGAATCTGCATCTTCTGGCGTTATTGCATCAGCAGCGGCAGCAGAAGCAAGTGCAACCACTGCTTCAACTCAGGCAGCTAATAGTGCCACCAGCGCAGCAGCCAGTGAGGTGTCCAGAGTGGCATCAGTTGCAGCACAAGCTCTGTCTGAGACAGCTGAGACAGGCAGTGTTGCAGCACAAGCTGCTTCTGAAGCTGCTAGGGACGCTGCCGCTATCAGTAAGACAGCAGCAGAGACCGCAGAGACTGGAGCCGCTGCTAGTGCTGCTACAGCCACTACTCAGGCCGCTACAGCAACCACGGCAACCACACAAGCTACCACAGCCACTCAGACTGCACTTACTGCGGCTTCTACGGCAACCGCTCAGGCTGCCATAGCAACAACAAAAGCATCTGAGGCAGCTACCAGTGCGTCTGGTGCCAACACCTCCGCAGTGAATGCAGCCGCCTCCGCTGTTACAGCGAGTAGTGCGTCAAGCACCGCCGCTAATGGCGCAATAGCACTAATCGAGTCTCTGAGCTACTTGCAGGACTTTGGACTAATTACAGATTCAGCTGGGGAAACCGCTGACTATGGGAGTATCGCAGCATGACAACTCAAATTAAAAGACGCCGTGGGACTACTACTCAGCACACCAGTTTTACGGGTGCAGAGGGTGAGCTTACAATTGACACAACAAAGGATACCGTAGTTGTCCATGATGGCATTACTTCTGGTGGCCATCCGCTTGCCAAAGAAAGCGCCATCACTGGTAAAGTAAACACAGCTGGCGATACTATGACTGGTGATCTGTCCTTCGGCGACAACGACAAAGCCATCTTCGGTGCTGGGTCTGACCTACAGATTTACTCAAATAACAATAATAGCTTTATTACTGAAAGTGGGTCTGGCAGCCTGTTTGTTAATGCAAGTAATCTTGTCCTGAGAAATACCAGTGGAGAATATTACTTCTATGGTAACTCTGATGGCGCAGTAAACCTTTACTACGACAACGCCGCCAAACTCGCCACCACCAGCACAGGCGTAGACATCACGGGTACAGCCGTAACAGACGGTCTTACAGTCGCTGGCAACGTGTCAGTCGATGGCGGCACAATCAAGCTGGACGGGAACTATCCTGTTGGTACAAACAACGTGGCGTTGGGTGATAACGCCTTGTATAGCAATACTACTGGTGCTGAGAACGTCACTGTTGGGGCTTACGCTTTAGATGGTAACACTACAGGAGGGTACAACACTGCTATTGGTACTTATGCTCTAGGAGATCAAACGACAGGTTCTAGCAATGTGGCGGTTGGAAGACAGGCTCTTAAGTATAACACAACAGGTTCTTCAAACACAGCTTTGGGTCGTGAAGCCTTAAACAGAAACACCACCGCCAGCAACAGCACTGCCGTTGGCTATCAAGCGGGTTACTCAAATCAAACAGGAGAAGGCTTAGTAGCGATTGGTTCTTTAGCTGGCTACAGTAGTACGGCTGGTCAAAACATT
>Ga0098048_1000169_pt1 | contig 33089 bp, 36 predicted proteins | sample 13_taG_FD_75052 | JGI IMG/M metagenome (GOLD analysis project Ga0098048, IMG submission 75052) | Marine viral communities from the Subarctic Pacific Ocean - 13_ETSP_OMZ_AT15268 metaG | ecosystem: Environmental > Aquatic > Marine > Oceanic | place: Pacific Ocean | collected 2015-01-16 | reverse complement strand
TGTTTCATCTAAGTTATTTAAGTTTTTCACTATTATTTTGGAAATGCCCTCTACATATCCAAGTTCACCTACTTCCATCAAATCATTAAGCTGTAATTTTATGGAATCAACAAAATCAGTAATATTCATCGCATTTTTACAGGTCTCGTTTAAAAAGAAATTAAGGTTAAATGCTTTGTTATGTGAATTGGTGTGAGTATTATTAGTGTTAATATTATTAGTAGTACTATTTGTTATTCCATTCTCTGTTAATTTAATCATCATATCTTGTTGCCCTTTAATAAGTTCAGCATTTTGTTTAAGAAGAGTGATTATGAGTTCATCTTTATCAAGTTCAGTAAGTTTTTTACTTGTTTCATGTTTGGATTCTTCTTGATTACATTTCTGTTTATGTTTCCATAGTCCTGCATTAGTCCTAAATTCTTTTTCACAATTTTTACATATTAGGACTTTTTTCATTTCCTTAATATTTCCATCCATTTCCATATGTTTTTTAGTATTCAAGTGTTTTTTATAATCTTTTGAATAAGACGTAAAGTAGTCACATAATTCACAACAAAAAATTTGTGGGATTTTTGAGGACTTTTTGATTTCCATTCTCCTATATATTAGGAAATGAAAAAGTCCTAAATCATTTTTCGAAAAAAATATTTAAAAAAATATCATAACAAAAATTATTTTTATGATTTAATTTGTGACGATAAAATTTCAACATCGTCACAGAAATTTCGGTCAGTAAGGACTATTTTCACTTTCCAATTTTGGACATTTTTTTTGTCCATTTTCAGAAAGTTGAAATACTTTTCATTTTTTTAAATCAGTAATTTTCTCTTCACGTGTAGGGAACTTTTTTTCACCTTTTTTTCAAAAATCAAGGATTTTCCCTTCATACTGTAGTGTATCGGTCTTTAAGTAGGTTAATAAATATATTTAAATTTCCAACTTAAAGAAACTCTAATATTCCAAAAGCTGGACATTCAATACTTTATTTGGTTTGTACTTTAAAATATCTAATTCTTTACTTGTAGTTGGAAACTCTTTCTCTCCATATATATCTTGAAGCATTAACCATTCAAATAATCCTCCAGTATAAATATATACATTATAGAAACCGAGAGAAGTTAGTTGATTATATTTATTGTATATTTTGTCATCATTGCTATTCTTACCATAAATTACTATTTTTATATCTTTCATACCTCTTTTTATGCAAGTATTTATAGCATTTTCTTCATTGTTAATATTTATTGTATTTATAATCAAACAAATTTGTTCTGATGTAGAAAGAGTATTTATCAACAAATGTCCTTCAGGATTTTTTGTTATAAATTGAATATCTTCATAATTAATTTTTATTGATGATGATTGTGAATTTCCCATTATGTATTATTTAAGTTATTATTTTAAGTTTTTTTTAACAATTTTACAAAATTGTTATTTTTATAATGAAAAAATAAGAAACTAAATAAACCAAGAATTACATCATATAATAGATATATCCATCCTTCCCTCATTTTATTTATCGCATAATATGAAAATATTAAATAAAATAGCGAATGAAATGGTCTTAGGTCATTCCACCATATTTTATCCCCAAATACTTCTGCACCTGTTTTTCTGGTTCCACTTAAAAATAGATAACCAAAACTTATTCCTATTATTAATGTTATACAACCTAATATGGGCAAATAATCAATTGATATATTTTTAGCTAAATAAGCCAAAGCAAGTCGTGTTGGTATACAACCAAATAAAAATAATACAAATCTTTTTTGCATATTATTCATAATGTCTATATAGATAATATGAATATTTTAGTTATAATGACAAGCGTTTTTATCAAATATCAAATGATAATTATTTAGATGAACATCTGTTACATAAAACCTAAATTATACAGTAAATAATGTGAAATATCTTTTTTTAATATTTATAATCAAATAATTCAAATTCTTCTTTATGTTTATCATAAACAATTTTTTTCAGTTCTTCATTATAATATTCTTTATAATCATTATCTTTTCTATAATTACTTTTAAATTTCGGTAATTTACTAATGTCATATTCAATATTTAATTTTTTACAAACTTTTTCTAAATCTTCGTGTAAAAATTCAAACCTAATATAAAAATCAATACATGATTTATTATTTATAAAATATCTATTATAATTAACACAATTTTGTTTTCTAACAAAATCATTAAAAGACACATTTTCTCCATCTCTGTATTTTATCATATTATATAAGGATACCATTTTATCATATGGATTTCTAACAACACAAAACTTTAAATAACTATTAAAAATATCGTTACCAATATAATTTTTGATTTCCTTAGCACTCATATGATTGTAATACTTTGTTTTTTTTCCATTTTCACGATTACCTACAATACCATATTTACTTATATTTGAATCTAATTTATGTTGAATAATATGGTCGGTATTGGGGTCCATACAATATTTTTCAAAATATGCTTCTATACTTGTTCCCGCAACTTTAACATTTTTTATATATATAAATTTAAATCTATGTGATATTAAAACCATGATATATTATATATAAATATAATTTCACTTGTGTAAAAAGATGAAAATTTAAATCTTCAAGGGTGTAAAATCAAAAACAAATAATATAGTATTAATGAAACTTCACAACAATTTCAACCTCTTCTTTTTTGATACTTTTAGTAGCGGATATTGAAAGCTCTTCCCTCTTTTTACGTGTCTTTGCGTTATCAGTCAAGCTATCCTTCCTCTTTGATGTGCTATTACGGTTGTTCATATCCTTTTCAATGACATCATAATTTTCGTCAATATAATTAATCACCTTATTTTCAAGTGCCCATTTGAAAAAATTCAATTGTCCAATAGTTGTTTCAATATATGTCCCGTTCTTATATGGAATGCTTATTCTATCCCATCTACAAAATGGATCAAATCTTTTTTTGCTATAAGCCTTTAATTTGAGCTTATAATCAAAATAAACCTTAAAGCGAATTTTGTCACCATTTTGATTTATCATTTCATATAAAGTATAATTCTTTTTAGCATAATTTGTAGCAAACCAATCTACAATACGTAAAGAAATTTTAGATTCACCTGTAATTATTTTTAACATTTTACTCAAATTATCATCATTCTTATAAAATTCTAATAAATTATTTAGTAATAATTCATTTTGCGTAGTATAATTAGATTGTGTAGTCATTATTTAACATAGTTAAAAACATATTTAAGTTGTTTAAAAAATATAATATTAATTTTTATAATAAAAACTTTATATATATTATAATGACTGATTTTATGGCAGATTATTTTGGTCCTTTAGACAAAACTAATTGTGTATATTTTTTAATTATATGCGCTATATTTTTTATATTGTTAGTATTTTCTTTGTTTGCTAATATTTTGTGGGTAATAAAGAATTACAAACAACTTAACTTTAGAATTTTTACTGGAGGTGTTTTAATGTTATTCAATTTATTTATTGCTTACTTTGTAAATAGATTATTGTACTCAATGTGTAATAAATCTTTAGCTTAAATTCTTCTCTTCTTGAGTATTAACTGGTTTCAAAAATTGGTCTCGTATTGAAATATCATCTACATAATTAGTTTGACCTAAAAATGGATTAAAACCGATTTGTTGAATCATTTCTCTATTTGCTAATTTATCGCCTAATTCTTCTCTTTTATTAGACACTTTAAAACCGGTGCCAGATAAAGATTGATTTAAAATTTCCCATGTATTTTCATCATGATTTAGAGATGATGAATATGCTGTTGTTTCGATTTTTTTACTAAATTCCTCTTGTTCCATTTGTATTTGATGTTTCATTCTTCTTGATCTTTCATAAGGTTGACCATCTGTCCATTTCCGATTCATTAATATTATATAATTATTTAATATTAATTTAAAAACGCGATAATTAGACATTATTATTCTCTCCAGCAACTTTTACTAACTTCATTTGTTTAGTGAATAAAAACTTTTCGTCACTTCTTCTTCTTCGTTTTAAATTACATTCTAAGCATGCCAAATAAAAATTGTCAATATTATGACCCAAATCATTGTTAATCCTGTCAACTGACCATTGTTTAGATTCTCTCGAAATATCATATAAAACATTCATTTCTCGATGACAATAATAACATTTCAACTCACATTCTATCATTTTATTTGTTACACATTCTAACGTAATAAAGTTTTCACTATCTAAAAGTTTTTTAGTTATATCTTGTTGTTTATATCCATATATTTTTTTATTAATTTGCTGTAAATATATTTTTGTTGTTTGATCAGTAAATTTATGTTTATTTTCAATTAATTTTTTAATATTATTTAACTGATTATCATGACAATAATCATCAGTTGTAAAAGTCCATTTTTCAGAAGCCACACGTTTTTTATTTTTCTCAGTTTTACGCGGTTCTATCAATGGATTTTTAACGCGTGTATTAACAGCTTTAATCATAATACTTTTTGTCTCCATATATAAAATATTTATAATATATTGTTTCTATTAAATAATTCGAATGGAATACATATTCCTAAATTTATATAAATTTCCAAAAGGATATAAATATACATCATTAAATATATATTTAACAAAACTAAGTTAAACTTAATTTTATATATTATAGTATAGATGGAATCTGAATGTCAAGAGCTTAAAAATTTAAAATATAAAACATTGTTGTTAAATGGTGTTTCTATACAAGAAACTAAATCTACATCTTCCGATGAATTGTCTAATTTAGATAAATTTTTAGAAAATGAAAAGAATAGTAATAGTAATGAACCTTGGTCTAAATTAAATAGGACCATAAAAACAAAAAAAATACAAGAATATGTTGAAGTTTATAAACAACAAAATCATTTAAATGATGAAGAAAGCGACAATTTATTTTTATTTCTTAAAGATTGTATTGATAGAAAAAAATTACATAGAGTCAAAGATGTTATATATGATAAAGAAAACGGAACAATAAAAGAAATTCCTGCTTTATGTTATGTCAAATCTAATAAACATTTTACTCTTAAAAATATAGATAAACGTGTTTCAACACTAAAATCCTTAGCTCCTAAGAAGGGACAAGGAACCATAAGAAAAAAGGAAGTTTTAACAAAGTATAATTCTGATTCGGAAGAAGATGTTGAAAATTAGTTTTAATTAAAACTAATTATATTAAAAAGATTTAAATAATATATAGTAGTAATAATGATGACTTTATTTGATTTGGAACCATTGGAAGACATAATGGATACATTAGTGTTTGAAGATGAACCTAGTGTTTTTAATGATGAATATGCTGCTGAATTTGTTGAAACTGCTTTACATCTTATGGAAGAGTTTATGACAGAAAACCCTACAGCAATAACAGAACCAAATTTTCATGATATTTTATTAGAAGAAATAAAAGACTTTTTTTATATTCAAATGGAAGACCATATTCTAGATAGCGAATATATAGAAGACGATATGAATGAATTACTCGCAGACGCGTTTAATATTTACGTAACAACTTTTCATCCAGAACGTTCTTTAAAAACTAATGATGAAGAAGATGTTTATGAAGCTGATGAAGAAGAAATTAATATTATCGAGCAAAAAATACAATATTTAAGGGATATACCACAACCTGTACAAAGAACTCCAGACTGGTATAAATTTCGTTGGAATTTAATTACTGCCAGTAACGCTTGGAAGGCTTTTGGAACTCAAAGTACAATTAATCAACTAATTTATGAAAAATGTCAGCCTTTAAAGGACTACACAAGTGAAAATGTAGTTGAAGACGTTAAAATGGTAAACACAAATACAACATTACATTGGGGACAAAAATATGAACCATTATCTGTTATGATTTATGAAAATATGTATAATTCAAAAGTAGAAGACTTTGGATGTATTCAACATCCTGTATATAAATTTATTGGCGCATCTCCTGATGGAATTATCATTCAATCAAATACTGGACGTTATGGTCGTATGCTTGAAATTAAGAATATTGTTAATCGCGAAATAAATGGTATTCCAAAAAAGGAATATTGGGTTCAAATGCAGTTACAAATGGAAGTATGTGATCTTGATGAATGTGATTTCTTAGAAACAAAATTTATTGAATATTCTGATTATCAAAGCTACATAAATGACTCAACAATAGCAACATTTAACGGTGAAGATTTTAATAGTTATGTAACTACAAAAGATGGAAGCTATAAAGGCATTATTGTTCATTTTCATACAAGTCAAGGAGCACCACATTATGAATATATGCCATTGAATTTATGGACACCAGATGATGTAGTTAACTGGGAAGAAAAGATTGTTCAAAAATATGAATCAAAACCATATAATTACATATTTCTAAAATTTATTTATTGGAAACTTGAGAAATTAAGTTGTGTATTGGTTTTAAGAAATACAGATTGGTTTAAAAATAATGTTGGACAATTAGAAACAGTATGGAAAACTATAGAACAAGAAAGAATATCTGGTTATGAACATAGAGCTCCTGTTAGAAAACAAAAAAAAGAACAAGCTACAAAATCTTATATAGATTCTAATAAAGAAGAAATATGTCTATTGAAAGTAATTAAGATAGATACTTAGTATAAAATATTTTGCATATCAGTTCTATACGGTAAACTTGTAATAACTCGTTCATCAGTTGTAAAGTACCCTACTCTTGTTCCACAATTAGAATTTACAGGAGGTAATTGTTTTACAGAATTATCACCCAAAAATTTGTCATGATATAAAGCACCACACATAGATGCTGGTGTACATCTTCCAACATCAGGATTATTTGGATATCTTATATTATTTGTAATTTGAGAATATGAACCTAAACCAAAAGTAGGATAATGCCACCAAATATTACTCGCATTATCATTAGATATTTGGTTTTTACCAATTTGTGGATAAGTGTCCTGAACTAATACTTTAGTTTGAGCATCAGGAAATTTACCAGTAGATTGAACTAAAGTATAATTAGAATATCCTTCATATATATTTGAAAAATTGAATACTAATGGCAATCCAAGAGCTAATATTATTAATAACAGTAAAAAAACTATTTGTTTCATTTATATATAATATATATATATATATAAATTGATAAATCAAAATTATTTGAAATTTTTAATTTTCTAAATTATATATTTTTTAATATTATTACACCTTTTTACGTTTCAAATATCAATGTAAATTTTACTATTATATAAAAATCGAAGTGTAAATGGCAATAGGTGTTAAATATTATTTTCGAGCATAATTCTTCAAAGATACACATTTAAAATTTTTATCTCTTATTTGTTCCTTTTTACATTTTTTATTACATCTTCTTGTTTTGATATTATAATCTTTGTTTAAAGATTTACAATGTTTCTCTTTTTCTATTGATGTAATTTGTTGAATAGATAATTTTTTTCTGGATTTGTTATTAGATGAAATAATTTTATTTTTACGAATAACCTTTGTTTTGGCACATCTAAAGTTTTTATCTCTTATAAATCCTGGTTTACATTTTAATACACATCTATTTGTTTTTGGATTTAAAACAGGTTTATTTGGTGGACATTCTTTTTCATCTGCTTTTTTTAATTCTTTTTTCTCTAATTTTTCAACAATTTTTTCTACCAATGGTGATGGATCTGGTGTTTCCTTTAAATAATAGTTATATTTTTTTAAAAGTATAATATAATCACGTTTAAGATCGTGTATGTTAATTTTTCTAATTGCTGGATTAAGCACACTATAAGTAAAAAATAGATTTTTAAATTCGTCAATAAAACCTACATTCATTCCAGCATCAATAAAATAATAATCTAACCCTCTAAGTGCTAAAGATAAAGAAAATAAATCAAATGTTTTAATAACAAAATCCATAAATTTCTTATGTGTTTTAAAATATCTTTTTAACGCGAAACATTTCCTAATGCTTGTATCATCAAATTTTATTTTATTTGTACAACTGTTTTCTGGTGGAAAATAACTCCAACTAACTGCAAAATCTTCAATATTATTTTTAGTTTTTTGTCTTAATCTTTGTGATTTTATCATTAAACCAAAATCTATATATTTTGTTTTTCCATTATTTACATTATAAACTATATTTAGTAGCTTTATATCACGATGAATAATATTATTAGATTGAAAAAACAATAATCCATCAAATAAATTTATTAAAGATGTTAAAAAAATTTTTCTTTCATTTAGTGTTTGTTTTGGAAAAACAGTCCTCATAAAATCTTTTATATTAATACCACCATCTTGTAATAATAACATACTTAGGGAATTATTTTTTTTACGAAATGCTCGTTGTACTCTTTCATTTGTACAATTTTTAACACTATCGTCAAAAACTGTATTCTCTAAAGGTTTACAGTAAATTGGTGCGGTTATAGCATATTTATCTAATCCTTTAATATTATTTATATTATTATATTCCTTTTCTTCATTCTTTGCGTCTCTATCAACCATAATTTTGGATACTTTATCATTATAATCAAGATGTTTAGTCTTTGTATTGGTAACACATTTTAAAGGTGGTTTTAATACGCAACCATAGGTTCCTTCTCCAACAACTTTGGATGTCATTTATATAATATATAAATAATATTTAAAAAAAAATATATAAAACTAAAGATTCAATTTATATAATAAATATGGACAATACAAATGAGATGCACGTAATTAAACGAAATGGTGAGTTTGAAGATTTATTATTTGATAAAATTTTAAATCGAATTAGAAAATTAGGTCAAGAAGCTGGAATACGTGTAAATTATCAGTCCCTTGTCATGAAAGTTGTAGAACAATTATACGATAAGATACCAACATCTAAAATTGACGAATTAGCAGCCGAACAATGTGCAGTAATGTCAACAAGCCATCCAGATTACGCATCTTTAGCAGGAAGAATAGTTGTTTCAAATCATCAAAAAAATACAGACCCTCTTTTTACAAATGTGATGACAGAATTATACGAGTTTAAAGATATACATGATATAAATAGGCCATTAGTTTCAGAATCCCTCTGGGAGTTTGTTCAAGAACATAAAGATGTATTAAATGAAATGATTGTTCACGATAGAGATTATCTTATAGATTATTTCGGATTCAAAACATTAGAGAGAGCATATTTATTTAAAATAGGAAATAAGATTGTTGAAAGACCACAACATATGTGGTTGCGTGTAGCAATAGGAATTCATGGAATAAAGGATAACTCAAATGCGTTAAATCTTGTTAAAGAAACATACAATTTAATGTCACAAAAATACTTCACTCATGCTACACCAACATTATTTAACGCCGGCACTCCTAGACAACAATTATCAAGTTGTTATTTGATTGGAATGGAAGATGATAGCATTGATGGCATATATAATACATTAAAGGAAACAGCTTTGATTTCAAAATATTCAGGTGGAATCGGTCTACATATTCATAACATTAGAGCAAAAAATTCTCACATTAGAGGAACTAATGGAAAAACTGATGGACTAGTACCAATGCTACGTGTATTTAATAATACTGCTCGATATGTAAACCAATCAGGTAAGAGAAATGGTTCGTTCGCTATTTATTTAGAACCATGGCATGCTGATATTGAAGATTTTTTAGAAATGAGAAAAAACCATGGTGACGAAGAAATGAAAGCTCGTGATCTGTTCTATGCTTTATGGATTTCTGATTTATTTATGGAGAGAGTAAAACATAATAAAAAATGGTCGCTAATGTGTCCAGATGAGTGTCCTGGATTAAGTGATGTTTATGGGGATAAATTTGTTGAGCTATACGAAAAATATGAATCTGAAGGAAAAATTAGAAAGTCAATTGATGCAAGAGATTTGTGGTTTAAAATGTTGGATGCTCAAATGGAAACAGGCACACCATATTTGCTTTATAAAGATGCCGCTAATTCTAAATCAAATCAACAAAACCTTGGCACTATTAAGTCGTCAAATCTTTGTTCCGAAATTGTCGAATACTCAGACGATAAAGAGACTGCTGTATGTAATTTGGCATCTATTGCTTTGCCAACATTTGTTAACCAAACTACTAAAGAATTTAATTATGCTAAGCTTCATGATGTAACTAAGATTATTACATATAATCTTAATCGTGTCATTGATATCAATTACTATCCTACCGAAAAAACAAAGAGGAGTAATATGAAACATAGACCAATTGGTATTGGTGTTCAAGGACTGGCAGATGCTTTTATTTTAATGGATATTTCATTTCATTCAGATGAGGCAAAAGAGGTAAACAAACTAATTTTTGAAACTATATATCATGCTGCTTTAGAGAGAAGTAATGAAATAGCAATTGACAGAAAAAATGAAATATTACAAAAATCTCATTCTCGTTTTGATGTATTGGAATTATTAAATGAATATGAATATGATGCTATTATAAAGGGTAATCCAAATTATCTTCAAAATAGTTACTTAGGCGCATATAGTTCATTTAAGGGTTCGCCTGCTTCTCAAGGCATTCTTCAGTTTGATATGTGGTCTACCACGCCATCGGATCGTTACGATTGGTCTTCACTCAAAGAATCTATAAAAACTCATGGTATTAGAAATTCTTTATTGGTAGCACCAATGCCAACAGCATCAACATCACAAATTTTAGGTTTTAACGAATGTTTTGAACCATTTACTAGTAATTTATATAGTCGTCGTACTCTGGCAGGTGAATTTGTAGTCGTGAATAAATATTTGATGAAAGAACTTATTAACTTAGGTCATTGGGATGAAGAAATTAAAAATAACATTATTGCGAATAAAGGTTCTATTCAGCAATTAACAATGTTATCAGAACATATAAGAAATAAATACAAAATCGTATGGGAAATTCCTATGAAACATGTTATAGATATGACCGCTGATAGAGGTGCTTATATTTGTCAAAGTCAGAGTTTAAACTTATGGGTTGAGGACCCTACATATAACAGTCTTACTTCTATGCATTTCTATTCTTGGAAGAAAGGACTAAAAACAGGAATTTATTATCTAAGAAGAAAAGCAAAGCATCAAGCACAGCAATTTACAATTGAACCGGAACAACAAGAACAAGTTGAAGAACATGATGAAATTTGTGAGATGTGTTCGGCTTAAAATATAAAAAATATAAAAAATATAAAAAATATAAAAAATATAAAAATATTAATATGTCTTACCAATTTTGATAGTAGATAGTAGATAATTAATTTTTATTATTTATTAAAAAAAATGAATTAAAACTATAGTAATTTAATAATTCCAAACACTATTGTTATTAATTTAATACAATATGAATATAAGTGAAAAAATGTTTTTGTTGACAATGAAGAGTAATCAGAGAGCAAAGTATGCTGCTATGATAATTCACAGAAACAAAATAATAGGTGTTGGATATAACTGTGTTAGCTCATATTCAACAATAACAACTAACACCTTTTACGAGGCTTATAAATATAGTAATCACGCAGAAAGAAATGCTATAATGAATGTAAGAAATAAAAATCTATTGCCTTCAAGTAAAATAGTTATAGTTAGATTAAATGACGGAAAAATAGTACAAGCAAAGCCTTGTAAAATGTGTCAAGATTTATTGAATAAATATAAGGTAAGTAAAATTTGTACTTTATGTGGAGATAAAATCATAAAATCATAACTTATGTTAAAAAATCTGTAATATTTATATTTATATTTTTATTTATATTTTATTTTTTATTTATGAAAAGTTAATAAAAAATAAAAATTTATTGAATCTAATCTAATTTAATAGTATATTTGTTCAGAATATTTCTTAAATATCATACAATTATCAATCAAATCAATATTATGTTTTAATTTCATAAAACATCTTAATGTAACTAATATATCATTAAACGAGTTATGTAAATGTTTTGGTGTTTCATTAAACAATTTATCATGCAGTTCAATTAATTTTGGATATTTTAAATATGGTTTTCCGCTTTTATTAATTACTTGAATGTTACAAAATTTTATCGAATCTTTTAAAGTACATGAAATATTTTTATAATTATTTAAGAAATGTAGATTATATTTATATGATTTCAGTTGTTCTGTTGTAACCTGGTTTTCATTTATAATTCTTGATATTTCTACTTTAATCATATTTAAATCAAATTCAATATTATGTCCAACCAATCTATCTACATTCCTTAAATGATCAAAGAATACATTTAAAATTTCATTAATCTGTAAACCCGACTTTTGTGATAATTCATTTGTAATGTTATGAATTTTTGTAGATTCTTCTGGTATTAAAACATTTTCTGGAAGTTTGATTATATCATCTTTTGATTCGACAATATCATTCAATGATGAGTCATAAATTATAAAACTAAATTGAACAATATAGGGCCATTGATCTAAAGTAGAAGGGCTAATAAATTTAGTTTTTGGAAGCCCTGTAGTTTCTGTATCAAATACTAAAATTTTCATTATTAAAATTGTTTATTTTGATTTTAAGTTGTTATTTGAATGATTTAATATGTATTATCTATATAATTAAAAAATCAATTTTATATTTTATTATTTATTAAATCTAAATATAATTTTTACATGGCGCAAAACTACGTCTGTGCCAAATTGTAATACCATTTTCTTTTATTCCATCCATGTGTTTCTTGGCACCATAACCTTTATTTGAATTAATACCATAATGTTCTATTAATTCAGGATTTTGTTCGCATAAATTGTCAATATAATTATCACGCTCAACTTTTGCTAAGATAGAAGCAGCCGCAATTGAAGCAAATTTATTATCTCCACCTTTAATTGTAGTATGCGGTATGGATTCTATTTTGTTTGTTTCTTTATTAAATGACGTAATTGGATTAAAGTAATTTCCATCAATTAACAAAGTATAATTGAAATCAGTTCTCTCAAGTTGATTTTTTTCCTTCATTACTTTATTATATTTTTTTCGAATTTCATTGATTGAATTGTGCATTGATAATTGTGTCGCCTGTAAAATATTTATTTCATCTATTTTTTTCTCATCTTCATAACTTATATGCCAAGCCAAAGCATATTGCTTAATATATTCAGCTGCTTCTTCGATTTTCTTTTTTGAATGAAATTTTTTACTGTCTTTAACTTTTGAACAATCAAAAGAATCATCTTTAGGTAAAATTACTGCTGCTGTATATACTCTTCCTAAAAGAGGTCCCCTCCCAACTTCATCTACACCAATTTCAAATACATTTTCATCTTCGTTATAACATTTTTTCAATATATTTTTTGATTTTTCCTTTACAACTTTTTTTTTAGATTTTTGAAGCGAATCTACCTTTGGTTGAATAACATATTCCTCTTCATCTGAAGAATTATCAATTATTTCTGCTGGTTCATAGTGAGTATTCATTTTAATATATTAAAATTATAATATATTAAATTCTTATCAATTTTATTTAAATTTTTTCACTATATAAATTATACAATGAATACTGAAGCATTATTTCTATTCTTAATTTTATTGTTGGGTCTTGTTCTATGTTCTTTTTTAGGAGGCAATTATGTAAAAGAGGGATTAACAGGTAATTTTTCAGGTAGTTTTAATTTTACTGGTAATGGTAATGGTAATGATAATGGTAATGGCACACAATCATATTCAGGAGCATCAACTGGTTCTGGAAGTCAATATGATAACTATAATCATTATGCAGGTACTTCAACGCAATTATCAAGTGGTTCGACATTTTATGGACAAAACGGAACTACTGCTGTAGTCGTAACAAATAGTGATGGAACACAATCATTACAAATAACATTACCTGGTTCAACCACACCAATAACATTTACACCACAACAATCATCTACAGATTCTTCATCGTCTAGTGTTGAAAACTATACAAATTATTCTGGAAATAATGGTAGTGCTACAACTTATTATGGACCATATGGTGAAACTGCTACTGTTATTACTACTAATGATGGACAGCAAGCTATTCAAGTAACTACTTCATCTGGAACTTATATATACAACACTTCTGGAAGCCAAAATACAGTTACATCTACACAATATTATGGTAGCACAGGAACTCAAGTTCAAGGACCTTATGGTGGAAGTGCTGGTTCTGTAACTGGTCCTGATGGAAATACTGCTTATTATGCTCAAGGACCTGCTGGGAATACTGCTGTTGGAACTACTTCCAATAATAATAATGAATATTCAAGTAATCAATATTATGGACCTTATGGTGGAACTGCGGGTTCTGTAACTGGACCTGCTGGAAACACTGCTTATTATGCTCAAGGACCTGATGGAAACACTGCTGTTGGAACTACTTCTAATAATGATGGATACTCCAGCAATCAATATTATGGACCTTATGGTGGAACTGCTGGTTCCGTAACTGGACCTGCTGGAAACACTGCTTATTATGCTCAAGGTCCTGCTGGAAATACTGCTGTTGGAACTACTTCCGATGACGGGTATAATAGTGTATCCAATGGAATCCCTAGAAGTCAAATTCCTCCAGGACAAGAAGATTTGTATATTTTAAAATCTCAAGTTGTTCCTCCAGTTTGCCCAGCCTGTCCAACAAGTGCTGCTTGTCCCAGACAAGAACCTTGTCCAGCTTGTCCTCCTTGCGCAAGATGCCCTGAGCCAGCATTTGAGTGTAAAAAGGTTCCTAACTATAATGCTATTAATAATGAATACTTACCTGCTCCTGTATTGAACGATTTCTCTACATTTGGAAGTTAAATTAGATTATTTAATTTGTAATTTAATAAATAATTTAATTTTTTACTTATTTCATCTATATTCATTTTTTATTTTTTGGATTTAATACATTTTTTATCCATTTGAAATGTAGCACTTTTATCTTCTTGTGGAACAATATTAATCACACACTTAGATTTTTTTCCATATAATGGCTCGGTACATCCTTTTTCCTTTTTTTTTATTGTTTTAGTTCGTTTAAATGTAAAAATTTTGGATTTCTCTTCTGTACATCTAGACCTAAAATGTTCATATCTATCTCTAACATCACAATATGTTAAATGTGATTTTTTACCTAACATTTTATTGACTAATTCATGTAATTCGTAAACATATTTAGAAAAAGTTGCTCTATTTTTCATATGGCACATTAATAATGGTTTATTCTTTAGGTTATTTGTCAAATTTATTCTACAATGCTTACATGGCAATACATTCCTTAAATTATATATAAAATCTTTATAATGTTTTTTATTTTGGTTGGTTGGATTAACTGGATAATTAAAGCTCATAGTATGAAGGTAATGCCACATTGCCGCTCCCCAAACCGACGTTAACATTCCATCCCCAACATTGTAATCCTTTTTATTAAAAACATATTTCTTTTTTGTTTTATTATGTTTATTTTTATTTTTACGTGTTTTATTCATTATATATATAATTTAATAAAATAATATATATTAAAAGTATATGAATTCTAACGAACATTTTAGTTTAAATACTTTTACAGATACTACCAAAAGAGCATGTACTTGTTCAGCAGCATCTATCTTTTTAATAGTATTATTTATTATAAGCCCACTAAGTAGTTTTGTTATAACATCAATTTTCATAAGAGTTATTATATTATTATTATTGGCTTACACTATATATTTAAATACACAACAAAGTAATTATTTAAGACAAGCATCAAATTTAAATTTGTCTAATGAGATAAGTTTACAATTAAATATAAATATTGTATGTAGTTATGTATTTACTTTATTTATTGGCTTACTTATAATATTTGTTTTAAAAAGCTTTTTCTAATTTAGGAAGTGGTTTTTTAATGTCGAGTAATTTTTCATAATATAACTTGTCATTTATAAAACAATATTTTTTGATTTCAATTAATTTGCCATTATTAGTTCTAAATAACATTTTTAATAATAATTATAAATTATCTTTATATTGTATTCGTTTAAAGTGAATGTTAATTTCTTTTAGAATATATATATATATATAAATGGCTAAGTACATAAATTTAAACGCATCTTCATTACCGCCTTTAGATACTGAATCGTCAGGTATATTATCACGAGTTATGTCAGCAGGTAGCAATATGAGTTCAAACACTTTAATATTAATTTGTGGAGTTATATTATTTGCTGTTATTGGATTTATTTGTTATTATTATTACGTAACACCATCTTTAAATCCAACATATAAACCAAATAGTGAACCACCAACTGAAAGTTCGAGTAACACAGCAGAACTCTTATTCTTTTATGCTGATTGGTGTCCACATTGTAAAGCAGCAAAACCAATATGGAATGATTTAAAATCTGAATACGAAAATAAAACAATAAATGGTTATCAAGTTATTTTTGTTGAAGTAGATTGTTCAGAAGAAACTACAGAGGTAGAAAAATTAATAAATCAATATAGCGTTGAAGGTTATCCAACAGTTAAATTGATTAAAGATGGTCAAGTTATTGAATATGATGCAAAACCATCGAGAGAAACATTGACAAAATTTTTAAACACTGTTCTCTAAAAAGTTATAAGCTGTTTGTTTACCTTTTTCAAATAGTTCACGTCTAACTTCTATTTTAGTTAGCGAATTTTTTAATTCATTCAAACTCATATGAGTAGTATCAAAAATTATTTCGTTTTTCATGATGACTTGTATATTTATATTATTATTATCACGAATAAAATCAAATGATTTAAATAAAAAATTCAATAAATAGTCAAGCAATGTAGAATTCTCTACAATTTTAGAACTATTCTCGTTTCCATAATTATTTTTGAAACCGAGAATTTCATCATTTATTTTTCCAGAGTTTACACAAAAATAAATAGGATAATTACAACCAACACCTCCATCAATAAAACATTTTTCATCTATAAAAACAGGTCTTACCAGAATTGGTAACGCACAAGTCATTTGAATGGCTGTTAATATAGGTAAGTCTGGGAATGTTTCATGAGATATATCTTTTACTTTATATTCATTTATTTCAAAACTATACATATGAATATCAATATTAGTCAAAGTAAAAAAATCTTTCATTGTAATATTTAACGGAATATCTTTTGTATCAAAAAGTGGTTTAAAACATTTTTCTATATTTTTATTATCAAAAATGCCTTTTTTAGTGTAAGTATCTAAAATATTTTGTACTTTAATAGGAAAAACATCTTGCCAAGGTCTTTTAATAATATAATCATTAATAGTTTCCCAATCAAATTTGAGTGAAATCATAACAGCAACAATAGCACCAGCGGATGTTCCATAAATAGACTCAATATTTTTCATATTTAAATATTCCTTTCTCTCTAGCTCTTGAATAGCAGATATAATTTGAAACATAATTGGACCGCCACCTGATATAACTAAGTGTCTTATCGTCATAATCTAAATAAATATAATTCAAATTTTTTAAATCATTATAAATATTTTATCATTATATAATATGACAAAAAAGGTTTTAAAAAAGAATTTAAAAAAGAATTTAACAAAAAGAAAGAGATATATTAGAAAAACTAAAAAAAATAAAAAGAAAAATTATACTAAAAAAATAAAACACGGTGGTGATGTGTCAGAAGAATACAATAAAAAACAGTTGTTTAGACGTAATTTTAATAATTTAATTATTCAAATAAATAATGGAAAAAATATAAAACAAGCAGTAAATAATCTAATTAATTTGTTTAACAAAAATGACCTAATAAATACATTGATTCCTATAACATCAAATGGAAAATCTGTTGATAAAGAAACTTATAGCTTAGCTAAAACCCCAGTCACCATTTATGATTTTGTTTCGCCGATAATTGTAATTTTTGATAATTTAACTGGAAAAATAACAGATGATCAATTAATTAAAATTTTAAATGCGTATTATATTAATAGCGGTAATTTTAATAATTTAAGTAGTAGATTTAAAATTTCACCTTTTAAAAATGAATTAAACAAACAAAGAATTAATAATGTAAAAATATTGTTAGATGAATCAAATAAATTTCATATATATGAAGAAGGATTAGATGAAGAAACAAGAGATAAATTAGCTGAATTAATCCCAAATGAGCAAAAAATATTAACTGAGTCAGGTTCAAATCCAATACAGGAAACAAATCCAATACAGGAAACAAAACCAATACAGGAAACAAAACCAATACAGGAAACAAAACCAATACAGGAAACAAAACCAATACAGGAAACAAAACCAATACAAGAGTCAAAACAATCAAATAATAAATTAAACTTACCATATCAGTTACCAGATAACAATGAAATAGGTTATGATAAAACTATTGTTCCTGAATTTTGGAAACCAATATTTCAAAACGGAAATGAATTATTAGAAATTAGAGATGGATTTATGAGAATTTACGATTCAGATAGATATAAAGATGATACAAAAAAGGAAATAAATATTTGTAAAATATTAGAAACTATTGTTCCCGGTTATTTTACAAAAGCGAGTTTAAATTATAGAGAGACAGCAAAAACATTAGTTAATGTAAATATATTAAACTGTTTTATAACGTTGTTTTACGGAATGATTTTATATAGATTATATGATACCAAACAGGATTACTTATTTATTTTCAAAGGTGGACGTGCTTTACAACTAAGTTTGACAGATATAGCTGATATTGGAAAATATTTTAGTGAAGATACAGATATATTGATTATACCAAATAAGTTTGAGAGAAGTAGTTATGACTTAGATAAAATGGAAAATTTATCAGAACATATAGCTTATTTAATTAAATGGATGATTCCTGAAGAAATTAATATTTTTGTTAGTTTACCAACAAATCCAAAAAATAATAATAAATATATAACAAAATTATTATATAATGATGGCAAAATTTTTAAAGCATTATCAGATATAGGATTTGAAGAGATTAATGAAGATATTAGGAAATATTTTGATAGTCTTTCTTATTCACCAATTTATATTGATAATTTTGATACAACATCTTTATTTATAACACCAACATTAGATGATATGTTAAGTGAAAAGTTATTTTATTACACAAAATATTTTAAAATAAAAAAATTATTAGAGAAAGGTGAACCGATAAAAGAAAGCAAATATTCAGATTTAACAAAAGAAGATTGTGATTATTTATTATATAAATTTAAAAGAGCTATTTTAAAATTAGTCGAAGCTATTATAAAAAGAGATTATATGGGAGTAAAAGATTACGATAAGACACAAACATCAAGACTATTATTAAGAGGATTTATTGGTAATTTTGAGGATTATACAAATGAAGAAAAGGAAGAAACAATAGCAAGTATTTTTCCTTAAAAGTCAAATGTATTTTCCAAATAATTCTACATTATTTATTACTTTATTAATTTAATTTTGTATATTTTTATATTATATAAAATTAAATATGTCAAATATATTTACACTTGACAAACTTGAAGATTTTTCAGAAAAAATAAATATTGATGAACTTTATGAAAAGAAAAGACAACAAGATTTGAATAAATTAGCTCTATTTAATAAAATATTAAATCGTGTTCATGTCAGAATCAGAACAACTTCAAGACAGAAAGTAGATGAACAATTTTGCTGGTTTTTAGTTCCAGAGACAATACTGGGTGTTCCAAGATATGACCAAGGAGCTTGTATAGCTTATTTAATGGATAAGCTAAAAAATAGTGGCTTTAATGTACGTTATAATCATCCTAATTTATTGTTTATTTCATGGATACATTGGGTCCCACAATACGTTAGAACCGAGATTAAGAAGAAAACAGGAGTTAAAATAAATGAATATGGGCAAAAAATAGAAGATGATGATACAGATGGACAAAATTTAACAATTGAACCATCAGATCCCAATGATTATTTATTAAAAATCAATGAACCAGAAGGGAAAACAATTAAACAACAAAAGAAAGAATATACTCCAATAAAAACATATAAGCCTTCTGGCAATTTAGTTTATGATAATGATATATTAAATAAAATAGAAAACAAATTTGTTTAATGTATATTAATATCTTTTAATAATGTATGAGTAAAAAACTAAAAACAAATCTAATAAATAAAAATAAAACAAGAAAAAACAATAAATCATTAGATGATACAACTAAGTTAAGCAATGACCAAATTAATAAAATTTGTAAAAAATATCAAATCACTTATAAATCATTTGAAAAAGATGTAGAAAAAATATTCAAAAAAAATAATATAGATATAACATCAGCAAATTATAATCTAGAAAAGGCTGTTTTAAAAGATTTAAAAAAAGCAGTCAGTCCCTCAAAAATAACTCCAAATAACGATTTTTATTCATATATTAACGAAAGATGGTTGAAAAATATTGATTTAGAAGTTCAGCAAAGTTATATAATTCAAGTAGATGATTTTAGATTAGTTCAAGATAAAGTTTATAGAGAGTTAATAAAAATTATAGATGACTATTTATCTGTTCCAGAAACAAAAAAAACAAAAGAAGGTATATGTATAAAAAATGCTTATGAATCATTTAAAACTTTTAATACAATTGAACAAACAAGGTGTGCAAGTAAAACATTTGTTGAATATCTAGATAAATTAATGGAATCAGATTTAAATTTATGGGAAAAACTTGGTAGAGCGAATCAAAATGAAATTACGGCATGGAGTTGTCCATTTGTATGGTCGATTAATCCAGATGATAAAAACCCAAAAATTTATAGATGTTATTTAGAACCACCTCAAGTAACATTATTGGATACAGATATATATTTTGATGACGAACAAGATACAGAAGAAGACAAAAAGTATAAAAATAAATATAGAATAGAGTATTTAGCTTATTTATATAGTTTGTTTGAAATAGCATTTGGCGCAAATCATGGATATAATGTAAAAGATATTTATGATTGTGAAGTTGATTTATTGAATGCTATGTATTGCGACCTAATAAAAAATGAAGACGAAGATGGTTATAATTTAATAACAAAAGATGAAGCACTAAAAAAATTTGGTTTTAACTGGGTTGAATTTTGTAAAGGATTAGGTTTTAAAAAAATACCGGAAGATTTTGTTACATCAAATGTAAATTATTTACTATGCGGGACAAAATTATTAAAGGAAAATTGGAATAAACCTAAATGGAGAACATATTGGATTTATATATATATTAAACAACAGTGTAGATGGAATGAACTAGGACATTTAAATTATTTTGCATTTCAAGGAAAATTTTTAAGAGGAAGTGAAAGTGAGATTGATTTAAATATTAAACCAGTATTTGGTATGGGTTTTACGTTTAACACATTTTTATCAAATCAATACATAAAAAATTACGAAAATGAACAAGCAGTAGAATATGTAAAAATGATAGCAGAGGATTTGAAGATAGTTTTTACAAGAATTATTAAAAGAAATAAATGGATGGAACCTAAAACAAAAAAAATTGCTTTAGATAAACTACAAAATGTTAAAATGAAAATAGCTGAACCACCAAAATTAATACCAGATCCCTTATTAGATTATAAACCTGATGATCCATGGGGAAATTTAGTTAAGATGTCACATTGGAGACATGAACAAGCTATAGATTTAGTGGGTAAAAGTGTTATTAATATACCAGTAATAGATTGGTCACAAATTCTACCAAAATTTATTAGCAAACAAACTTATGTAGTAAATGCCATGTATACTCCAACAGAAAATTCCATATATGTTCCTTTAGGATATATACAGAAGCCTTTTGTAGATTTAGAACAAAGAGGCTTAGAGTATAATTTAGCACATATTGGTTTTACAATTGCCCACGAATTATCACATTCTTTAGACGATTTTGGCAGTAAATATAATAAATATGGTGAGTTAGAAGATTGGTGGACAGAAAAGGATAAAAAGGAATTTAAGAAAATTCAGGAAAATATAGTAAAACAATATGAAACGTATGCTTTATATGATGGAATAAAATTTGATGCGTGGCCAAGTATAGGTGAAGATTTAGCAGATATTTCGGGTTTTGCCATTTGCGTAGAATATTTAAGAGATTTTCAACAAAAAAATAAAGACATTTTGCCTATACAATCATTATCATTTGAGATATTCTTCGTTTATTTTGCATTACAATCTAGGCAAAAAATATCAAAGAAGGCTATTTTAGCACAATTAAAAACTAATCCACATCCTTTAGACAAATATCGTTGTAATATTCCATTATCCAGGTCCAGAATATTTAGGGCTATTTATAAAGTAATTAAGGGAGATAAAATGTGGTGGAATTCATTCAATAATGTTTGGACAAATTAAAATAATTATTTAGAAATAATATTTTTTAGCGTTCCAAAAATATTTTCTTGATAGTTTATATAATGGCAAAACATCATACTCGTCGTCATCAACGTTCTCATCGTTCAAGATCCAGATCCATGGCCCGTGGCCGTGCTCGTAGTGCTGCTCGCAGTGCTTCTGCTGCCGCTGGCCGTGCTGCTGCTGCTTCCCGTGCTGCCTCTGCTGCCGCGTCCCGTGCTGCTTCCGCTTCCCGCAGTGCCTCTGCTGCCCGTAGTGCTGCTGCTGGTCGTGCTGCTTCCGCTGCTGCTTCCCGTGCTGCCGCTGCTGGTCGTGCTGCCGCCGCCGCCGCTTCCCGTGCTGCCTCTGCTCACCGCGCCCGTGCTTAAATAATTAGCACAATATTTAATATTTAACTAATTACAATTAAATATTTAATTAATATATAATGAAAACGAGACGAAATAGAAGTTTTAAAAAGAATAAAAAAATGTCTAGAAAAGTTTCCAGAGGAAAAAAAAGCGGTAAAAAATGGATGACTGCTATTGATGCTGCTCAAAAAACTTTAAAAAAAACTGGAGATATTCAAGCAGCCAGAAAGTCTTTAAGAAAACAAGCTTTAACTAACGCAAGAAAACTCTTTGGTTCTGTAAACTTTTAAATTACTCTTATAAAGAGACCAAATTATACCAAAAATAATTATTTTTATATAACTTTCATTATATAAAAATTGATGTTTGAAATGTTAAAAGGTATAATTATTATTTACACATTATATATTGGATGATGTATTCTGTGAATTCACTAATTTTACATCATTAGAACTATTTGGTGGTGATACATCAACTGTTGTAGTTGTATCAGTAGTTGTAGTTGTATCAGTAGTTGTAGGTGTATCAGTAGTTGTAGTTGTATCAGTAGTTGTAGGTGTATCAGTAATTGTAGTTGTATCAGTAGTTGTAGGTGTATCAGTAATTGTAGTTGTATCAGTAGGTGTAACTGTATCAGTAGGTGTAGCTGATGACGACGAATTAGCTGAAATACCATCTCCGACAATAACTACAGAAGGTTGTTTTACAGGTTCTGATGATTTTTTTGTTTGAGAGATCATTTTAGAAGCCTCTTTTTTTAGATTTTCAATTTGTTTTTGTGTTGTCTGGACAATTTTGCTTTCAACTATTGCTTCAAACAGTTGAACACCATTAGCATAATCAGTTTCACATTTAACATATAAATCAATAATTAATTTTCTTGTTTTTACAACATTTTTTTGTAAAAGCTCATCAGTTAATTTAGGGTTAATCCTAATTACACGTTTTCCAGAATAAGGATCATTTACATGACTAAATAAATCATTTATTACTTCTAATAATTTGTATTGATTATCAGCAGCATTTTGAATCATTTTTTTTATATTTTCAGCGTAACTAATATATAATTTATCACTCTTATCAAGTGTATATTTTTCTTTAATAACAGGATTAGGAAGTTGACATCCAGGTTTTTTGCTATAATCACGTAATTTAATATCACTAAATTTTTTTATGGTATCAGGCATTTCTTTCTCACCTGTAAATGCTGTATAAAATATTTTTAAATCTTTACGAAATTGTTTTTCTGTTGCTTCTGACATACCAGTAAAGGTTCCATTTGAATAATCATACTTATCATCTAAATATAAACGCATAAGCTCTTGAATACCAGGCTCATCAGCTAATGTTTTTTGAGTATTTTCTTTATTAATATTCATATCACAAACCCGTGGCTGGATTGTTACACTACCTAATTTGTTATCTATTTGTTCACCTCTTTTAAGCGCTCTAATTCTATTATCACAAATATTAAGTTTATACAATTTTCTTTTGACATTTTTAGGAATTTTATCTTTTTCAAGAAGTGTTGCTTTAACATTTTGTCCTGTTGAATCCTTATACATGTAAACAGGATTAATTGTCGTAACAATAGCAGCGAATACATGTGCGACTTTAACATAATATTTAGCAATTCCAATACACACACGCTTTTTCCTAATACTTTTTTGTGTATCATTTGAAACATCTAAACTTTGAAGATTATCTTGATTAATAAATTTTATTTTTTCAGTTTTTAAATTATTAACTTCAACACCATCTTTAATTCTCTGAGCCAAAAAGGTAACTTCCATATCATTAAAGTATCTATCAATTATATCAGAAGTTAAAACAACCAGTTTATCACAATATGCTTTTTCAGAAAGTTTTCTTAAACTCTTAAAATCCATTGTTAAAATATAATGAGTTGCTATATAATCTACAATTTCATAAAAGTTTTTGAAATCCGAGTCAGATTTTTTAGTTGTTGTTCCAATACTATTTCCCATATATTATAGAGTCTTAAAAAATATCTATATAAAAATATAAATAAAATTGAATTAAAAAATTTATCTGGTTAATAATAATATAAGAATGATGAGTAAAGATAAAAGCCAAAAACGTAAAAATACAAATATAAATAAGTCGGAATTATGGAATATATTTGATTCAGAAATTGAAAATCCTGAAAAAGCAAAGGTTCCTTTAGAATGTATTTATGGAGCTGGAAATAGAGAACATTGTGAACGTTGTGAATCCAATTTAGCATTCTCTGAGGAAGGGTTTTTGACATGTACAAATAATAAATGTGGTATTATTTATAAAGATTTAATAGATCAAAGTGCTGAATGGAGATATTATGGAGCAGATGATAACCAGAATTCAGACCCAACCAGATGTGGTATGCCGATTAATCCACTTTTAGAAGAATCATCTTACGGATGTAAAGTATTATGCTTTGGACAAATGAGTTATGAAATGCGTAAAATAAGACGATACTCAGAATGGCAATCTATGCCACACAAAGAAAAAACACAATACGACGAATTTCAAATTATTACAACGATGGCTAATAATTCTGGAATTCCCAAAATGATTATTGATCACGCAATCATTTATCATAAAAAAATTTCAGAATCTGAATACAGATTTAGAGGTGTAAATCGCGACGGAATTATCGCAGCATCTATTTATATTTCGTGTAGAATTAATAATTATCCCAGATCAGCTAAAGAAATTGCGCAAATATTTAATTTAGATGCGAGTAGTGCGACTGAAGGTTGTAAGAACGCCTTATTGATAATAAATGATTTAGAAAAAGATATGGATAATAAGGAAAAAACGAATTTTGGAAAAACAAAACCAGAGTCGTTTATTGAGAGATATTGTAGCAAATTGAATGTAAATAATGAATTAACCAAATTGTGTCTGTTTATTTCCATGAAAATTGAAAAAAAAGGTATAATGCCTGAAAATACTCCACCATCAATAGCAGCAGGAGTAGTTTATTTTATAGCTCAATTATGTAAATTAAATATTAGTAAAAAGGATGTTAAAAATGTGAGCGGAACGAGTGAGGTTACTATTAATAAGTGTTACAAAAAACTTGAAAAAATTATTAAAGATGAAAATATGTTACCAGTAGCAATATCAAAAAAATATAATTTAGAAACAGTAATGTAATTTATTACTTTAGAAATTTATAAATTTTATATTTGTTAAGTTTTATATTTATTAAGTTTTAAATATAAAAATAAAAACTTGATGTTTACTATAATAATGTCCGAAGAAGTTAAGATTCCAAAACGTATTTTTATCGTTCCTTACAGAAATCGTGTTCAACATAAATTTTTTTTCTGTAAATATATGAGCTTTTTATTAGAAGATAAGGATGATTATGAGATATTTTTTTCTCATCAATGTGATGCCAGAACTTTTAATAGAGGTGCTGTAAAAAATATTGGTTTTATTGCGGCAAGAAATAAATATCCTGAACATTATAAAGATATAACGTTTATTTTTAATGATGTAGATACAATTCCATTTAATAAAATATTTGATTACGAAACAACACATGGAATTGTAAAGCATTATTATGGTTTTAAATATGCTTTAGGTGGTATTGTCGTAATGAAAGGTTCTGACTTTGAAAAAACAAATGGATTTCCTGGCTTTTGGGGATGGGGTATGGAAGATAATGTTTTGCAAAAGCGTTGTGATAAAGTTGGATTAAAAATTGATAGAAGTATATTTTATAATATTGGCAGTCCAGAAATTTTACAACTTTTTGATGGAATATCAAGAATAATATCCAAAAAAGATCCATGGAGGGGTGAATATGATAATGGACAAGATGGATTAATAAGTATAACAAAATTAAACTATACAATTGATGATAAATCAGAGAATCCTAATGATAATATATTTGTGGTACAAAGTCCTAAAATTAAATTTGTTAACATAAAAACATTTTTAACACATATTCCATTTGGTTCAGAAGAATATTATAATTATGATTTAAGAGAACCTAAAAGAAAAATAATAAATCCAGATAAAATAAAAGAAACAAAGAAAAATGTTGTAAATACAACAGATTGGACAAATATTCCACATTATCCGACTACAAGAGAGAAAAGGCAAAATGTCGCAAAATATTTGATGAAAATGGGTCGCTCAATTCCACCGGAATTATTAAAACAATTAGATGAAGATAAAAGAAAAGAAATAGAAGAGGATTCTTTTAATAATTTTAATAGACAATCTGATGAAGATAATTCTAAATCTTCATATAATAAAGTATCACATAACCAACTACAACAGTCTCATATAATGCCTCCTCAGCCACCAATTTATCAACCTTTAATTCAAAATGGACATATATCAAAAATACCAATACATATGCAAAAACCTCCACCAAACAAATTTTCTCCACAATATGCCACTCATATTGGTGCTAAGCCAAGAGCACAAGCAAGCGCAAGAGTTCGTTTAGGTGGCACATTTTAAATTTTATGCCAAACATAAACCATTTCTGTGTAATTATTTTGTCGTTTGGATTTTTTTAGTGGAAATATTATATGCGCTTCACCTAATAAGTTTTTAAGGACGTTATCATAAACTTCTTTACAAACATTAATAATAAAATGTCCTCCTTTTTTTAACCCGTTATAGCTTTTAGAAAAAATAGGGTTGTAGAATTTCTCATCCATTTCTTTTTTCGATTTATAGCCAATATTGTTTGCGTATTTTTCTATAAAATAATATGGTGGTGACGCAAATATGGTGTCATAGTCAATAGATGAATAATCGAAATCAACACCATCGCATATATGGATGCTGAATTCGGTGTTCGATTTTGTGCGCAAATATGTTACCATATCATCGTAAGGTTCTTTTAAATCTTTGTTTACTTCTATACCATAATATGCCTCCAAATTTAACGCTGCTGCTGCTACCGCTGAACCACCCCAACCTGCGCAAAAATTTAACACTCGTTTGGCATTAAAACGTGTATAAATCTCCATACAATTTAGCGGCCTCATTATATTTATTGCGCTTATACATATATTATAGACTTCTTTTAAAACTTTATACTCATGTTTCGTCTTATTTTTATTTTTAACATCCTCATAATATTTTAACATTGTTTGAATGAATTTTTTCTCTCTAAATGTATCTAAATTAACTAAAAACTCAAAATAATTTATATCATATTTGCCTTTTGTCTCTAGACGCTGTAAGAATGTAAAATAATCTACTATATCATTTCCTACTTTTGATCTCTCTGATATTGTTTCTGCTTTTTCTCCTATCTTTATCAATTTGTTCATTTCTTCTTCTACGTGTTCTATTTTAATATCTTTTATATATCTTGCTATATCTATCTTTTCTTGTTTTGTATAATTTTCTTTTAACATTATTATTTGTTGAGAGAAAATTTATTTTTTGATAACTTTATTATAATCTAACATATAATTTTTAAAATTTGTCACTTTTTTCTCTATATCACTATAATCTGGTTTTTGGATTATTGTTGGCGGAATAATTAGATACCATCTGTCTTGTCGTTGTAACTTTAACCAATATTTATCTATAGTATATTTTGCTTTTTCATTTGGATTTTTCATTAGCTGCAAAACACCTTCTTTGTAGTTAGATAATAATGTATTGTAATAATGTTTTTTTACAATATAACCAGTAGTGGTTAAACAATTGAAAATTTGAATACAACAATTATTAACTAATTTATAAGGAAGCATATTATTTCCAGCTATTAAAACCATATCCCATTGTAAACTGCTATTTAGAAATTTATTTATATTTTCTACAAAAAGTTGCGGGTTTAATATTTCTATATCATCTTCACATATTAATACATATTCATAATTATTTTTAATTGCCATTTCTAAACATTTTATGTGACTTAGACTACAGCCAATTGCTCCATTTTCTTTTTTAATAGCATTAAATCTCTCTAATTTATGTATATTTACCTTAGCAAATTCTTTTAATACAGACGCATTTCTGTCTGTTCGGTGTTCTAAATTTATATAGAATGTTGGAATATCTGTAATTAGCATATAGTATATTAGTTTATATTTTATTTAAATAATAATTTCAATCTATTTTTAATGTTATAATTATTGATATAATAAATAATATAAAGATTTATATATTATTTATAATAATGTTAATTATTAAATCATGGAGTGGTCGTACAGGCAATAATATATTACAGATAATTCGGGCAATACATTATGCTATAATAAATAGCCATAATTCAATTAAATTTCAACAACATTCATTACTAACTTCAAATATTATTACATTAGAAAATATAGAAAATAGTAATAAATCACAAATTATTGATACCTTCTTTTCTTTAAAAAAATATAATATTATAGACCCTGAACCATATATAATGAAAAAATATTTTCAAAAATATGTTAAACCTATATTTAAAATCCAAAGGGAAAATAATAATGATGTAGATGATAATGATTTACATGAGAATAGTATTTACGTACATTTTAGGGGTGGTGATATTTTTTCAAGTAATCCACATAAAGCATACGTACAACCACCATTATCTTATTATAAAAACATAACTAAAGAGTATGATACTATTAAATTAGTATGTGAAGATAAGAAGAATCCATGTATTAATGAAATATTAAAGCAAGAAAATGTAGAATATATAAGTAATACAATAGAGAAAGATTTATCTATTTTATCTAATGTATCTAATCTAGTAATTGGATTTGGAACATTTGGATTTTTGTTATATTTAATGAATCCGTACTTAAAAAATTTATATATTCCAGATTTTTTTGTAAATGAATTACCCAAAGGTTCATGGGGAAATTATATTAAAGTTCATATTATAGAATTACCTAATTATATTAAAGTTGGAGAATGGGAATTTAACGAAGAACAACGAAAGCTTATGATTGAATATTAAAATTTGTTTCTATGATAAGTAATCAAATAATTCAGTTTTTTGTAATGTAGTTGGAATACGACTATCTGTAATATCCAATTCAGTAATATTAAATGGTCTGTTTAAATCAAAAATATATTTTTTCTCTTCTATTGCTTTTTCTAAAATTTCACGCTTTCCTAAATTATGATATTTAGTGTGTGCCCCACTATAAATCTTTTTTAACATATCATCAATTGGCATAACCCAAGACATGTGACAACCATATATTTTGAATGTTTTCTGAGAACAATATCGCTGGTATTTACATTTAATACCTTTTACAGTTTTATTTATATTTTTAATCATACCGTATTTATAAATAGCAGGAGCATCAAATATCAAATTTGACCATAGATAAGTATTTTTGAAGAAAAACTGGTTTAACTTTATAGAAAGTGGATTATTTGCTTTATTGAGCTCTAATATCAATTCTTTGTAACAATCTTTATAAATAATTTCATCAATATCTATATCAATAATAATATCATCGTCGTGTAAAATAATGTCTACATCATTAAATAACCACGATCTTTGTATGTTTTCATTTATTTGATGACATTTATTTTCATCATTTACAGCATATTCAATATAATTTTTTAAATCTATTTTTTTGTATAAAAGTTTTGATTTTAAATGTTCTGGTATTAAATGTAATACCTTTTCTATTTCATATTCTTTTGGTAATCCGGTATGAGTAAAATTATATTCATACAATATTAGTTTATCAATATATTCAAACCCTTCGTGTAAATTAGCGATTATAAAAGGCAATTCATGTTTGCTATAACAATACGATTTCAAATATAACATTATACTATTAATAAATGTTATATTTTTATATAAATAAACTAATTATTTATGGGAGGTAATATCCTCTCCAGTATTTCTATTAAAATATCCTCTTAATTTTTTATTAATATTGTATTCCAATAATAATGAATCTAATTTATTATATTTATCATTGCACATAGCCCATCGGCCATACCCAATTGTATGAATATGTGGAAACATATTTGAATCTTGTGCTATTAAACTTGTTAGTTCATAATAAAACCGATTTTTATATTTACTTCTAAATATAGAGTTTGATTTTGTCTCTAAAATATTGGGTTTATGACATTTGATGGAATATAATTCTTTGAAAATATTTTTCTCCCATAATCCAGGCTGTAACGATATAAAATTACCTGAATCGTTAGGAATATTACAAATATTAACATCTTTATGAAAAATATCAGGGTTTGTATTAGAAGCACCGTAATTTTTATAACTTCTTATGTGTAAAATATCATTTTTATTCATAAAGTTTATTAATTTTACACTATATTCATTTGAAAAATTGTCTGTAATAACCCAATCTTCGTGTAAAAATAGAATATAATCATAATTTAAATTTATAATATTGGTTAAAATGCGGTCTGTATATATTTGACTATTGTTATAGTATACTACTTTAATTCTATCATCTATTTTATAATCATTTAAATTATCTACACAAAATATTATAGACACTTCATTCAGGTTAACATGTTTATATATTTGACCAAATGTTAAATCCCATACATCTGAATAGTCACTATGACTATATAAAAATATACAATAATTATACATTTTATATATTATAATAATAATTCTTTATATATTTATATTATTGTGTATTTGTTCTAATCTGTGAAATTGAGGTCTTATAAATAATATAAATTTCCATTACCTTTTGTAAAATCAATAAATACAGATTTATTGTATAAATTATTTTTCATCATAAAATATTTTTGTATAATATGATTATTAACTGAATCAATTAACCTATATTTATATTTTTTATTCTTAACATTGTTATTATTTAACATTTCGTTACTATCATATTTTAATTCATCACTATCAGGCCAATTATTTTGTAAAATATTCAAATAATCACAATTAAGTATAAACATATTATTAATAACAAAGTCAAATATGTATGAGAAAATTTTCATATTCTCGCTATTTGAAAACTCCCAATGGTCTACATATCCTGCGTTTAATTGATTCCAATATGAAGAATAAAAATATTTATAATCGTATTTACTTGGCTCAAAAATGAAATTATCTGGTTTAAATCCATTATGTGGACGTTTCAATCTAATCCCTATATCAAATCTTACCCGAATAATTACATCGTATTCAAAATTATTATTACTACTAAATTCTGTAGCCATTTTTATAGAAGCACATCGTGAATAAATCATAGAAAGTGTGCCTTGTAAATCATATGAAGTTCCATTCTTATATTTTGAAGATATCAATAAATTATGAAATTCTTTATTTTTATCTGATAGTTTATTTATAAAATTTATTTGGTCTTCAATAATTGTTTTTTTGGTATTTGGATATTTGTTTTTAATATTTTCTTCAGATTTTTTATCAAAAGAATGAATAAAAATATCTAGTGATTTCCCATCATTTTTGATGTGATTAATAATATTATCATAAATATAATTAGATTGTAATAAATTGTCTTTATTTTTATTTGTAAAATAACCAGATATACATAATGCAATTTTCATTTATTATACTAAATATATATATTAATAATATTACAATAATATTATTGTAATATTATTAATATATATAATAATATCACAATAATATTAATTTGTAATTACTAATAATATTATTATTAGACAAATATAATTTTCTACTTATCCAGTATATATCACATTTGTTGGTTAAATAGTTTCCTATGAAAGCAATATCATCACTTTTGAAAGTATTAAATACATGATTTGTTATTAATTGTTCGGAATAACTACATTTATCGTATTTGAAATCCCACATTTTCAATAAATTATCTACGCTACTAATTTGTATATAATCACAAAAGTATTTATAATTGTTATTACTTTTATCTGGACCACTAATTCTATGATAATCTAAAAAGAATAAAAAATTTAATTTATTATAATCTATATCATTTTTTAAAAATAAAGACAAATCTGTAAAATAAGCATCGCTTCTAATTTTTATTGCATTTTTAAACCCTAATTCTTTAGCCTTTAATAATCCATTATATGTAGATAATTGTTGTAACATAACATTTTGAACACCTCGTTCTTGAGGCATCTTATTAAAAACAACAATATCATTATCATTATATTTACTTTCCTCACCTTCCCATGTACTAAATATAATTGGGATATTCGTGTTTTTATACTTTTCTTTAAGAATATTCACGTGGTCTGATGGACCTTGAATAATTAAACAAATTTTATCCATTATATATTACACCGACCAAAAAAATGAGACAAAAACTAATTTAAAAATATAATAAAAAGATATAAATATTTTTTATTATATATATTACATGAGTGAACCACTATTAGTTATTTATTCACATTCGGAATATGCTGATGTCCTACATATAGCAACACAATTCTTAAAGCCTTATAAAAATAAAATATTGTTAATTGATAATAACTTTAAAAGAACTGAATATGATAATGATTACGTAAATATTATTCAGTATGACGATAAACAGCCATATG